>Ga0335085_10010024_pt1 | contig 14224 bp, 11 predicted proteins | sample Lox_Sample_45_FD_206712 | JGI IMG/M metagenome (GOLD analysis project Ga0335085, IMG submission 206712) | Soil microbial communities from Loxahatchee National Wildlife Refuge, Florida, United States - Lox_Sample_4.5 | ecosystem: Environmental > Terrestrial > Soil > Wetlands | place: USA...
AAACGTGCAGTAGGTGTTTGGAACGCCATTCTGCTCGGCTACCGGCAGGTTGTTGCGGTCGAAGTGAACATACCCCGCCACAAACAGATCCAGCCTGCCGTCTCCGTCGTAGTCGCCAAACGTCGCGCCCGTCGACCAGTTACCCAGCGCCACGCCCGCCTTCTCCGCAACGTCGGTGAACGTCCCGTCATGGTTGTTGTGGTAGAGCCGGTTCTTCCCCCAGTTCGTCACATAGATGTCCGGCCAGCCATCATTGTCGTAGTCGGCAATGGCCACGCCCATTCCCCAGCGGTCGTTGGTCACGCCGGCCTTGGCCGCCACGTCGGTAAACGTTCCGTCATGGTTGTTGTGAAAAAGTGCCGCGTGCGGCGGCGTTTCCTTCCCATCCAGCGCATTCCAGGTCGAGCCGTTCACCACGTAGATATCGAGCCAGCCGTCGTTGTCATAGTCGATCAGCCCGATGCCCGACCCCTTCGTCTCCACGATGTAGGTCTTCTGCGGCGTTCCCATCTTGTGAGTCCACTTCGTCAGCCCTGCCTTCTCCGAATCGTCCTCGAAGATCACAGGACCTGTCTTCACAAAGCCGCCCTCGGTGATCGGCCGATGCTGCGCATCCAACTGTGCCGCGTGCGGCGAGTCACCCGCGCCCCCGCCGGCATGCGCAGCCTGCGCGCCATCCGCCTGCGATTCAGTCTGTTGTACCGAAGGGGAGGAATTCGGGGTCGATTGCGCAAATAAAAATGCAGAAACGCCCAATGTCATCGCCCAAAGAGTGGTTGTACGCAACACCTGGAACATGGCAGCCAGTATACGAGGCCGCATTGAACCCAGTCTCTCAACCAAAAGATGGAGACAGCCTGACTCGGGTTCTTAGATTCGATTAGGCAGTAACGTAAAAGCCGCGGCCGTTGCCGCCTCTGCGGGTTGATTCTGCGTGGCCAGTTCTTCCATCGAGTTCTGGCTCAGCACATCCAGCATCGCCCGCTGTGCCCGCGCCCATACCGGGTGCGCCGGACACCAAGTGCGCCGCTCGCAACCCTCGCCCGTCACCAGGCACACATTCAGGCAAATCGGCCCGTCGATCGCTTCAATCACTTGGCGCATCGAGGCCTCGCGTCCGCGCGGCAGAATCTTGAAGCCCCCCGCATTGCCTCGTCGCGAAGAGATCAGCTTGGCGCGTGCCAGCGCCTGCAGCACCTTCGAGAGAAAACTCTCCGGCGCCTCCGTCGCTTCGGCCAGAGCCGACAGCAGTGCCCGGGAACCCGCCGGCAAAGTCGCCAGGTGCACCATCACGCGAATCCCGTAATCGGCCGCGCGCGTCAACTGCATCGACGAGTTGCATTTCGCCATCGTTGAACTCCGCCAAAAGCGCCCGCGCCGTAGCCGCAGATACGTCCGTGCGCCCACCCCTGCTCGGTCTCACCTGCACAAAAAACGGTTACGGCTCCCAGCAGAGTACCCAAGGGTGTCACAAACGCGTGTATCGGTTATCACAGACCCTTGTTTGCCCCATCGGATATTCATTTTCTTCCAATTGAATTGGAGAAAAACAGTCCAAAAGCACCGCGGGCCGGCCGCTATTCCGTTCAACGCGATCGGTTCTTTGCTCAAGTTCTGGCCTGTTCTTGCCGATCCATTTGGAGCGTGAAAGGACTTATCCAGGCATCATGCATCCGTTTCCTGCTGTAGATCCCATTCCCTTGCCGGCGCCCATCTGGCTCTTCAAGCTGCTGCACATCGTCACCTTGTCGCTGCACTTTGTCGCTGTTGAGATGCTTCTCGGCGGGCTGCTGCTTGCCGTGTTCCTCAGTCTCTTCCGCGGCTCTTCGCACGCCCAGGTGACGGCACGGGCCATCGCCAGGCGCCTCACCGTGGTCATGACCTACGTCATCAACCTCGGCGTGCCGCCGCTGCTCTTTGCTCAGGTTCTCTACGGACGCGCGCTCTACACCAGCAGCATCCTCATCGGCGCTTACTGGATCTCCATCATCGTCATCCTGATGCTGGTCTATCGCATGCTCTACCGCTTCTCGGCGCAGTTGGACGCGGGCAAGATTGCATGGCCTTCGGGCATCACTGCATGGCTGCTGGCTGGCTTCGTCGCTCGTCTCTTGTCGACCAACATGACCCTCATGCTGCGCCCTGAGGTCTGGCGCGACATGTATTCCGCCTCGGCGGCCGGACGCTTCCTGCCCACTGGCGATCCTACGCTCACGCCGCGCTGGCTGCTCATGCTCGCCGGCGGGCTCTTCATCGGCGGACTCTGGCTCCTCTATCTCTCCGCCCGCGCCACCTTCACAAGGGATGAGAAGCAGTACATCGCAGCCATTGGCGGCAAAGTCGCAGCCATCGGCGGCATCGTCTATCTCGCTGCCGGACTCTGGGCCAACGCCGTCCAGCCCGCCCCCGTCAAGGCGATGCTCGCAGCGCCTCCCGAAGGCTACGGCTTCTACCGCTACTACGAGTTCGGCGGATACCTCTGGCTGCTCTTGGTCGCGGTCGGTGTTCTCCTCGCTGCGTTCGCCGGATTCGCCAAAATTGCCGCCAACTGGGTTGCCTGGGCCGGCGTGCTCGTCGCCCTTCTCGTTGAAATTGCCTTCACCGTCTACCGCGATGCCGTCCGCGACCTCACTTTGCTCGGCAAGGGTCTCAACGTTTGGGACCGCGTTGTCGTCACCAACTGGTCCGTGGTCGGCCTGTTTCTGGTTCTGTTCGTCGCCAGCCTCGGCGTAGTCGGATGGCTCGTCTCGGTTGTGGCGCGCGCAAAGAAACCCATGGAGGGCGCCGCCTGATCGGCCGCGCATCAAAAATGAGTCAAGCCATCGACACCCCTCATATCGTTCTCGAGCCTGTCAGTGAACAGCGCACCCGCCGCGCCTTTCTTCTCGCAGCGGGCGCAGCCGGACTCTGCTACACCGCGGCTCTGGTCTATCCCATCTATCGCTACCTGGCTTCCCCCGAAGAGATGGAGTCCAGCGCCACAGCCGTCACTGAGGTCACGCTGAAAGACGCGCAGAAACTCCCTGCCGGCTCCGTGCTCATGTTCAAGTTCGGCACCCGGCCCGCCATGCTGATCCACCACGAAGACGGCCGGTGGGTGGCGATGACTGCGGTCTGCACCCACCTCGGCTGCACCGTGCAGTACGAGCCTCAGGCCGATCGCATTCACTGCGGCTGCCACGGCGGCGTCTACAACGCCTACACAGGCGCCAATGTCAGTGGACCTCCGCCCAAACCGCTCAAGCTCTACAAAGTCGCAGTCAGTGACGCCGGCGTGAATGTCTCCCGCGCATAAGAACACAAGGATGATGGCATGACCTCAAAAACTGCTTCTATTTATGACTGGGTTGACGAGCGGCTGGGGCTTTCGGAATTGATGGCCTTCGCCCGCCACAAAACAGTCCCCGTTCATTCGCAATCTTTCTGGTACTACTGGGGTGGTATCTCGCTCTTCCTCTTCCTTGTCCAGTGCTTTACCGGCGTGCTGCTGCTGGTCTACTACCATCCCGGCGCTGACGCCTACGAGTCGGTCCGCCAGATCACCTTTGTCATGCACTTCGGATGGCTCATCCGCTCGGCGCACTCCTGGTCCGCCAACCTGATGATCTTTTCCATCCTCGTGCATATGTTCTCGGTCTACTTTATGAAGGCCTACCGCAAGCCCCGCGAGTTCGGCTGGCTCAGCGGCATGCTGCTCCTCGGCCTCGCCTCGGTCTTTGGCTTCTCCGGTTATCTGCTGCCCATGGACGAGCTCAGCTACTTCGCCACCAAGGTCGGCCTGCAGATTCCCGCGGCTATTCCCTGGATCGGTCCCATCGTCGGCAACATGCTGCGCGGCGGGCTCGAGGTCAATGAATTCACCGTGCAGCGCTTCTTCGCGCTCCATGTCGTCGTGCTTCCTGCCGTCTTCGTTCCTCTCCTCGGCTTCCACCTCTGGCTTGTCCAGCGCCATGGCAACGCCATGCCGCCCAGCGAGGAGTCCAAGCCAGTCACTGAGCGCAAAACCATGCCCTTCTTTCCCAACTTCCTGCGGAAGGATCTGGCCATGTGGCTCATCTCCCTCAACATCATCGCGCTGTTCGCCTCTGTCTTTCCCTGGACCCTCGGCAAGCAGGCTGACGTGCTCGTGCCCGCGCCGCAAGGCATTCACCCCGAGTGGTACTTCATGAGCCCGTTTGAGATGCTCAAACTCCTCGGAAATGTGCTGCCCGGCGAAGCCGGCGAGATCGCCGGCATACTCATTTTTACGTTGGGGATTGCGCTCTGGGTACTCATCCCCTTCTTCGACATCCGTAAAGAATCCGGCCGGCGCGCCCGTGCCGCATACTACTTCGGTTTGCTCGCAGTTTTCGCCCTGCTGGCCACCACCGCCATCGGTTACTGGACCGTGAGATAGAGCAGCCTATAGCTTCCAGCTTTCAGCTCATTGTGCTCTTCAGGCCGATGAGACCCGCATAGGGGAGCTAGAAGCTGGAAGCTGGCGCTAGGAGCTTCGCAATGAATTATCCGTTCTGGAATATTCCGCACCTCGGCTCGGGCTGGGTCATCGGCATCATCGCCATCTTCCACGTTGTCATCTCGCAATTCGCCGTCGGCGGCGGACTCTACCTTCCCATGGCTGAGCGCAAAGCTCTTCGCATGCCCGATGGCCCGGTCCGCGACGCCTGGCTCAAGCAGCTCGCCAGTCATTCCAAATTCTTTCTTCACGTCACTGGAATCTATGGCACTGTTTCCGGCGTCGGCATCTGGTTTGCCATCGGACTCACCCAGCCTGAGGCCACGAGCACGCTCATCCACAACTTCGTCTTCGGCTGGGCTATCGAGTGGGTCTTCTTTCTCATCGAGCTCACCACCGTGGCCGTCTACTACTACACCTGGAAGCGCATCGACGACAAACTCCACCTGACCGTGGGTTGGGTCTATGCTGCCGCCTCCGCCGCCACGCTCATCATCATCAATGGCATTCTCACCTTCATGCTGACCCCCGGCGACACCTGGCTCTCGGTCGCCGGCACCGGCAACGAAGCCAGCAGGTTCTGGAACGCCTTCTTCAATCCCACCTACTGGCCGAGTCTGCTGCTGCGTTGCTGTGTTTGCGCCTCGCTGGCGGCCGTCTGGGCCCTCATTACCTCCAGCCGCATCGACGGCGACAAGGAACCCGCTCTCAAGACCAGCCTCGTTCAGTGGAGCGTCAAGTGGCTCGTCCCATCCTTCGTCGCAACGCCTCTCCTGCTCATCTGGTATCTCTACATGGTGCCTGCGTCGCAGCGGGCGTTGCTTACGCTCGGCATCGACACCATCAACTCCGGCACTTTCTCCACCGTCACCCGCATGTCCCTGGTCATCATCATTACCTCTGCGCTCATCGTGGCGGTCGCGTACTTCCTTGCCTATCGCAATCCGACCGACTTCAACCTCTCCCACGCCCTGGCCGTCCTGCTGCTTGCTTACATCGCCACCGGCGCCGGTGAGTACAGCCGCGAGATGCTGCGCAAACCCTATGTCATCGGCCGCTGGATGTACTCCAACGGTGTCCGCGTGCCCTATGTCAACCGCATCAACGCAGAAGGGTATCTCGCCGCCACCAATTGGATCTGGGACGGAAACGGCGCCGCGCCCACCAGCTACTCCCGCGGCGAGGCCATCTTCCGTGGCGAGTGCGGCTCCTGTCACACTCTCGACGGTTATCGCCCCCTCCGCCAGCTTCTTGACGGACGCGATAGCGCCAACATCCGCAGCTTTGTCGTCATGCTCCACGAGCACAAGGCCGACTCGCCTTACACGCGCTTCATGCCGCCCATGGTCGGCACTCAGCAGGACATCGACGACCTCGCCAACTACCTCAACGCCCAGGTCAACCCGCCCACCCCCGCTGCGCAAAAGCCCGTACTCACCGCGCACAGGTAGGGCAGGGAATCGGCCACCCCAAGAAAGCGAAGGCCCGCATCGTGCGGGCCTTCACCTTTTCGTATCCAATGGCATTCAGTCGTTTCTGTTCTCTACTCTTCCCCCAACTCGTAGGGAATCCCGAAGCGGCCAATCTGAATCAGCGCCCGATCGCTTGGCGGCCAGATCCTGATGCTCTCCACGCGCGTGTGCCCCGGAATCAGGTGTGCCTCTGCATTGCCCACCAGGTCTCCCGTCGCCGCAACGTTGAAGTGCACTTTCAGCGCCTCTCCGTCGCGCACCCAGCCAAAGACATACTCGCCCGGCTTCAGAGCTACGCCGCCAATCTTGATGGGCGCCTGCACTACCAGGTAGTGCGAATACTTACCATCGGCCGAGTAGCCCGCCGTGATCAGCACAACCCCTGCAATATACCTGCCGTGGTTGTCTACGATCCCGCTCGCCGTGCGCATCTCGGTCTCAATGTGCTCCTTGATCACCGGGGCCCGCGCCGGCAACAGCGATGCCAGCTCCGTATCCGTAGCCGCCCGCCATGTGGTTTTCTCGGCAGACGCAGCCGTTGTCATCAACGAAAAAATCACTGCAGAAAGAATCAGCTTCTTCATGGTTTCGGTTTCCTTAGGGACTCGAGGGGGACAATGCCGCGTTGAATCGCGGCCGTCGTTGCCTGCGTGCGATCGGTCACTCCCAGCTTGCCCAGCAGACTGTTGATGTGGGTCTTCACGGTCGCTTCTGAAATCGCGAGTTCCGTCGCGATCTCCTTATTGCTCTTGCCGTGCACGATCTGCTCCAGCACATCCGACTCACGCGGTGTCAACTCCTCCGTTCCCATGCGCTCTGCGAGCTTCTGCGCAATCGCCGGCGGAATATGCGACTTTCCCGCATGCACTGCCCGGATCGTCGAGATGAGTTCATCGGTCGTCATGCCTTTCAGCAGGTACGCCTTCGCTCCAGCTTGCAGTGCGCGATAGATATCCTCGTCGCCGTCGTACGTGGTCAGAACGATAAACCGCGCCTGCGGCGTCTCCATCCGCACCCGCTGGATCACGTCCACGCCGCCCAACCGCGGCAGCCGCAGATCGATCAGTGTGACATTGGGCTGATGCTTGCGAAACTCCATGATCGCCTCGACGCCGTCCGCGGCCTCGCCCACAACTTCGATGCCCTCCACGACCTTCAGTAGAGCCACTAGCCCCTGGCGCACCACGTGATGATCTTCCACAACGAGTACGCGAATCGTCTCTTGTCCCACTCTTACTCCTTTGCGGGCTTCGGTGCCGGCACCCGCAGCCGCACAGTCGTTCCTGTCCCCGGCTCGCTCGTTACGTCCAGCTTTCCGCGGGTTGCGGCCGCACGCTCGCGCATACCGGTCAGCCCATAGTGTCCCGGCTGGCCGTCCACGCTCTCGCTGGCGTCAAAACCCCGCCCGTCGTCTCTCACTTCGAGCGCGACCTCAGACTCGGCGTACTCCAGCCTCACCTCGAGATGCTTTGCGCCAGCGTGCTTCTTAACATTATGGATGGCTTCCTGCGCCACGCGCAGAATTTCCTGTTCCGTTCCCGGCGCAAGCGGCCGGTATGCTCCATACACGCTGCAACTTGCCTCCACACCATGCGCCCCCGCCTGTTCCGTTAGCCGCCTTAATCGCACCGGCAGTGTCTTCTCGCCCGAATCCTGTGAGCGCAGAGCCCAGATCGACTGCCGTGCTTCAGCCAGTCCCTCCCGCACGTGCCCGCGCGTCACATCCAGCTGCTTCGTCGCTGCATCCGTCTTGCCATGACGCAGCAGTTCCGCAAGCACCTCCAGTTGGACCGAGATCCCCACATACCCCTGCGCCAGCGTGTCGTGAATCTCCCGCGCAATCCGGTTGCGTTCGCCCAGCACGGCCTTGAACTCTCGTTCAGCCACCTGCAGGCGCCTTCGCAACAACAGGACCACAAGCCCAGCCATCATTGCCGTCAGCAGCAGATAAAACCAGATCGTCTGATAAAAATGTGGCCGCAATTCAAACTGCAGCACCGCGCCCTGCGTGTTCCACAGGCCGTCGTTGTTCGCCGCCTGCACGCGAAACGTGTAGCGTCCCGGTGGAATATTCGTGTAATACGCCACGCGCCTCGAGCCCGCCTCGGTCCATGCATGGTCGAAGCCTTCGAGCATGTAGCGATACCGCACCTTCTGCGGCGCCACAAAACTCAATCCCGCGTAATCGAACTGGAAATGATTATGTCCGGCGGCAACCTTGATCCCACCCTCTCCGGCTCGCAATGCCTGGTCCGTGTCATCCACGGCAAAGCGTTCCACCGCAACTCCCGGCGGAATCGCGTTCACGGGAAAATGCGCCGGGTCGACTTCCACGAGTCCCTTGGGCGTCGCGAACCACAGCCGTCCATCTTTCGCGCGCCACGCCGAAGGATGGCTGTTCGTTGCTGTGGCCCGGCTCCGCAGTCCGTCCGCAAGCCCAAACTCCATCCAGTGCGAGCACTCTGCCGTCATGGTGCAGTCACAGCGGGCAATGCCGTTCGCGGTGGCAAACCAGAGATGGTCGCCTGTGTCATCCACAATCGCGTGAATGCTCGCCGAACGCAGCTCTTCTGATTGCGGTGCTGAGAATTTTTCGCCGTCCCATAGAACCCATCCATGGTCCTGCGATCCAATCACCACCATGCCCATCGGCCGCGGCAGCAACGCCGTAATCACGTTGCTCGTCAGACCGTTCGCCGTCGTGTAGTTGGTGATCTTCCCATCGCTCAGCCGCGAAAGCCCTGCCAGCGTCGCAATCCACAAATTTCCATTGGAATCGCGCGCCATCGCGCCCACCAGGTCGCTCCCAAGACCTGTTGCCTGCGTATACGTCGTCATCTGACGTCCATCCGGCGCATGCATCCAGTGCGCCAGGCCGCGCCGCGTGCCTACCCACACTGAGTTGTCTGCATCCACCAGCAATGACCGCACAAAGTCGTCCGGCAGCCCATCTGCCGAAGTGAACGCCTCCACCTGCCCATGCCGGATCAGGTTTAATCCGTCTGCCGTGCCTACCCACACGTCGCCATCAGGCGCAGCTGCCAGCGAGAGAATCACATCGCTCAGCAGGCCCTGGTTCACTGTGTACGTCTTCACGGCAAAGCCGCCGCCGGCGCTCCTGTGCAGCGCATTCAAACCGCCGCCATTGGTTCCCACCCAAAGCGTGCCATCGGCGTCATCCATCACGGTTGTGGTGACGTCAGACGATAGCCCCTCGCGCATTCCAATGTTCCTGAACCGTTGATCGCGCAGGATGTGCAGACCACCGGTCTCCGTTCCCGCCCACAGATCACCTTCTCGATCTTCAAACAGCGATAGAATCGAAGCGCTTGCCAGCGGGTCGGTGATCGGGAACTTGTCCAGCTTTCCCTCTGCGTAACGCACCAGCCCGCCATTGGTGCCAATCCAAAGCGTTCTCTCGCGATCGGCATAAAGCGCCTGTACCCGCGTGCCGGGCAGTTCGCGGCCCACGCCAAAGACAATTTCCCTTTTGTCCAGATGAAGAGTGACCGCACTTGCGGTTGCTTGCGCGAGACTTCCATCGGCCAGTCTGACTGCAAATTTCGGATTCAGGGATGGATCCACCGTCTGAAGCTCTTCGAGCAAGACGGGTACTACCCTGCCGTTTTGAACTGCCGCTTCTCCGCTCTCCGTCGACACGAGAACATCCCCATGTTGTCCCTGACTGAGGGATCGCACCGCATTCGCCGGAAGCCCCTCCTTCGTGGTGAAGGTCGTCACGGCCCCGTCCTTCATGCGCACGAGCCCATCGCCCGTCCCTACCCACAGCGATCCGTCGCTCGCCGTCAGCAGGCAGCGAATATCTCCGCTCGGCAGCGCCGGCGTCGACGTCGTGTCATACACCGCGAAAGACACACCATCGAAGCGCACCAGCCCCGCTTCCGTGCCCAACCACAGGAATCCATCTTTGGTCTGTGCCAGCGCGTGCACGCTGTTCTGCGGCAGGCCATTCTCCACGGCCCACGACTGCCGCCCATAATCCGCCAGAGGAGTCGTCGGCTCCAATGCTGCGCCTACACCCAGGCAGCCCCACAACAATCCGGCCAGCACAGCCCCCCATCCCGCCGCGCGCAGCATACCGCGCCCGCTCCTCTGCGCGGAGATTCTCAACGGATTGGACTCTTTCTGGGTCAAGGCTGCGGACGCCGGTCTCCCTCCTCGATCTTCGCTATCTTCCTGATTGCGCACTTCCACAGTAAATCGGGCAGGTCCCGCCTTGCACCCTTGCCATTTCCGTGTCCGGCTTAATCCTGGATATCTCCACCTTTAGGTGGAGACGGCTCTCACTCCAACGGCCCAAGACACATCTGCGCCTACCGCCTACTCTGTCTTTGTCTCCTGATTGGCCTGTACATTTCTGGCTATCATTTTTGGGTGGCTCCTCAAGGCAGCCACCCAATTCCTTTTGTGCGCGAACATTCAGGCCAGCCTATACCCCATCCGCCGCGCTCGCGCCAGCCTTCGCGCAGAGAGCGCGTGATGGGGCTCCCCGGCGCAAAAGCCGATGCACATCCTTCCCACCGGCCTGGCCCCCAGCATCCTCGCCGTCGTTCCCAAGGCGCCCATTGCGCCCGTAAACACAGGGATAAACATCCCTGGCATGGCTGACGACGCCACCAGCACTGCCTTTCTGCGAGTGTTCTTCACTCGACTGCGCGGCGCGGGTTGCCCCCACGGCCAGTAGGTAATGCCCACCAGCCTCTCCATAAACCGGCGAAAAACCGCCGTCACATTGCCGCAGTTCACCGGGCTGCCCAGAACCACTGCATCCGCTGCCTCAATCTCCTGCAAGATCGGCTCCAGGTCATCCTCCTGCGGACACTTCCCCCGTGCCTCCCCCGGTGTCTGAGTGCACGTCCGGCAGTTCCGGCAGAACTCGATATGTTGCTCCGTCAGATAGATCGTGTGTGTTGCCGCACCCTTTTCGCGCGCCCCGGCAAGAATCGCCTCTACGGCCGTATCAATCGTTCCTTCCTTGCGATAGCTGCCCACAATCGCCACCACTCTTGCGCTCATCGAGGCCTCCGAACCGGCTGCGAACGTAGTCTAACGGCCTTTCTTCCACGGCGCTGTGACAACCGGTTACCACTGCCCCCACCCCTTTTCTGCTAGGCTTTTTTTCGCATGCAGACTGCAAATATTCATCTTGAAAAACGTCCTCCGCTCGCTTTGATCACGTTGGATCGGCCCAAGGCCCTCAACGCACTCAACGCCGAAACCCTCGCCGAACTCGACGACGTCATCCACGAACTGGCAGAAGACGCATCGATTCGCGTCATCCTCCTTACCGGTTCGGGCGGCCGAGCCTTTGCGGCCGGAGCTGACATTCGCGAACTTGCTGCTCTCAACATCGAAGACGGCAACGCCTTCGCTCTGCGCGGCCAGGGCATCTTCCGCGCCATCGAGTCCCTTGGCAAGCCCGTCATCGCCTGCATCCAGGGCTTTGCGCTCGGCGGCGGCTGCGAACTCGCCATGGCCTGCACCCTGCGCATCGCGGCGGATGACGCCCGCTTTGGCCAGCCCGAGGTCAAGCTCGGCATTATCTGCGGCTACGGCGGAACTCAGCGGCTTCCGCGCCTCGTCGGCCGCGGCACAGCCCTTAAGCTGCTGCTCTCCGGCGCCGCCATCGATGCAACTGAAGCCCTCCGCATCGGCCTCGTTGATGAGGTCGTCCCGGCAGCGGAACTCATGCAGCGCGCCGAAGCTTTGGCCATGGAAATCGCAGCAAATGCCCCTCATGCCGTAGCCGAGACCCTGCGTTCCGTCAACGACGGCCTCGATCTGCCCCTCGATCTGGCCTTGCTTCGCGAAGCTGCCCGCTTTGGCGCTCTTTGCGGCCACGCCGACAAGAACGAAGGCATGCAGGCCTTTCTCGAGAAGCGTAAACCCAACTGGACCGGCCATTAGAGCCTGTACGCATCGGCTGCTATCCTTGAAGGGTGATAGGAGCTTTGCGCATCAGGGGACTTGCCGCCATGGGCCTCCTTTTGGCGGTGTCCCTCCTGGGTTGCCACAAAGAAGAACAGGCCGTTGCCGGCGTGGCCCAGAAGGCAGCCAACGCCGAGCAGAAAGCCCAGGCAGCAGCCACCGTGCGTGACCAGCAGCGCGCCGCGCTCGAACGCATTCCTCTACCCACCAAGAGCCTCTACGTCGATATCCATGAGCCCAGCCAATGGGCCAATCCCTTTCTCACAGTCGAAGCCAATGTGCTCGACCTTCGTATTATTCTGGCCGACGCCAACACCAGCTCTCTCGGTGCCGGAACTATGCTCCGCCCTACCGCCGCGCGCCGTCAGGAACTGCAGATTCGTCCTGCTGACCTGGCTCAGGCCATCGTCGCCCTTCCCGACAGCGCCTGGCGCTACGGCCGCGTGATTGCCGTCGCCGAGGCCCCCGGCGCCTCCGCCAAGGACCGCCCCGCCATCCGTCGCAACGTCGAAGCCGCGATCCAGCAGCTCAACGACCTCGGCATCGTCGTCGAAGAGTGGCCTTCGCATTGATTCCTCTCCAACCTCTCTAACGCATCGTTGCTCTGTTTCATGGCGGAATCATCTACCATTCCCCCGTGAGCACTTCTTCCTTTCCGATCCTGCAGCAGTTCACTCCGCTCGAGCACGAAAACTTCGCTGCCCACCGCGAACTCGAATCCCGCCTCAAATCCACGCTCCGTGGTGAAGTCCTCTTCGACAGGGGCTCCCGCGCGCTTTACGCTTCCGATTCTTCCAACTACCGCCAGCTTCCTATCGGCGTCGTCTATCCGCGCGATACGGCCGACGTTGAAGCCGCCGTTGCCGCCTGTCGTGCCACACGAGCCGCCATTCTTCCCCGTGGCGCCGGCACCAGCCTTGCCGGTCAGTGCGCCAATGTCGCCGTCGTCTTCGACTTTTCCCGTTACATGCACGCGCTCGATTCCATCGATCCCGCCGCGAAGCTGGCCAACGTCCAGCCGGGCATCGTCCTCGACCGCCTGCGCGATGCTGCCGAATTGCATCACCTCACTTACGCGCCCGACCCTGCCACCCACTCGCGCTGCACCCTTGGCGGCATGATCGGCAACAACAGTTGCGGCGTCCACGGCCTGCTCGGCGGCAAAGTGGCCGACAACGTCGAATCGCTCGACATCCTCCTCTACGACGGCACTCGCATGACCGTTGGCCGCACCGGCCCCGAACAGCTCGAAAGCCTCATCCGCTCCGGCGGCCGCATCGGCCAGATCTACGCAGGCCTCGCGCGCATCCGCGATCGCTACGCCCACCTCGTCCGCGAAAAATTTCCCCGCATCCCGCGCCGCGTCTCCGGCTACAACCTCGACGAACTGCTTCCGGAGAATGGCTTCCACGTGGCTCGCGCCCTTGTCGGCAGCGAAGGCACCTGCGCCACGGTTCTCTCTGCCACGCTCAACCTCACCGCCAGTCCGCCCTTCCGCGTTCTCACGGTTCTCGGATTCCCCGATGCCTTCCTCGCTGCCGACGCCGTCCCGTCCGCGCTCGAACATGGCCCCATCGGCCTCGAAGGTTTCGACCATCTTCTGGTCCAGTTCATGCGTCGCAAGGGGCTCGCCCTCCGCGAACTCGACCAGCTTCCGCCCGGCGTCGGCTATCTTCTCGTGGAGATGGGTGCGTGGACGGCCGAAGAAGCCCAGGCCGGGGCCGAGGCGCTCGTGCGCGCCAGCCGCTCCTGGTCCACTCCGCCTGCGGCCCACATCTGCACCCGCGAAGAAGCCGCCAGCGTCTGGTATGTCCGCGAATCCGCTCTCGGCGCCGTCGTCTTCGTCCCCGGCGAACCCGATCGTTACGAAGGCTGGGAAGACGCTGCCGTTCCGCCGGCCAGGCTCGGCGACTACCTCCGCAGTCTCACCACGCTCATGTCCGAGTACGGCTACTCCAGCCCCTTCTATGGCCACTACGGGCAGGGCTGCGTGCACATGCGCGTCAACTTCGACTTCACCACCGAACAGGGCTTGCGCAACTTTCGCGAATTCCTCGACCGTGCCACTGACATCGTTCTCCACTTCGGCGGCTCGCTCTCCGGCGAGCATGGCGACGGTCAGGCCCGCGCCGCCCTCTTGCCCAAAATGTTCGGCCCTGAACTGATGCAGGCCTTCCGCGAATTCAAGACACTCTGGGATCCAGACAATCGCATGAATCCCGGCAAGCTCATCGACGCAGTTCGTGTCTACGATCCCGTCGAGAACCTCCGGCACTCCGTTGCGGGTGCCCCAGGTCTCGATTCTGAGACCTGGGAGGCCAATTTTGCCTTTTCGAAGGACGGCGGC
>Ga0335085_10010025_pt1 | contig 14224 bp, 10 predicted proteins | sample Lox_Sample_45_FD_206712 | JGI IMG/M metagenome (GOLD analysis project Ga0335085, IMG submission 206712) | Soil microbial communities from Loxahatchee National Wildlife Refuge, Florida, United States - Lox_Sample_4.5 | ecosystem: Environmental > Terrestrial > Soil > Wetlands | place: USA...
CCGGACGAGCTCCTTGATCCCGAACGCCCGGAGGAGGGCGATCGCGCCGTCGACCTCGGCCTCCGGCCCGGTGACCTCGACGACGACCGACTCCGGCGACAGGTCGACGACCCGGCCCCGGGACAGCTCGACGACCTTCAGGACCTCGGCTCGGGTCCGGTCGCTGACCCGGACCTTCACGAGGGCGAGCTCATGCTCGACCGTCGGCTCGCCGGTGACGTCCTGGACCTTGAGGACGTCGATGAGCCGGTAGAGCTGCTTGGCCGCCTGCTCGACGGCCATGTCGTCGCCGTACAGGGTGATCGTCATCCGGCTGATGTCGGGCTGGTCGGTATGGCTGACGGCGAGCGATTCGATGTTGAAGTTCCGGGCCCGCATGAGGCTCGAGACCCGGTTCAGGACCCCCGGCCGGTCGAGGACGATCGCGATCAGCACGTGGCGATGCTTCTCGCCCGACCCCGGGACGCTCCGGGCCGGCGGCGCGCTGTGCGCCGGGGCGGGCGCCGGCGGAGCGGTCGGCGACGAGCCCGCGACCCGGCCGTCATCCGCGGCTGCGCTCATTCCTCGGGCTCGTTCCAGGTCTCGATGAGGTCGGACAGCCCTTTGCCGGCCGGCATCATCGGGAAGACGTTCTGGCTCTCGGCGATCTCGAACCAGACGAGGGCCGGACCGTCCACGGCCTGGGCGCCGCGGATCGCGGCGTCGACCTCGTCGGGGGTCTTGGCCCGGAAGGCCGGGATGCCGTAGGCCCCGGCGAGCTTCGCGTAGTCGGGCCCGAGAAGGCTCGACGAGTGGTAGTTCCCGGCGTAGATGATCTCCTGCCACTGTCGGATCATCCCGAGCTTCTTGTTGTCCATGAGGGCGATCTTCACCGGGATCCGGTCCTGGATGAGCGTCGCGAGCTCCTGGAGGGTCATCTGGAAGCCGCCGTCGCCGCAGACCGCCCAGGTCTCGTGCTCGGGCCGCCCGAGGGCCGCGCCCATCGCCGCCGGGACCGCATAGCCCATCGTCCCGAGTCCGCCGGAGCTCAGGTGGGACGCCGGCCGGCGGAAGCCGCAGTAGCGCGCCAGCCACATCTGATGCTGGCCGACGTCGGCGACGTAGGTCGCCTCGTGGCCGGTGAGCTCGCCGAGTCGCTCGATGACGTAGTCGGCCGAGAGCAGGCCGTCGCGCCAGGCGCCCGAGCCGTGCCAGCTCGACCCCTCGCTCTCGACGCGCCACTCGGCCAGCTCGGCCAGATAGTCGGCCCGGGCGTCGCGATCGACGGGCTCGACCATCGGGACGAGGGCCCGCAGGACCCGGCCGACGTCGCCGACGATCGGGACCTCGACGGCGACGTTCTTGCCGATCTCGGACGGATCGATGTCGACGTGGACGATCCGAGCGTACGGCGCATACGTCCGGACGTTGCCGGTCACCCGGTCGTCGAACCGCATCCCAAGGGCGATGAGCAGGTCCGCCGACTGGATCGCCCGGTTGACGTGCTTCCAGCCGTGCATCCCCATGAAGCCATAGGCGAGCGGGTGGCGCTCGTCGACCGCGCCGACGCCGAGGAGCGTCCAGGCGATCGGGATCGTCGCCTTCTCGGCGAGGGCGACGAGGTCCGGGCCGGCATCGGCGACGAGGACGCCGTGACCGGCGAGGATGACGGGTCGCTCGGCCCGGGCGATCTCGGCCGCGGCGAGCTTCAGCTGGCGGGCGTGGCCGTCGACGTTCGGCCGGAAGCCGGGCAACCCGGCGACGACCTCCTCGTCGGTCGGGTGCGTCGCGCTCGTCTCCTGCTGGAGGGCGTCCTTCGTGATGTCGACGTGGACCGGCCCGGGGCGGCCGGTCCGGGCGATGTGGAAGGCCTCGGCCAGGACCCGCGGCAGCTCGTCCGCGTCGCGGACGAGGTAGTTGTGCTTCGTCATCGGCAGGGTGATCCCGGAGATGTCGATCTCCTGGAACGCGTCCTTGCCGATGAGCGCAGCCGGGACGTTGCCGGTGATCGCGACGATCGGGATCGAGTCGAGCATCGCCGTCGCGATGCCCGTGACGAGGTTCGTCGCGCCGGGGCCTGAGGTGCCCATGCAGACGCCGACCCGCCCCGTCGCCCGAGCGTAGCCGTCGGCGGCGTGGGCGCCACCCTGCTCGTGGCGGACGAGGATGTGGCGCAGCTCCGGATAGTCACCGAGGATGTCGTAGAGCGGCAGGATGACCCCGCCGGGGTAGCTGAACAGGACGTCGACGCCCTGGCGGAGGATCCCCTCGATGACGACGTCGGCCCCGATCCGGGTCCGCTTCCGGGGCCGGCTCTCGTCGAGCATCGACCGGCGGGCACGTTCGACGGCCGCGGCCTCCGGCGTCCCGTCCGACGGCACGTGGCTCCGTCGGCCCCGCGGATGGCCGGCCGCGGGTGGCGCCCCACCCTTCGTCATCGTCATCTCGATCCCCTTGCTGCTGCTCATCGGTGACGCGTCCCGGAGACGACAAGACCCCCGCCTCCCGGCGGGGGTCCCTTCGGTGATCGGTGGTCCGTCGCTGCGGCTACCTCCGTCGCCCTCCGTTCTCCCGCCGGGAGCCGGGGATGAGGAGCCCGATAAGGCCCTCGAGGCCGACGAGGACGGAGCGAAGGAGGCCGAGGAGCGAGGTGTCGGTCAGGCCGGAGTCCATCGGCATCGGCACGCGGCGCCCGTCCGACGTGATGACGACGGCGACGTGGCGGCGGTCCGAGCGGGTGCTCTGGCCCAAGCGGGATGACTCCTCGCGATGACCCTGCGGACCGACGCCCGCGACGGGTCTGCGCAGTCTACCAGTGACGAACGGGTGGTCGTCAACCCGACGACCGTCCCGCCCGTCGACCGCCTGGCGCGGCGAGCGCCGTGGGCGACCGGGATGGACGAGGCCGCCGGCGGAACGCCGACGGCCTCTGATGCCGATATCGCTCGGGCGCCGAGTCACCTCCAGCGCTGTCCGGCCTCGATGACGATGGCGGAGCTCGCGAGCATGGCCAGGGCGAGGGCGAGGCGGGCGGTCTGGGCCCTGAGGATCGCCTTCACGGCTAATACCACCGCATCCCCGCGCCGAGAGTGAGGGCTACCGCTGCCAGGAGCAGGACGGCCCAGGTGAAGCGCGCCAGGTTCGCCTTCACGTGCGCTCCTTCCGGAGGTGGAGCTTCGCTGTCGGACCGGCAGCCGGGCGGCCTCGCGGACGAGGTCCCTGGCTTTGCGTCCCCGTCTCGCGGCGGGTTTGCCCTGGACGACCCTCGAGCGGAGGGGTGCATCCCCTCGGACCGCACCGTAGTCGCGCGAGGACGGTGGTCCTATGGCCTGCTGGTACTGATGACCCCGCCGTTCGGGGGAGTTGCCGGCCAGCACCGTGGGACCGGAGGGCCGCTAGACGCCGGCCCCGTCGGGGCTGACGGCCGGTCCGACCGGCCGGCGCATCGCGAGCACGATCGTCACGACGAGGCCGACACCGATGAGGACGTCGCCGACGCTGAAGACGTTCGTGAACGGCAGCCAGCGCGGCAGGGCGAAGATGTCCGTCAGCGGCCAGAGCACGGGCTGGGTGGCCTCGATGCTGTTCGAGTACGTCTCCGCGTACGACCTGCCGAGGGCCGCCATCGCCGCCGGATCGGCCGGCATGTAGCCGCCGTTGGCGACGATCGCGACGAGGTTGCAGAGCGCGCCGGCCGCGACGATCGGCAACCCCGGGATCGATCGCTCGGCCGCGATCGCCGCGAAGACGACCGCCGTCGATCCGACGTAGAGGACCGGCCCGAGATCGCCGACGACCCGGCTGACGGGCTCCGAGAAGAGCGCCAGCTGGACGAGGAGCCCGCCGAGGATGAGCCACGGCCAGCGGAAGCGGATCTCGGCGAGCCCGGCAGGCCGGCCCCCGAGCAGGAGGCCGAGCACCAGGCCGACGACGACGGCGTAGACGATGAACATCGCTACGACCCCGAGACCGTCGCGCTCGTCGATCGGACCTCGGCCGGCGCGACGTCGAGGAGCGCCCGGGCGGCGTCGAGCGGCATCGGTTCGGCGAACAGGTAGCCCTGGCCGAGCGCGCAGCCGAGCTCACGGAGGCGAGCGAGCTGGTCGGTCGTCTCGATGCCCTCGGCGAGGATCGTGAGGCCGAGCGTCCGACCGAGGGCGATGATCGCGCCGGCGAAGGCCCAGCCCTCGTGGCTGTCGGCCGAGGCGACGAACTCGCGGGCCATCTTCAGCATGTCGACCCGGAACCGTCGCAGGTAGCCGAGGGACGAGTAGCCGGTGCCGAAGTCGTCGATCGCGATCCGGACCCCGAGGTCGCGGATCGCCTCGAGCCGCGAGATCGTCGTCGCCGTGTCCTGGAACATCGCCGATTCGGTCATCTCGAGCACGAGGCGGGCGGCCGGCAGGCCGGTCTCGTCGAGGATGCGCCGGAGGTCGTCGACGAAGCCGCTCTCGGCGAGCTGCTGGGCCGAGAGGTTCACGGCGATCGTCAGGCCGCCGGCCGGCTGGCGGCCGTCGGCCATCGTCGCCAGGGCCCGGCAGGCTTCCTCGAGCACCCACCGGCCGAGGGGCAGGATGCTGCCGGTCTCCTCGGCCAGGGGGATGAACTCGTCCGGGCCGATGAGCCCTCGGACCGGGTGGCGCCACCGGACGAGCGCCTCGAAGCCCTCGACGGCCCGGCTGGCGAGGTCCACGATCGGCTGGTAGAGGACGAGCAGCTCGCCGCGCCCGAGGCTCCGGGTCAGCTCGGCGCTCAGCTCGTGGCGGGCGACGATCGCCGCGTGCATCGTCGGCTCGAAGACCGCGACCCGGTTCTTGCCGGAGGCCTTCGCCGTGTACATCGCGACGTCCGCGTTGCGCAGGAGGTCGACCGCCCGCTCGGCGCCGGCGTGACCGGCGGCGATGCCGATGCTCGCCCCGATCCGGATCTCCTTATCGCCGACGAGGAACGTCGCCCGGAGGGTCTCGATGACCCGCTCGGCGACCGACATCGAGGCCGACAGGCCCGGGTCGTCCTCGAACAGGATCCCGAACTCGTCGCCCCCGAGCCGGGCCGGGAGGTCGTCGCTCCGGAGGACGCCGCGCAGCCGCTCGGCGACGTCGATGAGGAGCCGGTCGCCGACGCCGTGGCCGAGGGTGTCGTTGACGACCTTGAAGTCGTCGAGATCGAGGAACAGGACGACCGGGACGGCTGCCCGATCGCCGACCTCGAGCCGCTCGGCGACGCGCTCGGTGAACAGGCTCCGGTTGGCGAGGCCGGTCAGGGGATCGTGGTAGGCCTGGTACCGGAGCTCTTCCTTGAGGCGCGACAGCTCGGCCAGCGACTGCTCGAGATGGCCGTTCTCGAGCGCGACCGCCGCCTGGTTGGCGAGCGTCTCGAGGAGCCGGAGGTCGTCCTCGCTGAACGACGTCCCCTCGGTCAGGCGGTTGGCGATGACCATGACCCCGATGACGGCCGACTCGCCGCGCAGGGCGGTGACCATCGCCGGCGCGGTCCGGCCCGGACCGAGGATGCGGTCGGCGAAGAACGGCCCCGGCGCCTCGCGCGCCCGCCGCAGGACCGGGTCGTCGTCGGCCGGCGCCATCGGGACCATGACCTCCGGATCGCCGTCGTGCCACGACCGGGTCAGGAGCGGCTGGCCGCCGCCCGAGCGCGGGTAGAGGACGATCTCGGCGACCTCCGCCCGGAACATCGCCCGGGCGTGCCGGAGGAGGGCGACGAGCGCGGAGTCGAGCTCGGGGGAGTGCTGGAGGATCCGCGAGGACTGGTAGAGGAGCTCGAGCCGCTCGTGCTTCTCGCGCTCGGAGACGTACGCCTGGTAGGCCAGGAAGACGATGACGAGCGGCAGGATGAGGAGCCACAGGAGGCCCGGGTCGAGCCACAGGACCGAGACGGCGAGCAGCGCCAGGCTCGTGTTCGCGAGCGCGACCATGCTGCCGAACTGGATCATCTCGGGCAGCTTCTCGAACTGCGGCGCCCCGCCCGAGATCGTGATGACGGTCGCGATCGTCAGGGCGCTCAGGATGGCGGCGGCCTCGGTCGCCGCGAAGGCGGCGATCCAGTCCCACGCGCCCGGCCGGCCCTCGAGCGTCGCCAGGCCATGGAAGACCGCCAGCGACACGACCGCCACGAGGAGGAAGTTCGCGAGGTTGAAGACGACCTTGATCGGTCGCTGTCGTGACCCGAGGACGAGCGCCGCCCCCGATCCGACCAGGACCGCGGCGATGTAGGCCGGCGGGGGCGCGAAGAAGAAGCCGATGACGGCCGGGATCTCGCTCAGCGAGAAGGCGTGCGTCTCGCGCCGGAAGTGGACCTCGACGACCTTCAGCTCGGCGAGGGCGAAGGCGGCCGCCAGGACGGGCCACGGGATCTCGACGGCGGCCGGCGACAGCGTCGCATCCGTGAGGGTCAGGCCGTACAGGATCGCCGCCAGGCTGACGAGCGCGGCGGAGAGGAGCCAGATCCGGGCTGGTGCCGGGAGGGCGCGGACCCGGTCGGGCAGGGAGCCGAGCCCGTGGACGTCCGGGCCACGGGTCCGGTTCGACACGTCGGCTTCGCCTCGCTGTGTGGCGATGAACGAGGTTCTTGTACCAAGCGGACCCGTACCTCGACCGCATGCGGGTGGTACCGGCGGCGGCAGGACCATCGGCCGGCGCCCGCGTCCGGCGCCCCGCCGCCGGCGCCACGCCAGGGCTCCGGACGCCGCGACCGGACGGTCGGAGCGCCTGTGCTAGCCTGTCGGCCCCGAGCCACCTCCAAGCCACCGGACCCGCGGATGCCCGAGCCGACCAGCCAGCCGAAGACCCTCGTCGAGAAGATCTGGGACGACCACGTCGTCGTCGCGGAGGCCGACGGCCCGGCGATCCTCGCGATCGACCTCCACCTCGTCCACGAGGTCACGTCGCCCCAGGCGTTCAGCGGCCTCCGGGCGCGAGGCCTCCGGGTCCGCCACCCCGAGCGGACCGTCGCGACGGCCGACCATTCGGTCCCGACCGTCGATCGCTCCCTGCCGATCGTCGACGCGATGGCCGCCGCCCAGGTCGCCCAGCTCGAGGCGAACTGTCGGGAGTCCGGCATCCCGATCCACGGGCTCGGCTCGCCCGACCAGGGGATCGTCCACGTCATCGGGCCCCAGCTCGGCCTGACCCAGCCCGGGATGACGATCGTGTGTGGCGATTCCCACACGAGCACGCACGGGGCCTTCGGGGCGCTCGCCTTCGGCATCGGGACGAGCGAGGTCGAGATGGTCCTCGCCTCCCAGTGCCTCCTCCAGCGCCGCCCGAGGACCTATGAGGTCCGCGTCGACGGCCGTCTGGCCCCCGGGGTCTCGGCCAAGGACATCATCCTGGCCCTCATCGCCCGGATCGGGATCGGCGGTGGGACGGGCCACGTCTTCGAGTACACGGGCGAGGCCATCCGGTCGCTGACGATGGAGCAGCGGATGACCATCTGCAACATGAGCATCGAGGGCGGCGCGCGGGCCGGCCTCATCGCCCCGGACGAGACGACGTACGCCTACATCGCCGGGCGGCCCCACGCCCCGAAGGGCGGCGACTGGGAGGCGGCCATCGAGCGGTGGCGCGGGCTGCCATCGGATCCGGGAGCGACGTACGACCGCTCGATCGTCCTCGACGCCGATGCCCTCGAGCCGATGGTCACATACGGGACGAACCCGGGGATGGGGATGCCGATCACCGGACGCGTGCCGGACCCCGGCTCGGAGGCCGATCCGTCCGCTCGCCGGGCCCTCGAGCGGGCCCTGACGTACATGGACCTCCGCCCGGGCCAGGGGATCCTCGGCCAGCCGGTCGACGTCGTCTTCGTCGGCTCGTGCACGAACGGACGGATCAGCGACCTCCGGCTCGCGGCGGCGGTCCTTCGGGACCACCGGGTCGCGGATGGCGTCCGGATGCTCGTCGTCCCGGGTTCGACCGAGGTGAAGAAGCAGGCCGAGCGCGAGGGCCTCGACGCCGTCTTCCGGGCGGCCGGGGCCGAATGGCGCGAGGCCGGCTGCTCGATGTGCATCGCGATGAACGGCGACGAGCTCGCGCCCGGGCAGTACGCGGTCAGCACGAGCAACCGCAACTTCGAGGGCCGCCAGGGCAAGGGCGGACGGACGTTCCTCGCCTCGCCGCTCACCGCGGCGGCATCGGCCGTCGCCGGGGTCGTCGCCGATCCGCGCCGCCTGCCGGGGATCGAGGCGACCGTCGGGATCGGCGGCCGCTGACGATGGCCGAGCCGTACCGCGCCTTCTCGAGCCCGGCGGTCCCGCTCCCGGCCGAGAACGTCGACACCGATCAGATCGTCCCGGCCCGCTATCTGAAGGTCACCGACAAGGCCGGGCTCGCCGACGCCCTCTTCCGAGACTGGCGGTACGACGCCGATGGCGCGCTGCGGACGCCGCCCTTCGTCCTCGACAGCCCCGGGATGGCCGGCCGCCGGATCCTCATCGCCGGCGACAACTTCGGTTGCGGCTCGTCGCGCGAGCATGCGCCCTGGGCACTCGCGGCCTGGGGCATCCGGGCGATCCTGTCGACGTCGTTCGCCGACATCTTCCGGAGCAACGCGACGAAGAACGGGGTCCTGCCGATCGTCGTCGACCGGGCCGCTCACGAGCGCCTCTTCGGCCTCCTCGGGCGCGACCCCGATGCCGTCTTCACCGTCGACCTGGCCGAGCAGGGCGTCCTCTGCCCGGACGGCTCGACGATCGAGTTCGAGATCGATCCGTTCGTGAAGGCCATGCTCCTCGCCGGGACCGATGAGATCGGCTACATCCTCGGACGCGAGGACGCGATCGCCGCCTGGGAGGCGGCCCACCCGGCACGCGTCGACACCCTCGCCGGGAGCCGCTAGGGCCCGACGCCCTCGGCGGGCCGGGAACCGCGATCGCCGGTCGGCCGTCTGCTCCCCATGCGGATGCTCTCCAGGCTCGCCGCCGGCCGGTCCGCGATCGGCCGGCTCGCCGTCGCGGGCGCGCTCGCCGGCCTGCTGGCCGGATGCACGGCCGGGGCGACGATCGGACCGTCGCCCGATCCTTCGAGCCCGCCGGTCGAGTCGCCACCCACGGGCGCCGGCAGCGACCCCGGCGCCGGCGGCAGCGTGCCGGGCGCACCCGGTTCGGGCGTGCCGCCGTCAGGCGATGAGCTCCCCTTGCCCTCACCGATCCCGACGTTCGTCACGCCGACCTCGGGCGTCTTCGATCCCCGCCCCATCGACGCCACCGGCCTCTCGGCCGAGGTGACCGACGGCCGGCTCGTCGCCCGGGTCGACTGGGTGAGCGGCGTCGCTCCCTGCTCCGTGCTCGCGCGGGTCGAGGTCGAGCGGACCGGCTCGACCTACCGACTCACCGTCCTCGAGGGCCCGACGCAGCTCGCCGTCGCCTGCCCGGAGATCGCGATGTTCAAGGCGACGCTCGTCGACCTCGGTCCCGCCGTCGCCGGGAGCTTCACGATCCAGGCCACCGGGACGGCGACACCGGTGACGGTCACGATCCCCTAGCGGCGGGTCGTCCGTCCGGCCGGCGATCGACGCGGCCGCCGGCCGCGGACCGACCGGCACGGCGTTCCGTGCGACCATAGCGGCGCGTGAACGCGTTCGACGTCGCCGCGATCCTCCTCATCGTCGTCGCCGCGATCGCCGGCTTTCGCTCCGGTGCCCTCCCCCAGCTGTTCGGCCTCGGCGGGGCGATCCTCGGCGGCGCGATCGGCCTCTCCATCCTGCCGATCCTGAGCGACACGCTCTCGGCCCTCGATCCCCTGCCCCGGGCGGTCGTCGTCATCGGCGGGCTGCTCGTCATCGTCGCCATCGGCGAGGGCCTCGGATCGTCCGTCGGTCGTCGCCTCGGCAGCCGGCTCGGGAACGGTCTCTCGGGCGCGTTCGACGACATCGCCGGGGCGTTCGTCGGGGTGGCCCAGGGCCTCCTGATCGTCTGGCTCGTCGGCGGCCTGCTGGCGATCTCGCCGCTCGACCGTCTTGCGTCCCTCGCCCAGACCTCGGTCGTCGTCAGGACGCTCGACACGATCGTCCCCTCACCCGAGACGATGGCCGGCCAGGTCGCCGGCGTCCTCGACGACAGCGGCCTGCCCGACCTGTTCCTCGGGCTCGAGCCGCTCCCGGCGCCGCCGGTCGACCCGCCGTCCGACGCCCAGGCGACGGCGATCGGGCGGCTCGGTGCGCCGAGCACGGTCAAGGTCACCAGCGCGGCCTGCGAGCTCGTCCTGACCGGCACCGGGATCGTCGTCCGGCGGGGCTACATCGTGACGAACGCCCACGTCGTCGCCGGCGCCAGGACGACCCGCGTCGTCCAGGCCGGCCAGACGTATGACGCGACGGTCGTCCTCTTCGACCCGACGCTCGACGTCGCGGTCGTCCGGGCACCGCGGCTGCCCGCGCCCGCCCTGGCGTTCGCGACGATCGATCCGGCCCGCGGCACCGCCGCGGCCGCCCTCGGCTTCCCCGGCGGCGGGCCGCTGACGGTGGTCCCGGCCGCGGTCTCCAGGGAGCTCCAGGCGACCGGCCGCGACATCTACGGCGAGCACCAGGTCACCCGTTCGATCCTCGAGCTTCGGGCGGCCATCGAACAGGGCGACAGCGGCGGACCGCTCGTCCTCGCCGACGGCACGGTCGGCGGGCTCGTCTTCGCCGAGGCCCGGGCGGACCCGGACGTCGGCTACGCCCTGAGCCCGACCGCCGTCGCGGTCCGGGTGGCCCCGGCGCTCGACCGGACCGAGGCGGTCGATACCGGGCGGTGCATCCGGTGACGCCGGACGCTAGGCTGCCCGGGATGCCCGAGCTCCCGACCGCCGACGCCGCGGCCCTCGCTGCCCTCGCCGACGAGGCCTGGCTGACGCTCCTCGCCGCGGACCCGATCGCCGCGACGGCGCTCGGCGACCGCCGCTTCGACGACCGTCTGCCGCCCGTCCGAGAGGCCGACATCGAGGCCACGGTCCAGGCCGAGCGCGACCTGCTCTCGCGGGCCCGCGAGCTCGCCGGCGCCGATGGCTGGGCGCCCGCCGACCGGACCACCGCCTCCGCCCTGGTCGAGACCCTCGAGCTGGCGATCGCCCTCCTCGGCAGCCGGGTCTCGACCTGGTCGATCGACCCGCTCGACGGGCCGCAGGTGGCGTTCCTCGACGTGCCCTCGTTCCAGCCGGTCGCGACGGTCGAGCAGGGCCGGATGCTCATCGCCCGCTGGCAGGCGATGGGCCCCTGGATCGAGGCTCACGCCGCCACGGTCCGGGAGGGCCTCGCCGACGGCCACGTCTCGCCGATCTCGCCGATCCGACGGGTCGTCGGCCAGCTCGACGCCCTGCTCGCCCAGGACGATGCGTCGTGGGCGCTCCTCGAGCCGCTCGCCGACCCGCATGCCGACTGGCCCGATCGGGAGCGAGCCGCGTTCGACCGCGACCTCCGGGCCGCCGTCCGTGACGTGATCCGTCCGGCCTTCGCGGCCTACCGGGAGCTCCTCACCGGCGCGGTCCTGCCTCGGGCCAGAGCGGACGATCGGCCCGGCCTCGAGGCGGTCCCGGGCGGCCGGGGCGCCTACGCCGCCCTCGTCCGGGGTCATACCTCGCTCGAGCTGTCCCCGGAGGCGATCCACGAGCTCGGGCTCGCGGAGGTCGCCCGGATCGACGCCGAGCTCGAGGAGCTCGCCGCGGCCGTCCTCGGGACGCGAGCCCGGAGCGAGGCGACCGCTCGCCTCCGGTCGGACCCGACGCTCCACTTCGGGGCGGCCACGGAGATCGTCGCCGTCGCTCGAGACTCGCTCGCCCGGGCGGAGGCGGCCGTCCCCGGCTGGTTCGGGATCCGGCCCCAGGCGCCCTGCGAGGTCGTCGAGATCCCGGCCCACGAGGCCGAGCACACGACGATCGCCTACTACCGCGAGCCGGCGATGGATGGCGCGTTCCCGGGCCGCTACTTCGTGAACACGTTCGCGCCGGAGTCGCGACCCCGCTACGAGGCCGAGGCGCTGGCATTCCACGAATCGGTCCCCGGCCACCACCTCCAGATCGCCATCGCCCAGGAGCGGACGGACCTGCCCGCCTTCCGCCGGTTCAGCGGCTCGACGGCCTACATCGAGGGTTGGGGCCTGTACTCCGAGCGGCTGGCGGAGGAGATGGGCCTCTACTCGGGTGACCTCGACCGGCTCGGCGTCCGCTCCTTCGACGGCTGGCGGGCCTGTCGCCTCGTCGTCGACACGGGGATGCACGCCCTCGGCTGGTCGCGGCAGCGGGCGATCGACTTCATGGTCGAGCACACCGCGCTCGCCCCGAACAACATCGCCAACGAGGTCGACCGCTACATCTCCGGGCCGGGTCAGGCCCTGGCCTACAAGCTCGGCCAGCTCGAGCTCCTGCGGCTGCGGACCGAGGCGCGCGAGGCGCTCGGACCGGCGTTCGACGTCCGCGGCTTCCACGACGTCGTCCTGCGCGAGGGCGCGCTCGGGCTCGGCACCCTCGGGTCGGTCGTCCGGGCCTGGATCCACGGCTAGACTGGCGGGGTCGTCCGACCACGTTCGAAGGGACCGCTCCCCATGCCCGACGAGCCCTGGCTCCCGTATGACCGCCCGACCGACCCGGGCAAGCGTCACAGCAAGGCGCTGACCGACGGCCCGGACCGGGCCGCGGCGCGGGGGATGCTCAAGGCGATCGGCTTCACCGACGACGACCTGGCGAAGCCGATCGTGGGCGTCGCCACGACGTGGATCGAGACGATGCCCTGCGACTACAACCAGCGGCGCCTGGCCGAGCACGCGAAGGCCGGCATCCGGGCCGCCGGCGGGACGCCGATGGAGTTCAACACGATCGCGGTCAGCGACGGCGTCTCGATGGGCACCGAGGGGATGAAGGCGAGCCTCGTCAGTCGCGAGGTCATCGCCGACTCGATCGAGCTCGTCGCCCGTGGCCACCTGTTCGATGGGCTCGTCTGCCTCGTCGGCTGCGACAAGACGATCCCGGCCGCCGCCATGGCCCTCGGCCGGCTCGACCTGCCCGGGGTCATCCTCTACAACGGCACGATCTATCCCGGCACGTACAAGGGCAAGCCGGCTGACGTCGTGACGATCTTCGAGGCGATCGGCGCCTATCGGGCCGGGAAGATCGGCCTCGAGGACCTCTACGAGGCCGAGAACGGCGCCTGCCCGGGGGCCGGCGCCTGCGGCGGCCAGTTCACGGCGAACACGATGAGCATGGTCCTCGAGTTCCTCGGCCTCTCGCCCGCCGGGCTCAACGGCATCCCAGCCGAGGATCCCAAGAAGGACGAGGCCGCCCGGCGGACCGGCGAGCTGGCGATGACGCTCGTTCGCCACGACGTCCGGCCGTCCCGGATCGTCAGCCGAGCCTCGATCGAGAATGCGATCGCGAGCGTCTCGGCCACCGGCGGCAGCACGAACGGCGTCCTCCACCTCCTCGCCATCGCCGCCGAGTTCGGCATCCCGCTCGACATCGACGACTTCGGGAGGATCGCCGACCGGACGCCGCTCATCGCCGACCTGCGGCCCGGCGGCCGGTACGCCGCGGCCGACATGTACGACGCCGGCGGCGTCGCCCTCGTCATGCGCGAGCTGCTGAAGCGCGACCTGCTCCACGGCGACGCCGTGACCGTCGACGGCCGGACGATCGCTCGGATCGCGGGCGACGTCGTCGAGACGCCCGGCCAGCAGGTCGTCCACGCGATCGAGTCGCCGATCAAGGCGACCGGCGGCCTCACGATCCTCCACGGCAGCCTGGCCCCCGATGGCGCGGTCCTCAAGCTCGCCGGCCACGAGCGACGGCATCATCGCGGGCCGGCCCGGGTCTTCGGCTCGGAGACCGACTGCTACGCCGCCGTTCGGGACAACCGCATCGGCCCCGGCGACGTCGTCGTCATCCGCTACGAGGGACCCGTCGGCGGCCCGGGGATGCAGGAGATGCTGAGCGTGACCGCGGCCCTCGTCGGCGAGGGCCTCGGCGAGTCGGTCGCGCTCCTGACCGACGGCCGCTTCAGCGGCGGGACGCACGGCCTGATGATCGGCCACGTCGCGCCGGAGGCCGCCCTCGGCGGGCCGATCGCCCTCGTCGAGGAGGGCGACGAGATCGAGATCGACGTCGAACGGAAGGCCCTCGACCTGCTCGTCGAGCCAGCCGCGCTCGAGCGGCGCCGGGCGGCCTGGAGCCCGCCCCCGCCGCGCTACCGGGTGGGCGTCATGGCGAAATACGCCGCCCTCGTCAGCAGCGCGAGCCAGGGTGCCGTGACGTCGGGCGAACGG
>Ga0335085_10010026_pt1 | contig 14222 bp, 9 predicted proteins | sample Lox_Sample_45_FD_206712 | JGI IMG/M metagenome (GOLD analysis project Ga0335085, IMG submission 206712) | Soil microbial communities from Loxahatchee National Wildlife Refuge, Florida, United States - Lox_Sample_4.5 | ecosystem: Environmental > Terrestrial > Soil > Wetlands | place: USA: Florida...
GAAAAAGAGTATGGGCAGCCGATTCACCTGCTGTTCCGCGAGACGGTGCGGATTATATTGCTCGGCCTGACGGCTGCCGAGCGGCCCGCCCGGCGCAAAACGTAATTTCACAGCTACAAAGGAAGAGACTTCAGTATGCAAAGAAAATTTGGTCAGATCGCCCTCAGGTTGCTCGTCGGGATAACGTTTTCTGTCGCATTGGCAGGAGCGTCGCTCGCGCAGTCGCCCCGCCAAGAGCTCAACGCCGACCCCGGCTGGCGCTTCTTCATCGGAGATCCCTCCGGCGCCGAGGCCGCAGCGTTCAATGACTCAGCGTGGCGAACTCTCGATCTTCCGCATGACTGGAGCATCGAAGGCGTGCCCGAGGCGAAGAATCCGACCGAAGCAGGCGGCGGTTTCTTCCCCGCGGGCGTGGGCTGGTACCGAAAGACCTTCACAGCGCCGGCCGACTGGAAAGGCAAGCAGGTCAGCATCGAGTTCGAGGGAGTCGCCTCGAACGCCACCGTCTATCTCAACGGTAAGAAGCTCGGGTTCCATCCCTACGCCTACACCAGCTTCCGCTTCGATCTGACTCCAGCTCTGGACTTCGGCAAGAAGAACATCCTCGCAGTGCGTGTAGACGATTCCGAGCAGCCGAGCAGCCGCTGGTACATGGGCGCTGGGATTTACCGCCATGTGCATGTTGTAGTTACAAAACCGCTGCACGTAGCTCCGTGGGGCGTCTTCGTCACCACTCCAGAAGCCACAGGCGGCTCTGCCAAGGTCCTGGTTCAGACCGATGTGCAGAATGATTCAAATGCTTCCGCAGATGTCTCGGTAAGGACGACGCTGGTGTCAGCGCAGGGCACGCCGGTGGCAAAAGTCGAATCCCAGGTGCGTCCCGCCGCGGGCGCTCATGATTCAGCAAAGCAGGAAGTCGCCGTCGAAAATCCGGCGTTGTGGTCTCCCAAGTCGCCCACTCTGTATCGGGCCGTAACCGAGATAGTGCAGGACGGCAAGGTCGTCGATCGCGTTGAGACGCAGTTCGGCATCCGCACGCTGGCCTGGTCGGCCGATAACGGATTGCTGCTCAACGGCAAGCCGATCAAGCTGACCGGCGGCAGCGTTCATCACGACAACGGACCTCTCGGGGCTGCGGCCTTTGACCGCGCTGAGGAGCGCCGTGTCGAACTACTGAAGGCCGCCGGCATGAACGCCGTGCGTACGTCGCACAATCCCCCGTCTCCGGCGTTTCTGGACGCATGCGACCGGATCGGGCTTCTGGTGCTTGACGAGCCTTTCGATGTGTGGACCGCCCACAAGGTCAAGTTCGATTACGCGACCTACTTCAATGAGTGGTGGAAGCGGGACATCGACGCGATGGTGCTGCGCGACCGTAATCACCCCTCGATTGTGATCTGGGGCATCGGCAACGAGATTCCCGAACTGGAGACTGAAAAGGGTCGCGTAATCGGCAAGCAACTGGCCGATGAGGTGCGTGCGCTCGACAATACGCGCCCGCTGACGCTGGCCTTTCCCGGGACGACGACGGCGCCGAATGCCGAGGCGGTATTTTCGCTGCTCGACATCACTGGCTACAACTACAACCTCATCCCGACTTATGCGGCGGACCACAAGCAGCTGCCATCGCGCATCATGCTGACGACCGAGTCACTCCCGGCAAAGGTATTTCCGCTGCGGCAGATCACAGAGCAGAATCCCTACGTGCTCGGCGATCTTACCTGGACGGCGATGGACTACCTGGGTGAGTCCGGCATCGGTGCCTGGAGCTATGCAACTCCGGAGCAGGCGAAGATGGCAGACCAGATGACGGCCATGATGAGCGACACAGCAATGATCGACAAGATGTTCCTAGGAATGGCCAACGGAGTGGATGTGATGGCCGAGATGGCCAAGGGCAACGCTGATCCCGCCGCGAAAGCCGCTGCGACGATGTTCTTTCACGGCTTTCCCTGGCACGCGGCTGCTTGCGGCGACCTGGACCTGACCGGCTATCGAAAGCCGCAGTCGTACTATCGCGACATTCTGTGGAACGGCGGAGACCGCGTGTATGCGACGGTCCGGTTGCCCGAGCCGGAAGGAAAAAAGATAATCGCCATCGGATGGGCGGTATATCCGACGCTGCCGAGCTGGACGTGGCCGGGCCAGGAAGGCAAAGACATGCAGGTGGAGGTGTACGCCGGAACAGAAAAGGTCCGGCTCTATCTCAACGACAAGCTAGTGGGAGAAGCCTCCACCGGGCCCGACCAACAGCGCCGTGCGCTCTTTACCGTTCCCTACACGCCGGGGACGCTGAAAGCCGTTGGCGTAAACGGCGACCGCGAAGTCGCCACTAGCGTCCTGGCGACGGTCGGAAATCCGGCAAAGCTGCGGCTGACCGCCGATCGCACCACTCTGCAGGCCAACGGCGAAGATCTCTCCTTCATCACCGTCGAAGCCGTGGACGCGCAAGGCCGCCCGCAACTTAATGCGTCTCAGGAAGTGAACTTCAAGGTCAGCGGTCCCGGAACCATCATCGCGGTGGGCAATGCGGATCAGCAGAGTACGGAATCCTATCAGGGTAACCACAGGGCGCTCACCAACGGCCGCGCACTGGTCGTTGTGCGCACCTCTGGAACGCCGGGAACGATCCACGTGGAAGCAAGTGCGCCCGGCCTGGCGGCCGGAGATGCAGGTATTCAGAGCGAGGCCGCAGCTCCAGCTGCGGAACTACAGTAACGCGGCCGGCTTTTCAGAAGACAATCCGGCGGCGAGGTCTCATTGGTTACCACCGTTAGTGTGGTGCCGCGTGCCTCGCCGACTGCCTAAATTGGCCTTTGCGATGGCCGGGGGCGTGGCGTAATCTGGGGCCACAAAGCTGATCCCCCAATCAAGCGAAGGAAAGACCCCTGGATGGCCGAGGAATCGCGCCCTGAGGAAATTACTCAGCTGCTGTTGGAAATGAAAAATGGGAACACGCAGGCGGCGAACGATCTCATTCCGCTCGTCTACAAGAACCTGCGCCGCATGGCAAATGCTCTCCTTCGCCAGGAGCGGCAGGACCATACGCTGCAGCCCACTGCACTGGTTAACGATGCTCTTATGCGGCTCATCGGCACGACTCATTTGGACTGGCAGAGTCGCGCTCAGTTTTTTGCCGTGGCGTCGATGCTCATGCGGCGTATCCTGATTGACCATGCGCGGGCGCATCGGGCGGAAAAGCGCGGAGGAGAATTCCAGAAGGTCTCGCTCGATGACCGTCTAACCTATGACTGGCACAAGGCTGAGTCTCTCCTGGTTCTGAACGAAGCACTCGACCGGCTCGAGGAGATAGATCCCCGCATGAGCAAGGTAGTAGAGATGAGGTATTTTGCTGGAATGACGGAAGAAGAGGTTGCCGATGTTCTCAAGCTCTCAGTCAGAACTGTGAAGCGAGACTGGCAATTTGCGCGTGACTGGCTCTATCGGGAGATAACTCGGTAGCAGGGCCACGAATCCAGAGCAGATTCCCCCCCGGGAAAGCAGGCAGGTTCGTATGGCGCGGAAGGACACCCTTAGCGATAACTTTTTGAAGGTTTGGGAAAGGCTTGAAAAGTATTGGGGACCGTACTTCGAAAAAGCCGGACTGGATTTGCACAATCTTGACCGCCACAATCTGCATGAGCGTCTCACTGCGCAAATCAACATTGACTTCAATGTAGAAGGCTTGGAGGAGCTTTCAAGGGATTGCCGCAGGGGCATCGAACCGGGCGAACCAGCGTTAAGCCTCCTCTACCACGTCATGGCATCGCCTTACGTGAATCCGCAATGGATACGGAAGCCTGATAAGGATAACTATCCAACCATCGAAGACCTAGAGATTATAGAGAACCTTGTCTACTCTTCTGCGAACATGACTCTCGATAAGTTGCGCGATCAGGCGGCAGGGCGTGAATTAGCGATCGTCATGTTTGCGTACGAATATGCTCCGGCTGTGGACACAGTCCACAAGTGTCACGCGGACCTTTGCTTCTCCAGAACCGGCATCAGCAGGGTTGGTAACCGCGAGCCGCTATACGAGCACGAAGCTAGAGGATTCTTCCCCTACTCGCGAGGCCTGAACGCGGTACATGTTATCCCGGCCCGCTTCGGGGCTTTCCTGGCAATCCAGAAAGATGGGAATGAAAAGACCTTTGGTCCGCTGCATTTCACACACGATGACAAAGGCCGGAAATTCTGGGTGCCTCTGCACAAACTGTTCAACGGGACCGAATGCATCAAAGGTTTGGATCTTCAACTCAGGTTTGACTGCAAACATGTAAACGAAAAGATCCGAAAGGTGCATCTTGCCCTTCAATCCACCGGAATGGATACGGGTTGGAACGCATGGCAAATGCAGAAGAGACCATTTGTGATTACCGATGGATTGGCAACGTTTTGCCCAGATACCGGACTAATGGTACCGGTAATTCATGATCCATTAATTGAACCTGCTGAGACAGAGGATGGACGGCTGGTCGGCTTTCCTGTTCCTTACGACCCCGGACTGGAGGTGCCGTCGTTGTGGCTCAAGAGTGACCTGGAAGGCCGCCAGTGGCCTGAGTTTGTTCATATTAAGCACAAGATTGTCGAAGATCAGACAGGGCAGCAGACGCTTGTCTATCTTCCAGAAGCCTTCAAGGACGACATCATGGATGTTCTGCGCCAGGGTGGCTTCATAGCTGCGAACTTCGTTGACTGGACAGGAGACGGCTATATCAGGGCGGAATGTCCCAATCTAATTAAGGCATTGAGCCGTCCGGACCATGACGCGCAATCTCTGTCGGCTTATTCGATCCTTGCTCAGCCTGATTTCTTTCCATTGGTCAAGCAGCAGGATCTTGCGGAGTGGTGGAAGTCCTCTCCCCTGAAAGATACCATCTGGCGAACGAATGACGATGACGATGACATCGTTCCGACGCCGCTTTCTGAAAACCGAGAGCCAGCCAACTTCACCTTGCCCGGCGCCAACTTCGACAGTTCCGACAAAACGATGACGGCGATCATCGGAACGGACCGAGCGCCAGCACATAAATGCCACGCCAACAAGATTGCTCCGAAGCGCGAGTCCACTTTGTCTTACCGAGCGAGTAACCTGTTCGAGCCTGGCTGGGACGCCTCTGAGGGCTTTGACCGCGATGAGAAATCGCCGGAGGGAACCTTGTTTCTGGCCAACTATGGCTTGGGTTCTCCATTCGCGGAGGATACTCTGATCTGTTCGGCGATGGGCTCATATTGGCCGGCAGCCGTGCCCGATATTGCGAGGTTCTTTCCACCTGATTCTTACCCAAGCACAACACCGCTCACGGATGAAGACGGAGGATGGAAGGCGGTCACGCAACCGGTGCGAGTAGGCGAGACGATGCGGTACCTTGCCTTTAATTATGCGGATTTTGTAAAGGCTATCTGCGATGGTGAAATTCAGTACGAGCGGTTTGCCACGCTGTCTCTCGATGAATATATTCTGCGAACCGAAATTACTGCTCGATTCTATAGATATCTGCACACAACGGGAGCTCTCGCTCATCCGACGAAAGGTGAAGAGCGCGCGAAGCACATTATTACCAGTTTCCGAAGGGTAAATGACGATGACCTGGGTCATCTTAGAGACTGGACCGATAGGCCAGATCAAAGCTTCTTCATTGAATACGGCAAGAAGAGCGAGCTAACTACGATCGACCCAAGAACTATAAGCGTGACCGTGGGACCTCCCCAGGTAGTATTCATTGGACCGTCGCTCGTCGCATATGCGAAAGCAGGTCGCTGGATAGTTGAGCCTCATGGAGAGCCTCATGCATGACGCGCCTCGAAGTAATTGTTGTGGGAGGCAGCGTCGCAGGAACGGCTACCGCGATCGCTTGTGGCCGGCACGGGCTAAGGACGCTGCTTGTTGAAGGGCAGACAAGGGACAGAGAGCTTCCGGGCGAGACACTTCACCCTGGGATCGAGCCGCTCTTTCGCGCACTAGGCGTCGCCGAGCAGGTGAATGCCTGCGCCTTTACCCGTCACGCCGGCTATCTCGTAAGGTCGGGCGAGAAGGTCTCTCGAAAGCTCTATGGATCTGACATGCACGGCGTGTTGCTTGGATATCAGGCTGAGCGTGCAAAGCTGCAGGCCATTTTGCTGGAGCAAGCGGAGGCTTGCGGTGTGCAGATTCTGTCCGGTGAGCGCGCTCTCCATGCGCTCTTTGATGGTAATCGTGTGTGTGGGGTCGTCTCGAAGTCGGGAGAGTACGAGTCGTCATTCGTGGCCGACGCTTCCGGAGGCGCGCACTGGCTGATGCGTCAGCTCCGATTCCCAATTCTGAGAGTATCGCCGCGACTAATGGCGCACTTCGGATGGGCTGCAGGGCAAGAACATGATCAGGCGGGCGATGCTTTTCCGGAATTCAACATGCACGATGCTGCGTGGGATTGGCGCGCGCCAATCCGTTGCGACAAGCACGCATGGGTACATCTCGACTTGGGCGCCTCTCGGCGAAGCCCAGAATTGACCGAGGGTAACCAGATCAAGGGAAGTTGTGCACGAGATGTAACCTGGCGCATGGCCCGGCCGTGCGCAGGGCCGGGCTACTTTCTAGCAGGCGATGCTGCCTGGATCCTGGATCCGGCGTCGTCACATGGAGTGCTCTTTGCGATCATGTCAGGATTGGCGGCGGCGGATGCGATCTGCAAGACGATGCAGTCACCGGAAGAGGCCTGGCGCATTCGGACGAGTTATATAAGCTGGATCGAAGACTGGTTCTGCCGTGATGCTGCAGCGCTCATTTCACTGTACTCCGGCATGGATTCGCCGCCCGGCTGGCTTTCCTCTGCCTCGGAAGCCGTGCGATATATTGCGATGAGTTCCTCCGATCGTGCCTTCCCTAAAAGTGCTTCGTAGACCTGAGTGGCCGCGGTTCTAGGATTGACCAAGATCTTAGCCTGCAGCTTCTCCATGATCTGGGCGATTGTAAGTTGCCCATCGCAGAGTTGAAGTACCGTAGCCATATAGTTCGATACTTCGTAACCCGGGTGTTCGTGAATTTCTGTCTGGGAAACTACGTAAAAGCGCTTTTTCTCATGGGCATCATAGTATGGCCGGCGATGTTTTACTGCGTCGATGACACCTTCCAGATCGGTATTTAATTCTACTATCCGGCTGCTGTACTTACGGATGGGAATGTCCCGGGAGTCTATGGGGCGGCCATCAGCCAGCTCGACTGCCCGAGATGCAAGGCACATTTCGGGTGAGCTCGACAATCCAAGACGTTTGTAGAAATCGGCAAGAGCAATTACTTTTGGATCCTCGCTCACATCATGAGTCTTGAGGAATGCCAGAAAGTCATCGCGGAATGTTGGCATTTGATAGTAGCGCCGCACGTCTGGGCCGATCGCTCCTGGATAGACGGATTTTCGGTAATTGATCCAATCGACAAATACATCGAGTATTCCGGTAGTTGCCTGATCCACTGCGCCGAGCAGCCAGCGGAAACGGTCCTCAGCCATAAGCAGAAACTCTCGAAGCTCGAGGAGCAGAGCGCGATCGAGGTGAGGTGTTGGAAGTAGATAGAAGTTTGGGAAAATGTCGCGATACTTGCGGATTAGCTCAATGTCCTCCGGATTCTGACGCCTAGCCTGATGCGACATGTCCGAGCAAAGCTCCTCGAGAGTCATCTCGTCGCGGTGCTTCAGGTGCACAGGGGTGTTAGCAAGCGGGGCAAGCAGGTTGAGCTGAGGATGCGAATGCGGCACCCTTGCCGAGTGCATGAAGACTTTAACGGTCCCACCCAGGTCCTCCCATCGCTCTTCAGGAAAGCCTGTGATCAGGGATACTGTGGACCGCACTCCTACGCGCCCGCAGATGTCGATGACTTCGTGGGCGCGTTCGACGTCCAGATGCTTGTCAATGATCTTTTGTACCTCTTGCGAACCGGCCTCCACGCCGAAAAATATGCCACGGCACCCGGCGGCCGCCATTAACTCGATCATCTCCTCGTCCACGCAGTCGGTTCGAGCGCTGCATGCCCAGGAATATCCTTTGGTAGAGTCGATCATGTACTGACAGAATGCGCGGACGCGTTTCGCATCGACGGTGAACATGTCGTGAGTGAGATCGAAGTCCGTGATTCCATACTCTGCTTCGATTACGCACATGTCCTCAAGAACCCTTTGGGGAGAGCGCAGCCTAAACTTGCGTCGGAAGAAATCGTTGGTCGAGCAGAAGGTGCACGAAAATGGACATCCGCGGCCCAATTCGAGAGCAGCGGTCGTCGCTCCCCGGAGTTCTCCAGTGAGATGGTAAGCGGGAAGCGGGAGCACATCCAGGTCGGCGATAGGTGCAGCATCGGGGTTGCGCTGCACTCCAAACGGATTCCGATAGACGAGGCCGGGAACTTTCTCAAATCTCCGTTGGCCCGATAGTTCCTCGAGAAACACGGGGAAGCTATGTTCTGTCTCTCCACGAAGTATGAAGTCCACGGAGGGGAATGCTTTCAAAGTGGCCTCGGCAACTACCGAGGCTTGCGGACCGCCGACTAAGACTACCGATTCGGCCCGCGCTGCTTTGACCATTCCGGCAATTCGCAATGTAAGCGGATACACACTACAGATGGAGGCAAATCCGTAAATGTCTGCGTCGATGGCTGCTATTTGTTGCGCAGCGAACTCGGCGAATTCTCGCAACTTCGCTTTCCCTACTACATCTGCAAAGCGAAAGAAATCCCGATTTGAGTCATAAATTGCGACACTTGACCCTAGACCTTCCGTAACAGCTGCCAGGCTTAGAATCCCTAGTTGCGGCCAGCAGCTTTCGTTTCGGATATGGCTGTCGCTGAACTCAATGGGGTCGGTAAACTCCGCACTTATGGGCGTGTTGATAAAACAAACCTTCACGCGACCTCCGGAGGTTCACTGTAATTTGGGGGGGATACGAGGTGGGGCAGCCCGGTAAAGGAGGGCCACCATGCTGCTAGAAGGGTGCTAAGGGCTTATTCGTTTTTGCCAGAAGAAAATTTCTTCGTTCTTAAGCCTGCTGTTTGCGAATTCTTATGAGCTTCGTGAAGCTTGCTCACAACCGAATCAGTGATAGCTTTGTGCAAGTCTTCCTTGGTGAAGTTTTCGGGTAGTTTCAGTTCAAGTTCATCTTCGTGCATGCGTCCTCCTTGCATCCGGCATACTACAACACAAATTGTTCCGGCACAAGAAGACTATTTAGTAAGTAACGATTTGTGTGCAAGTCTTCCCACCCAGATAGTTCCGCCAGTTTCAACTACATTCATATAGAGTGAATCACCGAAGGCCGAAAGGTTGAACTCGCTTTCGCTTATTTCCATTGGCGAGAGCTTCAAATCGTGGAAGTGGTGGACCGGAAAAGGCTTCCCGACGATCTGGCCGTGATCTGGATCGAAGCCTTGTCCCCAAACGCACCAGAATCCGTCGCGCTTTGACAGATAGAAGATCGTCCGGCCGTCGCCCGACCAGACTGGTTTTCTGCTCATGTCGGACTGTTCCGTTATCTTTATAGGTTGCTCTTCAGCCCGCGATGCCCCGGGCTGCAGGCGGACTGCAAAAATCTGGCCGAAGAAATCAGGGCTGGAGAGGGTGTAAAGCATGAAGTGATTCTGGGCGGACCACACCGCGTCACGCACCGATTTTCCCTTGATGCTGAGTATGGTTCTTTCGTTCCCGCCCGAAACATCCACGGCGCGAATCTCCGATAACGCCTCGTTCGCATGAAGGAGAGACTCGGGCTGAAGCCAGCCAGTCGGGTTTCGGCAGCCAGAGCATAGCTTTCGTTGACCACCGTTTAAATCGGCAAGAAAGATGGAGGGCATTTCGCCGTCCATAGCCTCGTATGCCACAGCGGTGTCTGACTGGTTCAGAATTGGAGCGAGCTTCGAAGTCCCGGCGGCGGGTAACGTTCGCTCGGCGCCAGAAGACGTGTTTTCGATGTAGAGCTTCCTGTCCTTCGAAAATCCCCTCGCGAAAACAAGCCAGCGTCCGTCGCCCGAAACGCTCGGGCCAAAATCGAACTCGGGGTCCCGAGTGACTTTGTAGGCCCTTGCTCCAGCCGGGTGGATCGCGTTGTCGATGCGCCAGATGTGCATCGCTGGATTCATCTGACAAAACGCGAGAGAGTTACCCGCCAGCGAAGAAGTAATGATGAAATCCCGATCGTTTCCCGGCAACAACTGCTCTGCCATGCCAGACGCCCTTCCGGATTCCGGATCGATCTTGATGGACCATAGCCCCATCGAGGAATTGTGAAGAGCACTGAATATGACGGTATTCCCCTGCCACCCTCCGAAATACCCCGTCGGATGCAGTTGTTGGGCATTCAGTATCGTCATGGTCCCGGTACTGTGGGTGTGCGTACCGTCCCTACCGGTAACCCACCAATCCTTGCAATCCGGGAACTGAGTAGACCTCTCCCCACAGCCGACAAAGAGTATATGTTGTCCGTCCGAACTCCAGATTGGATTCGCGGCGTCCATCATCTCCGGGACGAGAGGCACGGGATGATCGTTGTTCAAGTCGTAGCGATAGATTTTGCTGCCAGGTTGCACCTCATATTCGTCGCCGGTCCAGTAAATGATGGATCGGTCGATTGGGGAAAATTGTGGTTCATGTCCGTCCGGGACCAGGAGCTTTTCTTCTTCACCATCCAGTCCGGTAATGTAAATGCCCGGATGATCGCGCGAGGACTCGAAAGCCACGGTCTTGCCGTCGGGTGAGAGGGTTGGATGTTCGTCGACGGCTGGGTTCGTGGTCAGGCGCCTCGCCGGGCCATCGGGCAGCTGCTGGATCCACACGTCCTGATTTCCCGATTCCGCCCTGTCAGATACGTAGGTGATCGTCTTCGCATCGTGGGAAAGACTTGCCCCCACAGAGAAGTCCATACCGGGAGTGATCTGCTTTATGTCCACGAGGGTTGGCAGTTCGTTCGTGGCGCGGGCAATCATGAAGCCCAACGCTGCCAGCATTACTAAAGCGGCCGCCGCTGCGGCCCATCGAAGCACCAACCTACGACGCCGGTCAGGATCGATCGCGGCGACCAGGTCCTGAAGGGAAGGAAAGCGGTCTTTAGGATTTGCCTCCAGGCAGCGCCGAATAGCGGATTCCCAGCGCGCATCGAGGGTCTTTCCGGCCGGCAACCTCGCTGGCTGGGGCGGCTCTTCACCTTCCGCAGGCGGCGCGGGCCGCACGCCGGTGAGCATTTCGCACATCACTACTCCGAGCGAGTATTGATCTCCCGCCGGAGCGACAATCCCCTTCACCCATTGCTCCGGAGCAACATATGCGGGGGTGCCCTGACCTGCCGCGGTCTCCGGGTGGTCTGCGGCGGTAGTCTGCATGGCGAGTCCAAAGTCAGTAATGACCGCCCGCACGGACTCTGCTGTGTCCGGGACCAGCATCACATTGGAGCTTTTGAAATCGCGGTGAATTATCCCGTGCTCGTGAGCTGCTGAGAGGCCCGCTACCATCTGCTCGACTAAGACAAAGGCCTGTTTGATGGGTACAGGTCCATTTTTGTGAAGGTGATCCAGGAGAGTGGGTCCCGCAAGCAGCTGCATAGTCAGAAACCAGAGGCGGTCCCCGGGGCCGAAGTCGTGGTTGAAAAGGTCGTAAACACGGCAGACATTCGGGTGGGTGATCTGGCGCGCCTGCCGAACCTCCTGCTTGAATCGCTCGATGATAGCTGGCTCTGAAGCGATCTCCGTCCGGATCGTCTTGAGGGCTAACACCTCCTGCAATTCCGAGTCGAAAGCCTCGTAAACAGAGCCCATGCCTCCCGTATTCAAAAGCGTAAGGATTTGAAAGCGTGAGGAAAGCACCGTGCCGATGCTCAATTCTCCTCGTGAGATTCCGTCGGGAGGGCACTCAAATGCGGCTATGGCAGGTTTCTGGAGAAAGCTGCCCGCCCTGGCGTGAGCCGAAAGCAGACTCCACGTTTCCGACTCGATCTGCGCGTCTCCTTCGCATAGCTGTTGAGCCAACGCCATACGTTCATGCTCCGGAACGTTCAGAAGCCTGGTGTAAATATCACGGATTTTGGCCCACTTCTCCGGGGAGAGCGGCGAACGAACCTCTGTCAAGTAGCCTCCAGCCGGCGGATGGAAACGGCGCTATGAGCTACATAATATGACCGATTCGGCCCGGCACAAGACTCCTTTATCCCTGTTGCTGATTCGAAGCGGTTCTGGGTGGACAAACCGGCACTCGGCGCTGCGTTCCCTTGGACGTACCAGACAGGCACTTAGGAAGCGCTGCGAGGTGAGCTGTAGGTCAATCTGCTGAGCGACACCGGCACCATCGTAACCACAGACGAACTCGCCGGCGCGGGCTCAGCTCTCCAAATGTAACCGTCGAGGAGTAAATTTCCAGCGGCGCGTCAGCCAGTGACGAGTCATCCCTTCGTCCGGGCAAGGGCGGCAACGTTGAGTTCAGCAGTTCTCCTGATTGCTTCGGCATTGTTGTCAAGAAAATCGAGAAATGTACGCAGCACGGCCGAGGGCTCGCCCGCTGGCCACGCAGCGATCAGATCGAGATACAGATCATCCGGCATGAGGCCAACAAACTGTACTCCATTCGACTTCAAGTTGCTCGTAGAAGCCGGCACGATGGCCACGCCTTCCTCCGCCTCGACCAACGAAAGGATCGTCTGCATCGAATTCGGCTCGTTCTCAACCCGTGGAGAAAAGCCCTGAGTCCGGCACGCCGCCACGATGGTGTCGAAGACGCCGGGCGCTCCCTGCCGATGAAAGAGAATGAATCGCTCCTTGGCCAGATCTACAAGGCGAATCTTGTTGCCCTTCAGTTTTCGCGACCGTGGGAGCACCGCAACCAGCGGATCTCGCAGCAGAAACCGTGATTGGAAATTTTTCCTGCGCTCCAGCGAAAGCGCGCGCGTGATGGCAATGTCGATCGCGCCTCTGTCACAAGCATTGTCGAGTTCAACCGGATACAGATCATGTAGTACCAGCTTCACATTCGGATATTCCAGCTTGTATCTGCGGATCAGGTCAGGCAGAAAAGAAAGCGTCGCGGAGCCGATAAATCCGATCGAAAGCCGTCCGATTTTTCCCTGGGCCGCTCGTTTTGCCGTAACAACAGCGATCTCTGTCTGCTGAAGGATTCGCACTGCGTCCGCATAGAATATCTCGCCTTCCGGGGTGAGCCGCGCTGCCCGATTCGCGCGCGAGAATAACTTGAGGCCGAGCTCGTCCTCAAGGTTGGACACGGCTTCACTGATCGACGGCTGCGCAATATGCAGCCGGCGTGATGCCTCTCTGTAGCCCTTGCTTTCCACGACGGCTGTGAAATATCGGAGATGCCGCAATTCCATCTGATAGGCCCTTCCTATCAATTCGATTGGAACATACGACGCATCGGATTGTCGCTTCCACAAATCTATTCCGGTGAAGTGAAATGGTTCCGAACAGCGAACGGATCACTCAGAGGAGTTAGCATGGCAAGCAGAAAGACAGTCATCGTAACCGGGGCCTCTCAGGGCATCGGAGCCGCTATTGTCCAGGCATTTCTGGATCGCGGCTATAACGTCGTAGCAACTTCACGCAACGTGTCCAAGGCGGGTTTCGCGCCGTCGCCTAATCTCGCGCTCGTTGACGGAGACATCGGTCACGCGTCGACGGCAGAAAAGATCGCGCGGACCGCAATCAGCAAATTCGGCTCGATCGATCACCTGGTGAACAATGCCGGTATCTACGGAGCCAAGCCCTTCACCGATTACTCCATCGACGACTTTCGCAGCTTCGTCTCCACTAATCTCGAAGGCTTCATATTCATCACACAGCACGCGGTCAAGCAAATGTTGTCGCAGGGCGGCGGTGGCAGCGTGACTACAATTACGGCATCGTTGGTCGACAACCCCATCGCGGGCGCCCCATCTTCGATTCCCATGATTACCAAGGGCGGTCTGAATGCGATCACGATCAGCCTCGCAAGTGAATACGCGAAGGATCACATCCGCTTCAACGCCGTCGCGCCGGGCATCGTCGACACCCCCATGCACGAGAAGAATCCGAAGGATTTTCTGAAGACTCTTTCCCCGATGGGAACTATCTCCGACTCTAAGGACGTCGCCGATGCAGTGATATTTCTGGCTGAAGCCAGCAACGTAACCGGGGAGGTGCTGCACGTGGACGGTGGTGCGCACGTAGGCCGGTGGTGAGCCAGAACGGACCGCAGCCGGGCGGCGTGGAGCGCCGGCTGCAGGAACTCGGC
>Ga0335085_10010027_pt1 | contig 14222 bp, 8 predicted proteins | sample Lox_Sample_45_FD_206712 | JGI IMG/M metagenome (GOLD analysis project Ga0335085, IMG submission 206712) | Soil microbial communities from Loxahatchee National Wildlife Refuge, Florida, United States - Lox_Sample_4.5 | ecosystem: Environmental > Terrestrial > Soil > Wetlands | place: USA: Florida...
GCTGGTCAAGGCCGCCGAGCAGTTGCCTGCGCACCGGCGATAGGTCCTGATTCTGGCCGCTCGACCAGATGCGCTCGTTCCTGTCCCGCATCGCGATCCACCGGTAGGTGTAGCCGAAGAACATCGCCTTGCGCGTCAGCGCCGAGTAGTTGTCGGATCGGGCGTGCCACAGCCGCCGGTCGAACAGCACCACGTCGCCCGGCGCGGCCGTCACCTCGATCGCCCCTTCCGGATCCGGCCACGGCATGTCCCTGCTCGGCGGCCCCGCGATCCAGTTCACCCGGTGGCTGCCGGGCACCACCATGAAGTTCCCGCGCCCTGACTCCGACACGTCAGACAGCCAGTAGGCCAGCTTGACAGACAGGCGGGGGCGGGGGTCGGTCTCGATCTCCCGGTTCTGCCGCCCGCCGTCCTGATGCCATTCGAAACGGAAGGGGCGTCGCGCTCGCAGCGGCGGATGAACGTCAAGGTGTGAGTGGTACACGTGGATGTTCCACCCGAGCAGCGACCAGACATAGGGAAACGTGGCGGGGTGGTCGATGAGCCCGGCCGCCTCGGGGCAGTGCGCGACCGCGCTGAGCTGGTGCAGCGCACCGCCGGCGGAGATCTGGCCGGTCGCTTCCGCCGCGAGGTAGGCCCGGTCGAGTGCGTCCTGGTAATGCGCGACCTCGCCGGCGCCGAGCGCGCCGCGGATGACGGTGAACCCGTCCCTGTCGAATTCGGCCAGCCTGGCCGCGAAGTCGCCGTCCAGGCCGGGCTCCGCCGTTACGTCGTTACCTACCGTGCTTGACATGCCAAGACCGTAGGTACGGAAGGTGCGGGCTAGCTGAGGAGAAGGTGCGGGTGCCCGCATGAAGCGGCCGTCGCGCGAGCATGATCACCGGAACGTAACCGTCAGGAAACGCACGGCGGGTATCTTCCCTGGTACCGGGACCGCACTGGCGGAACAGGGCCGAGGCTTTCCGACGCCCGCCGACGCGGCAACAGCGAGCAGCGTTTAAGGTGATAGCCGTGGACAGGCAGGAAGAATTCGTGCTGCGCACGCTGGAGGAGCGGGACATTCGTTTTGTCCGCCTCTGGTTTACCGACGTGCTCGGTTCGCTTAAATCCGTCGCGGTCGCCCCCGCGGAACTCGAGGGCGCGTTCGCCGACGGCATCGGCTTCGATGGAAGCGCGATCGAGGGCTTCGCCCGGGTGCATGAGAGCGACATGATCGCGCGCCCCGACCCGTCGACGTTCCAGCTCCTGCCGTGGCGCGGTGAGTACCCGGGCGTCGCGCGCATGTTCTGCGACATCCTGATGCCCGACGGCTCGCCGAGCTACGCCGACCCGCGCTGGGTGCTCAAGCGCAACCTGTCCAAGGCGTCGGAGATGGGCTTCACCTTCTACACGCACCCGGAGATCGAGTTCTTCCTGCTCCGCGAGCGCCCTGAGGTCGGCTCCACGCCGGTGCCCGTCGACTCGGGCGGCTACTACGATCACATCCCGCACAGCGTGGCGCACGACTTCCGCCGTACCAGCATCACCATGCTCGAGGCGATGGGGATCAGCGTCGAGTACAGCCACCACGAGGGCGCTCCGGGCCAGCAGGAGATTGACCTGCGCTACGCCGACGCGCTGACCACCGCGGACAACATCATGAGCTTCCGCCTCGTGATGAAGGAAGTCGCGATGGAGCAGGGCGTCTGGGCGACCTTCATGCCCAAGCCGTTCACCGAGTACCCCGGCTCAGGCATGCACACCCACATCTCGCTGTTCGAGGGCGATCAGAACGCCTTCTACGAGGCGGGCGCCGAGTACCAGCTGTCCAAGACGGCCCGCGCCTTCATCGCGGGACTGCTCAAGCACGCGCCGGAGATCACCGCCGTCTGCAACCAGTGGGTCAACTCCTACAAGCGCCTGTGGGGTGGCGCCGAGCGCACCGCGGGCGCCGGGGGAGAGGCGCCGGCCTACGTCTGCTGGGGCCACAACAACCGCTCCGCCCTGGTCCGCGTCCCCATGTACAAGCCGCAGAAGGGCAACTCCACCCGCCTGGAGTTCCGCTCGCTCGACGCCGCATGCAACCCGTACCTGGCCTTCTCCGTCATGCTCGCCGCCGGCATGAAGGGCGTGGAGAAGGGCTACGAGCTCCCGCCCGGCGCCGAAGACGACGTGTGGGCCCTGACCAGCGCCGAACGCCGCGCCCTCGGCATCAAGCCGCTCCCCGCGGACCTCAACGAGGCGATCAGGGTCATGGAGCAGAGCGAGCTGGTGGCCGAGGCGCTCGGCGAGCACGTCTTCGACTTCTTCCTCCGCAACAAGCGCGAGGAATGGACCGACTACCGCCGCCAGGTCACCCGCTTCGAGCTAGACCGCTACCTCCCGATGCTGTAACCCCGACCCGCTCGGCGCAGCCGGGCCGCTGGTCGCCGACGTGTCGCTGGCTGTCGGCGACTCGCTCGCCGGCGACCCGCCGGGGTCGCCGGTACCGCTCGGCGGCGGCGTTCCTGTCGGTGTCGCGGTTCCCGTTTGCGTGGAGGTCCCGCTGGGTGCAGGCGTGCCGCTCGGCGGCGTTCCGGTCGGTGGCGACGTCCCGGTCGGTGGCGGCGTTCCGGTCGGTGGCGGGGCCTCGGTCGGTGGCGGGGCCCCCGTTGGTGGCGGGGTCCCGGTTGGCGGCGGCGTTCCCGTTGGTGCCGGGGTTCCGGGTGCGGTGGGGGACCCGCTGGGTGTCGGCGTGCCGGCTGGTGGCGGTGTTCCCGTTGGTTCCGGGGTTCCTGTTGACGTGGGGCGCGGTGCTGTCGTGGGGGTCCCGGCCGGCGTGCGGGCTGCAGTGCGAGCACCGCTTCGCGGCGACGAATTGTCCGGGGTCGCGAACTGATCGCCGCCGCCAGGGGCTCCAGTCGGGTGCGGAATGTGGCTTACGGCGACAGGCAGGACGGCGACAGGCACGACATGGTGGGCCCGGTGGCTCCCATGGTGGCTGGGCGGCCTGGTAGCGACGACAGGGCTGGACGACGGGTGCGGGACCGCAGCCGGCGCGACGGCGCCCGCCAGTGCCCAGCACGCCATGGCGAGCGCGGGAACCGTGACCGCCACCCCGGCCGCGCGCAGGGGATGCCGTCCGAAGCGCCCGCCGCGAACCTTGGGGGGGATGGTAGCCGTCCCGGTCGCGGCTTTCCGCAAGCTCTCGGCCCGCTCGGCGACCTCCGCGGCGCTGGCCGGCCGCGCCCGGGGATCTTTGGCCGTCAGCTCAGCGACCAGCGCGGCGATTTCCGCGGGCACCCAGGCCGGCAGCGGCGGCAATGGCTGGTCCAGGTGTGCCAGCGCCACCGCCAGGGGTTCTCCGGTGAAGGGACGCCTGCCGGTCAGGCACTGGAAGGCCACGATGCCCAGCGCGTACAGGTCGGCGGCGGGCGTCGCGGGCGCACCCGCCGTCCGTTCTGGTGCCAGGTACGCCGGAGTTCCCATCAGCGCCCCGGGGCGGGTAAGGTGCGCGGATCCAGCCCCCTGGGCGACACCGAAATCAGTGACCTTCACGTGCCCTGTCCGGCTGACCAGCAGGTTGCCTGGTTTGATGTCGCGGTGTACCAGGCCGGCCGCGTGCGCTGCCTGCAAGGCGCTGGCGGCCTGAGCCACCAGGCCCATCGTGTGCGCCGGAGTGAGCGGTCCCCGTTCAAGCAGCCGGGCGAGCGACGGCCCGTCGACCAGTTCCATCACCAGGTAGGGGGGATGTGGCGGCTCGGGCCCGCCGTAGTCATAGACCTGCGCGATACCCGGGTGCGACAACGACGCCGCATGCCTGGCCTCCGCACGGAACCTGGCCAGGTCCTCCTCATGAACGGCATACCTGGGCCGCAGCAGCTTCACCGCGACCTGCCTGCCAAGCGCCGTGTCAGTGGCGCGCCAGACTTCCCCCATCCCGCCCGCAGCAATAAGCCCGTCCAGTCGATACCGACCTCTGAGTGACGATCCGGGCACTATCGGGACAGGGGTAACTGTCACCACACCAGTCGCATACCCGGTACCGGAGATCTAACCCATGCATCAGCTACCTCGCCCGTTCGGCGGCGCTGCGTCCGATGCGTCACGCGGTCTCCGCGAGCACGCTCCGGCTCACTCCCACCGGAACCATTGCTCTCTTAACGCCGACTCAAGCGTGAACCGTTAGGCCGGCAATAGCCGGCCTAACGGTTCATTCATAAGCGTCGACCGCCGAGAATTGCCAAGCGGCCAGGCGGCTATTGCGAAAGCCGGACACTAAAGAGAAACGTGTTGCGCAACGTTCCGCTGAGCTTACGTCCAAGCCACCCGTCTGTGTATGATCCGGCCATCCGGCGTGAATTCGCCGCAAAGGGGGAGGCAAACCAATGAGCGATGACGAGCCGAGCAGGGCAGAGCAGCGCCTAATCGACCACGCCAGGAAGCAGCAGGCGAAGCAGCAACTGCAACAGCCGCAGCCGCCGGGCAAGGTGACCATCAAGCGCACCGCCCGTTTCCACGGCAACGAGCCGCGCAACGCGTACTGGCTGTCGCAGGCCTGGTCGCCGGACGGCACGCAGCTGGCCTACGGCGGCAAGACCGCGAAGAGCGACGGGGTGCTCGACGTATGGGACGGCAACTCCGGCCACCACGAGCCGTTCAAGATGCGTCACCTCACCCATGACCTCGCCGGCATGGTGATCTCAATGGCCTGGTCGCCTGATAGCAAGCACCTGGCCACCGTCGAGGAAGACCACAAGTCCCTGGCGAAGGCCGTGCACATCCGCAGCCAGGCCGAGGGTCCGCGCCCTGTCCAGTTCCCGCAGAAGCTCCCCGTCACCCAGGTCACCTGGTCCCCCGACGGCAGCACGCTCGCGCTGAGCGGCCCCGACTGCCCGCAGACCGTCCTCATCGACGCGTCGACCGGAGCGCAGAAACGGGTGCTCGACAACCTCTCTGGCCCGGTCGCCTGGCGGCCGGACGGAAGAGCGATCGCCGGACTCTACGAGACCAGCGTCCTGCTGGTCGATCCGGCCACCGGCGGCCGTACCGGCAGGCTCGCCGACCATGAGCACCGTCCCACGGCCGTCGCCTGGGCGCGGCACGGCGGGCGCCTCGCGGTGGCGGACGGAGAGAAGATCCGCGTCTGGAACGCCGACACCAGTGAGGTGGAATGGCGGATCCCCTGGACGACGGTCGAGGGTGACCGCGGCCCCGACCCCGCGATTTCCAGCCTCCAATGGCTGGACGGCGGCCGCTATCTCCTTGAGTTCCGGCCACGGGGCGGCGCCTGGCATGACGAACTGGGTTCCACCTGCTCCACCCTCATCCTCTGGGACGTCCAGGACAGAGCGCTGTTCGTCGAACTGTTCTCCGAGGTGATATTCAAGAACCGCCTGCCGGCCGCGGGCGTCGCGCTGGCACCGGACGGCAGACGCTGTGCGGTGGCGTTCGACGACCGCCTCCCGGCCATCTGGACGATCGACGGCGACCTGCCGAACCTCATCCCCTAGCTCACAGCGGGACGTCGTAGATCGGCTCCTGACCGAACGCCTCGAAGCCGGCCCGCCGCAGGATCGGCCCCGACGTGTCGGCCCTGCCCTTGACCAGGGCCATCGTCGCCCCGTGCGACACCGCGTAGGACAGCCGCTCGGCCAGCACCGCCAGGTAGATCCCCCGGCCGCGCGCCGAGGGGACGACCGCGCCGCCCCACAGCCGCGCGACGCCGCCCACGATGATCACCCCGCCGGACCCGGCGGGCTCGCCGTCGGCGTAGGCGACGACCATCCCGCCCTGTCCGTCCGGCATCGTGGCCGCGTCCCTGTCCGCGTTCTCCTGCAGCCGCTCTTCGGGAGGCAGCGCACCGCCGAACGTGGCGACGCCGACCGCGGAACCGTCCCGCTGCGTCTCGACGTCCGTCGCCCAGCGGACGACGACGTAGACCGACGGCGGCGGCAGCGCCGGCAGCGCCGCGGCCCCGCCGGTCAGGTCGCTTGCCAGGACGTCGAGCGCGAGCTTCAGCTTGCCGCCGCGCGCCTCGAGTTCCGCCGCCAGGCCCGGCGGGTCGTCGAGCCTGACCTGCCATTGCATCGTCGGCAGCCCGAACGCCCGCGCCCGCTCGAGTACAGCGTCCACCGCTTCACCGAGCGGCCCCTCCGGCCGGAACGCGGTCACTTCGAGCTGGTGGTCGAAGTAGTCAGGGAACCGGGCGATGCAGTACCCGGCGTCCTCGACGACGGTCGCGCCGTCCGGGACCCACACCCATGCCGCGCTTGCCGCCGCGACAGATGACTCTGACAGAGGCATGGGGCTTATCGTAGTCGCGAGCTCCGCCCGTGCCGCCGAGGTAACCCTGCGCGGGCCGATGCGCGTCAAAGACGCATAAGTGTCACACAAGCCTCAAGGAGGGCGTCTTGCGCGTTTCCATCACCGCCACGAGACTGGCGCTGACGAGCGTCGGGGTCGTTGCTGTGGGGGTGGTCGCCGGCCTGGCATTCGCCGCGACACGTCCGGCGCCCGCGGCGGCGGTGGCCGGTTTCCTGACCGGCGTCGCGTGCCAGGCGGAGGACAACTGCCTGGCTGTCTCCGCCTCGGGGGGAGCGGAGAGCTGGAACGGCAGCGCCTGGCAGCAGGTCGGCGTCCGGTTGCCCGCGGGAGCGCTCGGCGGCGGATTCGGCGGGGTGGCCTGCCCGGGTACGGGGGGCTCCGCCGCGAACTGCGTCGCGGTCGGCGGCTACACCCCGGCCGGTCACGCCGCCTACACGGTCGCGCTTGGCGGCGCGTGGAACGGCACGGCGTGGACGCCGGCCGGCCTGACCTCGGAAGCCATCACCTGGCAGGCCGCGGTGTCCTGCCTGTCCGCGACGAGCTGCCTGAGCGTGGGTAACGCGCGTTCCCCCGAGGGCGGCTACGAATCCGCGACCGCCTACAGCTGGAACGGCGGCGCGTGGACGCGGCAGAACCCGTCCGTGCCGCCCGCCAACGAGGCCAACTCGTTCAACGGCGTGTCGTGCGTGCCTGGATCCTTCTGCATGGTGGTGGGCGGTGTCGAGGCGAACCCCGCGCTGCTCAGCTACCAGTGGGACGGCAAGAGCTGGCAGCGGCTGACCGCGGCCGTCCCGGCGGGCGTCGGCTCCCCGGCCCTGGACAGCGTGTCCTGCGGCTCGGCGGCGAACTGCGTCGCGGTGGGCAACGGCGCGAGCGATTCAGCCGACTTCGCCGAGGTATGGAACGGCGCCACGTGGTCGGTGACCCCGGCGATCGCCTGGCCGGCAGGCAGCACAAGCCCGCGCGTCACCAGCGTGTCCTGCGCGTCGCCGAGCTACTGCGTGGCCGTGGGCGTGGTCGACAGGACCCCGGGGAACACCGGTGGCGGCACCGGCCGTGCCGCGGCCTCGCTGTGGAACGGCGAGAAGTGGACGGCCCTGGCGGTCGCCGCACCGGACACGGGCAGGGCCAGCCTGTTCAGCGCGGTCACCTGCCCGCGGCCGGCGTTCTGCGTGGCGGTCGGCGAGAGCAACCAGTACGACTCGGCGGCGGGGACGACCGAATTGACCGGCGTCCTGACGGGCACGAGCTGGCGCCTCGCCGGCTAACCGGAATGACGGATAAGACGATAAGGCAGCCTCAGGCCGGCTCGATAGAGATCGAGCCGAGGTCTGAGCTGGCGCTGATCGAGTGCGCGGAACTGCCGCTCCGGTGCACGGTGACCGTGGCACTCCCGACGAACGTGTGCGCGGCGATCCGGTAGGCCACGGAACCTGGCACGGTGAGCGCGATCGGCCCGACATTGGTGTTCACCGTCAGGGACCGCGGCGCTGCCGTGAAGGAGGCGATCACGCCGCCGGCGTTGGACGTGAACGAAGCGGTGGCGGACCGCAGGCCGACGGCCGTGATGAGCCCCGCGACCGCGCGCGCCGACACCGTCCCGGTCAGCGAGGTCAGCGTGATGGACCCGGCGCCCGCCGACACCGTCACGGCGACGCCGCGCGGCACCTGGACGGTGTAGCTCACGCCGCAGACGATCTCGACCGGGCAGGAGTAGGAGATCGTCAGCGTGCCCCCGCGCAGCGAGTGCGTGGCGATCGGCGGCGTCTTGGAGTAGGACACCTGCTGCGACACGCTCACCGTGGACCGCGCCGACCCGGTCACCTCGATGGAACCGCTGCCGCCGTGGATGACCACGGCGCTGACCGGACCGGACACCGTGAACGACTTGGCCGGCCGGTTGTGCGACGGCGCGCCGAGATTCCCGAGCGTCCCGCAGCCGGCGACCAGCGGCAGCGCGGCGAGCACTGCGATTCCGGCCACGGCGACCCGCGTCAAAGGGGGCATATCCCCAGATTCTCGCGGGTCATCGGGACGGCCGCAATCAGGGATGCCCCCTAGTCTGCCGCCTAGTCCTCATGGTCCGCGGTCCGCGGGGCCGAGACAATGATCATCGTGGGCCATGAGGCCACGCAGACCGGGCCGCCAATGCGGCCTTATGGCCCACTAAGCCTGACCGCCTCACTTGAACTCTTTTCTCCTGACGTTTTCCCGCCGCCCATTCCTCCGGGCGCCAGCAGGAGAAAAGAATTCACTCGTGCCGGCCGCCCAGGTACCGCGCCAGGAACTTCTCCGCCACCGTGTAGAACTTGATCCGGTTCTCCGGCTTGGCGAACCCGTGGCCCTCGTCGGGGAACAGCATGTACTCGTGATCGATCCCGGCCTCGGTCAGCGCGGCGACGATCTGCTCGGACTCGGCCTGCTTGACCCGCGGGTCGTTGGCGCCCTGCGCGATCAGCAGCGGAATCCTGATGTCGTGCGCGCGGGACAGCGGTGAGCGCGACCACAGGAACTCCTGGTCGGTCTCCGGGTTGCCGACCCGCCGGTAGAGCTGGGCGATCATCGGCGCCCAGTAGGGCGGGATGGTCTCGAGCAGCGTCTTGAGGTTGGACGGCCCCACGATGTCCACCGCGCAGCAGAAGACATCGGGCGTGAACGCCGCGCCGACAAGCGCCGCGTAGCCGCCGTAGGAACCGCCGTAGATGGCCACCTTCGACCGGTCGGCCCAGCCCTGGGACACCACGTAGTCGACGGCGTCGATCAGGTCGTCGTGCATCTTGCCGCCCCACTCCCGGTCGCCGGCCGCGATGAACGCCTTGCCGTACCCGGTGGAGCCTCGGTAGTTCACCTGGACGCACAGGTAGCCGCGGTTGGCCAGCCACTGCGCCTCGGGGTTGTACCCCCAGGCGTCGCGGACCTGCGGGCCGCCGTGCACGTTGACCACCGCGGGCAGGTTCTCCCTGCCGAGACCGGGCGGGAAGGTCACGTAGCCGTGCACGACCAGGCCGTCCCGCGCGCTGAACGAGAACGGCTCCATGGCCGCCAGCTCGTACCCGGACAGGGCGGGCCGCGCCTCGAACAGCAGCCGCCCGCTCTTCGCCGCGCGGTCGTACATGAAGTAGGTGACGGACCCCGCGTCCACGTTGAACGCGATCAGCCAGGTTGTGTCGGCCTCGTCCCGCCCGGAGAAGCTCGGGTCGCCCGGGTGCAGCGCGCGCACCGCCTTCAGGTCGTCCTCGACGGACGGGTCGAGGACGGTGTACGTCATCCGGTCCTTGAGCACAGAGACGATCAGCGGGTCCCTGGTGTCCGGGTGCAGCAGCACCCCGGCGACGTCCGCCTCGGCGTCCTCGAAGAGCACCGTGGACTCGCTCGTCGCCAGGTCGACCCGGGTCAGCCGCCCGGTGTCCGAGCCCGCCGCGCTGATCATCAGCAGCGACCGGCCGTCGCCGCTGAACGAGACCACGTCGGTGGAGGTCGCGTCCTCGGCGGGGATGGTCAGCAGGTGCCGGAAGTCGTCCTCGTCCGTGTCCCGCACAAGCACGTTGAACGAGCCGTCGGGCACCGGCGCGATCGCGCACCTGACCACCAGGTCCTCGTCCGCGACCCAGCCCGCGTAGCCGGGGTTCTCGATCTCCTTGACCAGCGCGCCGGAGATCAGGTCGAGCCGGTACACGTCGTGCAGCTGCGGGTTGTCCGCGTTGATGCCGACAAGCACCTCGGTCGGCCGCCGCTTCGACGTGCCGATGATCGTCGCGTGGATCTTCTCGAACGGCGTCAGGTCGCGCCGCTCGAGCGTCTGCGGGTCGACGTCGTAAAGCCGCCAGTTCTCGTCTCCGCCGATGTCCTGCACGTAAAGCACGTGCCGGCCGTCCCGCGCCCAGGCGTACGCCCGGACGCCCCGGTCCCTGTCTTCGGTGAGGACGCGGGCCGCCGCCCAGTCCACGCCGGAATCGATCGGCGCCACCCACAGGTTGAGCACGCCCTCGTGCGGGGCGATCCAGGCCAGCGAGCCGCCGTCGGGCGAGATCTCAGGACTGGTGCGCTCGGGATTGCCGAAAAGTACGCTGCGCGGGATCAGATCGACCATGCACTCATCCCTACCGGTTTGCGCGCCCGATGGCAAAACGCGCCATCATATCGGGCGCGCAAACCGGCCATCTCCCGGGGGGACGACCCCCCGTACCCCCCGATGTCCGGGCAAGCCCGGACAAGACCCGCGGCTATCCGAGACAGCCGATTCCGTTCGGGATCACGGGTGTCGGCAGGGCGCGGGTTACAGGCGCGTTTCCCAGCCGGTCAGATCGCCGGTATACGCTCTTGATCGTGAGCGGCGCGCGTACATCGCTGTCCGGGTGGCTGGCCAGGATGGGCTTCGCCGATGTCCCGAGGGCGGAACGCGACCTTTTCGCGCTCGGGATCAGCCGCGAGGAGCAGCCGGTCCTCGTCGCGCTCGCCCAGGCGGCCGACCCGGACCTGGCACTCTCCGGTCTCGCGCAGATCGCCGCGCGGGATGCCGGGCTCATGGCCGCGCTCACTCACGACCCGGCGTTCCGTGCCCGGCTGACCGCGGTGCTCGGCGTCAGCAAGTTCCTCGCCGAGCATCTCACCCGCCACCCGGAAGACAGCGCGCTGCTGCGCGGACCCGAGGCGACCCGCAGGCCGGACGCGAAGGCGATGCGCGCCGAGTTCCTGCGCGCGGTCGGGGCCTGTCCCGACGACGCCGACCCGGTCGCGAGCGACACGGCAGGTGCGCCCGCTGCCCTCGCCGCCGCCTACCACCGCCGGATCCTGCACCTGACCGCCCGCGACATGACCGAGGTCGCGACCGTGGACGAGGTGGCGGAGGAACTCGCCGACCTCGCCGACGCGGTGCTCGAGTCGGCGCTCGCCATCGCCCGCGCCGAGCTGCCCGCGGACGCCGTCCCGGTCAGGCTCGCGGTGGTCGCGATGGGCAAGTGCGGCGCACGTGAGCTGAACTACGCGAGCGACATTGACGTGATCTTCGTGGCCGAGCATGCCCCCCGCCAGTCGGCACAGCACCACGACCCGGACCAGCAACACGTCGCTACCGAGGAAGCCGCGCTCAAGACGGCCACCAGGCTCGCCACCGGCCTGATCAAGGCGTGTGACCAGGTCACACCCGAGGGCGCGCTGTTCCCTGTCGACCCGAACCTGCGCCCGGAGGGCCGCCAGGGCACGCTGGTCCGCACGCTCGCCAGCCACCTGGCCTACTACGACCGGTGGGCGAAGACCTGGGAGTTCCAGGCGCTGCTCAAGGCCCGTCCGGCCGCGGGCGACCTGGCGCTCGGCAGGCGCTACGCGGACGCGGTGGCGCCGCTTGTCTGGCAGGCGTCCGCGCGGGAGAACTTTGTCGAGGACGTGCAGGCGATGCGCCGCCGGGTGCTCGACACGCTGCCGAAGAACATGGCGGGCCGCGAGCTCAAGCTCGGCCCTGGCGGGCTGCGCGACATCGAGTTCGCCGTCCAGCTGCTGCAGCTCGTGCACGGCCATACCGACGAGCGGCTGCGCGTCCCCGCCACGCTGCGCGCGCTCGCCGCCCTCGCGGACAACGGCTACGTGGGCCGCGCGGACGCCGAGGAACTGGCCACGGCGTACCGCTTCCTGCGCCAGACCGAGCACCTGCTTCAGGTCTACCAACTCCGCCGCACCCACACGCTGCCGACCGACGCCGCCGTGCTGCGCCGCCTCGGCCGCGCGCTCGGCACCGGCCACCGACCGATGATCCAGAACGTGCGCGTGGCCCTGGGCGAGCGCTTCGCGGCGGGATCTCGCGCCGACCTTGCGAAGCCTCCCGAGGAGGCTTTCAACGAGGCCTGGTCGAAGACCGCGCAGCGGGTGCGCAGGCTGCACGAGAAGCTCTTCTACCGGCCGCTGCTCGACGCGGTGGCGAAGCTGCCGACCGACGCGGCGCGCCTCACCCCGGAGGCGGCCATGGCCCGCCTCGAGGCGCTCGGCTACCGGGACCCGGCGGGCGCGCTGCGGCACATCGAGGCGCTGACCTCTGGGCTGCGCCGCCGCGCCGCGATCCAGCGGACCCTGCTGCCCGTGCTGCTCGGCTGGTTCGCGGACGCCGCCGAGCCGGACGCGGGCCTGCTCGCATTCCGCCAGGTCAGCGAGGCGCTGGGGGAGACCCCCTGGTTCCTGCGGCTGCTGCGCGACGAGACCAAGGCCGCGGAGCGGATGGCCACCGTGCTCGCGTCCAGCCGGTACGCGACGGGGCTGCTGCTGCGCGCGCCGGAGGCGGTGGCGCTGTTCGCGGACGACGCCGAGTTGGTGCCCAAGTCCGCCGACGCGCTGCGTTCCGAGATGCGGGCGACGGCCCGGCGGCACAACGGCGACGCGGAGCAGGTCGCGGTCGCGGTCCGCTCGCTGCGCCGCCGCGAACTGTTCCGCGTAGCGGTCGCCGACGTGCTTGGCCTGACCGGCCTGGCGGAGACCGGCGAGGCGCTGACCGCGATCACCACGGCCTCGCTCGACGCCGTGCTCGCCGCGACCATCGCGAAGATCGAGATTGAGCATCGCGGGCCGCTGCCGGTCAGGTTCGCGGTCATTGCGATGGGCCGCTACGGGGGTCACGAGTCGGGATTCGGCAGCGACGCCGACGTGATCTTCGTGTATGACCCGCTGCCCTTCGAGACTGATTCGCCTGACAGGACGCAGGAGGAGCGGCGCGTCTCCGAGGCCGCGCAGGCGGTCGGCGCCGAGCTGCGCAGGCTGCTGCAGATCCCCGCGCCTGACCCGCCGCTGCTCGTCGACGCGGACCTGCGTCCCGAGGGCAAGCAGGGCCCGCTTGTCCGCTCGCTCGGCGCCTGCGAGGCCTACTACGCCCGCCGCGCGGCGGTATGGGAATGGCAGGCGCTGCTGCGCGCCGAGTTCGCCGCGGGCGACGCCGACCTCGGCGCGCGGTTCATCGCGGTCGCCGACAAGTACCGCTACCGGACAGGCGGACTGTCCGAGTCCGACGCGCGCGAGATCCGCCGGATCAAGGCCCGCGTCGAGGCCGAGCGCATACCGCGCGGCACCGACCGCGCGCTGCACCTCAAGCTCGGCCCTGGCGGCCTGTCCGACGTGGAATGGACCGTCCAGCTGCTCCAGCTGCAGCACGGCCACGCGGTCGCCGGCCTGCGTACCACCAGGACCCTGGCCGCGCTCGACGCGGCGCTCGACGCCGGCCTCGTCAGCGAGTCCGACGCCGCCGCGCTCAGCGAGGCCTGGCGGTTCGCCGCGCGGATCAGGGACGCGATCATGCTGGTCCGCGGCCGCACCGGCGACACCCTGCCGGCCAGGCAGGACGAGCTCACCGCGGTAGCGAGGCTGCTCGGCTACCGGCCGCCAACGTCCAACGGTCCGAACTCGCAGAGCGACACCTCGAACGGCCCGTCCTCTTGGTCGGACACCCCGGCGGCGGCCCTCGAGGAGGAGTACCGCCGCACCGCCCGCCGCGCCCGCAAGGTCATGGACCGGCTCTTCTACGGCTGAGTCCGCGGCCGCGCGTTACGGGCCGTACTTGAATATGGCCGTGGGCAGATCCGCGGTGCTCACGAGCCCGGTGCCCCACAACGAGCGGGTGCCTGGAATCCAGGTGAGCTGGTCGATCATTGTCGCTTCGAACGGCGCAGGCCCTGCCGGATTCGGGACGGCGGTCTTGGTCCACTTGCCGTCAGCGTAGTGCGCGAACCAGGTGGTCAGCCTATTGCCGCTGCCGATGCTGAGTCTTGGCCTTCCAGGAGTGGCCGTTCCAGTGATCGATGACGAGTGCGCCCGACGCCGCCTGGCCGCCGACCCAGACGTCATCGTTCGACAGCGCCGCGGCCGTGGTTCCCTCGACAGGGAAGCCGCCGGTCTTCCAGGTAATGCCGGTGAAGTGTGCGTAGTACCCGCGCTGCGACCCGGTGTTCGGCGAGCCGAACGCC
>Ga0335085_10010029_pt1 | contig 14221 bp, 16 predicted proteins | sample Lox_Sample_45_FD_206712 | JGI IMG/M metagenome (GOLD analysis project Ga0335085, IMG submission 206712) | Soil microbial communities from Loxahatchee National Wildlife Refuge, Florida, United States - Lox_Sample_4.5 | ecosystem: Environmental > Terrestrial > Soil > Wetlands | place: USA...
GCACCGCCATCTGGTCGCCGTCGAAGTCCGCATTGAACGCGTGGCAGACGAGCGGGTGCACCTGGATCGCCTTGCCCTCGACGAGCGTCGGCTCGAACGCCTGGATCCCGAGCCGGTGCAGCGTCGGAGCACGGTTCAGCAGCACCGGATGCTCCTGGATGACCTCTTCGAGGATGTCCCAGACCTCGCCCTGCATCTGGTCGACGTGCCGCTTCGCGGCCTTGATGTTCTGGACGATCTTCCGCTCGACGAGCCGGCTCATGATGAACGGCTTGAACAGCTCGAGCGCCATCAGCTTCGGCAGGCCGCACTGGTGCAGCTTCAGGTGCGGGCCGGCGACGATCACCGACCGCCCCGAGTAGTCGACGCGCTTGCCGAGCAGGTTCTGGCGGAACCGGCCCTGCTTGCCCTTCAGCATGTCGGACAGCGACTTCAGCGGCCGGTTGCCCGGGCCGGTGACCGCACGGCCGCGGCGGCCGTTGTCGAAGAGCGCGTCGACGGCCTCCTGCAGCATCCGCTTCTCGTTGTTGACGATGATCTCCGGCGCGCCGAGGTCCAGGAGCCGCTTGAGGCGGTTGTTCCGGTTGATGACGCGGCGGTAGAGGTCGTTCAGGTCCGACGTGGCGAAGCGGCCGCCGTCGAGCTGGACCATCGGGCGCAGCTCCGGCGGGATCACCGGCACGGCCTCGAGGATCATCCACTCGGGCTTGTTCTCCGAGGTGACGAACGCCGAGACGACCTTCAGCCGCTTGATCGCGCGCTGCTGCTTCTGGCCCTTCGAGGTGCGAATGGTCTCGCGCAGGAGCGCGGCCTCGGCGTCGAGGTCGAGGTCCTTCAGCAGGTCGCGGATCGCCTCCGCCCCCATGCCGCCGCGGAAGTAGACGCCGAACCCGTACGGCGAGCCGAACCGGTCCTTGAGCTCCCGGAAGATCTGCTCGTCGTTGACGATCAGCTTCGGCTCGAGCTCGCGGAACAGCGTCCACGTCTGCTCCAGCCGGCGCACCGCGTCGACCGCGGCCTCGCGCGCGTCGTCGCGGCGGGACTCGATGTCGAGGTACATCTCGCGGACCTTCAGCGCCCACTGGATGATCGCGTCGAGGTCCTCCTTCTGGATGCGACCGTCGGTGCGGAGGCAGAGGTCGTTCGTCAGCTCGCGGATGTCGCTGTCGTCCTCCGCCGCGTTGACGACGTCGGCGAGCAGCCCGTTGCCGAGCTCGCGCGCCTTCTCGAGGTTCTTCAGGTCGACCGCGGAGACGAGCTCCGTGTCGTCCTCGTGAATCTCCGTGCCCTCGACGAGGCTGTCGACGACGCGATGGATGTGCTTCGTGATCGCGCCCTTCTTCGCCCCGGTCGCCTTCGCCAGCTCCTTCTCGAGCGGGGCGATGCCGGCGAGGATCTGCTCGGCCGCGGTCGCGACCTGCTCGAGCTCGCGCGGCGCCAGCCGGCGGTCGTCGCGGATCGCCGCGTTGCGGACGAGCTCGCGGATCTTCTTCGAGTCCTCCGTCGTGATCTGGCCGACGAGCTCGACGAAGAGCCCGCTGACGAGGCCGCGCGCGTCCTCGAGCGTCGGCAGTGCCTGCTCCTCCGCCCAGTTGGACAGCCCGCGGGCCCAGAAGTCGTCGTCCTCGTCGAAGTTCCGCTCCTTGCCCTTCGCGAAGTACTCGCGGCGGCGGGCGAGACGGTCCTCGAGTGCGGCGAGCGCCTCGTCCTTGTCCACCTCGATCCGGCCGGCCTCGCTCGCGACCTGGTCCTCGAGCTGGTTCAGGTCGGACGCGCGCTTCTCGACGTCGACCGCGGTGACGATCGACGCGGCGAAGTAGAGCACCTTCTCGAGCTCGCGCGGGGCGATGTCGAGGAGGTAGCCGATCCGGCTCGGCACGCCCTTGAAGAACCAGATGTGCGAGACGGGAGCGGCGAGGTCGATGTGGCCCATCCGCTCGCGGCGCACCTTCTGGCGGGTCACCTCGACGCCGCAGCGCTCGCAGATGATCCCCTTGTAGCGGACGCGCTTGTACTTCCCGCAGTAGCACTCCCAGTCGCGGGTCGGTCCGAAGATGCGCTCGCAGAACAGGCCGTCGCGCTCCGGCTTCAGCGTCCGGTAGTTGATCGTCTCCGGCTTCGTGACCTCGCCCGACGACCAGTCCCGGATCTGCTTGCTCGAGGCGAGCCCGATCCGAATGGCATCGAAATCGTTGATGTCGATCACGTTCAGTCCTTCCTAGTCTTCGAGCTCGAGGTCAACAAGATCCGCGTCGCCGAGCGGGCCGACTTCCGCGTCGGCCTCCTCCTCGGCCTCTTCGTCCTCCGACACCTCGACGTCGTCGAGGTCGCCGAGCGACTCGTCGGTCGGAAGCGCCAGCTCGCCGTCGGCGTCGACGCGATCCTGGCCCTCCTCGACCTCCTCGGCGGTCGCCTCGCGGCCGACCGCGCGGAGCGAGCCGGGCGAGAGGTCGATGCCGAGCTCCTCCGCGGCGCGGAGCAGCTCGTCCTCCTCTTCGCGCACCTCGACCTCGCGGCCCTCGTCCGAGAGGACGTGAACGTCGAGCGCGAGCGACTGCATCTCCTTCAGCAGCACCTTGAAGGACTCGGGGATCGACGGCTCGGCGATGTTCTCGCCCTTGACGATCGCCTCGTAGGCCTTCACCCGCCCGACGGTGTCGTCGGACTTGATGGTGAGCATCTCCTGGAGGGTGTACGCGGCGCCGTACGCCTCGAGCGCCCACACCTCCATCTCGCCGAAGCGCTGGCCGCCGAACTGCGCCTTGCCGCCCAGCGGCTGCTGGGTGACGAGCGAGTACGGGCCGGTGCTCCGCGCGTGGATCTTGTCGTCCACGAGGTGGAGCAGCTTCAGGATGTACATGTAGCCGACGGTCACCTTCTGCTCGAACGGCTCGCCGGTGCGCCCGTTGTAGAGCTGCACCTTGCCCGAGCACTTCCGGCCGGCCGGCCGCTTCGGGTCGACGGCGAACTGGATCGGCGAGTCGGGGTTCCGCTCCACGTACTGGATCAGCGACTCGTCGACGTCGGCGGGCGTCGCGCCGTCGAACACCGGCGTCGCCACCGGGGTCGGATCCGGCGCGGCGATGATCTGCCGCCGGTGCTTCCAGTCGACCTCGCCGTTCTCCTCGCCGTCCTCGGAGAAGACGCCGTGCGCCGCCGCCCAGCCGAGGTGCGTCTCGAGCACCTGGCCGATGTTCATGCGGCTCGGCACGCCGAGCGGGTTGAGGACGATGTCCACGGGGCGGCCGTCCGGCAGGAACGGCATGTCCTCCTCGGGGACGATCTTCGAGATCACGCCCTTGTTCCCGTGGCGGCCGGCGAGCTTGTCGCCCTCCGCGATCTTGCGCTTCGTCGCCACGTAGACGCGGACGAGCTCGTTCACGCCCGGGCTGAGGTCGTCGCCGTTGTCGCGCGAGAACGTCTTCACGTCGATGACGACGCCGCCCTCGCCGTGCGGCACCTTCAGCGAGGTGTCGCGGACCTCGCGCGCCTTCTCCTTGAAGATCGCGCGGATCAGCTTCTCCTCGGCGGTGAGCTCGGTCTCGCCCTTCGGGGTGACCTTGCCGACGAGCAGGTCGCCGGCGCCGACCTCGGCGCCGATGCGGACGACGCCGCGCTCGTCGAGCTGCGCCAGCGACTCCTCGGAGCGGTTCGGGATGTCCCGCGTGATCTCCTCGTCGCCGAGCTTCGTCGACCGGGCGTCGACCTCGTACTCGTGGATGTGGATCGACGAGAGGATGTCGTCCTTGACGATCCGCTCGCTGAGCACGATCGCGTCCTCGAAGTTGTAGCCCTCGAACGGCATGAAGGCGACGAGCAGGTTCGCGCCGAGGGCGAGCTCGCCGTTGTCGGTCGAGCTGCCGTCGGCCAGCACCTGGCCGGCCCTCACCTTGTCGCCGAGGAGCACGACGGGCTTGTGGTGGATCAGCGTGCCCTGGTTCGAGCGCATGAACTTCGTCATCGTGTAGTCGTCGCGGCCGTCCTTCGTCTCGATGACGACCTTCTCGGCGTCGACGTCGACGACGGTGCCGGCGCGCTCCGCGATGACGACGTCGCCCGAGTCGACGGCGGCGCGGTACTCCAGGCCGGTGCCGACGAGCGGCGCCTGCCGGATGAGGAGCGGCACCGCCTGCCGCTGCATGTTCGCGCCCATGAGCGCGCGGTTCGCGTCGTTGTGCTCGAGGAACGGGATCAGCGCCGTCGAGACCGACACGATCTGCGCCGGCGCGACGTCCATGAACTCGACCGCCTTCGGCGGCGCCGTCACGGCCTCGCCCTCGGCCGAGCGGCAGAGCACCGCGTCGCCGAGCAGCTTGCCGGTCTTGTCGGTGTCCGCGGTCGCCTGGGCGATCGTGTAGCGGGACTCCTCGACGGCGTCGAGGTAGACGATCTCGTCGGTGACCTTGCCCGCGACGACCTTGCGGTACGGGGTCTGGACGAAGCCGAACTCGGAGACGGTCGCGTACGAGGCGAGGTAGCCGATCAGGCCGATGTTCGGACCCTCGGGCGTCTCGATCGGGCACATGCGCCCGTAGTGCGTCGGGTGCACGTCGCGCACCTCGATCGGCGCGCGCTCGCGGGTGAGCCCTCCTGCTCCGAGTGCGCTGAGCCGGCGCCGATGGGTGAGCCCGGCGAGCGAGTTCGTCTGGTCCATGAACTGCGACAGCTGCGACGAGCCGAAGAACTCCTTCAGCGCCGCCACGACCGGCCGGATGTTGATGATCGTCTGCGGCGTGATCGTGTCGACGTCCTCCGTCGTCATCCGCTCGCGGACGACGCGCTCCATGCGGTAGAGGCCGACCCGGAACGCCTCCTGGATCAGCTCGCCGACGGTGCGGAGCCGGCGGTTGCCGAAGTGCTCGTACTCGTCGAGCTCCGCGGCGATGGGCGCCCGCGGCAGGCCGATGGCGTCGGCGGCGAAGTCCTTCGAGTCCTCCGGGACGCCGAGCATGACCGGCAGGGCGACGAGCTTGCGGACGAGCGCGACGATGTCCTCGGTGGTGAGGACGCGGGTGTCCTCCGGCACGCTGACGCCGAGCCGCTGGTTCAGCTTGTAGCGGCCGACCTTCGTCAGGTCGTAACGCTTGGGGTCGAAGAATAGCGCCCGCAGCAGGTTCCGTGCGTTGTCGAGCGTCGGCGGCTCGCCCGGCCGCTGCTTCTTGAAGACCTCGATCAGGGCCTCCTCCTCGCGGGTGGAGGGATCCTTCTCGAGCGTGTTCACGATGTAGGGCGAGTTGTCGAACAGGGCGAGGATCGCCTCGTTCGTCGACGTGTCGAGCGCGAAGCCGGTCGACGGGTCCTCGGCGGGGAGCGCGCGGAGAAGCGTCGTGATCGGCAGCTTGCGCTTCCGGTCGATGCGGGCGTAGACGACGCCCTTCTTGTCGATCTCGAGCTCGAGCCACGAGCCGCGGCTCGGCATCAGGTTGGCCGTGAAGACCTGCTTCGTCGGGTCCTTCGGCTCCATCAGGTAGGCGCCCGGCGAGCGGACGAGCTGCGTGACGATGACGCGCTCGGTGCCGTTGATGATGAAGGTCCCGAACTCGGTCATCATCGGGAAGTCGCCCATGAAGACCGTCTGCTCCCGGATCTCGCCCGTGTCCTTGTTCACGAAGCGGACCGTCATGGAGAGCGGGGCCTGGTAGGTGAGGTCCTTCTCGCGGCACTCCTTGATGGAGAACTGCGGCTCACCGAACTGGTAGTTGCCGAACTCGACGGCGAGGGACCCCGTGTAGTCCTCGATCGGCGAGATGTCGTCGATGGTCTCCCGGAGGCCCTCGTCCAGGAACCACTGGAACGAGGCCTTCTGGATGTCGATCAGGTTGGGGAGGTCGAGGACGTGTTCGAGGCGGGAAAAGGACTTACGCGCGCGGGGCGAAGCGACCTTGGTGGTCAAAGAAGAAGCCTCCCTTGGGGACGTGCGAAATCAGGCGGATCCAGGCGTGCGGATGTGCGGACGAGCGGAACGTCGGCGCAACCCGCCAGGGTACCGGAACAGACCCCTTTACCGCAAGCCGAAGCCGCGGCCGTCGCCGGTATGCCGCCGAAATGTAGCGCGCGATCCCGGATCCGTCCAGGGAGCGCCGGAGGAAGACGCCCGGGATGAGGGCCGGGCGTCTTCCTCCCCGGGTGCCGTCAGGTACCCGTTTCCCCTAGTGATGGCCGCGCTGGTGCCGGCCGCCTCCGTCTCCCTTGCCGTGCCACCCGGTCGTCGTCGTGGTGCCCGTCGACGTGGTGGCGGTCGTGGTCGTCCTCGTCGTCATCGGCCGGGAGGCGGCGACCTGGGCCGCCTTCGCGGTCAGCGTCGAGCCGTTCGCGCAGCCGGCGGCGGCGACCACGACGGTCTGGCCGCTCCTACCGACGGTGATGGTCACGACCTGGCCCGGCGCGAAGGAGCTGTGCTGGTCCGACTTCCCGAGCGTGACCGTGAAGGTCTGCGGCGCGGAGGTCGTGCCGAGCACGCGAGCCCGCTGGCAGGACGGGGTCGTCGTCGTCCCGGTCGACACGGTCGAGTCGTGCTTGCCGCCGTGGTTCGACGTGGCGGCGAGCGCGTACGACGCCCCGACCCCGGCGGCGCCGACGACCATGAGCAGCAGGATTCTGAGCTTCACTCGATCTCCTTCCGGGTGTGTCACCAGTCAGATGCCGCCCGCCCGGGCCTCTTGCGGCGGAGCGTGTAAGGCCTGCGTAAAACGGCGAAAGGCGCCCGGTCGGGGCGCCCTTCGCGGCATCCGGCTTCGTCCCGGAGGAGCTACTTCAGCTCGACCTCGGCGCCGGCCTCCTCCAGCTGCGCCTTGACCGAGTCGGCCTCGTCCTGGGCGACGCCCTCCTTGACCGGCTTCGGGGCCGAGTCGACGAGGTCTTTGGCCTCCTTGAGGCCGAGGCCCGTGACGGCGCGGACGACCTTGATCACGGCGATCTTCTGCTGGCCGGCGCCGGTGAGGACGACGTCGAACGACGTCTTCTCCTCCGCGGCGGCGGCGTCGCCGCCGGCGGGCGCCGCGCCCGCGGCCGCCACGGCCACCGGAGCGGCGGCGGTGATGCCCCACTCGTCCTCGATCTTCTTCTTCAGGTCGACGAGCTCGAGGACGGACATCTTTCCGAGCGAGTCGAACACTTCGTCCACTGCAGCCATTTACTCCGTCTCCTCTGTTTCAGGGCTCTCGGTCGTTTCAGGGCTTTCGGCCTCATCGGCGGCGGACGCTGTGGCGTCCGCCTGGGTGGGCTCCTCGTCGGGAGAAGGCGCCTCTTCCGGCGCCGCCGGTGCGGCGCCGGCACCCTGCGCCTCCAGCTGCTCGATGCGGGCGTCGATCAGGCCGATCAGGTTCTGGAGCGGCGCGTTCAGGAGGGCGACGAACGTCGTCAACGGGGCGACGACCGCGCCGAGCACCTGGCCGCGGAGGATGTCGACCGGCGGGAGCGTCGCGAGGCTCTCGACCTCCGCCGCCGTCACCGTCCGGCCCTGCATGATGCCGCCGCGGATCGCGAGCACCTTCGTGTCGCGCGCCGAGTCGGCGAGCGCCTTCGCCGCGGCGACCATGTCGCCGTCGGCCTCGAGGAACGCGATCGCGCTCGGGCCCTCGAGCAGCGCGAGCAGCGCGTCCGCGCCCGCGGCCTCGGCGGCCCGGCGGGTCAGCGTGTTCTTCACGACCGTGAACCGCGCGCCGCTCTCGAGCAGCTTCGAGCGGAGCTCGTCGATCTGCGGCATCGTCAGCCCGCGGTAGTCGGCGACGAGCAGCGTGTCGGAGGCCTTCAGGCGCTCCGTCAGCTCGGCGACGACCTTTTCCTTGTCCTCTTTCTTCATCTCATGTCCTCCGGAGATGACGAGGCCCGCACGGAGGCGGGCCACGGAGGAAGGGGCGGCGTGCCCCGTCGTCGCTGCCCCACCTCGGCCGGGCTTCTGCCCCTACGGGGCTGCCGGCGGTCTTCGGCGGTCGCTCGTCTGAATCAGACGCCTACTGTAGCTGCCTCCTGGCCGGGCTGCCCCTCCAGCTCGTCCGCGATCCCGCGGGTCCGGGCCGGGTCGACGTGGACGCCGGGGCCCATCGTCGAGGCGAGCGTGATCTGGCGGATGTAGCGGCCCTTCGCCGCGGCCGGCTTCGCGCGGACGATCTCGTCGACGACGGCGGCGTAGTTCTCGACGAGGGCGCGCTCGTCGAAGCTCCGCTTGCCGATCGCGACGTGGACGTTCGCGCCGCGGTCGGTGCGGTACTCGAGCTTGCCGGCCTTCGCCTCGTTGACCGCCTTGGTCACGTCCTGCGTGACCGTGCCGGTCTTCGGGTTCGGCATCAGCCCGCGCGGGCCGAGGATGCGGCCGAGCTTGCCGACGTTCGCCATCTGGTCGGGCGTCGCGATCGCCACGTCGAAGTCGGTGAAGCCCTCCTCGACGCGCTTCGCCAGGTCGGCCGAGCCGACGATGTCCGCCCCTGCCTCCTCTGCCTCGCGGGCCTTGTCGCCCTCGGCGAAGACGACGATGCGGACCTCCTTGCCCGCGCCGTGCGGGAGCATCAGCGTCCCGCGCAGCTGCTCGTCGGCGTGGCGGACGTTCAGCCCGAGCCGGAAGTGCACCTCGACGGTCTCGTCGAACTTCGAGCCCTCGAACGACTTGAGCAGCCGCACCGCCTCGACCGGCGAGTACAGCCTCTCGCGGTCGATCTCCGCGCGGGCCGTCTTGTACTTCTTGCCGTGCTGGGCCATTAGAGGTCCACCTCCACGCCCATGCTGCGGGCGGTGCCGGCGATGATCAGCGCCGCGTGGTCGACGTCGCGCGCGTTCAGGTCCGGCAGCTTCGTCTCGGCGATCTGACGCACCTGCTCGCGCGACAGCCGCCCCACCTTCGTCCGGTTCGGCTCGGCCGAGCCCTTCTCGATCCGCAGCGCCTCCTTGATCAGGACGGCGGCCGGCGGCGTCTTCGTGATGAAGGTGAAGGAACGATCCTCGAAGACCGTGATCTCGACCGGCGTGATACGGCCGTTCTGGTCGGCCGTCTGCGCGTTGAACGCCTTGCAGAACTCCATGATGTTGACCCCGTGCTGGCCGAGGGCGGGGCCGACCGGCGGCGCCGGGTTGGCCTGCCCGCCGGGGATCTGGAGCTTGATGATCGTCAGGACTTTCTTCGCCACGTCTGTTCCTCTTAGTCGAGCTTCTTCACATTGTCGAATCCGACCTCGACCGGCACCTGCCGCTCGAAGATGTTCACCATCACCTGGAGCTTCTGGCCGTCGGCGTTCACGTCGGTGATCTCGCCGTCGAAGTCGGCGAGCGGGCCGGAGGTGATCTTCACGGACTCGCCGAGCTGGAACTCCACCTGGGCGCGCGCCGGGGCGCCGACGCCTGCGCCGGTGTGGAGGATGCGGTCGACCTCGGGCTGCGAGAGCGGCACGGGCTTCGAGCCGGCGCCGACGAAGCCGGTCACGCCGGGTGTGTTCTTCACGACCGTCCAGGCGTCGTCGTTCAGGTCCATGTTCACGAGCACGTAGCCGGGGAGGACGCGCTTCTCCGCCTGCACCTTCTGGCCGTCCTTCGTCTCGATCACCTGCTCGGTCGGGACGACGACGCGCCGGAACCGCTGGCGCTGGTTCATCGACTCGATCCGGTGCTCGAGGTTCGTCTTCACCTTGTTCTCGTGCCCGGAGTAGGTGTTGATCACGTACCAGCGGAACATCTCGTCCTCTCTACTTCTCTACTTCAGCAGGATGTGCTGGACGACGTACTTCCAGAGCATGTCGTTGAGGTACAGGTAGGTGCCGACGATGATGCAGGCGATCAGCACCACCGCGGTGCCGCTGACGACGCCCTTCTGGCTCGGCCACTCGACCTTCTGGAGCTCGCCCCACGACTCGCGGATGAAGCGCACCGTGCCCGACCCGGGCGCGTGCCGCTCCTCTCCCTCGCGCTTCGGCTTGCGCGGCTCCGGCCGCGCGTCGCCGCTCTCGACCGGCCGTACCGGAGGAGGCGGAGGCGAGCCGCCGGCGAGGGCCGGCTGCTGTTGCGCGCGCCGCGCGCGCCGCTGCTGACGCGTCTGCCGTGCCATCCACCTGGGCCTTTAGCGGGTCTCCCGGTGGACCGTGTGGCAGCCGCACCAGCGGCAGTACTTCTTGAACTCGACCCGGTCCGGCGAGTTCCGCTTCGACTTCTGCGTCTGGTAGTTGCGCCGCTTGCACTCCGTGCACGCGAGCGTGATCGCGACTCTTACTCCGGTTGCCATGTCTCTATATCTCTTGCCTCGAGGTGGGACGCGTGAGTAGCGCCGGGTGGGCTCGAACCACCGACCTCTGCATTATGAGTGCAGCGCTCTGACCAGCTGAGCTACGGCGCCCCGCGCCGGCGGAGTGTAGCGGAAGTCCGGCCCGGCTCCTGCGAGACTCAGGGGCCGAATGGAGGTCTACGTCACCGGGGCGGACGGGTTCATCGGGGGCCACGTCGTCCGTGTCCTGCGAGAGCGGGGCGCCGGGGTGCGGACGGACTTCGTCGACCTCTGCGACGCCGAGGGGATCGAGCGGATGCTCCGCGGCTGCGAGGCGCTCGTCCACGTGGCGGCGCTCTACAGCTACGGCGCGGCGGACGCGGCCGAGATGGAGCGGGTCAACGTCGAGGGGACGCGGACGGTGCTCGCGGCGGCGGCCCGGACGGGGGTTCGGCGGATCGTCCACACGAGCACCTGCGGCACCTGCGGGCCGGTGGCCGGGCGCCCGGCGACCGAGGCGGACGGGCCGCCGGAGTACGAGCTGGCGGTGCCGTACAAGCGGACGAAGCTCGCCGCGGAGCGGCTCGCGCTCGCCGCGGCCCGGGACGGCGCCGACGTCGTGATCGTCAACCCGACGACCCCGGTCGGGGACGGCGACCGGCGGCCGACGCCGACCGGGGCGATGGTCGCCGGGGTCGCGCGCGGGCGCTACCGCGCCTACCTGGCGAGTACCGGCGTGAACGTCGTCGACGTGCGCGACGTGGCGCTCGGGCACGCGCTCGCCCTCGAGCGCGGGCGCGCGGGCGAGCGCTACCTCCTCGGCGGCGTCGACCTCTGGCTCGGGGAGCTGTTCGCCGCGATCGCGTCGGCGGCCGGGAGGCCGCGGCCGCGGCTGCGCGTCCCCTATGCAGCGGCCCGGGCCGCGGCGGCGCTCGGGCTGACGAACCGGGAGGAGGTGAGGCTCGCCCGCCTGCCGATGTTCTTCTCGAGCGCGAAGGCGGAGCGGGAGCTCGGCTACCGGCCCGGCCCGGTCGAGCCGGCGATCGTGCGGGCCGTGGAGGAGGCGCTGGCCGCCTAGGTGTGGCGCGCGACGAAGGCGAGCGTGCGCTCCCAGGCGTTCTCCGAGTCGGCGAGAAAGTTCTCCTGCTTCCGGTCGAAGAAGCTGTGCGGCGCGCCCTCGTAGGTGACGACCTCGTGCTCGACGCCCGCCGCCGTCAGCGCGGCGTCGAAGGCCGCGTTGAGCTCCGGCGTGATGTTCTGGTCGTCGCCCGCCTGGAGCGCGAGGATCGGCGCCGCGATCTCGCCCGCCCGCTGGGTCGGCCCGAGCACGCCGTTTCGCTCCCCGGGGTTCCCGTAGAAGCCGACCGCGCCGGCGAGGCCGTGGCCGGCGGCGGCCGCGAGCCAGGAGTTGCGCCCGCCGAAGCAGAAGCCGACGGTGAAGATCGCGCGGCAGCCGCGGCGCTCGAGCTCGGCGACGGACGCGCCGACGTCGAGCTGGACCGTCTCCGGCGTCGTCTGCGCGACCTCCGCCATGTAGTCCCAGTCGTTCTCTCGCTTCGCGACGCCGGCCGTGCGGCCGAAGTAGTCGAACGCGACCGCCGCGTAGCCGCGCTCGGCGAAGCGGAGCGCGAGCTCCTCGTAGAAGCGGTAGAGGCCGCGGACGTCCGGGAGGATGACGATCCCGACGTCCGCAGGCTCCTCCGGGGTGGCGACGAAGGCCGCGAACCGGTTCCCGTCGACCGCCTCGAGCGTCAGGTCGTCGTGGGACACGGCCGCCCCGGAGATGACCGGGATCGGCGGCTCGGAGTCGAGCTCGAAGCACATCCGCCCGGGACTCTAGTGCACTCGGCAGGAGGGGCGGCGCCCGCGGCGTACACAGGTCCCGCGATGGCGGAGCAGTCGCATCGCGAGGAGATGAGCGCCGCGATCCGCGCCCAGCGCGAGCGGCAGGCGGTGCCGCGCACGCTCGCCGGGGCAGACGAGCACGCGCCGGCGCCGGAGCCGGCGGCCGAGGCTCCGCCGGCGGAGGAGCCCGAGCCGGAGTCCCGGCCGGGGTTCCTGGCCCGCCTCCTCGGCGGCTGATTCATACCCGGTTCATACGGCGCACAGCCGCTTTTCGCCGCCCGAGGATGCGATGAATTCGCCCGTGGCAAGGGTGCTCGTCAGCGATCCGGACCCGCAGTGGCGGATCGCGCTGACCGCGATCGTCGAGGCGCTCGGCCACGAGGTCGTCCACGATCTCTCCCGCGGCTCGGTCCATGCCGCTGTCGTCGAGCCGCTGTCGCGCGAGGCTGTCGCGCTCGCGCGCGGCGCTCACCCGGCGCCCGTCGTCTGCGTCACGAGCGGCCGCCGCGTGATCGGCGGCTGGCTGCTCGAGCCGGTCGCGTACCTCGAGAAGCCCGTGCCGGTCGGCCCGTTCGTGCGGACGCTCGTGCGCGCCCTCGAGGGCGAGCGGCGTGCCGTCGCGGCCGCCTAGCTCTGGGAGACGGCGGCGATCGCGTCCGGCCCGACCGCGTAGGCGTCCACCGCCGACGCCGCGAGCGCGGCGGCCGAGCCCGGCGCGGCGAGCAGGCGCGCGACGACGACGGCGAGCGGAATCGCGCTCGGCGGGTCGGCTCGGAGCGGCGTCAGCACCTCGCGGCTGCGCCCGTCGCCGAGGCCGCGTCCGGGCGCGCGCGGATCAGTTCAACGGAGGCCGCGGCAGGAGCGCGACGAGGACGACTGCGAACACGAGCAGCCCGACCCCGACGGAGATGAGCGCGATCCTCGCGGCCCGGACGGGGAAGTGGCTGCTGATCCCGATCAGGAACAGCACGCTCGCAAGGATCACGGTCGTCCTCACATAGTCGTCACCCACGCCCGCCGAGTGCTCCCCGACCTTGTACTCGTGGTCGGCAGACGCGTCGAGCCGGACCGACTCCGCCTCTCCCGTCGGGTGGTATTCCGGCATCGCCTCCGGCCCCGGCGGCGCGTGCCGGTTCGTGAACGGGTCCGTCTTCAGCCACGCGTCGAACGCGACCTTGAACTGCGGCCGGAAGCGGCGTTCTGCGACGGCGATCGCCTGCTTCCGTCCCGTGACGTACGCGCCGAACCAGGCATTGAACGTCGTCGCGTCGCCCGCACGGATGATCAGGGACTCCTCGTATGCCCGGCTCGCCTTCGTGTGCATCGCCGAGGCCTTTGCGAGCTCGAGCGACGAATCGGTCGCCCACTTGGCGGCCGAGTAGCCTGACCACGCGGTGATGATCGCGACGGCCGAGAGGACGATCGCCTCGACGACGGTGATGCGCGTGGAGTGGCTCCCCGCGTGCTTCGCGTGCTCGCCGATCTCCTTGCCCACCTCGGACGCCGATAGACCCTCGGGCAGAGCCCCTCCCTCGCGCTCGTCGGCGCGATTCTGTCAGACGTCGCTGCGGTCGCTGCGCACGGCCGCGAGCGCGACGAGCGCGACCGTCCACGCGACGAGGACGGCGCCGCCTGCGGACGGACCGACGAGATGGTCGACGGGCCGTCCCGCGAGCGCGTCGCCGGCCTTTCCGGGAAGAAAGCGCCCGACCGAGGGCACGGCCGCGAACACGATCGCGTCGACGAGGAACGCGTAGGCGACGACGGCGAGGACGGCGCCGAGCTGGTTGCGGGAGCCCGTTACGGCACGACCCGTCCGGCCGGGTGGCGTAGAGTCCCGGGCGAAGGCGACAGACAAAGACCATGGAGGCAACCGTGCTTGCTGCGTACACGTTCGGCCAGGCAATGTGGACGATGCTGGTGTTCTTCTGTTGGATCCTCTTCTTCTGGCTGCTGTTCATCGTCTTCGGCGATCTCTTCCGCCGCACCGACATCGGGGGCTGGGGCAAGGCCGGCTGGTGCATCTTCGTGATCCTGCTGCCGTTCCTCGGGATCCTCGTGTACTTCATCGCCGAGGGTAAGGGGATGGGCGAGCGGAGCATGAGGGACGCGGCGGCAGCGCAGACCCAGATGGACTCCCAGATCCGGGCGGCCGCGGGCTCCGGCGGCGCAGCCGACCAGATCGCGACGGCG
>Ga0335085_10010033_pt1 | contig 14218 bp, 16 predicted proteins | sample Lox_Sample_45_FD_206712 | JGI IMG/M metagenome (GOLD analysis project Ga0335085, IMG submission 206712) | Soil microbial communities from Loxahatchee National Wildlife Refuge, Florida, United States - Lox_Sample_4.5 | ecosystem: Environmental > Terrestrial > Soil > Wetlands | place: USA...
GCTCGCATGACAAAAGAGGGAGGCTGTCACGCGCGTTGCCGTCGTCATCCCGACCTTCAATGAAGTGGAATCGATCGGCGCCCTGGTTGCGGAACTGCCGGGAGACGTCGTCGATCGGGTGATCGTGGCCGACGGCGGCAGCACCGACGGCACGCCGGAAGCGGCGCGCCGCGCCGGCGCCGAAGTCCTCGACGTCGGCCGCGGCTATGGCCGCGCCTGCCTCGCCGGAGCGCAGGCGGCCGCCGATGCCGACATCGTCGTGTTCATGGATGGCGACGGCGCCGACGATCCGAGCGCCATCGCCGCGATGGTCCGCCTCATCGGCTCGGGCGACTACGATTTCGTCATCGGCTCGCGCGCCCGGGGTCGGCGTGAACCGGGCAGCATGGCCTGGCACCAGGTTCTGTCCGGGCTCGCTGCCGGCGCGTTGATCGGACTGTTTTATGGCGTGCGCTACACCGACATGTGCGCCTATCGCGCCATCCGCCGCGACACGCTGATTGCGCTCGGCATGCGCGAACTGACCTATGGCTGGAATATCGAAATGCAGATGCGCGCGGCACGCTCCGGCTTGCGTATCCTGGAATTGCCGGTGCCTTATCGCCGGCGCAGCGGCGGCCAATCCAAGGTCGCCGGCAGTGTGCGCGGGTCGATCAAGGCCGGCGCGCGCATCATCGCGACGTTTGCCCGCGTCGCGATGGAACCGGCGCGCGGTTCCTAGAGCGCAATCGTTTCAGATTCAATCGATTGGCGCTCTCAATATTTTGAAGGAGCATGATCTTTTCGGAAAACCGGGTTCCACTTTTCCGGATCATGCTCTGTTCTAAGCCGTGACCTTGCGGAGAAAACCGTCGACGCTGCTACGCAGCGAGTCCGCGGCCTTCTCGACCGCCTGCGACGCGGCCAGCACCGTATCCGCCGACGAGTGCATCTCGGCGATGGCCGCGGACACGCGCTGCAAGACGGCGACGACCGATTTGGTGCCCGCAGCGGCCGCTTCGACGCTGTCGGAAATCTCCCTGGTCGCGGCGTTCTGCTGCTCGACCGAAGTGGAGATGGCCGCGGCGAACTGCCGGATTTCGGACATGCGGCCGGCAATATTGCCGATCGCGCCGACTGCGCCATGCGTCGAGGCTTGCACGGCCGCGATCTGCGCGGCGATGTCGTCGGTGGCCTTGGCCGTCTGCACGGCCAGCGCCTTGACCTCCGAAGCGACGACGGCAAAGCCCTTGCCCGCGGCGCCGGCGCGCGCCGCCTCGATCGCGGCGTTGAGCGCGAGCAGATTGGTCTGTCCGGCGACACTTTGAATGAGCTTGACCACGTCGTCGATCTTCTGCGCCGCTTGCGCGAGCCCGGCAATCTCCTCGTTGGTCGACTGCGCTTCAGTCGCCGCGACCCCCACCACCTCGGAGGCGCGGATCAGCTGACGGCTGATCTCGGCGATCGACTTCGCCAGCTCCTCGGCGGCGGTCGCGGCCACCTCAACGCTGCCGAACGCTTCACTGGACGCGGCAACGGCGCTGGTGGTCTGCACCGTGGTTTCGTTCGAGGTCGCCGACAGCGCCGTCGCCGTCGCCTTCATCGCCGCGACGCTGTCGGCAACGGTCTGCAGCACGCCTTCGGCGCTTTCCTGGAACCTGCTGATGGCTTCCTCGACCACCGCGCGACGCGCTTCCTGCGCGCCAAGCAACACGCTTTTTCGTTCCGCCGCGCGGCGCTCGGTGATGTCGTCGTGCGTGCCGACCCAATATCTGGACCCGGGGATGCGCCGGTTGACCACCTCGACGGCGCGGCCGTCCGAGGTCTCGCTGACGAAGCGCACGATCGTGCCGGCCGCCATGCTCGCCATGACTTCGGCGTAATATTGCGCCGGGTCGCGTTGCAGGCTGCCGTTCTCGACCCGATGACGGATGATGTCGAGGAGGGCGGTGCCGGGCTTCACGACATCGCCGGATAATCGGTACATGGTCATATATTGCTCGTTGCACATGACGAGGCGGCCGGCCGTGTCGAACATGACCACGCCTTGGGTCACATTGTTGAGGGTCATCGACAGCAGCCGGCCGGTATCGTCCATGCAGTAGCTGGCGAAGGCGGCGATCAGGCTCATTCCCAGAATCGCCGCGGCGACGCCGGCGACGGCCGTCGCCAGCGAGGCGGGCGGCAACGACAGCGCCGCGATTGCGCGCGTGGGGTCGGGGACGATCTCGACCGCGCCCATGGCGGTGACATGCAGCCCGGCGATCGCCAGCGTCAAAACCACCGCCGCCAGCAGTACCGCGCGCGGCCCGTGCCAGCGCACCGCGATCGTCAAGGCCGCCATCGACAACACCACCCCGAGCACGATGGAGCCCGTGACGAGCGCAACGTCCCACGTCACGCGGCCGGGCAAGTCGAGCGCCGCGATGCCGAGATAGTGCATGCCGCCGACGCCGCAGCCGAGAACCAAGCCGCCGAGCGGCGCCCAGCCGACCGGCGCGAACACCGCAACCGCCAAGCCCGCCGCCGCGACCAGCACCGCGGCCACGAGGGACCAGGCGGTCAACGCCACGTCGTAAGCGACCGGCGCGCCGGGGTCGTAGGCCAACATCGCCAAAAAATGCGTCGCCCATATGCCGCAACCGATCGCAGCGCCGGCAACTGCGATCCAGACCAGCGCGGAGCGGCCCGCCGTGGCACGGGCGCGATTGAACAGCATGATCGCGGTCAGGCTCGCCAGGAAGCAGACCAGGCCCGCGGCTACGACAAGACGCCAGTCGTATTGTGCGGCCAAACTGGTGAGAACCCGGAACATGCGGCTCGTCCGCGGTCGTCTTCGCCCATTGGATACCTACGCCACATCCTTTTACGCTTCGTTAATCAAAAGCGGCGATCGGCCACGGCGCCGGCGCATCGCCGGCGCGACGGGCCAATGCGCTGATTTGATTTGCGCAGAGCGCCGAAGCGGCGCGCCATCACGCGCTCAGGCCGCCGTCCACCATCAGCAGACTGCCGGTGGTGAAGCTCGACGCATCGGAAGCAAGAAACAGCACCGAGCGGGCCACCTCCTCGGCGCGCGCATGGCGGCGCAGTGGAATAATGTCATTGAAGAATTCGGTGGCGTCGCGTCCGATCGCGGCGCTCAGATTTTGTTCAACGTGCAACTGGAAGGCGTTGTCGACCGGGCCGGGATGAATGGTGTTGACGCGGATGTTGCGGCCGGCAAGCTCCTTGGCCAGGACCCGCATCAGCCCGACCTGGGCATGCTTGGCGGTGATGTAGCCGAAAGCCCCCGGGTCGCCCTTCACGCCGACGATGCTGGAAGTGATGATGATCGAGCCGCCGTCGTTCATCTGCGGCACCGCGTGCTTGGCGCAGAGGAACGCGCCTTTGACGTGCACGGCGAGAACCGCGTCGAAGACATCTTCCGGATAGTCGCCGATCGGAGCGACGCCGCCGAAATTGCCGGCATTGCTGAACAGCACGTCGATCTTGCCGAACCGCTTCACCGTCTCCGCGATGGTGTTTTTCACCTGATCGGATTTGGTCACGTCGGTCGCGCACCAGGCGACGCCGTCGCCGCCGAGCTGCGCCGCAATCTCCTTGAGCGCATCGGCGCTGAGATCGGTCAGCATCACCTTCGCCCCTTCCGCCAGCAGCAGCTTCGCCGAAGCAAGCCCGATGCTGCCGGCGCCGCCGGTGATTACGCAAACCTTGCCTTGCATTGGTTTTGCCATGGGTTCCCTCCGTCATTCGACCCTAGCGGCGCGGCGCGGGTCGGCGCAATGCTCGCGCTCGATTATAGTGGCCGCGCAGCAGGCGGTGCGGCCGCTCACGACGCGCCGCCCGGCAGGTTGAAGAGGAGCAATCATGAGGATCGGGATTGTCGGGTTGGGCCGCATGGGCGAAGCGATTGCGCAGCGGCTTCGCCGGGAAGGCTTTGAGGTCGTCGGCTGGGACCGCGATGCCGAGGCCAATCGAAGGCTCGCCGCCGCAGGATTGCAGATCGCCGCGGATGCGCGCGGCGCCGCCGACGGCGCGGCGTTCGTCATTTCCAGCATCACCGAGGACCATGGCGCGCGGCGCATCTTCACCGGCCCGGCCGGCTTCCTCGCCGGCGACGTCGCCGGCACGCTGTTCATCGAAATGAGCACGCTGCGGCCGATGACCGGCCGCGAACTCGCGCCGCTCGTCGAAGCCAAGGACGGCCGGCTGATCGAAGCGCCGGTGCTCGGCACCATCCCCCAGGCGCGCGACGGCCGGCTCCTGGCCATGGTTGGCGGGCGACCCGAGGACCTCGAACGCGCGCGTCCCGTGCTCGGCAAGCTCACGGCGCGGATTGCCTATATGGGCCTGCACGGCTCGGGCTATGCGATGAAGCTTGCCGCCAATGTCGGCCTCGCCGCCTACGTGCAGGCGCTGGCGGAGTCGCTTGCGCTCGGCGCCAAGCACGGCCTGACGCTCGAACAGATGCTCGACGTCATCGCCGACGGGCCCTATGCCAGCGGCTGGCTCAAGGCCAAGCTCGACGTCTTCAAGGGCGGCAAGGCTGATGTGACCCTCGACATCCGCACGCTGCGCAAGGACATCATGTCGGCGGTGGCGACCGGCGCGCTCTGCGGCGTGCCGATGCCGTTGTCGGCCGGCACGCTCGCGGCCCTGTCGGCGGCGGTCGCGGCCGATTACGGCGACCGCGATCTGGCCGAAATGCCGAAATTCCTTCGCGACGCCATGCTGCAGAATTTCAGCTAGGCGAGGCCGCAAGAGAATGTGCTAGCTTCTTGCGGCGGCGGTGCCGCCGGCAGCTGCACCCGGCAGGGAAGTTTTGTAATGGGCAAATGGCAATACACCAAGGGTCTTCATGATCTCGGGCGCGGCTGCTACGCCTATCTGCAGCCGGACGGCTCGTGGGGCTGGAGCAATGCCGGGCTCGTCAGCGACGGCGGCGAGACGATTCTGGTCGATACGCTGTTCGATCTGCCGCTCACCGCGGCGATGCTCAAGACCATGCGCGACGCGGTGCCGGCCGCGCGCCACATCGGCAAGCTCATCAATACCCACGCCAACGGCGACCACACCTTCGGCAACCAGCTCGTGGCAGGCGCCGAGATCGTCGCCTGCCGGGCCTGCGCGGAGGAATATGCCGAATGGTCGCCGACGCATTTCATGGCGCTGGCGAACGGCTGGAAGAATCTCGGCGAGGGCGGCGCGTTCTTTCAGGAAGTCATGGGCAGCCGCTTCGACTGGCGCGGCCTGGTCAATACGCCGCCGACGACCGTGTTCGACCAGACCATGGAGCTTAAAGTCGGCGACAAACGTCTCGTCCTCACCCATCTCGGCTCGGCGCATACCCGCGGCGACGTGCTGGTTCACGTGCCGTCCGACCGCATCATCTATACCGGCGATCTGGTGTTCGTCGGCGGCCATCCGGTGATCTGGGAAGGCCCGATCGGCAACTGGATCAAGGCCTGCGATTTCATTCTCGGTCTCGACGTCGACGTCATCGTGCCCGGCCACGGCCCGATCGCGGAGAAACCCGCGGTCCGCGAGCTGAAAAGCTATTTCGAATACATCGCCGCCGAAGCGCGCCGCCATTTCGACAACGGCGTCCCGGCCGAAATCGCGACGCAGAAGATCAGTCTCGACCGTTTTGCCTCGTGGCTCGACCCCGAGCGCATGATCATCAACGTCGCCGCGCTCTACCGCGAGTTTTCCGGATCGAAGGCACCGCTCAATCGCATGGACCTGTTTGCGGCCATGAAACGCTGGCGCGACGGCCAGGCGCACGGCCAAGGTCATGATCTTGGTCATGGTCATGGTCATGCGGCCCATGGATAGCAGCAGCGGATGTTCGCAGATGTTCAGTCCTGAGAGGCGCCGGCCGTGCCGCTGACACTTGACGCCGAGACCTGGCAACAGAGGCTTGCCGCGCTGCCGCTTGCGACTTTCGGCGAAGGCGAGACCGTATTCGCCGAAGGCACCCGAACCGGGCAATTGCTCATTCTCAGAAGCGGGCTGGTCAGCATCGTCAAGGGCCAGACCGAGATCGCGACGGTGTCGGAACCCGGCGTGGTGTTCGGCGAGATTTCCGCGCTGCTCGATCGGCCGCATACGGCGGACGTGCGGGCCCTGGAGACCTCGCAGTTTCACGTCGCCGACGCGGCTGCGCTGCTGGGACAGGACCCGATTGCGCTTCTGTACGTGGCGACGGTGCTGGCGCAGCGTCTCGACGCGGCGAACCAGGCTTTCATTGAACTGAGAAACCAGCTTTACGCCGGCCAACCGGCGGGCCTGATCGACAAGACCATCGCGAAGATCGAAGGCCTGCTCGGCGCAATCGGCGACGGCTACATCCGCGCCGGCGCCGGGCTGTCGATATTTCCGCCGGCGTGAGGCGCGGTCCCGAGCAGGGACGCGGTTTTCGCACGGGTTGATGCTGGATTGAAAGCGCTCCCTGAGGCGATCTCACCTTCCTTGTGAACGACTGGGGTCGGCGGTTCACCGATTGGGTCATTCGGCAACAAGTTTCGGGATTGGCGCAATCAAGCGGCGTTTTGTCACTTTCGGCGCACGAGTCTGACCCATCTCCGACAGCGACGCTGCCGACCCTTGCGCGATTGCCTGCCCATTGATGCAAATCAAAGCTGACTGCGTCGCGGCCTGAGAAACTGAAAAACAAGTGGAGACATCCATGTACGAGGATTGGCCGGAGACGACAAAGGTTTTGACCGCGCATTTGCGCAATCTGCGGGCTGGTGTACCGGACGTCATGAAGGCGTTTGGTCAGATCGCCCAGGCGGCATTGGCGCCAAAGGCGCTCGACGCGAAAACCAAGGAACTGATCGCGCTTGGCATCGGCGTTGCCGTTCACTGCGACGATTGCATCGCCTTTCACGTCAAAGCGGCGCTCGATCGAGGCGCAACACGCGAGGAGATCAGCGAGACGCTGGGCATGGCCATCTATATGGGCGCTGGTCCGGTGGCGATGTATGCAAACCACGCCTTTGAGGCGCTGCGGCAGTTCGATGCCCAAAGACACAACGAACCGGCCTGAAAACGGCCGGTAAAACTGCGGTCGTCGCGCTCGACGAACGTTTTCGCCCCGTGCGAACCCCGTTTGTCGCTTTTATCGTGATCGAATTATTGGGCAGCGGCACGTAGTTCCATTTTGCAGAGTCGAGATTGGCGATCGGGAGAATTCTGCAGCGTTGGACCAATATTTCATCAAGCAACCAGCGCAAGCAATGACGGGCCTTGGCGAGACGTTCTTTCGCGCCGCCAAGCCAGAGCATCAACGCCGAGGCTGCGCCCCGGCGGATCGATCAGGTAGATGAGCTGCAAGACGACCAAAAACATATAGGTCCAGGGCCATTCTCCCGGCGCGTCGTAAAGCCCCAGCCAAAGGTTGGTCGCCATCAGCGCGCCGAGCGCCGCGCCGAGACGTGTAGCCAGCCCAAGTATCAGCGAAACAGCTATCGCCACTTCAATCGCGTAGACGAGAGGCCCGAAGATCGCGATGTTAGGGAGCACGAGGTCGCGCACCAGGTCGCTTTGCAGCTGCGTCGAGGCGTGCTGGACCATCTCCTCCATCCAGTGGATCAATCCCCAATCGTAATGGGGCGGTATCTTCCAAAGCGACTGCTGCCACCACATGCAGCCGACGATGACGCGGAGCACACCGGTACCGACGTGCTGGACCGAGCGCTGTGCCGGATCGCTCCGCCAGGAATACAAAGCCGCGGCGGCGCTGCCGAGAAGCAAGAGCCAGAATACCGCCGTCGTCCAACTGGCGTTGGTCAGGAACGACGCCGCATCAAATAATGGATTGGGTCTCATGTGCCGAATCTTTCGCTGGGAGATATCCGGGTCGCGCCAAGCCGGGTTTCCACGAACATGGCTGTCGCCGAACCGCGTTCTTGAAACTTTCGATGCAGCCCTGGCCGATGTCCCCCAGGCACATTAGCTCGGTCGACCATAAACTCGTCATCAAATAGCGGTGACGTTGCGGATCAGCATTCAGGATTGGCGGATCTTTTCGGAAAACCGCGTCCACTTTTCCGGATCATGCTTCAGCGTGAAGTCCGCACGCCAGGACGACCGCTTCAAGGATGTCAAGCGCACCGGCGGTTCCGTCCGCTTCGCCCTTTTCAAAATCCTGTTCCGCCTGTCCCATGGCGTTCGTGACATGCGCCAAACAAAGGACGCGGCGTTTGTTGGCCGCAGCAAAGGCGTAGAGCGCTGCGGCTTCCATTTCGACTGCAAGGATGCCTCGCATCCTCGCCGCCTCTATTGCCTCCTTGGTTTCCCGGAACGGTGCATCCGTTGTCCAGGTGGGTCCGACTACCACGCTTAAGCCCCGGCTTCGCATGGCATCAGAAGCCGCGGTGACCAGCGCCGGATCGGCTTCGCCGTATTCCGCCGGCGCGGCGTAGTGGTAGCTGGTCCCCTCATCGCGCAAGGCGCGATCGATGATGACGAAATACGGCGTTGGCCCCGCCGGCACGATTTGTCCCGCGGAGGTCAAACTCAGCAGCAAGCGGCAACCGCTTGCGAACAGTTCTTCCGCGATCAAGACCGCGAACGGCGCGCCGACCGCGCAAGCTACGATACCGACAGTTCGTTCGGCCAATTCGAAAACATCCAGTTGCGTGTGATAGCAGGGCCATCCCTCGAACGGGTTCGACCGGCCTTCCTTGCGCAGCCGCCGCGCAATATCGCCGTCGGGATCGAGAATGCAGACGGCAGGCACGTCAACTGCGGGAAGCATCTTTTGCCGCCTCGCCTCGCGCAACAACGCAGCCGGGCGAAACACGGACGCAGACGACGGGTTCTTGTTATCGAGGATGACCGGCATCAGTCACGCTCCAGCACAATCACGCAATGATTTTGGGGGCACATCAACGAACTCGCGGAATTTAAAGGCGGCGATCTCGGCAGCGTTGATGGTCTGTTCCGGCGACATGTGCAATTCCGTTCGTAGTCCGCGCGGCTCACCTAACACGATGGTCTCCTCACGCGGTCGCGGATGCCCGCCGACAATGGCCAACTTTGCCAGAGCCGCGCGACGTTATACGCGTTGCCTGCTGTGAACTCGCAATTGCTCATCTTACTTTCGCTGAGCCGGTTGTCGCGATCGACATGGACCCGGCTTTGCTTGAATTGGCTCGCCATTGGATTGACAAAAGCGGTGTCGCACCTTTTTTTGGCAGGTGCGACAACATCTCCAAAACGATCCAATATCAATTGGTCGGAAAAGCGGTGGTGCCCAGGGGCGGAATTGAACCACCGACACCTGCATTTTCAGTGCAGTGCTCTACCAACTGAGCTACCTGGGCGCTCGTTGCCAAGCGAGGCTAATGCGGGCCTAGACGAGCGCGGTTTTTATAGAGGCTCGACTCTCGGCTGTCCAGAATAGGCCGGCAACCGGTCAGGGCGCCGCTTCGCCGCTGTCGTCGCCGCTCTTGTCGCGTTCGTCCTCCGCCTGGTCTTCGCTCGCCGGAATCGCATAGACGCCGGAAAGCCAGCGGTTGAGGTCGATGTCGGCGCAGCGCCGCGAGCAGAACGGCCGCAGCGCCTCGACCGCGGGCTTGCCGCAGATCGGACAGGCGTGGCGCGGCGCATCGGGCATGAGCGCAATATGGCAGGCGCGGCGGGTGCCGCCAACTCTCGACCGCTGCGGCGCCGGGACCGCCGCGCGCGACCTACAGCGCGTTCAGCCAGCCGAAGTGGATCGGATAGCCTTCGCCGCCGAGGAGCGCCACGGTCTCGTAGAGCGGCAGGCCGACGATGTTGGAATAGGAGCCGACGATCTTGACGATGAACGTGCCGGCGATGCCTTGCGCGGCATAGCCGCCGGCCTTGCCGCGCCATTCCCCCGAAGCGAGATAGGCCTCGATGTCCTCGCCGGACAACCGCTTGAAGCGCACGCGGGTTTCGACGAGACGCTGGCGGAACGCTTCCTTCGGCGTCACCAGGCACACCGCGGTATGGACGCGGTGGTTGCGGCCGGACAGAAGCCGCAGGCACTGCGCCGCCTCGTCGAGCAGCTCTGCCTTCGGCAGGATGCGGCGGCCGACCGCGACCACGGTGTCGGCGGCCAGGATGAAGGCGCCCTTGAGCTCCTCGTCGAGCCGGATCGTTTGCAGCGCCGTCTCCGCCTTGCTGCGCGCCAGCCGCGTGGCGCAGGCGCGCGGCAGTTCGCCCCGCCGCGGCGTCTCGTCGATGTCGGCCGGACGCAGCGCGTCGGGTTCGATGCCGGCCTGGTTGATCAGCGCCAGTCGCCGCGGCGAGCCGGAGGCCAGCACGAATTTCGGACGGCCGATCATTTGAACCGGTAAGTGATGCGGCCCTTGGTCAGATCGTAGGGCGTCATCTCGACCAGCACCTTGTCGCCGGCGAGCACGCGGATGCGGTTCTTGCGCATGCGGCCCGCGGTATGAGCGATGATTTCGTGGTCGTTCTCGAGCTTGACGCGGAAGGTGGCGTTCGGCAGCAGCTCCGTGACGACACCGGGAAATTCCAAGAGCTCTTCCTTCGCCATTCGCTGTCCGGGTTGCGTTAACGATCGGCCGCGACTCGATCCGCCCGCCCGGCCGAAATTGGCGCGGAACCTAGCGGATGGCGCATCAATCCACAACTGGCCGGACCATGCCGGCGCGCTTTCGCGCATGCGCAGTGCGGTCAGTCAACCCCGACACCGCGCCGGCCGTGCCGGCAGGCCGAAGCGCCTCATTCGTTACCGGCGCTCGGCCTCGCGAAACGCTCGCGCAGCAGCGCCAACAACTGATCGCGGACGCTGCGATAGGCATCGAGCCGTTGCTCGCGGCTGCCTTCGACGCCGGTCGGATCCGGCGTCGGCCAATACTCGACGTCGACGGCGCTGGTGCGGGTAAGTTCGAGCGCCCGGTGATGCGCTTCAGGCGCCAGCGTGATGATGAGATCGAAGTTGAGCCCCTCCAGCTCGTCGAGCTCCTCGAAGGTGATCGGCTTGTGCCGCGAAATGTCGATGCCGATCTCCGCCATCACGGCAACCGCGAACGGGTCGAGCTCGCCTTTGCGCACGCCTGCGGAACAGACATAGATGGCGCGGCCGAACATCTGGGCGAACAGGCCAGCGGCGATCGGCGAGCGCACGGCGTTGCTGCCGCAAGCGAACAGCACCGCCAGGGGTCGCGCGGAGGGTTGCGTAGCGGACGCCGCCATCGCCGCTTCCTAACCCTTCCAGTGCAGCACCGTGATCAGCGTGAACAGCCGCCGCGCGGTATCGAAATCAAGCTCGACCTTGCGCTTGAGCCGTTCCATCAGGATGCGCGAGCCTTCGTCGTGCAGCGAACGACGCGCCATATCGAGGGCCTCGATGCGGTCCGGCGTCGCGCCGCGGATCGCCGCGTAATAGCTGTCGCAGACGGTGAAATAGTCCTTGACGATGCGCCGGAACGGCGCCAGCGACAGCAAGTGCGCGATCACCGGCGTGCCGTCGGCGCGGCGGATGTCGAAGACCAGCCGGGCGCCGTCGATGCCGAGATTGAGCGCATAGGGTCCATCGTCGCGGCCGTGCGGGCGGAACGAATTTTCCTCGAGCAGATCGTAGATGGCGACGGCACGCTCATGCTCGACGTCGGAGCTGGCGCGGCCGATCGACGACTCGTCCAGCGTCACCGCGACGAGACGGTGGCAGTCGGTCTTGCCGCGGCCGGTGCGCGGCATCAGCGGTTGAGCCGCACCGCGACCGAGCGGGCGTGGGCTTCGAGCCCCTCGGCGGTGCCGAGCGTGATCGCGGCACCGGCGAGCGCGCGCATCTGCTCCGGGCCGCATTTGAGCAGGGAGGTGCGCTTGAGGAAATCGAGAACCCCGAGCCCGGAGGAGAACCGCGCGGAGCGCGCCGTCGGCAGCACGTGGTTCGAGCCCGCGACGTAGTCGCCGATCGCTTCCGGCGTGTGGGCGCCGATGAAAATCGCGCCGGCATTGCGGATGCGCAAGGCGAGACTGTCGCAGTCGGCGGCCACGATTTCGAGATGCTCCGGCGCGATGGCATCGACCAGCGGCAACGCCTCGTCCAGATCGCGCACCAGGAACACAGCGCCGAAATCGCGCCAGGACGCGCCGGCGATCTCGCTGCGGGCGAGCTGCGGCAGCGCGGTCTCGACCGCCCGTTCGACCGCCTCGGCAAGCTCGGCGTCGTCGGTGATGAGGATCGCCTGCGCGCTCTTGTCGTGTTCGGCCTGCGCCAAGAGGTCCGCGGCGATCCAGTCGGCATTGCCGGTGCCGTCGGTCAGGATCAGCACTTCCGAGGGTCCGGCGATCATGTCGATGCCGACCTTGCCGAACACCAGGCGCTTGGCGGCGGCGACGTAAGCGTTGCCCGGGCCGATGATCTTGGCGACCGGCGCGATGGTCGCGGTGCCGTAGGCGAGCGCGGCGATGGCCTGGGCACCGCCGATGCGGTAAATCTCGTCGACTCCGGAAATCCCGGCGGCGGCGAGGACCAGCGGCGACAGCACGCCGCGCGGAGCCGGCACCACCATCACGATTCGCGGCACGCCGGCGACCTTGGCCGGAACGGCATTCATCAGTACCGACGACGGATAGGCAGCCGTGCCGCCCGGAACATAGAGACCGACCGCCTCGATCGCCGTCCAGCGCGAGCCGAGCTCGACGCCGAGCGCATCGGTGAAGCTGTCGTCCCGGGGCATTTGCCGGCGGTGGAAGGTCTCGATCCGGTCGCGGGCGAAAGTGAGCGCCTCAAGCACGTCCGGTCGGCAGCTCGCGACGGCCGCAGCAATCTCGGCCCGCGCCACCCGCAAGCCCACGGTATCGAGATCGAAGCCGTCGAACGCCTGCGTGTAGTCGCGCAGCGCCCGATCGCCGCCGGCGATGACCGCGGCGATGATCGCGCGCACCGCCGTTTCCACGTCGGCCGACGCCTCCCGCTTGGTATCGAGAAACGCGTGGAATCTTGCGGCGAAATCGGATGCGCGTATGTCGAAACGGATGGCCATTGCTGTCGATGTGCTGCGTTTGCCGTCTTGTGCGCGGTGCGGCGACGCGTATCAGGTCTCTTTTATTATAACAATTCTAATCTTCCAGCGCCGCGGGCTTTCTGATTGACAAAACAGCTCTCGTTCACCACTTCCTGGTACATCCGTGTCCATCGACAGCTATATCCGTGTCCATCGACAGCGGCGATGAAATACGTGCCGGCCATGACCAGAAAGACGCTCGCCAAGCTCGGTTCGATCATCATCATGTCGATGTTTGTTCTGAGCGCGGCCGCGTTGCGCGCCGATGAACCAGTCGTGCTGTCGCTCGCCATCAAGGATCATCGGTTCGAGCCCGCCGAAGTGCACGCCCCCGCCGGAAAGCCCATCGTGTTGACCGTCAAGAACCTAGACGCCATCGCCGTTGAATTCGAAAGCAGCGCGCTGCACGTCGAGAAGGTCATCCCGGCGGGAGGCCAGGCCATCGTTCATGTGCGGCCGCTCGCCCCGGGCCGCTACAATTTCTTCGACGATTTCCACCGCCAGACCCAGGGCTTCCTGGTCGTGCCGTAATCGTCGAACCGCGAGGCGTCCGTGCTCCCGTCCCTGCTGATCGTGTTTCGTGAAGTCTTCGAGGCTGGCCTGATCGTCGGCATCGTCATGGCGGTCACGTCGGGCGTTGCCGGGCGCGGGCGCTGGGTTGCCGGCGGCGTCGCCGCCGGCGTGCTGGGCGCCTGCATCGTGGCGCTGTTCACCGGCGGGCTGTCGCAACTGTTCGGCGGCAGCGGCCAGGAATTGTTCAATGCCGCCGTCCTCGGCTTCGCCGTGCTCATGCTGGGCTGGCACAATGTGTGGATGTCGCGCCATGGCCGCGAGCTGGCCGCCGAAATGCGCGCCGCCGGCGAAGCGGTCGTCTCTGGTTCGAAGTCGCTGGCCGCCCTTGCGGTCGTCGTCATGATCGCGGTGCTGCGCGAAGGTTCGGAGGTCGTGCTCTTTCTGTACGGCGTGGCTGCGGCCGAAGGCGGCGCCAGTCTGGGCATGCTGATCGGCGGCACGATCGGACTGGTTCTCGGCGCGGCCGTCTGTCTTCTGACCTATCTCGGCCTCATTACGATTCCGACGCGATACCTGTTCGGCGTGACCAGCACGCTGATTTCGCTGCTGGCTGCCGGCATGGCGGCGCAAGCCATCGCCTTCCTGCAGCAGGCCAACATCCTGACCGCTTTCGATCAGACGGTATGGGATACGTCCTGGCTCCTCAG
>Ga0335085_10010034_pt1 | contig 14218 bp, 12 predicted proteins | sample Lox_Sample_45_FD_206712 | JGI IMG/M metagenome (GOLD analysis project Ga0335085, IMG submission 206712) | Soil microbial communities from Loxahatchee National Wildlife Refuge, Florida, United States - Lox_Sample_4.5 | ecosystem: Environmental > Terrestrial > Soil > Wetlands | place: USA...
CCACATCTGATGCTGGCCGACGCCGGTGGTGATGATCGCATCGCCGTGGGTCAGCTCGAACAGTGTCCGCACGGCCTCCTGCGGCTGGATGTGCGGGCTCGGCTCGAACCGGAAGGGATAATCGCGCTTCCAGGCGCCGATCTGCTCGTGCCAGGCCCGGGTATCCGGCGCAGTGAACGTCCGCGCGGCCATCAGGCTGTTGAGGCGGCCGATCGCATACTTGATATCGGAGCAAACCGCGTGGGCGACCCGCTTGTTCTTGTTGTGCTCCGAGGCATCGATGTCGATGTGAACGATCTTCGCATGCGCGGCAAACTTGTGCACGTCGCCGGTGATCCGGTCGTCGAACCGCGCGCCAAACACCAGGAGCAGGTCGCTCTGGTCCACGGCCCAGTTGCCGTAGGCCGTGCCGTGCATGCCGAACCATTTCAGCGAGAGCGGATGCGTTTCGGGGAAGGCGCCGACCCCCATGAGCGTGGTGGCCACGTGGATGCCGGTGCGGTCGGCGAAGGCGAGCAGCTCCTTCTGAGCGCCGGCCGCGATGATGCCGCCGCCGACATAGAGCATGGGCCGCTTTGCCTCGCCGATCAGCTGGATGATCTGCTTGAGCTGATCGTCGTCGGCGTGGGCGGTGGCCGTGGCGTAGGTGCTGCGGAATTCGACCGTGGAGGGGTACACGGGCGTGAACCGCGCCTGCTGCACGTCCTTCGGAATGTCGATGAGCACGGGGCCGGGCCGGCCACTATTTGCGAGCTGAAACGCCTCCTTGAAGACGCGCGGCAGCTCGTGGATGTTCATCACGAGATAGCTGTGCTTCACCACCGGGAGGGTCATCCCGTAGATATCCGTCTCCTGAAAGGCCATCTTGCCGATGTACTTCGAGTAGACCTGGCCGGTGATCGCGACCAGCGGGATCGAGTCCATGTAGGCGTCGGCGAGGCCGGTGACGAGGTTGGTGGCGCCGGGCCCGCTCGTGGCCATGCACACGCCCACCCGGCCGGTGGCGCGGGCGTAGCCCCCCGCGGCAAACGCGCCCCCCTGTTCGTGGCGCGGCAGGACCACCCGGATCTTGTCGGTGTGCGCCAGCGACTGGTGCAGCTCGAGCGAACTGCCGCCGGGATAGGCGAAGATCACCTCGACGCCCTCGCGCACGAGGCACTCGACGACGGCGTCAGCGCCCTTGATCTCGGAACTGGCGGGTGGCACGGCCGGAGCGGCGCGCGTCGGGGATTTTCTCTTCTTCTTCGAGGGCGGCATGGGAAAAGCCAGTCACTAAAGACGACCGATTTCCGGAGTGGCAAGCATGGTTTTCCGCCGTGATCGCCGCCGGTCCGGAACCTCAGCCCGCGCCATTCGCCGACAGCCGGCAGGCATGGGCGCTGAAACCAGCCCCGAAGCTCGCCAGCCAGAGGTCGCCCTCCGGCGCTGGATGAGTCCGAAGATGTTCCTCGAGAACGAAAAGCACGGACGGACTGCTCATGTTGCCGCACGCGCTGAGCACTGCATGGCTGGCCTCCAGGGAATAGCGGGGCAGGACGGTGGCGATGGCTTCGAGGACGTCGCGGCCGCCGGGGTGGACGAGCGCGGCGGTTGGCGGCGCGCCGGTTTCGGCGGCGAACAGCTCCCGCACCGCGCCGGCCGCGAGTTCCGGCACAGACCGATCCAGCAAGTTGCGGAGCTTTCCCTGGCGCGTTTCGAATCGCAGGAGGTCACGCATGTCGGGGCGGTGCAGGGAGTGAAAGCCGTGGGCGTGAAGGCCGGTCGGTCCGGGCTGGCCCCGCCAGATGGTGGCGGCGGCCCCATCGCTGAACAGGCATGCGCTCACCAGCACGCCGTAGTCGTCGTCGAGATAGAACGCCGCCGAGCAGATTTCCACGGCGACGCAGGCGACCACGGCCTCTGGCCGCGCCGCGAGGAGGTGGCTGGCGGCCCGCAGGGTCGGAATCGCCGCGCCGCAGCCCAGGCCCACGAGATCGTGCAGGATCGCGTCGGGCCGCAGACCAAGCTGTTCGGCCACATAGCTCGTGACTCCCGGGCAGAGATAGCCGGTACACGTGCAGAGCAGGAGTGCGTCGAGCTGATCGGCCCGCAGTCCGGCCTGTGCCAGCGCCCGGGTCAGGGCGGAGCCCGCGAGCCGGGGCGCCTCGCGCCGAAAGGCGGCGTTCAGTTCATCCTGGGTCAGATCGAAGACGCGCGAGACATCATCCACCGCGAAGTGGCGCGTCGCGATGCCGCTGTCGCTGGTCAGGATGGCGCGGAGGATGAGCTGCGAGCGCCGGTTGAGCCGGTTCAGGGCCGGCGACTCCCGCCCGAGCTCCCAGCATTGGCGCTGGGTGAAGGTAGTGGCGGGCACGGCGGTGGCGAGCGCATGAAGATACATGGAGGTGGAAAGGGACGGCCGCAATCAATGCGTGAGGTGGTAAAGGGGGCGCAGCGGCAGGAGGCGCGCGCGGCCGGCCAAGGATAACCAGCGCTGCCGCCGCGGTTCCAGCAGGAAAGAATGCAGCGCGTTGGCGGACGCCAGCCGGGTGCGGAAGTGACGCTGGAGCCGCGCGCTCACCCGCCTGACGGTATCGGGCCAAGACTGTTCCCCGCGCGCCCACGCGGCGAGCGGGTCGAGGGCGAGGGCCGCGCTCTGCAGCGCCATGGCCATGCCGTTGCCCGTGAAGGGCGGAGGCATCGCGTAGCTGTCGCCCAGGCAGAGGCGACCGGGCGGCGGAGATTCGCGATGGAAACTCAACGCCGACACGGCGCAGCAGGAGGCCGGATCGATCTCCGCGAGCCGCAGGCGTTCCGCCAGGCGCGCGAGTCCGCTCGCCTCGAGCCACCGCGCCAGCACGCCGCCTCCCGCGAGCGGCGGCGAGGCGGAGGGCATCGGGCGCGTCCGAAAGAGGCCGCAAACGTTGATCCAGCCGCCCTCGACTGCGGAAAGACCCACGTAGGCCTGATCGCCGAGGTGGAGTTCGAGATCGCCGGCGAGGCGCAGGCCGCGGGCGTGCAGCTTGAGGCCGATCCAGGGCGAGGGGCGGCGGCGGCGTCCCGCCGCGAACACCCGTCCCGCCGGTGCCGGCTCAAGGGGAACCTGGCAGTGAGTCCGCAGCTCGCCGCCGGCGGCGGTCAGGGCCTCGGCGAGGCGCGCGTCCAGAGCGTAACGGCTCAGGCCGAGGGCGGGTCTCGGCAGGCGTTGGATGTGGATGGGACGCCCCCGCTCGTGCCAGACGACCGTGCGGTGCCGCAGCGCGCCGGCGAGCAGCGGGGCCAGACCCAGGCGCGCCACTGTGCCCCGGTCGAGACCAGTGATGAATTCGCCGCAGACGCGGTGCCGGGGATACGCGTGCGTTTCCCATACCGTCACGGGCACGCGCAGCCGCGCGAGGGCGAGCCCCAACGAGAGCCCGGCGAGTCCTCCGCCGACAATTTCGACCGGCTGGGCGCGGTCGGGGCTCATGGCGGGTGGGGCGGCGCGGCGCGGCGCCAGGCGACCATGCGGTACGCCCCGAGCAGCGTGGTTTGGCAGCGCCACGCCCATCGGCCGGGATCGAGGCCGAGCAGCCGGGGCAGCTCGTCGCGCAGAAAGCCCGCGGCAATGCTGACGCGGGCATCGTGGCGGGTCACCGGGCTGAGGCCAAGCAGGGGACTGAGGCGCAGCAGCGACTGCGCCACGGGGCGGCGGGCCGGTTCGCAGGCGACCAGGAGCCGCGCCCGCGCCTGCAGTCGGGCGCCGAGCCGGTCCAGTTCGCCGGCGGCGAACTGGTGGAAGATGAGGTTGCCGCAAATCACCTCATACGCCCGGTAGCCCGCGAAACTGCGCAGGTCGGCGCGATGCCAGGGGGCGGCGTCCGGCCAGCCCTCGGGGGCCGGGCAGAGATCGAGCCCGGCGATCCGCCAGCCGCGCCGCTGGAGGCGCGAGGCCAAGTCGCCCGTGCCCGCGCCCAGTTCGAGAATGGGGGCGGAGGGCCGGACCCGGGCCCGCAGCACCCGGGAGAGCCAGCGGTGGTTGCCCATCAGGAGGTTGATGAGCCGCAGATCGCGCCGGTTCGCCAGGGCGGCCGGGTGGTCGAATGGCAGGGCGTCGAGCAATTCGGGTTGGATGAGACGGGAAGGCACACGGCACGTTGCGGAGGTCGGAGCCGGCGTCAAACGGCGATAGGTAACGGAGCGGTTACCCCGCGGACCGCACATCCGACTCGTCAAGGCCTCGTTCCGGGATCTAGATTCCCGGCATGAGTTCCGCGCCCGACCCGATCGATCTCGTGACGCAGGCCACGCAGGCCTTCCCGCACCGTCCCTCCTGGGACGAGTATTTCATGGCGACGGCGGCGCTGATCGCATCGCGGTCGAATTGCGAGCGGCTGCATGTCGGCTGCGTGGTGGTGACGGGGGGCGAACGCAAGAACCGGATCGTCGCGGCCGGCTACAACGGTTTCCTGCCGGGCACGCCGCACACCTCCCACGTGCGCGACGGCCACGAGCAGGCCACGGTCCACGCGGAACAGAACGCCATCGCCGACGCGGCCCGCCGTGGCAGCAGCGTCGAGGGCTGCGTGGCCTACGTCACCCACTACCCGTGCGTCAATTGCGCGAAGATCCTGGCGGCGGCCGGCATCGCCGAGATCAAGTACCACGAGGATTACAGCAACGATCCGCTCGTCGCGCCGGTGCTCGCGGAGGCGCGGGTCAAGGTGACGAAGCTCTGAACCGCCATGCGCCCGGCTGCCGCCAAGATTGAAATCGGGTCCGTTGACGCCGGCGCACTTCCGGCGACTTTCTGACCATGCGCGACCGCGGCAAGACGACGCTCAACCTGGCGGGCTCGCTGCTGCTGGCGCACCCGGCGATGCGCGATCCGAATTTCCGGCGCTCGGTGGTCCTGTTGTCGGCGCACGGCGACGACGGGGCGATGGGGGTGGTGCTGAACCGGCCGCTGGGGAAGCAGCTGGGAGACCTCAACGCGCAATTCGCCGCCAGCGCGATCGCGGGCGTGCCCGTCTATCGGGGCGGCCCGGTGCAGAAGGAGCAGCTCATCCTCGCGGCTTGGCGGCCGGAACCGCTGGAAGCCGGCTTCAAACTCTATTTTGGCATCGACGCGGAGAAGGCGGCGGCGCTGCAAGGGGAGGAAGGCGTGCGCCTGCGCGCATTTCTCGGCTACTCGGGCTGGTCCAAGGGGCAGCTGGAAAACGAACTGCGGCACAATACCTGGGTGATCACCCCCGTCAGCCCCGAGTTGCTGGAACGGAACGACGGCCCGGGGCTGTGGCGCACCATCCTCGGCGGCCTGAGCCCCGAATGGAAGCTCATGGCCGACGAGCCCGAGGACCTCACCGGCAACTGAGGACGCCGGCGGGGGGGCGGCCGCGGCTATGGGGCCACCGCGAACTCGCCGGCGAGGTCGATCTCCGCTGACGAGTGGCCCACGGCCACGGTGAACCGGCCTTCGGGCTGCGTCCACGCGTGCGCGCCCGCGTCGAAGTAGGACCGGGCCCGCGGATCGAGCGTGAGGGAAACGCGGGTCGCCTGGCCGGGGGCGAGGACGACACGGGCAAATCCCTTCAATTCCTTGGGCGGGCGCGGGACGGGGGCGGAGGGGTTGCCGAGGTAAAGCTGGGCCACCGCGGCGCCGGCGCGCGCGCCGGTGTTGGCAACGTCGAAGGCGACGGTCACGTTCTCGCCGGGTTTCGGCGTTGTCGGGGAGATGGCGAGGTTGGTGAAGGCGAAGGTGGTGTAGCTCAGGCCGTGGCCGAACGGAAACAGCGGCTTGACCCCGTTGTGCTCGTAGCCGCGGTACCCGACGAAGACGCCCTCGCGGTAGCGGACATTGGTGCCGCCGTCATTGGGATAATAGGTGTCATGCACGGGATTGTCCTCCCAGCGGCGCTCCCACGAGATCGGGAGGCGGCCCGACGGATTGACATCGCCGAACAGAATCCGCGCCAGCGCGTGGCCGCCTTCCTGGCCGGCATACCAGGTCTGGAGGAACGCGGGCACCTGATCGATCCACTTGGTCGCGTCGACCGAGCCGCCCGCCGTCAAGACCACGATCGTGTGCGGGTTCGCCGCGCGGACCGCCCGCACGAGTTCATCCTGGCCCGGCGGCAGGGCGAAGCTGCGGTCGGCCCCCTCGTGCTCGGTGTCCGGCGTGTACCCGACGCAGACAATGGCGGCGTCGGCCGCGGCCGCCAGGCGCTTGGCCTCGGGAGTGACCAGGTCTTCCGTGGCCGCCACGCCCAGCCCGATCCGCTGCTCGTACCAGACCGGCCCGACGACAAATTCAAATTTCACCGCGTAGGGGCGACCCGCCTGCATCGGCAGCTCAAGTGTCTGGGGTACTTGGTCCTCGGCGGGGTTGCGCTCGTTGACGAGCTGCCCGTCGAGGTACAGCCGGCAGGCGTCGCGACCGGCGGCGTTGACGAACCAGCGATGGAGACCCGAGCGGGTCGGGGTGAAAAACCCCGTCCAGCGAATCGAGGTCGGGGTCTCGGCCAGCGGCAGCCGGCGGTGGCCCCAGGCGGCCCATTGAAAGTTCACGCGCCGATCCACGTGGACCTCGGGCGTCCCGGCGAAATCCGCGTTGGCGTAGTATTCGCCGCGCAGGCCGGGCTGCGTGCCCTTGTTGTCGATCGAGAACGACGTGTGGTCGAGGATGTCGTCGACGGGCGGGATGCCCGCCGCATAGAGGACCTTGCCCGTTCCGGCCAGGCGGTCGCTGATGCCCTCGAGGAAGCTGATCGTGCGGAACGGCTCGACTTGCGCGCTGCCGCCGCCCACGGGCACGCCGGGATAGGCGCCGGGCCCGAGCACCGCGACCGTCCTGATCTTGGCGGGATCGAGCGGCAGCAGGGCGCCGTCGTTCTTCAGCAGGACCGCCGCTTCCTCCGCGCCGCGGAGCGCCACCTGCCGGTTCTCTTCGCTGTAGCGGGGCTGGCCGGATTCGAGCTGCTCGCGATCGAGAAAGCCGAACTCGACCGCGACGCGCACGATGCGGCGCACCTTGTCGTCGATGGCCGCGACCGTCACCTTGCCGGCGGCGATGGCGGGCAGCAGCGTGGCGCGGTTCATGAATTCGCCGCTCGGCATCTCGAGATCGAGACCGGCGTTGGCCGCCGCCACGCCGTCATGCGTGGCGCCCCAGTCCGACATGATGATGCCGCGGAAGCCCCAGTCGTTCTTCACCACGGCGGTGTTGAAAAAGTGATTCTGCGTCGCGTGCTCGCCGTTGATCAGGTTGTAGGAGTCCATGATCGCGCCGACGTGCGCCTCCTTCACGGCGGCCTCGAAGATGGGCAGGTAGATTTCGCGGGCGGTGCGCTCGTCGAACTCGGTGTTCACGTGGTTGCGATCGTACTCCGAGTTGTTGCCGAGAAAGTGCTTGATCGTGGCGACGACGCCCTGGCTCTGGACGCCCTCGATGTAGCCGACGGCGATGCGCGCGCCGAGCCACGGATCCTCGCCGAAGTACTCGAAGTTCCGGCCGTTGAGCGGCGCGCGGTAGAGGTTCGCCCCGGGGCCGAGCACAAAATGCACGCCCTTGGCGCGGGCGTCGCGGCCGATGCCGGCGCCGATCTGCCGGGCCATCTCCGGGTCCCAGGTCGCGGTCAGCCCGATGCCCGCCGGATAGGCGGTGGCGGGCCCGAAATTGCGCACGCCCATCGGCCCGTCCGCCATCCGCAGCCGCGGCCAGCCGATCGATTCGTAGGCGCGAATGAAGAAATCATCGACCCCGCCGATCAGGTCGATCTTCTGTTCGAGCGTCATCCGGCTGACGAGCGCGTCGACGCGCGGTTCGGCGGGGCCCGCGTCGGCGGCAGGCGCCGGGCCGGCCAGGACTGGGACCAGGGAAAGGAGGACGAGCAGACGCTTGTTCATTGCAGAGGGCACGGGGTTGGGCGGGGAGGAGACGGGTGAAGCGCAAAGTTTTGCCGGCGTCGTCGGCACCGGCAAGGGGATTTGCGGATATGAGCGCCGGCGGCGGCGGACGCGGCGACCGGGCGCAAGGACAATTGATTTGACAGGGTTGGGCGCGAACCCTCACCTAGTCGCCCCTTATGAAGGTCGTTTCCTCCCTGAAATCCGCCAAGAAGCGCCACCCGGATTGCCAGGTGGTCCGCCGCCGCGGCAAGGTCTACGTGATCAACAAGACAGACCCGCGCTACAAGGCGCGCCAGGGTTGAATGGCCGCAGCCACCGCTCCCACCGTGAAATCCGAAGGCCATCCTGCGCTCAACAACGTCTGTTTCCTCGACGTTGCGACCGGCAAGCGTTTCCTCACGAAATCGACGATCAAATCGAACCGCAAGGAGTCCATCGACGGGGTCGAGTATTATATCATTCTGCGCGATGTGACCATGGACTCGCATCCGGCCTACACGGGCGAAAAACGCCTGGTCGACACGGCGGGCCGGGTCGAGAAGTTCGAGTCGAAGTTCAAGCGCGGCACCAAGAAGAGCAAGTAGGCCTGGCCGAGGCCCAAATCGGACCTCTCCGACCGAAGCCGCTGCCGGCGGCTTGACCTGAAACCGCTGTCGGGTCTGAGTGGCGCACGTTTATGCGCATCCGCGCTTTTCAAGGTTTGATCCCGGTTGCGGCGCACACCACTGAGGTGGCCTGCGTGCCGTATGACGTTGTCGATGCCGCGGAGGCCGCGGCCCTGGCCGCCGGCCGGCCGCGCAGCCTCCTGCATGTGGACCGCGCGGAGATCGACCTGCCGTCCGGCACCGACCCTTACAGCGACGCCGTCTATGCCCAGGCGCGGACGAGCTTTTTGCGGCTCCAGCGCGAGGGCGTGCTGGTGCGCGAGGCGGGACCCTGCCTATACGTGTACCAGCAGCGGATGGGCGCGCACCGCCAGCGGGGCCTCGTGGCGGTCTGCCACGTCGACGATTACGATGCGGGCCTGATCAAGCGGCACGAGAAGACGCGCCGGGACAAGGAGGACGACCGCACCCGGCTCATCGATGCGCTCAGTGCCAACACGGGCCCGGTCTTTCTGACCTATCGCGACGAACCGGCCATCACGGCCCTCGTGGATGCGCTGTGCCGGGAGCAGCCGCTGCACGACTTCACCGCGCCCGATGGCATCCGCCACACCGCCTGGCGGGTCGCCGGGGGTGCGGAATGGGTGCGGGTTTTCGAGCGCGTGCCGTGGCTGTACATCGCCGATGGCCATCACCGGGCGGCGAGCGCGGCCCGGGTCGCCCGACTGCGCCGCGGGCGCAATCCGCGGCACACGGGGGCGGAGGACTACAACTGGTTTCTGTGCGTCATCTTCCCGGCGGGCGAGCTGCAGATCCTGGCCTACAACCGGGTCGTGCCCGACCTCAACGGCCATTCACCGGCGGCGTTTCTCGACCGGGTGCGTGCGGAGTTCGGCTTGGAGGAAAACGCGCCCGCGGCGCCGGCGGCCACGGGCCGCCTCAGCATGTATTTTGCCGGACGATGGTACGGCCTGCGATGCCCGGTCGATCCGGCGGCCGCTCCGGTCGCCCGGCTCGATGTGAGCGTGCTGCAGAACCGCCTGCTGGCGCCCATTCTCGGCATTGACGATCCCCGCACCAGCAAACGCATCGACTTTGTGGGCGGCATTCGCGGCCCGGGTGAACTGGTGAGGCGGGTCGAGGCCCGGGGCGGGGCGGCCTTCTCGCTGTTCCCGGTGACGGTGGGACAGTTGATGGATATCGCGGACGCCGGTCAGATCATGCCGCCCAAGAGCACGTGGTTCGAGCCCAAGCTGCGCTCGGGCCTGTTCATCCACACCTTCTGAGCGCCCGCTGGCGCGCCGTCGGAGCGGTTGACATTGCGGCCCCGCCGACGGAAACAGAAGGGCGTAGCTCGATCGTTCACCCTCAACTTCAGGAAAACCACATGCCACGCCATCATCTTGCCGCCGTGTTGCTGCTCGTCGCCTCCCTCGTCGCCCCTCTCACGGTGCAGGCGACCGACACCCACGCGAAGGGCCCGAAGCCCCTGCACATCTCGCAGGGTCAGGAGATCAACCTCGCGGACTACCTCGTTCCGGGGAAGACCACGGTTTTTGATTTCTACAGCGAGTATTGTCCGCCCTGTCGCGCGATCGCGCCGCATCTGGAGAAGGTGCATGAGAAGCGCGACGACGTCGCCGTGGTCAAGGTGGACATCAACCGACCGGGCCACAAGGGCATCGACTGGCAATCAGCCGTGGCACGGCAGTACAACCTGAATTCCATCCCGCACTTCAAGGTTTTCGGGCCCGACGGCAAACTGAAGGCCGAGGGTGACGAAGCCCGCGCGATGGTCACGAGCTGGTTCGATTAACCGGAGATCGTCGGCCCGGCCGGGCCTCCCTATCAGGTCTGGGGTTTGGGTTTCGCCAGCAGCTGGTCGACCTCGTCCAGCGTTCGGGCGAAGCTCTGCATCGCGGCCTCGATGGGCGCCGGGGTGGTGAGATCGACGCCGGCGCCCCTGAGCAGCTCGAGGGGCGGCTTCGAGCAGCCGCCCTTGAGCATGCCCAGGTAGGCCTGCACGGCGGGCTCGCCCTGCGCGCGCACGCGGTCGGCGATGGCGATGCCGGAGGCCAGGCCGGTCGCGTAGGTGTAGACGTAATACTTGAAGAAGAAGTGCTCGATGTACGCCCACTCCATGCCGTCGTCGGGGCTGAGCGTGAAGTCGGGGCCGTAGTACCGGCGCACGAGATCGCGGTACTGCTCGTCCAGGAGCGCCGCCGTGATCGGCGTGCCCGCTTCCTGGAGCCGGTGGATCGTGCGCTCGAACTCGGCAAACATCGTCTGGCGGAAGATGGTGGTGCGGATGCGTTCGAGGCGCTCGACGAGGAGGTAGGCCTTCTCGGCGGGGTCGGTGGTGTGCGCCACCAGATAGTCGGAGAGGAGGGTCTCGTTGCAGGTTGAGGCAATCTCGGCCAGGAAGGTGGTGTAGCGGAAGTTGGGGTACGGCTGGCTGGTCATGGCCAGGTAGCTGTGCAGCGCGTGGCCGAACTCGTGGGCAAGGGTCGACATGTCGTCGAAGTCGTCCAGGTAGTTCATGAACACGAAGGGATGGGGCCCGTACACGCTCGAGGAAAACGCGCCGCTCGCCTTGTTCTGGTGCGGGTAGAGGTCGAGCCAGCCGTTGCGCGGGTCGAGCCCCTCGGCCAGCACCCGGCCGTAGTCGGCGCCGAGCGGCTTGAGGGCTTCGAGCACGGTCCGGCGGGCCTCGGCAAACGGCACGTCGCGGGCGACGCCGCGCACCAGCGGGATGTACAGGTCGTAGAAGTGGAGGTCGGACAGGCCCAGGACCTTCTTGCGGAGGGCGACGTAACGGTGCAGCAGCGGCAGGCTGGCGTCGACGGTGTGCACGAGGTTCTCATACACCGCCGGGTTGACGTCCTCCTTGTCGAGGTAGGCGTCCACGGCCGTGGCGTAGCCGCGGGCGCGGGCGTACGCGATGTCGAGCTTGATCTGCCCGGCGAGGGTGGCGGCGAGGGCGTGCTGGTACTGCCGCAACGTTCCGAACAGCGCCGCCACGGCGGCGCGGCGGACCGCGGGGTCCGGAGAGGCGCGGTAGCGCGCGTAATTCGAGAGGGTGAGCTGGACCTCCGCGCCCTTGGCATCCCTGATCTTGGGCCAGGGGATGTCGGACAGCAGGCCGGTGTGCGCGTCCTCGTAGCCCGAGGGCAGTTCGTTGAGGTCGATCTCGGCCCACAGGTTATCGCCCAGCAGGGCCAGCGCGCGCTCGGCGTCCGGGCTCAGCACGCGGCTGGCGCGGCGCCGGAGATTGTCGATGTAGGCCCGGTACGGGGCGAGCGCGGGGTGCGAGGCATAGGCCGATTCGATCGCCGCCGGCGGCAGGGCGGGCAGTTCCCGGCGGATGAACGCGGCCGCCTGCATCACCTCGTCGAGCGCGGCCAGGTTGCGCTGGCTCATGGCTCCGACGGCGTCATCGGTCTGCGCCGTGTTCTGGCGCATGTTGGCGTAGAGGGTCAGGAAGTTGGCGTTGCGGTGCAGGCGGAAATAGAGCTCGAGGCACCCGGCCAGCGCCGCGGGATCGCCGAGCTTCCCCTGGTACTGCGCGAGCGCGGGGACATCCTTCAGCAGTTTCACCCTCGCCTCCTCGCAGGCTTGGTCCGAAACGAAGAGCGGCGACAGGTTCCACTTGTATTCGTCAGGGATAGCCGCGCGCGCCACGTTGGCGTCGGGCTGGTAGGCGGGCAGATCGGCGGCGGGCGCCGCCGGCATGAAGGCGATGCCGAGCGGAAGGACAAGGAACGCGAGGCGCGGAAGCCGAACGCGGGGATGGGCGGGTGGGGCAGGCGGGCAACGATGGTACATGGGAGTGTGCATTGCGGGGAAGATGGTCCGCAGGCGCAGCAATCGGCCGCAGCGCCTGAGAAATTGGGGAAGAGGTAATCCACGACCGGGCAAATAGTCGAGTTGCCATCGCAGGACAGGCGGAGGCGCCCCGGCGCGGCCGGCCGACGGCCGGTGGCGAAGGCCGGGGACGCGACGACCCGTGACGCGGCGCGGGCTCGGGAGCGGGGGCCTCCCGCCCTTGGCCGATTGAGAGAACACCTCTTCTTCAGGGACGTTGACCTGAGTTGGCATTAGGATTGCATCAGGGAACGCATGGTTCTCCTTCTGCCGCCCGCCGCCTATGTTTTCGTGGAGATTCCGCCGGCACTGATCGGGCCCTTCGGGCTGCTGCTCGCCCTGATCGCGATCATGCCGCTGACGCCGCCGAAGCTGAAGAACTTCTGGGAACATTACTATCCGCACGTGGCCGTCGGCCTGGGGTTGTTTGTCGCGGTGGTCTATTTCACGGCCATCGCCGGCGGGGAGGAGGTCTTGGGGCGCACGCTGCACGAGTATTTCTCGTTCATCTGCCTGATCGGTTCGCTGTTCGTCGTGGCGGGCGGCATCCATCTCAAAGTGAAGGGCGAGGCCACGCCGTGGGAGAATGTGCTCTTCCTGGCGGGCGGCGCCGTCGTGGCCAACCTCATCGGGACCACCGGCGCCTCGATGGTGCTGATCCGGCCGTGGATCCGGATGAACAAGATCCGCCTCAGCGCCTATCACATCGTCTTCTTTATTTTCATCGTCTCCAACTGCGGCGGTGCGCTCACGCCGATCGGCGACCCGCCGCTGTTCCTCGGCTACCTGCGCGGCGTGCCGTTCTTCTGGCTGCTCGGCCACGTGGTCGAGGAGTGGCTGTTCACCGTCGGCGCCATCCTGGCGGTCTTCTACGCCTTTGACCGGCGGAGCTTCCGGCGCGCCCCGCCGGCCATCCGGGCGCAGATCAAGGAACACGACACCTGGCGCTTTGAGGGCGGTGTCAATCTGCTGTTCCTGCTCGTCGTGATTGGCGCGGTGTTTCTGCCCGAAACCTATCTCCTGCGCGAGCTCGTGATGCTGGGCGCGGCCGCGGCCTCCTACAAACTGACTCCCCGGGTCGTCCACGAGGAGAACCATTTCGCCTTCGGCCCGATCAAGGAGGTGGCGTTCCTGTTCATCGGCATCTTCCTCACCATGATGCCGGCGCTCGGCTACCTCGACCGCCACGGCAAGGAGTTCGGCTTCACCCAGCCGGCGCAATACTATTTCGCCTCGGGCAGCCTGTCGTCCGTGCTCGACAACGCGCCGACTTATTTGAACTTCCTGCAGCTCGCCGAGGCCACGTTTGTGGACCGGGCGGCGCTGCCGGCAAACGCGGACGGCGAGGTCGAGGCCCGCGCCGGTGTGCGGCAGATGCTGGCGAGCGAACACCTGCGGCGGTTCATCATCGCCGTCAGTCTGGGCTCGGTCTTTTTCGGCGCGATGACCTACATCGGCAACGGGCCGAACTTCATGGTCAAGTCGATCGCCGAGAGCGCGGGCGTGAGGGTGCCGACGTTCTTCGGCTACGTCTTCAAGTATAGTCTGCCGTACCTGCTGCCGATCCTCGCGGCGGGCGGCTGGCTGTTCCTGTAGTGCGGGGCGGTTGGGGCGCCGCACGCGCGAAGACGCCGGAGGGCGGCGGCGGCTCCGCCTCCGCCGAGGCTTCGGCGGACACGTCGGCGGGAGCCTCGCCCTCCATTTTGGGGGCGCTTTCCGTAGGGCCCGAGCTTGCTCGTGGCCGCCATCGAACGCCACGTGGTGGCCAACTCGGCGGCCCCGCCGCGGCGGCGGGGCGCCCTACGGACTCGCCTTCGCGATCTCGACGGCGAAGACGTGCGTCGGGCCAAACATGTTCGACCGGAAAACGATCCACTTCATGT
>Ga0335085_10010035_pt1 | contig 14218 bp, 13 predicted proteins | sample Lox_Sample_45_FD_206712 | JGI IMG/M metagenome (GOLD analysis project Ga0335085, IMG submission 206712) | Soil microbial communities from Loxahatchee National Wildlife Refuge, Florida, United States - Lox_Sample_4.5 | ecosystem: Environmental > Terrestrial > Soil > Wetlands | place: USA...
GAAACCGGAATGTCCCCCAAACAGTTTCGCGACAGTGTGGTGCGCTGATCCGGAAAGGAAAATAACCAGACCGCCTGCTTACTTCTCACGGCGCGACGGATTGTGATACCGTCCGCTGGAACGCGCGGCAGGCTGCTTCCGGCTTTCCCCGTTTGATTCACCCGCCGGCAGTTGCAGATACTGTTGCGCGTTCGCGTAACAAATGTTCCGGATCATTGGTTCGAGCAGGGAATCGTCATCGGGAATTTCACCATTTTCCACGTCGCGCCCGACCAAGTTGCACAACACGCGCCGGAAATATTCGTGCCGCGGATAAGACATGAAAGAACGGGAATCCGTTATCATGCCGACAAAACGCGAGAGCAGGCCAAGATTGGAAAGGGCGTTGAGCTGCCATTCAATGCCTTCCTTTTGATCCAGAAACCACCAGCCCGAACCAAGCTGGATTTTGCCCGCCATGGTGCCGTCCTGGAAATTGCCCAGCATCGTCGCAAAGACGTAATTGTCCGCCGGGTTGTTGTTATAAATGATGGTCTTGGGCAGCGCCTTCTCCTGGTCCAGACGATCCAGGTAAGCAGCCAAGGTGCTGGCTTGGGGAAAATCACCAATGGAATCGAAACCGGTATCCGGGCCGAGTTGTTTGAGCAGCCGGGTGTTGTTGTTGCGCAAGGCGCCAAGGTGAAGCTGCTTGGTCCAGCCTTTTTCCGCATCCAGATGTCCAAAGAAGAGCATCATAAAAGCGGCAAATTGCGCCTGTTCTTCCGGTGTAATAGGTTTGCCCTTTTGCGCCTTGGCAAAAATTGTGGCGGCGGCCTTTTCCGAACAAAAGTCCGAATCACACTGGGTCATGCCGTGGTCGGAAACGCGGCAACCTTGTGCATGAAAATAGTCATGACGCGAACGCAAGGCATCGAGAAATTCTGAAAGACTGTCAATTTCAATGCCGCTGGCTTCAGACAAGCGGCTGACCCACGGATTAAATTGTTCCGGCTGACTCACCGTCAGCGCTTTATCGGGACGGAAGGCGGGCAGCACCTGTGTGGCCAGATCACCAGCTAGAATGGCTTTATGGTAACGCAGATCATCCGTCGGATCGTCCGTCGTGCAGACGGTTTTGACATTGAATTTTTTCAGGATGCCCTGGGTCGTCAGTTCCAGCGTGGCAAGCTGCTGGTTGGCTTTCTTCCAAATGCCGACGGCGGAAGCTTCGTCGAGCAGTTCGTCAATGCCGAAATAACGCTTCAGTTCCAAATGCGCCCAATGGTAGAGCGGATTGCGCAACGTATGCGGCACGGTCGCGGCCCAAGCCTGAAATTTGGCAAAAGGATCGGCGTCACCGGTGCAGAAACGTTCAGCCACGCCATTGGAACGCATGGCCCGCCATTTGTAATGGTCGCCTTCCAGCCAGATTTCAAAGAGATTTTTGAACTGGCGGTTCTCTGCAATATCCTTGGGCGAAAGATGACAGTGAAAATCCAGTATCGGTTCTGCCTCGGCATATTGATGGTAAAGGCGGCGGGCGGTGCGCGTTTGCAGCAGAAAATCCTCGTGAATGAACTTCATAGCGATAGCGTTGCCTCCGGCGTCCGGATCGCCATCTCGTGGGACGCAACGTTGTTCACCTCGGCCAGCAAGGGTTTCAAGTGACGTTCGTAAAGGTTGTTGGTGACGTTTCTTGCCACGGAATCTTCATGTTTTTCCAAGGCATCAAGGTAGCGGTTGCCCATCTTGGCCGCAACCTTGTAACCGACGTGGATCAATTGCCGCAAGTGTGGATTAAATGCCGGGTTGCTTTGGTCGTGGCGCAGGGCCGAGACAAACTGTTTTGCGCTCCAGCCGTTGACCGTCGCAATCGAAGGCAGTTGCTTGAAATCAATGTCAATCACCGTTGAATAAGGAGCACACAGTTCTTCGGCATGTTCCAGCGCCCCGGCATAGATTTCCCTCGCCAAAGCCAGTCCGTCACCGCCGGCTTCCGCCAATCCAATCACCTCCTCCAGCCAGGTTGTGCCCGCCGTCTTGATGTGCAAACCAGAGCCAAACCGCGTTAATGCGCGTTGCATCGGCGCGTAAATGGAAAACTTGTCGCTGCCGGAATGCACGCTCAATTTCAACGTGCCCGGCAGCCCATACTGCTTCACGGCAAAGGCAATAACGGCGAGGTCATCATTGAACTCCTTCTCAAATTGCGCCAGGTCTCCCACGTAATCAACGCCCTTGTTAAACCGGCCGGTGAACTTCGGCGCGATCGTCTGGATGGGTATCTGTTCGTCGGCAATGACGGCCAGAATAATCAGCAGTTCCGGCGGCGTCTGCGGGCTGTCGGTCTCGTCCATGGAAACCTCGGTAATGAAATGACGCCCACCTTTGTTTTTGGCGATGTGGCGGTAGATTTTTCCCGCTTCCTGCACGGCCAGGAGATACTTGCCGGCAATGCGCTTGACGTCCGCCGGCGTGGTTTGAAACGGCCATTCGATTTGGGGAATCGAAATTTGTCCCACCAGTTCGGCATGACGTTTGACAAAAGCTTCCACCGCCTTGGCGTCGGCGGGCTTTCCAATCCAATCCGCCACATCGATCGTGTAAAAATCCGAATGTGGAATAAACCGGTCCACCGTTTTTATCCCGATATGGTCAGCGTCCACGTGATAGGCTTTTTGCCAGCGCAATTCCTTGACGGCCGCCTCCACCGCCGTCCGTGTGCTGGCCGGCTCGGAGCCAACGATAACGTGCTCGCGGTTGGACTTATTCCAGACGGGAGTGACTTGCACACCATGTTGAGCGGCCAATATAAATGCACGGAGTTGTGCCTTGGCCTGGCGTGCAAACCGGTCCCCGACTCCAAACGTAAACTTCTCCAATACTAATAGGTCTGCCATAAATCATCCATTCCCCAATTCACCACTAAGATACCCTTTATGCGCGTTAAAATAACTACTATCTTTTGCACGACAACATGAGATTTCTGCACTATTAATCCAATTAATTTTTTTATTGCAGGCAGGCTTGTAAATTGATAATAAGTCCCCTTTTCGCAAATGGTAAACATTTTGAGATGGTTGCCAAAGATCATCCCGTCGAAATTTATATTTGCCTTAGCCAGGACCAATTTGGCACGAGCGGCACTGATGTAGCATGAAGAAATTGATTTACTTCACCGAGCACTGAAATATATTTGCTGTTCATGTGCCGACGTGGCGGAATTGGCAGACGCGCTAGACTCAAAATTGCGTTTTTAGCGATTTCTTCAGAAAGCTCTTCATTGCTTAAATAACATCAAAACTATTGATTTTATTATGCGAAACCGCATTCCTTCAATTTTTCCGCGCCATTCAAATCGTCCTCGAAAAAGTTGCAACTCTAGCACAAAAACTAGCACAAATAAAACACCCTCTTTCAGCGAAATAAAATGCAAGAGGCGTGACGCGATGTTGACTTGTCCCCACACAAATGGCGAAATTTCCGCTCGTAAGTAATAAGGGCGCTTGATTGGTTTATGGCACTGATTAAATGTAGGGAATGCAGCGGGTCTGTCAGCACGGAGGCCGCCACCTGTCCTCACTGCGGCGCACCGCAACAGCGGCCTGTGCCGCCACCACTTTCCAGTCAAACACCGCCATTGCTTCAAACGACGGACGAAACCATTTATGCCGATGATGCCGTTGCGGTGACGACAACGCGGGTGATCATTTGGGGAACAACCTATGCGCTGCGAAATATCACGTCGGTTAGAATGACCTTCACGCCACCACGGGTTGCCGGCGCGATCTTTCTTCTCATCGCCGGTCTCATCGTTGTGCTGGTGGCACTCGCAATTGGATCATTTGTGGACGTTGGCAGAAGCCTCTACCCGCTGATCGGCGTTTATGTTTTTGCCGGTGCCATAATTGCCATCGCAATTCTCTTAATGGCCAAAGCCAAGCCCATGTATCACGTCAATCTTTTCAGCGCATCAGGCGAAGTCCACGCGCTTACTTCCAAAAACAGAGCCTACATTGAGCACATTGTGGCGAGCATCAATGGAGCGATTGTGAAGTGTAAATAGCCCCATGCGTTGGAAAAATGAATTGTAATGGCGGGCAGAGAAATCCGCCATTTCAGCAATTGAAATTAGAACTTGAATTTGGCATAATCACATTTATCAGCAGAACGGCGCATTTATGATTTCAAACGAGCGACCATCACCTTATCAACACCAACCGTATCATCATTTCCATGCGGCACAGACACCGCGTCCTTTTGTTCAAGAGGACACGCTTAAATCCGGGCAGATTCAGATTGAGCGCAAATCGTTTTTCATGTCCCTGAAGGAGAACCCCCGCGGCCGTTTTTTGCGAATTACTGAAGACGCAGGCGGCAAACACAATTCCATCATCATTCCTACGACCGGACTGGAAGACTTCAGACGCCTCCTCGACGAACTGGTCAAAGCGGCGGATGAACTTCCCCAGGCAAAGAGCCTGTCGAAGGCTGCATAAACAAAGCCGAGGCGCTTTTAATTTAGCGCCGCCTGCGCCTGCGAACCGCCGGGCTTATTTTCAGTTACGATGATTTCTCGAATCTTGGGCTTGTTCTCTGGAATCAGCACATGATATTTCTCCGGTAGCTTCTTTAGGCCCGACAATTCCAGCCGACAAATGGCTGTTTTGATCGGCTGCAATACGTGGCCCAAAACCAAAATTTCGTGTGTGGCAAAAACGATTCGGAGTTTTTGCTCCTTTTCCTCGATAAATAATTCGGCGAACACAAACTGATCCAATGGTAGCGTAAGAAAACGATTTGTCGCTACTTCAACATCCAGACAACGCGCCTGTAAATCAGTGGTGTAACATTCGGGAGATTTGGTGTTCATGTTTTTGTCCTGGTTGAGAATGCCGCCGGGAATGTTTCAATCGGCAGAACGTATCAGCGGCATGTTGACCAAACCGCAAGAGGCAGCCGTGCAGCCGATCCCAAAATGGATTGCGATTGTACGGACGCAGGCCACCGGCAAATTCCAGTGCCAGAGGTCTGTGGCCGGAGCGCGCCAGATTCTCTCGCAGTTGCTCCTTGTCCGGCGTGAAAATGCGGACGCCGCGCCGCCCGCGCGAAATGGTGACATACCATTGTTGGGAATTGGTTGCGGCCTTGATGGTGGAATCGGAAAATAAAACGTAGTCCACGGTCTTGCCCTGTGAACCGTAGGACGTGACAGCATAGCCGGGAAGAAATTCCCGAAAACTTCTGTCCAAAACGCGGCCGTCGGTGAGTTCAATTTTTCCATCGGCAGACGCCGATTTGACTGTAACCAACTCACCATTTGTAACGCGGGCGCCAGACGCCAGCTTGCGGTTGGCCTTCAAATGCAGTTTGTCGCCCTGTGTGACTGGAATTTCGTGAAGCAGACAGACATTGATTTTGTCCAGCACCTTGTTTGAAACCGTAACGCATTTGCTGTCAACCTCGACAAGAACGCCAGCTTTCACAATGCCCATCAATTTTCCCCGCGTTCCCGGTTCAGTCTGCCGCACCTTCTGATTGAACACGATTACCGCATCCTGCGGATAAAATCGCTTGTCGCGTTTCTGCGCATTGGTCAAATCCAACTTGTCCAATGCCTGGACCCTCACATCGTTGGCACCGAGCAATCCTTTTCCTTTAAGCGCATCGCGCACCTTTGAATTGACCCGATGCACTTCGCCCCAGGTCTGTGACACCACCACGGCAGACGCCTTTTCTTCCGTCAGCAGGACGTATTCACCGGCCAGTTTGTCAGCCTGCTCACCCAAGCCGCAGGAAACAACTGCTCCCATTCTATCCAATCGCTCAAACGATTCGGCGAGTTTTCCCACCGCCGCCATTTGCACGGCTTTGCGATACTGCTTGATTTTGGAACTTTCCTTCTTGGTACGACCAAGCGCTGGGTCTTGACGGCGAATCGTGTGAAGCTCGACCGGCTTGATACCAGAATGCCGCTCAATCGCCAGCAGCGCGTCGGATGCCTCAACCGCTCCATGCTGGCGCGTGTCGCCTGACAGGATCACGCGCGCATTTCGTTCCCGTGCCAGCCGGAGCAATTCAGTCATTTGGCGACCGCCAATTTGCCCGGCCTCATCCACGACGACAACCGCGCCCTCAGCCAATTCTCCTTTGAGCAGAAAATTTGTCACTGTCGTTGGCGACGGAAATTTCGCTTGATCCATTGCCACAACCTGCTGGCGCTGCGGCGCGAGCACGGCCACCAGCCTGCCGGATTGCCGGACATGCTCGACCAGCTCGCGCAGGACGAAACTCTTGCCCGTGCCCGCGCCACCACGGAACAGCGAAACCGCATTGGTGGAACACAGTAGCGCATCCAAAGCCAGGCGTTGCTCATCATCCAATTTGGGATTGTCCGTTACGGAATGTTCCACCAATGGACTACATTTCCCCACCCCATCTTTGACGGTCTGAACAATTTCCAATTCGCGCAACAGCACTTCGCGCAGCGTCACTTCAGCGGGACGCTCCGGATTGCGGATATACGGACGCCGGCGTGTGACTTCTTTAAGTTCATCCAGAGTGAAATGTTCACCACGTCCCCGTTCCAATGCTTGTTCCCACAACTGGCACTCCAACGCCACAGAATTGCGGTCAAACAGATGATCCTCAGCCCACCGAACGGTTTCTCCCGCAGTCATTCGATTCTCTCTGACTCGTTCCGAACGCTGCGCAGGCTGGCGCAGGCTGGCACGTTCCGTTTCACTTAACTGCACGTCCCACAAAGTCTGTTTTTCGTCCCGGCTCAATTCTTTCTGCTTTCGCGCCCGCTCCGCCGTGGCAATCAAACGGCGCATCGCCATTAAATCGCCGCCCGCGCATTCCGGCTTTTCAGCCAGCAGCTTCTTGATGGCCTCATCAATCTGCGTATGCCGTTTGGAAAAGCGTTCACAAATGTCTTCCGAAATGCCTCCGATTTGAAAATCACCGCGCGGCAGGTTGTGTATCTCATACCCGAAACCACGCAGCTTGCGGGCGAGTTCATGGTAATAGGCGTTCTCGGCGAACTTCTTGGCGCGCAGCAATTCATAATTTTGCAACGCCTTCCAACGATTTTCCACAGCATCAAATGTGGCGTTGAAGATAATGCAATGCGTGTGCAGGTGGGGGTCTAAAGCGCGGGACGTGTCATGCGTGAACAGGGCGGCGACGAAATTGCCGGTGGAGCGGTCACAGTTTGACTTGCCAACCCGCACGCGCGTTGCGGCAAACGCCTCAAATTCCTTCAACGCCAAAGTGACGGCCTGTGCATGGGCTTCCAGAATCCGTTTATCTGCGCCAACCAGTGCTGCGACCGATACCGACTTTGGCGGCGAGAACGTGAAGTCATAAAAAATCCGGCGATTGGCGGTGTTGTCGCCGGCTGCATCCTTTCGCGTGATGTTCAGCCGTTGTGTTAGCGTCTCACACGAGGAAGGATGCTGGTTCTCGCAGAGGCGCAGGAAAGCTTCCGCGCCGACCATGTTGGCCAAACCAAGCCGTTCCGCACCCAGCCCAAACCACTGGCCGGCCACCCTTTGCCCTTCATCGTAATAATCACCGACGCAAAGGTGTTCCTCAAAGTATTCCTTTGCGTTCTTCAAATTGTATTGCGTTTTGGCCGTAACCATCGGGGCAAGTCTGCCAAAACTTCGTTTTCATTTTGTTCATACCATGAACAAAGTGGCTTAAAAAATTTGGTTAAATGGCGGCATGAATACAAACCAGTCCATGTCTCCGACGCCGAAGCCGGGAACATGGCGCCACACACGCTGATTATGATGATCCCAACCACCGCCGAACTGCGCACCGCTATCGAAGTATTGAAAATGCTCGATCACCGCCTGAATGAGCAGGCCGCCGAGTCCGTAAAGCAACTGCCGGAAACCGATTTAGGCGACCGATATGCCGCACACATTGAGTCACGCACCTTGGAACAAGCCGGCCACATCGAAAAGGTCGCCATGCAGTTGCAAAATTGGCGGGATGAACTGCTCCAACAACGGAAACAACAAGTGACGCAATCAGTATGAGAAGGTCCTTTTTTTCAAGGCACGCGGAACCCCTTCGTTACCGAAGGATTCTACGCTAACCGCGTTGTAACGCCCTTGCTAACCGCGTGCAAACAACATTCACAAACTTTGGTGTTAACCGGATGCTAACCCGTTTGCTAACCAGATGCTAACCCCGCCCGCTAACCATCTTGCTACGCCCACGCTAATCGCGTTATGAACCTGACTGCTATCCCGCCTGATGCACTCAATCGCTTCCGCCATGCTGCGTCGTTGCTAACCCAGGATGCTACCTCGCGCGCATCGCGGTTGCTAACCCTCAAAGAAGAAATTGGTACGCTCCGCAAGCACGGTATCTCCTACCGCTCCATTAGCGAGTTGCTAACCCAAAATGGCATCTCGACATCCAATGTTTCGGTAATGAAATTCTGCCACCGTTTTTTGAATGAAAAACGTCCGCGTAAATCATCTGCTAAACGCCATCCATCCAATCGCGTTAGCCGTGCCAGCTCGCCAAAAGCCGCGCCGGTTGCTCCACCCAAAGCCACACAGCCGGCCACGCCCCCAAAACCAACAAGCGTGTCGGTAGAATCGTCTGCATTCGTATCGCGCGGGCCTCGAATCGCCAAAGTTGAACAACTGCCACCCGGAGAAACAATATGACCAAACGCCTCGATTTAATCTTTAACGGAAAGGGCGGAGTCGGCAAAAGTTTCTTTGCCGTCAATTTCGTCCAATACCTCAAAGACAAAAACATCCAATTCGTTGCCTGCGACTGCGACAATGAAAATTCCACGTTGAAACGCTTTCATGGCGAAGACGTGCAATTTTTGGATTTGTCCCATCCGCGCGGGCTGGACGCCATGATCCATGCGCTGGATAAAACCGATCTGGTGGTCGTGGACTGCCGCGCCGCCTCTACCGATGCCTTTTTCAATTATTTTGATGAGATTGATTTGCAGCCGACGCTTAAAGACCTGTCCGCTGCGCTGACGCTCATCATGCCAATCAACCAAGAGGCCGACAGCATTTACCAGCTTAACCGCGCCACGGAAAAATTGGGCGGCGCATGTTCCTACATTGTTCTCCGAAACACCGTCCACAGCGATAGCTTCCCTCTCTTTGAAAATACGGTCATCCGCAAGCGGCTGTTGAGGGAACTTGGCGCGAAGGAAATCACAATGGCGAAAATGCAGCCTTGGCTCGTTGAGGAATTAAGCCATAAAAACCTCACCATCACCGCTGCCGTGGCTGACGGTCAAGTTCATCTGCTGGACCGTCGCCGGCTGCTCACCTGGCAGCGCAGGTTCTACGCCCAAATCGAATCCGTCGCTGATTTATTGGTGCCGATAAAATCATGAGCGCGCCCGATCAATCAATACCGCCCGATTTCGACGAGGATTTCACCCTGACCCTCGAAAATTGGAAGCGGCAGCACCAAATCAAGGAGGATGACACAATTCTGTTGCTCATGGATTTGTTTCGGGTTCATCAAAGCCATTGGGACGAAATCCGCCACCGGCAAATGCCATCGCTCGACAAATTCAAGGCGGATATTGCGGCTCTGAATAACGCAGTAAAAACCTTGAAGGAACGCGCTGCGAAAGAAATTCGGTCGGTGGACCTGCCGACCGCTATTATCGCCGCCTTCGCCGCTGCCATCGCTGGTTTTCTCATCGGAAAATTCTTATGAAACTCGATTTTATCCCGTTCCCGTCCTTCCATCTTCCAGCCTTGTCCAAATCACTGCGGATGTTTGGGCTTGGGTATGCCATCTTGTTGCTCATCATTGCCGTCCGACTTTTGTTATCGCGCAACCGCCAAGTCGCCAGACTTGGCGGCCTGACGTGGAAACGAAATCAATTCTGCCGTGGTTGGCTCATCACCGGCGATACCGGCTCCGGCAAAACCACATCGGGTATCAACCAACTGGCGCACCAGGTGTTTCAAAACGAGGACAAATGGGGCGGTCTGTGCATTGATGAAAAAGGCGTCTATTGGGAGACGCTTTCGGCAATGGCACACCACTACAAGCGCGAAAAAGATTTGATTCATTTGCAAATTTCCGCCGATGGACAATGCGAATCCCCGCATCGGTTCAATCTCACCGGCGACCGCAGCATTCCTTATACGACCTACGCCAAATTTGTGGTGGATACCGCCACCAGCCTCGGCCAGGCTGGGGACAAAGGCTTTTTCAAAAACCAAGCACAAACGCACATTGCTTACGCGCTGGAATTACTCGCCGAATTGCAGCGACCCGTGACGTTATCCGGCGCGTTGGAATTGTTGTCCAGCAAGCCCAAGCTGGACGAAGAATTGGAATTCTTGAGCAAACTCTCATTGCAAACACCGCGCCGCTATGCCCTGCATTATCATTTCAAGAATCGTTTCCTTGACCAGCCGGCGGAACAGCTTGGCGGTGTTAAGGAGACCATCGGCAATTATCTGCAATACTTCCTGACGCCCGAAGTGGCGGAAATCTTCTGCGTGGAAAACAGCACCTTCGATTTTTCAGAGATTGATAAGGGCAAAATCATCCTCGTAACCATGCCGCAGAAATTCCAGACCGAGCGGCGATATGTGAACACCTTTTTGAAACTGCTGTTTTACAATCATGCGTTGCGCCGGTTTGACCAGTCCAAAACCCAACGTGGGAAAAATAATCTGCTCATCCTATGGGCGGACGAAGCGCAACGGTTTATGACCGCCAGCGAAGATGGCACCAGTGATTACAACTGCGTGGACGTGATCCGCGAAGCGGGCGCCACCATCGTTGCCGCCGCACAATCTACCACGTCGCTTATCCCGCCGCTTGGCAATGACAAATCCAAAGTGCTGACATTGAATCTCCGCAATCGGATGATTTTTCGCTCTGCCGACGAAGCAGACGCGGTTCAGGCGGCGGATTTTCTCGGCAAAAAGCGCGTTTTCAAACGCTCATGGGGTTCAAGCGCCGGAAAGCGCAACGTCAATTACTCCGAAATCGAGGAACACAAAATCAAGCCCTATCAGCTTCGCACGCTCCGCGATCACGAATGCGTGCTGGTCCACTGTGAAAAAGGATTTCGCCGCCTGACCATGCCGCCACTTGAACCGGATGGAAAAATCTCAACTTGGTTTTCGTGGTGGAAGAAATGTTTTTAGGAAGCCGTCATTACTCACGGTATATTTTCGCAAAGAGTTCCTCCCTCAAAATCATCCCCCCTCAGAAAACGAGACCATAGTGTCTTGTCACAACCTTCAATGACGAGGCCTGCTGGCAAATTGCTGGGTTCATTAATCAGTTTTAATCCGATTGTGGACCGGACAATTCCCCACCGCATTTCCATTCGTTTGTAGCAGTGCAACGCTTCGCTATAATAGGCTCTTGCCAATTTTGAGTTCTTCTGAGCGCGTGCAATTTCCGCCAGGCATAATCTCGCATGAGCGTATTCGGTTCGGAAACATTCTGGCTCCAACGGCCCCGCTTCAATCGCTTCATTGACCAAGCGATTTGCAACCTTCGCGTTTTTGATAAATGAAGGCACGCTGACCAATCGAGAATAGATGAACAAGTACCGATTGTGGGCCGCATCATCCCCGGCAAGGGCTTTAATGTCGTGTAGTGCCAGTTTGAGCCTGATTCTCCGAACCTGGATGCTTTTCAGTTCTTGAAGCGCCCCGATTTTGGGCCAAAGCACGGCGGCCAAAAAGGCGTCTTCTTGACGATATTTTGCGGTGGTTTCCAACCGTTCATAAATTGGCAAAGCCTTTTCTGCGTCACCGAGCAACCGCAACGAATTTGCTCTGTTTAATTCACAGCGCCGACGGACCTCATCTGCCCAATCAGGATTTTCTGTCAGGATTTCATCCATCAAAGATAGTGCGGCAGAATAATGTCCTAGAAGTCTCAACATCTCTGCTTGTAGGCGCTTATTGTGAATTTTCCTCAAGCTGATTTCACCTTTCAATTTTTCCGGCGCATCTGATTCTGCCAATAAATCGGCCTCTGAATCGAGATTTTGGAATGATTTAAGGGCTTTGGGAAATTCGCCGAGCACCATGTATTCTCGCACCATTATTTGCTCAAAACGCGCACGCAGCATTAACAGCCGCATTTCAACTGAGGACTTTTCCTGTTTCTTGACCTTGCCCATTGCGCGAAAACAATCATCCAAACATTTCGAGGCGATTTTCAAGTTCCCCTGCTTGCGATATTCGCCCGCTGCATGATCCGCCCAATGTGCGGCGTCCAAAAACTGTTTGGCCTTTCGGCATCGCTTGAACATTTCTTCTGCATGTTCCGCTGATTGGTCGTAAATCGCCATCCGCGCCAGGCTTTGAAACACCTTTTCCGCATTCCAATTTTCACGTTCATTCGGCCCGTCAACGGGCCAGGGGTATTCGATTTCGATGGGTGGCAATTTCTTTCCCCTTCTTGCCGTGTTGATTACGTCAAGGAACTGCTCGTGTGCAATAAAAGAAACGTGATCCCCATGTCGCGCTCGCTTAATTTGCGCTAAAGACCATCCAGAGTGACTACACAAGAGTTTTATCGTCAATCCAGCTTCGTGGGTTTCCTTTATGAGCCGATTCCCATACGCCGATTTTTTTGGCCATTTTGGCCGTTTCGCAGAATTGCGGGATAACATAAAATCAGATTATCTATGCAGGATAACACTATAAATACGGAAACATCAGGGGCGATGCGCACGACGGAAAGTCTATTTTCACGACAAGTGACGCAAGCTGTCAACGCCGAATTCGTCGAAAGCAGACGCCAACAACAGAAAGATTTCGTCACAGAATTGTTGCAAAAATCCACTTGTTCTTATCAGCAGCCTGCGATTCAATGGTGGAGAATTGGAAGGAAGCCTGTTGTGAACCGAGAATCTCAATTCCAAGTTCCGACTGCTGCTGGGTTCAATATGGCAGCACAAAAGGATTGCAAGAGCGCAGGTTTATTTGGTTGGCTCCGTTTCTGGAAACCTCAAAATGCTGCTAACTTTTCGCTTTGTTCAAAGATTTTCTCGCTGCTCATTATTTGCATGTGCTTGCAAACAGAGAATGTGTTTGCAGTAAGCTTGGGAGATCGTGTCCAGACAACAGCTAACGTGGTTGTCCGCCAAACGGCAGGAGGAACTCCTTACCCGACTGGGCAATCTTCGGGTGCTCTTGGTGTGGCGACAAGCGGCCCCCAATATGCGCAGATAAATGGCACCGGCACCGTATATGAATGGTGGTATATAGATTTTGATTCAGGGCAAGATGGGTGGGTTGCAATTGTTAATTGCCCCGCCGTGCCGCCAGCAGCGCCGACACTAATTGGACCCGGCAGCGGCACATCGGTTCCTGTAATTCCCAATCTGACACCAACATTTAGTTGGAATGCTGTGCGCGGTGCCACCGGATATGGCTTATACGTCGAAGATGCAAGCACAAGCTCATTGGTCTATAACAACGATTCGGTGGGAAATATCACATCCTTAAATCTGCCTGCCGGAACGCTTCAAGCTGGCAAGAACTACATTTGGAATATGCGGGCAAGCGACAGTGCAGGCTATACATATTCGTCGGGTTCATCGGGGATTTTTTATTTTCAGACACCGTCTTGTTCCTTCACGCTCTCTCCGACATACGGGAGTTTTGACAGCAGCGCGGCAAATTCTAGTGTGACAGTCACCACAAGCAGTGGTTGTATTTGGACTGCGAACAATGGTGGTGCATCTTGGATTACGATCACGTCGGGCAGTAGCGGTACGGGTAGTGGGACGGTGTATTACTCGGTAGCGGCGAACACCAGCACCAGTGGCCGGACGGCAAACATGACGATTGCCGGTCAAACCTTTACGGTGGTCCAATCAGGGCAGAGCTGTTCCTTCACGCTTTCTCCGACGTATGGCAGTTTTGACAGCAGTGCGGCAAATTCCACGGTGACGGTCACCACAAGTAGCGGTTGTAGTTGGACTGCGAACAATGGCGGTGCGTCTTGGATCACGATTACGTCGGGCAGCAGCGGCACGGGCAGTGGGACGGTGTATTACTCAGTCACCGCAAACACGAGCACCAGTGGCCGGACAGCAAACATGACGATTGCCGGTCAAACTTTTACAGTGGTCCAATCAGGACAGAGCTGTTCTTTCACACTTTCTCCGACATACGGGAGTTTTGACAGCAGTGCGGCAAATTCCACGGTGACGGTCACCACAAGTAGCGGTTGTAGTTGG
>Ga0335085_10010036_pt1 | contig 14217 bp, 17 predicted proteins | sample Lox_Sample_45_FD_206712 | JGI IMG/M metagenome (GOLD analysis project Ga0335085, IMG submission 206712) | Soil microbial communities from Loxahatchee National Wildlife Refuge, Florida, United States - Lox_Sample_4.5 | ecosystem: Environmental > Terrestrial > Soil > Wetlands | place: USA...
GCGGTGGGGTGCGGGATCGCCGGGGGCTTCGCCCCCGTGGTCTGGGGCGGGCAGTCGTTGGGCATGGGGCTCCTGGCGGGTATTTCGGTGTTCCGGTCAATGGCGGGGCTGGGCTGGCTGCTCCGAGTGGGAGCTCGCGGCCTCGGTTAACAGTCGCCCTTGTCTCCCTCTCTTTCGGGCGACAGCTTAGGCAACGAGGCGGCCGATCGATGCGCCGCCGACGGGCCCGTTACCGAGAGGAAATCATGGCCACCAAACTCAGACCCGATCCCACGTTTTATCCTTCGCCGAAGATCGCCATGGAGGCGCCGGTGGAGCGCTATGCCTATGCCGCACTCTTGCGCCCCGACCGCTCCCGACCCGACGCCATCGCCGTAGTCGATGTGGCCCGGGGCTCCAAGAGCTTCGGCAAGGTGGTGCACCAGGTCGAGCTCACCCACAAGGGAGACGAGCTGCACCACTTCGGCTGGAACGCCTGCAGCTCGATGCTCTGCCCGCTAGCCGCCCACCCGTTCGTGGAGCGGCGCTACCTCATCGTGCCAGGCATGCGATCGTCCCGGATCTACATTATCGATACCAAGCCGGATCCGACCAAGGCCAAGATCGTGAAGGTGATCGAGCCGGAGGAGGTGATCGCCAAGACCGGTTACTCGAGACCCCACACAGTCCACTGCGGCCCCGAAGGGATCTACATCAGCACCCTGGGGGGCGCCGGCGCCGACGGCACCAAGGGCGTTCCGGGCGTGTTCTTGATGGACTGCGAGAACTTCGAGATCATCGGCCCCTGGGAACTGGATCGCGGACCGCAGCGGTTGAGCTACGACTTCTGGTGGAATATCTCGAAGGACTACATGGTCTCGAGCGAATGGGCCCTGCCCCCCCAGTTCGAGAATGGCCTGGTCCCCGAAGACCTGCTGGGGAACAAGTACGGCCACCAGCTCCACTTCTGGGATCTCCGCGCCCGGAAGAACGTCCAGACCATCGATCTGGGCGCCAATCATCAAATGGCGCTGGAAGTCCGGCCGGCACACGAGCCGACCAAGGACTACGGCTTCGTCGGCGTGGTGGTGGACACCACTAACCTCGAGGCGTCGATCTGGACCTGGTACCGGGAGAAAGGAAAGTTCAAGGCGGTCAAGACCGCGACCATCCCTCCCGAGCCGGCCGACCCCGCCGTGCTACCCGACATGCTCAAGGGCTTCAAGGCGGTGCCGCCGCTGCTCAGCGACATCGACCTCTCGCTCGACGACAAGTACCTCTACGCCGCCTGTTGGGGCACCGGCGAATTGCGGCAATACGACGTCTCGGATCCGATGAGTCCCAAACTGGCCGGATCGATCCGGATCGGCGGGATCGCCAACCACACCCCACACCCCAACGGCAAACCGTTCGGCGCTGGCCCCCAGATGGTCGAGATCAGTCGCGATGGGAAGCGGGTCTATTTCACCAATTCGCTCTACAGCACTTGGGACGACCAGTTCTACCCCATGGGCATGACCGGTGTGCAGGTGATGGCCAACGTGAAGCCCGGCGGTGGCATCGAGATGGATCGAGACCTGTTCGTCGAGTTCCCGGCGGGATATCGCTCCCATCAGGTCCGCCTCGAGGGCGGAGACTGTTCAACTGATTCGTTCTGCTTTCCATCGGCCTAAGGCCGGGTGACCCTGTCGGGCGGAACCGGAGCCTGGCTCGCAATCGTCGGCCTCGGGTGGTACCACGGGATCAACCCGGGGATGGGGTGGCTGTTCGCGGTCTCCAACGGGATGCAGGAGCGGCGGGGGCTGGCGGTGTTCACGGCGCTGCCTCCGATCGCACTGGGGCACTGGTTGGCGATGGCGGTGATCCTGCTGCCGGTGGCGCTGCTCACCGCCTACGTCCAGCAAATTCGGTCCCTCCGGCTGCTGGCTGCGGCGCTCCTGATCGGCTTTGGGGTCTATAAGCTCGTCAATCGGCGACACCCCCGGGTCCTCGCCCGAATCGGGTCGGGGCGGCTGATCCTCTGGTCCTTTCTGATGGCCACCGCGCACGGCGCCGGGTTGATGCTGGTCCCCGTCTACCTGGCGGTGAGTGCCGGATCGGATCCGGGCGTGAACCACGCGACGATGCCGTTGATGGCCGCCGAGGGAATTGCGACCGCCTCGCTCATGGCGCTGGTTCACACGGTGGCCATGCTGCTCACGGGCGGACTGCTGGCCTGGGTGGTCTATCGGTACCTGGGGCTCAAGCTGTTGCAGCGAGTCTGGTTCAACTTTGATCTGCTCTGGGCGGGGAGTCTCATCGTGGTCGGTGCCCTGGCCCTGATAGCGACAACCCTATCGAGCTAGGATGAGCGAGACAACATTCACCGACCAGCAGGCGTTGGCCTTTATCGGCCCGCGCGGCAACTACTATCTCCCCCGCTGGCGCCAGCTCGAGGCTGAGGGCAAGATGGTCGCGGGATTCAATTGGGGCGCCTTCTTTGGTGGCCTGGCCTGGCTGCTCTATCGAAGGATGTATCGCGCCTTCTGGATCGGTTTCGGCGTCTGCTTCGCCCTGGGCTTTCTGGAAGTGGTGGCCACGGAGATGATCGGCGTCGAGGTACCTCCCGCAGTTGATAACGCGCTCTTGGTGGCCATCATGGTCACCTTCGGAGTCTTCGGGACCTACTGGTACTTCCGGTTCGCCAATCGCATCGCGGCACCCTTACTAGCATCGGAGTCCGCCCAGCTGGACGACTTTCGAAAGGCGGGTGGCGCCCGGCCGCTCAATCTGTGGCTTTGCCTCGGCGTCGCCGCCGCCTTGCTCATCTTCTTGGCCTGGGTCGACACCTTGCCCCCGCCCCAGACTTGAAGTCCGCCCGCGCCGCCCTCTCCGGAATCATCGCCGGCGCGCTCTCAGTGCTGGCCTTCACCGTGATCCACAATCTCTGGATCAGCGACATCTGGGACTCGCTGACGATGATGCTGGCTGTGGGTAGCGTCTGTGGCGCCAGTCTCGGCTGGAGCTACGCCCTGGTCGCGAAGGCTCCCTCACGCGCCGGCTGGGTCCGATACAACGCCCTCTACGTGGTGGTGTTGATGGTTCTCGGCCTCGTGTCACTGCTGGTCTTCGAACCCGTGACTACGATCGGCGAGCTGTTGCACACCAGGCAGCCGCCGATTCCGCTCATCAAGCGCACTCTGCCGATGATGCTCGCGTTCACTCTGGCCACCGCCATGGCCTTGAGCGTTCTCTACCGCACCGATTGGCGCGGAGCCCTGGCCCTCCTCCTCACCAGCATCCTGCTGATCTTCCCACTGGGTCTCAACATCTCGATCCTGGGATTGGTTCAGCTGTCGGGCACCGCGCTCCGCGCCCTCGCGGCGATGTTCGGCCTGGTTCTCCTGCTCGGCTCGGTCTACGCATCCTCGTTCATCCTCCTCGAGCGCAAGAGACTGCTCGCGCGCAGGTGAACGCAGGGGCGAGGAAAGGGGTTGCGAGTCCGCCGATCCAGCCCCATCATTGCCAGTAACTCCGAGTTCCCAGCCGGCGATTCAATCCCGTGGGCACCTCGCACCGGCATGCTGATCGCGCGTCTACGCCGGATCCCCGAGGGTGCCTAATCGAATCACCTCAGTCACAATGGTGCCGTATGAAACCATCCAGCATGCGGGAGCACTTTCGGCGCATCGCGCCCAGCTATCGCGACCTGAGAACCACTGACCTCAAGCCGATAGCCCAGATCGCCCACTACCTGCTGGCCCTTCCCATCATCACGCTGGCCGACATCGGCTGCGGCGCGGGGCGCTATACCCTCGAGCTGCTTCGCTTCCTGGCCAATCGGGTCCGCCATATCGATTGCGTGGACTCGAGTGCGGCGATGTTGCAGCAGCTGGGGGAACACCTCACCCAGCAGGGGATCAAGGGGTTCAGCACGCTCAAGGCCTCCGCCATGGCCCTGCCGATCCCCTCGCTCTCCCTGACCGGCGTGCTCACCTTCAATGCACTCCATCACTTCAAGCTCCCGCTCTTCCTCCGCGAGACCGCGCGGGTGCTCCAGCATGGCGGGTACCTGTTCATGTACACCCGCACCAGAAGCCAGAACGCGCGCAACATCTGGGGCCGCTTGTTCCCCCTCTTCAAGGAGAAGGAGACCCGCCTCTACGAGTTGCCCGAGCTGGAAGCGGCTCTCGGCGGTGTTCCCCAGCTCCAGCTTCAAGCGGTGCACTCCTACCAGTACGAGCGGGCCAGCACCATCGAACGCCTGGTCGCCCAGGCCCGGGCCCGGCACTATTCGACCTTCAGCCTGTATGGACCGCGGGAGTTCGAGCGGGCCTTGCAGACGTTCCAGATCAACCTGCGCCGACACTTCCCCGACTTGCAGAACATTCGCTGGTGGGATGAGAATCTCATGCTGATCGCGAGGAAGGGCGTGAGTTGACGATCACGCGCCGGCACGAGTCCGATGGAGGTAAGGGGTTGCGCCGGGACCTGACCCAGTCCACCATTCGAAGCACCGGCTCCTCCGACCCGGCGATTCCATGCGGCGGCCAATCGCCCGCCAGCGCCAGCAGGGTCGGCCCGGAACCCGTTGGTCCGCGCTATTCCCCGTGGCTCGCGTGCGCGTCCCTTACCCGCACAACCTGATGGTGGCGGTGAAAGCCTGTAACCTCCTGGAGTACATTCGTCGGCAGCTCAAACCCTTCCTGACAACCTGGCCGGGATCCGATCGGCAGGTCCTCCACCCCGCCTTTTCCTCGTCCCTGGTCGGCGAAGAGGGCCCGGCATGATGGGGGCCCTGCGCCGGTTGTTCGACAGCATTCGCGGAGAGGAAGCCAGGAACACACCGCCGCGCCTGGCCGACGAAAGCCGCTGGTATACCGAGCACGCCGCCCTGTTCATCAGCACGCTCAAGTGGGCCTCTCTGGGCGCGGCGGCCGGGGTCTGTGTCGGTCTCGGCACTCGCGGCTTCTTGTGGAGCATCGGCGCCTCCTCCGACATGGTGCACCGCCTCACGGGCGGCCACTTCGCGCCTTACCTCCTGCTCCCGCTCGCACTTCCGGCCTGCGTCTGGCTGATCCGGGTCTTTGCCCCCGAGGCGAGAGGGCACGGCACCGAGGCCGTCATCGCCGCAATCCACCAGCGCTCGGGGCGCATCGACTGGATAATCGCTCCGGTAAAATTGGGCGCGACCGTCCTGACGCTCGCGTTCGGCGGGTCGGTCGGGAAGGAAGGGCCGGCCGCCCAGATCGGCGCGGCGCTCACCAGCATGTTCGCCGACCTGTTCCGCCTGAGCGACGAGGATCGACGGAGGCTGGTGATCTGCGGTATCAGCGCGGGGTTCGCCGCGGTGTTCGGCACCCCGATCTCCGGCGCCTTGTTCGGCATTGAGGTGCTCTATCTGGGGCAGATCGATTATTCGGTGATCTTCCCGGCGATGGTGGCCGGGATCGTGGGCCATCTGGCCTGTGGAGCCCAGGCGCCCTTTCCGGCACTCCAGGATACCACGCCCGATCTTGGGCGTGTTGTCACCATTCTGCTCGCCCTGGGTTCCGGGGCCGCATTCGGCCTGGTGGCGCTTCTGCTGATCGAAACCATGCGAGGATTGGAGCACGGGTTGCGGCGCTTCGAACACCGACCCTATCTGGTGGCAGCCGGCGGCGGGGCGGCACTGGCCCTGCTCTATGCGCTGGCGGGTGAGCAGTACGCCGGACTGGGCACCGACACCATCGCCGGCGTGCTGGCGGGGACCCTCACGGTCGCCACTGGAGCCTTCGTCCTGAAAATCGTGGCCACGGCCACCACCTTGGAGACGGGAGGAAGCGGGGGGATCATCACGCCGGTGTTCTTCATCGGGGCCACCAGCGGCGCTGCGATCGCCCACGTCCTGAAACTGCCCCAGCCGCTGCTCGCCGCATACGGATTCGTCGCAGTCTTGGCCGCCGCCGCCAACACCCCCATCGCCGCTGCCGTCATGGCCATTGAACTGCTTCCAGCCCCGGAAGGGATCTACGCCGCGCTTTCCGCCGCCACCGCGTTCCTGATGGTCGGGCATCGCAGTGTCTACGCCAGCCAGAAACTCGGCCTCTCCAAGTCGGCGGGGCTCGAAATCCAGCTGGGTGGGGCGATCGGCGACCTCGATCCGGCCACTTTCCGCATTCGTAAGGGGAGTCTGACCGAGCGGGTCCACCAATTCGAGATGCCCTGGCCACTGAAGCGGGACGATCCACCCGAATCCTGAGCGCCGTTCGATGAACCGAGTGCCGGATGAGTCGCGCCTCGGCAGAGAACCCAGGGCCGTCCCAGCGTGGGACGATCGTTGTGGTCTGGAGCGCATTCACTATCCTATGCTGCCAACATCCCTCCTCCTTCCTGGAGACGGCAGCCGTGGCGACTCAGCCGGACTTCCCCTACGAGACCCGACTCAATGTCCTGTTTACCGCCCTCGAGAAGATCGACCTCCGGCCACTGGTGGACGCCTGCCGGTTCCCCTGGTGCAACCAGACCCTCTGTCACGTGAACGATTCGGTGGTCCGGCTCGGTGTGGTCCAGGGCGAGTATCACTGGCATAAGCACGACCAGGACGACGAATTCTCCTACGTGGTCTCGGGCCAGTCCATCATCGGTCTCGAGGGGCGCTCGGTCGTGCTCGATCCGGAACAGGGCTTCGTACTCCCGAAGGGAGTCATGCATCGGCCACGCGCGCCGGAGCGCACCGTGATCCTGATGGTGGAGACCGCCGCGATCGCCCCAACCGGCGACTGATTACCGCGGTGCGACATTCGCCCCGGCATCGAGTACATTTGGACCCGATGCTCGACCAGCGATTGACCGCGTGACCGACGCCACCCCGTCCGGGGTCCGCCACGCCCCCCGCACCCCGGCGGAATACACCCCCATCGACGGGCGGACCGTACTGATCTCGGGACTCGCCGTCGTGATCGCGCTGGGCGCCGGATTGGCCGCCCAGGTCCTGACCGCCCTGATCGGCCTGGTCACCAACGCCGCCTTCTACGGCCGGATCTCTACCGAATTCGTCTCGCCGGGCGGAGGGCATCGCGCCCCCGCCGCGATTCTCCTGATTCCGATCCTCGGGGCTGTGATCGTCGGGCTCATGGCCCGCTACGGCTCCGCCGCCATCCGAGGCCACGGGATCCCGGAGATCATGGAGAAGGTCTTGTTCGGAGAAAGCCGGATCCCCGCCCGGGTCTTCATTCTCAAGCCCCTCTCCGCCGCCATCGCGATCGGGACCGGCGGCCCTTTCGGCGCCGAGGGCCCCATCATGGCCACCGGCGGCGCACTCGGCTCCCTGGCCGGCCAACACCTCCGGATCACGGCCGACGAGCGCAAGGTCCTGCTCGCCTCGGGTGCCGCTGCCGGTATGGCCGCGACCTTCGGGACTCCGGTCAGCGCCGTGCTGATGAGCGTGGAGCTGCTGCTCTTCGAGTACCGGGCCCGGTCGCTGGTGCCGGTGGCGCTCGCCGCAGCGGTGGCGGCCATGGTACGGATCGTCTTCCACGGAACCGCGCCGGTCTTCCCCATCCCGGCGCTGGCTCAGCCCAGCGGAACCGCCCTGGTGGGCTACACGGTGCTCGGGATCCTGATCGGTCTGGTCGCCGCCGGGATCACGCGACTGACCTATCGCCTGGAGGACGGATTCGAGCGGTTCGGCCACCGGTTCCACATTCACTGGATGTGGTGGCCCGCCTTTGGCGCGGTGGCCGTGGGCGTGATCGGACTGATCGAACCGCGGACCCTGGGCGTGGGCTATGAGAACATCGTGGACGTGATCTCGGGGTCCGTCGTGGGCTATGCCCTGCTGGCCCTGGGGCTGCTCAAGCTCCTCTCCTGGGCCATCTCGCTGAGCAGCGGAACCTCGGGCGGCACCATGGCTCCGCTCTTCACCATCGGGGCCAGTCTGGGTGCCTGCATCGGCGCGGCCGCCGCCCAGCTGGCCCCGTGGCTGGGGATGAACGCCAGCGTGGCGGGACTGGTAGGGATGGCCGCCATCTTCGCGGGCGCCTCCCACGCCCTGCTGGCTTCCGTGGTCATGGCCTTCGAGACCACGCGCCAGCCGGTGGGACTGCTGCCCCTGTTGGCCGGGTGCACCGCCTCCTACCTGGCCGCCCTGATGATCAACCGCCACTCGATCATGACCGAGAAGCTGGCCCGTCGCGGCGCGAGCCTTCGGACCGAGTACGCGGTGGATTACCTCTCCCACGTCGTCGTCAGGGACGAGATGAGCACCGAGGTGGCCACCTTGCGGTCCGACCAGACCGTAGGCGAAGCCCGCGAGTGGCTCGCCTCCGGCGCCCCGGGGACCACCCACCAGGGCTTCCCGGTCCTCGACGCAAAGGGCCTCCTGGTCGGTGTCCTCACCCGTCGCGACCTGATCGATTCCGATCGCGATGGCGCGGCCCGCCTCCCCGATCTGGTACGCCGGCCAGCCGTGGTGGTTTTCGAAGACAACACCCTCCGCGATGCGGCCGACCAGATGGTACTCGAGGAAGTGGGCCGGCTCCCCGTCGTCCGCCGCGATGCGCCGAGGAAAGTGGTGGGGATCGTCTCGCGCAGCGACCTGCTGGCCGCTCACGCGCCCCGCCTCCAGGCTGCTCGCGACGCTCGGCGCGTGCGCAGGGGGTTGTCGCTGGGCGGCCTCTTCAAGGTGGAGGGAGAATAGTGATCGGACTGGAGCCCAGCCTGATTCGGCGAGCCCCGCGGTGATCCCGGGCCGTGAGGCGCTCGCCCGCCTGCGCGAAGGCAACCAGCGATTCGTGGCCGGAATGCAGGACCCCTTCGGACGGATGGGTCCGGCCCACCCGCTTACGCTGCCGCGAGAGCAGAACCCTTTCGCCGTGATCCTCGGCTGTTCCGACTCGCGCGTGCCCGCCGAGCTGGTGTTCGGACAGGGCTTCGGCGACCTGTTCGTGATCCGGGTCGCGGGGAATATCGTGGCGCCCTCGCAGGTGGGCAGCGTCGAATTCGCGGCCGCGCGGTTCGGCACCCGCCTGGTGGTCGTGCTGGGTCACACGCAGTGCGGCGCCATCCTGGCCACCCTGGAGGAGCTTCGCCAACCGGCTGACCACCAGTCGCCCAATCTCAGAGCGATCGTAGACCGGGTCCGTCCTGCCGTCGAACCGCTCCTCAGCACTCCGCTGGCTCAGAGGGACGATCAGCTGGTGGCGCAAGCGGTGCGATCCAACATCAGGGCCGCGGCGAATCATCTCCGTCATGGTTCGGCCATGCTGGAACGGCATATCGAACGGGAGGGGTTGCTGATCGTCGGCGCCGAGTACTGTCTGGAGACCGGTGTCGTCGACTTCTTCGACGGAGTCCCGGCGGGGGCCTAGCCTTGTCTCCCTGGTTCTACGCGCTCTGGTACGGCGGGGCCGCGCTGGCCACGCTCCTGGCCTGGCGCCTGAGCCGGCGGATCCAGTCCCCGAAACGGCGTCTGGCCCTGGTCCTCGCGGTGGTGGCGCTCGGCTTCACCACGGTTCCGCTGATGAGCCCAGACGGCGGGGTCTGGATCCCGATCGCGATCTATTATCTCACGCTCTATGTGGAGGCCTGGGTCAAGGCCACCTTTCTGATCGGCGTGGTATGGGCACTCCTCTTCGGGTGTGCTCTCTTTCTCCAAACCCTGTGGGCCAGGCGTAGTCCACCCAATTCGACTGCGAACTGAGTCTGCTTCGGCGATGCGCAAACTGGTTTCCAGCGGCAGTCCCTACGAACCCAAGATCGGGATCTCCCGCGCGGTGCGAGTCGGCCCCGTCATCTCCGTGGCCGGCACCGCACCGATCGGCCCCGATGGCCACACCGTGGGTCGGGGCGATCCGTCTGCGCAGGCTCGACGCTGCTTCGAGATCATTGCTGCCGCCCTGGAATCAGCCGGAGCTTCCCTGCGTCAGGTCGTGCGCACCCGGATCCTGTTGACCCGGATCGAGGACTGGCAGGCCGTGACGCAGGTTCACGGCGAGTTCTTCCGCGACATCCGCCCCGCCAACACGGTCATGCAGGTCTCTCGCTTCATTGACCCCGACTGGTTGGTCGAGATCGAGGCCGACGCGGTCCTCGAGGATCCATCCTAGGGGCCATCGAGATGGAAAGCGGCCGTCCCAGTGTACTGGCACGCGTCGATCACCTGGTGTACGCGACCCGTGACCTCGACCAGACGGTAGCCGACCTCGAGCGCCGATTGGGATGCCGCGCCACGCCGGGAGGCCAACATCCAGGTCGCGGAACCCGGAACGCCATTATTTCGCTCGGCGCTCGGTGCTATCTCGAGGTCGTAGGGCCCGACGCGAGCCAGCCTCCTCCGACCTACCCCCGCTGGTTCAGCGTCGACTCCGTGAGCCAGCCCCGGCTCGTCACCTGGGCGGCGCGTGCGACTCGCCTGGAGGAAACGGCTGGCCAAGCTCGCTTACGCGGTGTGCGACTCGGGCCGATCATGACCGGGAGTCGCTCGCAACCCGATGGGACCCGGTTGCGCTGGCGGTTCACCGATCCTGCCACCGTGGTCGGCGACGGGCTGGTGCCCTTTCTGATCGACTGGGGCGAAAGCCCCCACCCCGCCGGCGACGGAACTCCGCCTTGCACCTTGGTGGATCTGCGGGCAGAGCATCCGGACGCCGAAGGAATCACCCGGATGCTCGCGGAACTAGATCTCGAACTTTCGGTAGGGCCGGGTCCAGTGCCAGCACTCATTGCAACGCTCAAGACGGCGAAGGGCCGCCTCGAGTTACGCTGACCACGGCCTTGAGCTGCCGAGCCCACGCCGGGTACTATACCAGTACTTGCGGTTCCGCTTACACGTCCCGACCCACGGCAATGAACTACAGAACCCTGCTCCTGGCCTTCCCCGCACTGCTCGGCGCTCCCTCGCTCCCAGCTCAGACCGCGCACCTGGGCCCCGAGTCTCCCACCGCCCGGGTGGCGGTGCTGACCGCCGCGCTCTACAACGACCAAGCCAATCTCCGCGAGGCGAGCGACTCGGCACAGTCTACCATCGCGACCACGGTCCTCCGCGAGCGGCTGGCCCAGGACCTGGGGAACCAGATCATCGCCTACGCGGTGGTCGATTCGCTGGCCGATTCGCCCGAGGCGGTCGCGACGGCGGGCGCGGTGGCCTGCCACGTGAAGGTGGCCTGCGCGATCCTGGTCGGTAAGCGATCGGGAGCCGGATGGGTGGTGATGACCAAGGTCAGCAAGACCAGCAACCTGATCTGGCTCCTCTCCGCCCAATTGATTCGAGTCTCGACCGGCGACATCGTGCTCGATGATTCGACCGAGCTCAAGGGCGATCCGGGGCCGATGGTGCGGATCGGAGTGCGGAGCTTCGCCGACCGGGTGAGCCGGACGGTGAAGGCGGGGGGCTACGTGAACAACTTCCCGGGTGGTGAACCGGGGCAGTAAGGGTCGGCTTGCCGGGTCGTGGACCCGGCCGCAGCTTATGACGGGTCAGCGGTGGACCCTGAGGAGGCACCCGTGAACATCTACCAGATCCCCGTCACCACCATATACGGAAAGCCTGGAACCCTCGCGCCCTACCAGAATCAAGTCCTGCTCATCGTCAACGTGGCCAGCCGCTGCCGGTACACCTCGCAGTACTCGGCGCTGGAGCTGCTCTACCGGAAGCACCACCCCGAGGGCTTTTCAGTTCTGGGTTTTCCCTGCAACCAGTTCGGTGGCGAAGAGCCCGCGGCGGAGGCGGAGATTCTGGGGTTCTGCCTCCGAGAATTCGAAGTTTCATTTCCGCTGTTCTCGAAGATCGAGGTCAACGGCCCCCAGACCCACGCCCTCTACAAGTTTCTCAAGGAAGAGGAACCCCCGGTGGAAGAGCAGGGCGCCATCGAATGGAACTTCACCAAGTTCCTGGTGGACCGGAGCGGCAAGGTCGTGCACCGATACGCCCCCAAGTTCTCCCCCGGCGACATCGAGCCCGACATCGTCCGGGCGTTGACGGAACCGGAACACGGCCAAGCGCTTCACTAGCAGTCGAAAGCCTGTTCCCGATCGCGGCGCGTCACCGCGGCCACTCCCGAAGCCTTCCGTGTATTACCTCATCATCGAGCGATTCAAGAACCAGGATCCGGTGCCGGTCTACCGCCGGTTTCGTGACCGCGGCCGCCTCGCCCCCGAGGGACTCAACTACGTCTCGAGCTGGATCACGGCCGACCTGGCCTGCTGTTACCAGGTGATGGAATGCGAGGACCGAGCGCTCCTCGATCAGTGGATGGCGCGATGGTCCGACCTGGTCGACTTCGAGGTGCTGCCGGTGCTTACCTCCGCGCAGGTCCAGGCCCAGGTAGCGCCACGGTTGTAACGCGGCGAACCCATGATGAAGAAGACTCCGATCCTGCTTGCCACCCTGGTGGCGCTTCCCGCCGCGACATCGTGGAGAGATCCCGCACCCCGCGTCGCGGTGCTCTCCATCGAGCTCAACAATCTCCACAAGACCGACCCCGACACCTCGTTGGCAGGGCGAATCAGCCGCCTGGGAATCGCCCTGCGCGCGCGACTGGGCGGCCCCTGTGGCTACGAGCTGGTGACCGTCGACACCGCCACCGAGGCCGAGGCTCATCTCGCCGCCGAGTACTTCTACCAGCATCCGGATGTGGCCGCGGCCCTGGCCGCGCATTCGGGCGCCGACTGGGTGATCATCCCGCGACTGAACCGGGCCACGGCCTGGGCCTCGGACCTCCAGGCCCACGTGGTTCGGGTCAAAGACACCACTCTGGTGAGCAATCGCATCGTGGAGCTGAAGGGGCTGGAGCTGACCCCGGAGCTGGCCGAGCATCTGATCGACCGGGCAGCGGCCTGGATGGCGGATCAGATCTCCCAGGCGATCGAATACGCCCGCGATCCCGCTGTCACCACCCGCCGCTGCCCTCCGTAAGGGCCGGGGCATGGCCATTCGTGCCGTTTCGCATGACGCGGTAGATTGTCGGAACGAATCTCTGAGACCCCGGCCTGAGAGCCGCCTGAACAGGAGCCAGCGATGAAGAAAGGGGTACGAGTACTGGTCGGCACCAAGAAGGGCGCCTTCATCCTGACGTCGGACGCCAAGCGTGAGAAGTGGAAGGTCGCCGGCCCCCACTTCGCGGGATGGGAGATCTACCACCTCAAGGGCTCGCCGGCCGATCCCGACCGCCTGTATGCGTCGCAGACCAGCGGATGGTTCGGACAGGTGATCCAGCGGTCCAAGGACGGGGGCAAGACCTGGGAGCCGGTGGGAAACAAGTTCGCCTACGACGGCCAGACCGGGACCCACCAGTGGTACGATGGGACCCAGCACCCCTGGGAGTTCAAGCGAGTCTGGCACCTGGAGCCTTCGCTCACCGATCCCGACACGATCTACGCCGGGGTCGAAGATGCGGCCATGTTCCGCTCGACCGACGCGGGGCAGACCTGGCACGAACTCCCGGGCCTCCGAAACCACGGCAAGGGCCATCTCTGGCAGCCGGGAGCAGGCGGGATGGGGCTCCACACCATTCTCCTCGACCCTACCAACCCCAAGCGGATCTACATCGCGATCTCCGCCGCCGGCGCGTTTCGCAGCGACGATGCCGGCAAGACCTGGCGGCCGATCAACAAGGGACTGGAATCCAAGTACGCCCTTCCCGACCCCGATGCCGAAGTGGGCCACTGCGTCCACCGGATCGCCTTTCACCGCTCCCGACCCAACGTGTTGTTCATGCAGAAACACTGGGACGTGCTTCGGAGCGACAACGCCGGCGATCAGTGGCACAAGATCAGCGGCAACCTCCCGACCGATTTCGGCTTCCCGATCGACGTGCATGCCCACGAGCCGGAGACCATCTACGTGGTTCCCATCAAGAGTGACTCGGAGCACTATCCGCCCGATGGGAAGTTGCGAGTCTATCGGAGCAAGACCGGCGGGAACGAGTGGAAGCCGCTCACCAAGGGGCTGCCTCAGAAGGACTGCTACGTCAACGTGCTGCGGGATGCCATGTCGGTGGATACGCTCGATTCCTGCGGCATCTACTTCGGTACCACTGGAGGCCAGGTCTACGCGTCCGCGGACGCGGGCAACAGCTGGGATGCCATCGTGCACGACCTGCCGTCGGTGCTCTCGGTCGAGGTCCAGACCCTGCAATGATCCGGGTGACGTTACCGGCACACTTGCAGACCCTGGCCCGGGCCAGCCACGAAATAGTACTCGAGGTCCCCGGCGAGCCGACCCAGCGCTCGGTGCTGGACGCGCTCGAGGCTCGGTATCCGATGCTCCGCGGCACGATC
>Ga0335085_10010038_pt1 | contig 14215 bp, 14 predicted proteins | sample Lox_Sample_45_FD_206712 | JGI IMG/M metagenome (GOLD analysis project Ga0335085, IMG submission 206712) | Soil microbial communities from Loxahatchee National Wildlife Refuge, Florida, United States - Lox_Sample_4.5 | ecosystem: Environmental > Terrestrial > Soil > Wetlands | place: USA...
TGGGCCATGCGGCCTGTATGACACAGTTGCTACACTCTTGGGATGGACGACTGGCGCCGGAACCTGATCGAGGACGACGAGGAACGGCTGCTCGAGCTCCTCCGCTCGGCGAAGCGCGTGGCCGTGCTGGGGATCAAGACCGAGGAGGCGCGCGGCCGGCCGGCGTTCTACGTGGCCCAGGCGCTGCAGCAGATGGGGCTGACGATCATCCCGGTGCCCGTCTACTACCCGGAGGCGACGGAGATCCTCGGGGAGAAGGTCTACCGGCGGGTGGCGGACGTGCCGGGCGAGGTGGACATCGTCGACGTCTTCCGCCGCTCCAGCGACGTGGCCGCCCACCTTCCCGACCTGTTGGCCAAGAAGCCGCGCGCGGTGTGGCTGCAGAGCGGGATCCGCGACGACCGGACCGCGGAAGCCCTGGCGCGCGCCGGCGTCCTGGTGGTGCAGGACCGCTGCATGATGGTGGACTACCGGGCGGTGGCGCGCAGCGCGATCAGGTAGCGCTCGTCGGTCCCGCAGCAGCCGCCTCGCAGGCGGGCGGGCGGGAGCTTTCGCGCCCAGTCCAGGGCGGACAATCCCTCGGCCGCGAGCTTGATCACGTCTGCGCCCCTGGCATCGGACGGCCAGGGCGAGCAGGCGTATCCCGCCGCGGCGGCGCCTGCGGCGCGCAGCTCGTCCAGGGGCGCGGCGGTCAGGGCGCAGGTGACGACGATGGGAAGGGACGTGGCCGCCCTGGCCGCGCGCAGGGCCTCCAGCGCCTGGCGGGCGCTGGTCGCTGCCTCGAGCCAGATGGAGTCGGCCTGGACGAGCTGCGCCACTTGCTCCCCCAGCCCGGAGAGCCCCGCCCAGAGGCATCCGCCCACGTAGCGCGCCCCGCTGGCGCGCGCCAGGCGCAGGGCCGCGCGCGCCTCCTCCGCCGTGGCGCCCACGAAGGTGTTGGTCAAGACCAGCTCCGCGCCCGCCCGGACGTGGGCCTCGTGCACCGCCTGCACCTGGTCTGCGTGGGAGAGGTTCCAGGCTGGCGCCCGGCCTTGCAGGCCCTGCGAGAGCAGCGTGGTCCCCATCGCCGCGTCCAGGAGCAGCGAGCCGCTGCGGAGGATCTCAAGCAAGCGCCACCTCCTGCCCGGGTTCCGGCGCTTCCACTTTCAGGCCTTTTGCCGCGAGCCGCGACTTCTGCGCCTGGAGCCCGGCAGGCTCCCCGTGGACGAGGAAGACGCGGCCGGGCGGAGAAGGGGCGCGGGCCAGCCAGGAATCGATCTCCTCGTAGTCGCCGTGCGCGGAGAACCCGGACATCTGCGCGACCTTCGCCCGCACCGGGACGATCTGGCCCCGCAGCTTGAGGGTGGGAGCCCCGTCCAGGAGCCTGCGGCCGCGCGTTTCCTCCGCCTGGTAGCCCACCAGAAGGACGGTGGTGCGGGGATCGGGCAGGTGGCGCTCCAGGTGGGCGAGGATCCGGCCGCCGGTCACCATCCCGCTGGCCGCGATCACCGCAAAGAAGCCCTCCCGCTCGAGCAGCTTCGCCGACTCCAGAGCGCCGCGAACGAACTGCAGGCGAGCGGGCTGCAGCGGGCGGATCTTCTGTCGCAAGAGCGAGCGCACCTGATCCGACTGATCCTCGGGATGGCGCAGGTAGATGGGGGTGGCGTCGGTGGCCATCGGGCTGTCCACGAAGAGCGAGAGGCGGGGGATGCGCCCCTCGGACTCCAGTTGCCGCCAGAGGAAGAGGATCTCCTGCGTGCGCCCGACGGCGAAGGCAGGGATCAGCAGCGGGCCCCCGCGGGAGACCGCCTGGAGGATCTGTTGCGCCAGCGCCTCCGCCGCCGGGCCTGGCGGGTGGGTGCGATCGCCGTAGGTGCACTCCAGCAGCATGGCGTCGGCCTGCACGGGATCCTCGGGATCGGCCAAGAGCGGATTGCCCCGCCGTCCCACGTCGCCGCTGAAGAGGACGCGCTTTCCCTCCACCCGCAGATCGAGGAAGGAGCTTCCCAGGATGTGCCCCGCGCGGTGGAAAGTGACCTGCACCCCGTCCACCGCTTCGACCCGCGCGCCGTAGGGAAACGCTTCCAGCCGCCGGACCGCCGCCTCCGCGTCGGCCGCGGTGTAGAGGGGCAGCGCCGGCTGGTGCTTGCTGAACCCGCGCTTGTTCGCGTACTGGGCCTCCTCTTCCTGCAGGTGCCCGCTGTCCGGGAGGAGCAACCCGGCCAGGTCGCGGGTGCCCTCGGTGCAGATCACGCGCCCCACCAGCCCCTGCGCGCAGAGCCGGGGAAGGAACCCGGTGTGGTCGATGTGCGCGTGCGTCAGGATCACCGCGTCCAACTTGCCGGCCGTCCAGGGCGCCCAGTTGCGCTCCCGCAGCTCCTTGCGCCCCTGGAAGAGGCCGGCATCGATCAGCACCCTCTTGCCGGACGAGGTCGTGAGCAGGTGCCGCGACCCGGTCACGGTCTGGGCGGCGCCGAGGAAGGTGATCGAGGCCACGGTCTCCCCGAAAGTCCGGGGATACAATACAGGTTTTTCTAGAACCCGCGGCCGCGCAGCTCGCGGAGGAGATCCTCGTACAGCGACTTGGCGTCGAAGCCCGAGGACCAGCCGATCTGGGCCCAGTGGTCGGCGTCGACTTCGCGCATCACCACGCCCCAGCGCTGGGAGTCCGCCGGCACCACGCCGTCGTTCGCCCCCGAGTGCTGCGCCAGGTAGAGGTGCGTGGGCCAGAGCAACGGATGGGTGCGCCAGCGGCGGCTGCGGCCCACCACGCTCTGGTAGGCGACTTGCGGATCGTCGGTCACATCGGCGTTGAAGCGCTTCATTCCCTCCCTGGTGAAATCGCCGAAGGCCACCAGGTCGAACAAGTGCCGCAGCACGCGAGAGACGGTTCCGAAGAGCGCGTTGCCGGGGTTGGCCAGCGGGGTGCCGAGGTGCGGGGTGCCGATGGTGGTGAGCGAGGCCACCTTCGCTCCCAGCCCCAGGCGCGAGATGGCGTAGCGGGCGTCCAGGCCGCCCATGCTGTGGGCGACGATGTTCACCCGCTCATCGGGCAGCTCACGGATCAGGTCCGCCAGCCTCTGGGCGCGCACGGCGACGGTGGAGGCGGGCGGGACGCGCGGGCTGTAGACCCGCGCGCCCATGGCTTCCAGGTGCGGGCCCACGCCGCGGAAATAGAGGTGCTTGCGCTCGCCCACGCCGATCTCGTCGAAGCCGAGAAAGCCGTGGGCCAGCACCACCGGGTACCGGGTGGTCGCGGACTTCCGCGCCGGGCGGCGGCGGACGCGCCGCAGGCCTTGGACCAGGAGCAGCAGCGCGAGCGCCGCTGCCGCGAGGAGCAGCCAGGCGAGCATGCCCCAGCGTAACCCGCCGCCGGGCTCAGGGCGCTTTTGCGGGCGGGACCACGTCGGCGGCCGAGACGCTGGGCTGCGTCGAGGTGGGCGCCGGTGCGGCGATCTGCGGTCGGGCCGCGCCGAAGCTCGCCCGATCGGCCTCGAAAGCGCAGATATTCAATAGCTCTTTCTGCTCCACGGTGCGCTTGCGCAGCCTCTGCCGCGCCGCCTGCGCCTCGGCGAAGGCGTCCGCGCTCAGCCGCCCCCGGGCGAGGCGGGCCCGGTAGTCCACCACCCCGATCACCTGCCGCCAGAGCGAGTCGTAGAGGCGCTCGAAGTGCTCGCGCACCTCGCCCTCCAGCACCTGGGAGGGGGCCTCGGTGGGCTGCCCGTCGACCGGCACCACGATGGCGTCGAGGGTCCCGAAGCCGTTGTGGCCCCGGTCCACCAGGGCCATCGTCTCCTTGGTGGAGAGCGGGTAGTCGTCGTCCAGCACGGAGAAACGCAGGGTCTGGGGATCGACCAGCGTGGCCACCACCGAGCGCCCGCCGAAGGGGAAGGTGAGGCTGCGCGAGGTCTCGGAGAAGAGCTGCTTCACCAGCCGGTCGCGGTCCTGGGCGGTGACGTCGGCCAGGGCCGCGGGATCGCGCCTGGGCACTTTCAGCGTCTCCAGCTCCTCGCGGAGCTGATCCAGGGCCACCACCGCGTTCAGGGCCGCCGCGTCGGTGTAGCCGGCGTGGTAGATGCCCACCAGCTCCGGCTCCGAGGTGCGGCAGGAGACGGCGAACACCGGGCTGCCGCTGCTCCCGGAGGAGAGCAGGGCGTCGATCATGAAGTCCGCGTGGTTCCAGGCCCGCTCGGAGTCGTGGGTCAAGGCGTTCAGCACCTTCCCCGTGTTCAGCGCCGCGAAGGCGCCCAGGGGGAAGCCGCGCACCTGCACCAGGTTCCCCGGGCGCAGGGCGCCCGAACGGCCCATCCGGTAGGGCATCACGGCGAGCTGCTTGCGCGCCTTGAGGACGGCGATGTCCGCCTGCGGGTCGGAGAGCGCCTTGGTCAGCGCCACGTGGCCCGGCTCGTAGTCGTCGGTCTCGTCGCGAACGATCTTCAGCTGCTCGCGCACCTTCTTCGAGCCGGGCGGCACGCCCTCCACCGGGTGGTCGTCGTCGGTCACTTCCGGCTGGCTGGCCACGTGCTCGTTGGTCACCAGCCAGGTCTCGCCGTTGACGACGCGATAGGCGAAGCCCGTCCCGTGCACGACCGAACGCAGGTAGGCCCGGCGCAGCTTGCCCTCGCGCCCGTAGTAGACGTGCTCGTAGGTGGCGGTGTTGCGGATGGCGAAGACGAAGGGCTCCTTGACCGCGTCGAGGATGGCGGCGGCCTTCTCCGCGGGCAGAGCGTCCGCGTAGTCGCCGGCGCAGAGCGGGGCGGGCTTGGCCTTTTCCGGCGCGGGCCTGGCGGGCGCCTTGGGCGGCTTGCCCTTGGCCAGCGCCGGTCCGGCGAAGAGGGAGAGGAAGGCGATCAGAGCTGCGGTCCGCATGTCCGACTCCAAGATGAAGCCATGCCGTCCCGCAGGCAAGAGAGCTGGCGCCCGCCTTGCCGCCTGCTCCATGGGGATCTATCGTCGGGGGTCATGCCACATCGCATCCGCGTCGTCGCCGCCATGATCGAACGGGACGGCAAGTACCTGATCACGCAGCGCCGCCCGACGGCAACGCTCCCGCTCCTCTGGGAATTCCCCGGCGGGCGGGTGGAGGAAGGGGAATCCGACGAAGGTGCCCTGGCCCGGGAGCTGAAGGAGGAGATGGAGATCGACGTGGACGTGGGCGACCGGGTGATCCACGTGCAGCACAGCTATCCGCATTACGACATCGACTTCCGCGTCTACCGCTGCCAGCTGGTGCAGGGCGAGATCAACCACAAGCGCGTGCACGACCACCGCTGGGTTTCGCCGCAGGAGATGGACAAGTACGAGTTCCCTGCAGCGGACGAGAAGACGGTCGCCCAGCTGCTCGATCTGACCCACTGACGCGGCCTGCCGAATCGGCGGCCCGTCGTTACCCTTTCTCGGGGGAATTCACGTCCTTCCCGGGGAGGGGCCGTTCGCATGGCGATGGGGAAGCCCAATCCGCGCGGCAAGAAGCTCGACAAGCAGCCGGGCTCCGGTCCGCGCTTCGGCTCTCCGCTGGTCTACGTGCTGCTCCTCCTGGTGGCCTTCTTGCTCCTGCGCTCGCTCTTCCAGGACGCCGGGTTCCAGCGGGTGACCTACAGCCGCCTGCTGGAGCGGGTGGAGAGCGGCGGCTGCCAGAAGGTGGTCCTGAGCAACGAGTGGGTGAAGTGCTACCCGAAGGGCGCGGGCGCCCAGGGCAAGGGAGAGCTGCCCTGGTTCGCGGTGCGGGTCTCCGGCGACACCACCCTGGTGAAGACGCTCCAGGACAAGCACATCGAGTACGACGCCGTCTCCGAGAGCGGGATGAGCGACATGATCTGGATGCTGGTGGTGCCCATCGGCATCGGCCTGCTCTTCGTCTCCTGGCTGACCCGGCGGATGTCCGGCGGCATGCCGGGAGGGCCGCCGGGGGTGATGTCCTTCGGCAAGACCAAGGCCCGGGTCTACATGGAGGCGAACACCGGGGTCACCTTCAAGGACGTGGCCGGGGTGGACGAGGCGGCCGACGAGCTGAAGGAGATCGTCGAGTTCCTCAAGATGCCCTCCAAGTTCCGCCGCCTGGGCGGGCGCATCCCCAAGGGCGTCCTGCTGGTGGGCCCCCCGGGCACGGGCAAGACGCTTCTGGCCCGGGCGGTGGCCGGCGAGGCCGGGGTGCCCTTCTTCAGCCTCTCCGGCTCGGAGTTCGTGGAGATGTTCGTGGGGGTGGGCGCGGCGCGGGTGCGCGACCTCTTCCAGCAGGCCGCCTCCAAGGCGCCGGCCATCATCTTCATCGACGAGTTGGACGCCATCGGCAAGAGCCGCAACGCCGGCATGTTCGGGGGCCACGACGAGCGGGAGCAGACCCTCAACCAGATGCTGGCGGAGATGGACGGCTTCGACTCCCGCACCGCGCTGATCGTGCTGGCCGCCACCAACCGGCCGGAGATCCTCGATCCCGCCCTGATGCGACCCGGGCGCTTCGACCGGCAGGTGCTGGTCGATCGGCCGGACCGCAAGGGGCGGGAGGAGATCCTCCGCATCCACTCCCGCGAGGTGAAGCTGGGGGCGGACGTGGATCTGAAACTGGTGGCGGCGCGCACCCCGGGGTTCGCCGGCGCCGACCTGGCCAACGTGGTGAACGAGGCGGCCCTGCTGGCGGCGCGCAAGGACCGCGACAAGGTGGTGATGGCCGACTTCATGGAGGCCATCGAGCGGGTGGTGGCGGGCCTGGAGAAGAAGAACCGGCGGATGAACGAGAAGGAGAAGGAGATCGTCGCCTACCACGAGTCGGGGCACGCCCTGGTCTCCAGCCTCTGCGCGCACTCCGAGCCGGTGCACAAGATCTCCATCATCCCCCGCGGGCTGGCGGCGCTGGGCTACACGCTCCAGCTCCCGCTGGAGGACCGCTACCTCATGTCGCGCGAGGAGCTGCTGGACAAGATGGCGGGGCTGATGGGCGGCCGGGCGGCGGAGGAGATCGTGGTGGGCTCCATCTCCACCGGCGCCTCCAACGACTTCAAGCAGGCCACCGAGATCGCCCGGCTGATGGTCACCGAGTACGGGATGAGCGACGCGCTGGGGCCGGTGAGCTACGCCGAGCGGGGCCGCTCGCCCTTCCTCCGCGGGGCCGAGGGGCTGGCGGGCCTCTCCGACAAGAGCTACAGCGAGCGCACGCAGCGCCGCATCGACCAGGAGGTCTCGCGGCTGGTGGAGGAGGCGATGCAGCGGGCCCGGGACCTGGTGGTGCGCCACCGGGAGGCGCTGGGCCGGGTGGCCGCCCGGCTGCTGCAGACTGAGGTGATCGAGGGGGACGAGCTGCGGCGCATCCTGGCCGAGTCGGGCGCCCTGCCGGTGCCCAAGCAGGGGCCGGCGGCGGAGGCGGAACGGGAAGAGCGCGAGAGCGCGTGAGCCGTTAGCGTTTCCAGGGGAGCCGGATGTCGTCGCTGAAGATCGGCAGATCGCACAAGGCGCGCAAAGCGCTGTTCACCCGGGGCATCCGCCGCGGCTTCCTCACCGTGCAGGAGATCGAGGAGGCCCTCCCCCCCGGCAGCCTGACCGACGCCGAGCGCTGGTTGCTCTACTACTCGCTGCACGCCGCCCGGGTGGTGGTGCTGGACAGCGCGGGAAAGCGGGTGGAGCTGGAGGATCTGCGCTCCTCCCGCGACGAGCTGCAGGGGGCCGAAGGTCCGCAGTGAAGTCCCCGCGCGAACAAAGCTGCTTGACGCCCCTGCCCTGACGGTTAGGTTGATTGGAGCGCCGGGGCGAAAATCTTTCGCCTGCGGGCGCGTCGAAATACACGGGAGCGCTCGCTGTTCACTTGTGCGACCGCTCCCTGGGAGGTTTCATGCACCGCCGTTTCACCGTTCTCGCCGCACTCTGCACGGGCGCCCTGGCCGCCCTGGTCGCCCTGCCGCTGGTTTCCGCCTGCCAGCGCCGGGTGGCGGACAGCTCGCTCTTCGCCGCCGACGCCCAGGCCGCGGCGACGGCGCCCAGCACCGCCGAGACGGTGCGGCAGGCGGGCCCCATGCCCTCCCTGGCCCCGCTGGTGAAGCAGCTGCGGCCGGTGGTGGTGAACATCAACTCCCGCATCAAGCCGCGCAACCCGCGCGTCTCCCAGCGCCTGCCCCAGGGCCATCCCCGCATCCGCCCCCAGCAGCCGGACGACGACAACAACGACGACGAGGACTCGCAGGATCCGATGGAGCGCTTCTTCCGCTACTTCGGCCAGCCCATGCCCGACCAGCAGGAACGGCGAGGCCTGGGCTCCGGCTTCCTCATCGGCGACGGGATGGTGCTCACCAACAACCACGTGGTGGAGGTGCAGGACGAGAGCCGCCCCGGCCGCTTCCGGCCGATGGACGAGATCAAGGTGATCACCGACGAGACCGCCCCGGGCGGGGCGCGGGAGTTCGCCGCCAAGGTGATCGGCAACGACCCCAAGAGCGACGTGGCCCTCTTGAAGATCGACGGCAAGGACGTGGACAAGCTCAAGTACGCCAGCCTGGGCGACTCGGACGCACTGGAGGTGGGCGACTACGTGCTGGCCATCGGCGAGCCCTTCGGGCTGCAGGCCACCGTCACCTCCGGGATCATCAGCGCCAAGGAGCGGACGCAGTTCGGCGGGCCCTACTCCGACTACCTGCAGACCGACGCTTCCATCAACCCGGGCAACTCCGGCGGCCCGCTCTTCAACATGAAGGGCGAGGTGGTGGGGATCAACGCGGCCATCATCAGCGGGGCGAACACCATCGGGTTCGCCATCCCCATCAACGTCATCAAGCAGATCCTCCCCCAGCTCAAGCAGACCGGGAAGGTGTCCCGCGGCTTCCTCGGCGTCCAGCCGCAGGCCATCACCGCCGACATGGTGGACAACCTGGGGCTCAAGTCCACCAAGGGCGCGCTGCTGGCGGACGTGGTGAAGGACAGTCCGGCCGACAAGGCGGGGCTCAAGCCGGGCGACGTGGTGGTGGCCCTGAACGGCAAGCCGGTGAGCGACAACAGCCAGCTCACCCGCGACGTGGGCGTGATCCCGCCGGGCAACACCGTCAAGCTGGAGGTGATGCGCGAAGGGAAGTCGCGGACGGTGGAGGCGAAGCTGGCCGAGCGTCCCGACGAGCAGGAGTCCTCCGGGCGGACGCCGAAGCAGAGCGGCCAGGACAAGGACAAGGGCGACCTGTTGGGGCTCTCGGTGGAGGACCTCACCCCGCAGATGGCCCGCAGGGCCCAGGTCGAGCCGGGCACCAAGGGCGCCGTGATCGTCGATGTGGCGCAGGACTCGCCCAGCTCGGACGCGGGGCTGGAGCCGGGCGACGTGGTGGTGGAGGTGAACCGCCGGTCGGTGGCCTCGGCCGCGGACTACAAGACGGCGGTCAAAGGAGTGAAGAAGGGGGATACCGCGCTGCTCAGGGTGAAGCACGGGCAGGCGACGCAGTACGTGCCGGTGCGCGTGAAGTAGCAGCGTGTTGACGCGAGCGTTGACGTTGACGTGAGCGTAACGTGAGCGTCGACGTCAAACCGCGATCTTCCTGATCGGCTGCGGCCCCACCCGCGGCGGCCCCCTGAACCGCGAGGGCGGAGGAGAATGGTGCTCCTCCTGCTGCCGCCGTTCCGGCGTCCGGCCCTCGGGGCTCTCGGGCGTGAGCGGCTTCTGCTCGGCCTTGTCGAAGGGAGCCCAGGGAACCGCCGCCCGGTTTGCCGGCGCCGAGAACCGGTTGCTGGGACCCGGACGCATCGCCGTAGGAGGCTGCGCGGGCGGCGCTCCGTGCGCCATCACCGTCGCCTGCAGCGCCGCCAGCGCGATCGCCAGAACGGCGGTCCCCCCAGTCAGCACGGCGCCCAGATGGGCCTTCATGCGTTCAATCTATGCCGCTGCAGTCCGGCGCGCGACCGCCCGGGGCCCGCTTTCTTGACTGAGCGCGGGCCCGCACCTACCGTGCAGCCGTCCAGCCAAGCCGGAGCGCGCGCGGGAATGTCCAGCCGGATCGACAAAGTACAGCCTGCGCTCACCGCCGGGGCGCCGGTGGCCCGGTTCGACAAGGCGTTCCCCGTCTTCCTGGAGGGCGACCGCGGGGTGGCCAGCGGGATCGGGCGAAACATCACGGATACCGGGATGTTCATCGAGACCCGCGAGCCCTTCCCCCTGGGGACGCGGGTGAAGGTGACCTTCTCCTCGCCGCACGGCGGGGCGGAGATGACGCTGGAGGGCGAGGTCCGCTACCAGTGCTACATCAACTTCTCCCGGCCGGATTCCACCCGCGCGGGGATGCGCGGAATCGGCCTGAAGTTCGTTTCTCCACAGTCGCCGCAGAAGGGGCCGCGCGGCCCTGTCCACTGATCACTGCAGTTTCTCGTAGAGCGCCCACGTTCCTTCCCGCGCCAGCAGGCGCCAGGAGGGGCCCGGGATGGCCCGGGCGAAGGGATCGACCATCCCGTGCACCAGCACGTAGTCGTAGTAGTAGCCGTCGAGGTCGTTGCGGAAAGTGGCCGCGTGCCATTCCCAGCCCGGCGGATGAGGAGGAGGCGCCGATTCCGGCCGGTAGCGCAGGGGAGACTGCGGCAGTTCCGCGAAGGAGAAGGAGGCCACCCCGCCCATGCGCGCCCGGTAGTACGCCTGGAAGTGGAGGAAGGCACTGAACTTCGCGTAGCGCGAGTTCTGCTCGAAGATCATCCCGATCAGCCGCCGCCCTGGCTGGGCCCGCGCCAGCACCTGGTCGAAGGACCCCACCTCGCGCTCGAAGGCGCGGATGTTGGCGAAGGCGCTTCCCGCCGCGAAGAGCGCGGTGGCGGCGGCGATGAGGAGCGGCAGCGTCCCGCGCAGGCCGCGCGCCGGCCGCAGCAGGGGCGGGATCAGGAGGGCGAAGATGAGCGCATACCGCTCGTTGAGCTGCCACATCCAGCCGATGGAGACGGGAAAGGCCAGGTAGAGCACCGCCGCCCAGACCAGCCACACCGCCACCAGCCCGCGCCGCCAGGGATGCTCCTCGGGCTCGCGCCGCTGCGGCCAGGCGAGGAGCGCGATGGCCGAGAGCAAGGCCAGCAGGCACCACTCGTCCTCGGGCCCGCGCCAGATGTCGAGGAGCGCGTCGAAAGCGTTGCGCAGCGAGGTGGCCGGCGCCTCCCAGGCCAACGTCATCGGCTGGCGCCAGCCCACCATCTGCGGATGGGCCACCGGGCTGTTCAGCAGCCAGAGGAGGGCCAGGACGGCGACGGGCGCCGCCCAGAGCAGCCGGCGGGGCCACTCGCGCAAGGGCGCGAGCCGGGGCAGTCCCACCGAGGCGAGGGCGGCGGCGGGAGCGAAGAAGACGAAGGCGGAGAGGTGCAGGTAGAAGAGCGCGGCGGCCGCTGCCGCCAGGGTCCAGAGCGTCCGCCGCGAAGGCGTCTCCGTCTGACGCAGGGCGAGCGCCAGCGCCCAGAGCAACAGCGGCAAAGCGGCGACGTAGTTGAAGAAGCCGATGAGCAGCGCCTGGCTCCAGAAGAGCGCGCAGGCGAAGAGCGCCAGGCGGGTGTCCGCCCGCAGGGCGCGGAGCAAGGAGCGCAGGGCGTAGGGAAAGGCGACCGCGACGGCGGAGAGGAGGACGAGGTTGGCCCGCTCCGCCGTCCCCAGAGGAAACGCCAGCGCGGCGCCCGCGAGGTAGTAGAGCAGGTACTGCGTCTGGCCCAGCGCCAGCGTGAAGTACTCCTGCGACTTCCAGATCGGGTCCCACCAGTGCCGCAAGGTGCCGATGGCGGCGGCGTGCTGGGGGAGATCGGTGAAGGGGAGGTGCGCGGCCGACCAGAGCGGGATCACCGTCGCCAGGGCGCAGGCGCGCAACAGCCAGGTCCAGAGCGGGTGGTCTTCGTCGGTCCAGTGCAAGAGCCGCGACTCTATTCTACTTTGCGGCCGTGAGGCTTCTGCCCATGGTCCTCTTGCTGGCCGCCTGCAAGGGGCCCACGCGCGCTCCCTTCGCCTGGCCGAAGAGCGCGGAGGACGTGCGCGCCAGGCTCCTCGTCTACGTGCCCGAGGGCCGGGAGATCGAGGGGGCGCGACAGTGGATGGGCGAGCACGGATTCTCCTGCGAAACGCCGCTGCCCTCGGCGACCGACGCTCACGCGCATGTCTGCAAGGCCCGCGACGACGCCCCCGCCGACGCGGGCTGGCGAAGCTTCACCGTGGTCCTGTACGAGCGGGGCGGCCGGCTGGCCGATGTTTCCGCGCGTTGAGCTATTGCGAGAAGCCTTCGAGCTGGTAATGGGCCTCGATGCGCTTGAGCGCCAGCACCATGGCGGCGGTGCGCATGTCCACTTCCTTCCCGATGGCGTAGCGCGAGCTGTTGTGCGTGGCCGTGCGGCGCGGGGTGTTGCGGGCGATGTCGCGGATGATGCGGTAGTTCGACTTGATGGCCTGCTCCAGGCGCCCGTTCACCTCGGTCTCGCTCCAGTGCTCCATGCGCTTGTTCTGGATCCACTCGTAGTAGCTGACGGTGACGCCGCCGGCGTTGCCGATGATGTCGGGGATCAGCTCGATGCCCCGCTTGGCCAGCACCCGGTCGCCCTCGGGGGTGGTGGGGCCGTTGGCCCCTTCCGCCACCAGCTTGCACTTCAGCCGCTCGGCCACCGGGCCGGTGATCTCGCCGCCCAGGGCGGCGGGGACGCAGATGTCGCAGTCCACGTCGAACAGGTCGCTCTTGGAGATCTGCTGCGCCTTCGGGTACCCGGCCACGGTGCGGCGCATGTTGCGCGGGTTCTCGTAGACGTAGGAGACCAGGTCGTTCACGTCGATGCCGGTGGGGTTGAAGATGGTGCCGAAGGCGTCGTTCACCGCCAGCAGCTTCGCCCCCAGCCCGCCGAGGATCTCCGCCGCGTTGGAGCCGACGTTGCCGAAGCCCTGGAGCACGAAGGTGCTTCCCGCCGGCGTGGTCCCCCGGTCGGCGAACCACTCCTGGATGCAGTACGCCAGCCCCTGCCCGGTGGCCTTCACCCGGCCCTCGGAGCCGCCGATCCGGGTGTCCTTGCCGGTCACCACCCCGCGCAGCTTGTGCCGCTCCCGCTCGCCGTCGGTGTACTGGCGCAGGAGCAGGCCCATGATGGTGCCGTCGGTGCCCACGTCGGGGGCGGGGATGTCGAGGTCGGGGCCGATCAGCGGCTTGAGCCGGTACATGTAGCGCAGGGTGAGCGCCTCCAGCTCCTCCGAGCTGAGGCTCTTGGGATCGACCTTGATGCCGCCCTTGCCGCCCCCGAAGGGGACGTCGGCGATGGCCGTCTTCCAGGTCATCTCCGCCGCCAGCACCTTGAAGAGGTCCAGGGAGACGTCCTGGTGGAAGCGGATGCCGCCCTTGTAGGGTCCGCGCGCCTGGTTGTGCTGCACCCGGTAGGCCTTGAAGCGCTCGGGCCGGCCGGGGACCACCTTGTAGAGCCCCTTGCCCTTGAGGCGGAGGACCCCGTCGCGCATGGCGACGTTGGCGCCGATCAGCGCCCGCCGCTTGAAGACGAAGCTGCCGTCGAGCAGCGGCTCCAGCCCGTCGGGCAACAGCTCGCTGTCGGGCAGGTCCTTGTACTTGTCGGCGTCCTGGGCGAGCGGGGTGAGCCGGGTGTGCAGCTTCACGGTGACGTAGAAGATGTGCTCGTAGTCCGGCTCCTCCAGCTCCATGCGGACGCGGCGATCGAGGCCGATCAGATCGGCGGCGCGATGGAAGACTTCCATCGCTTCCGTGTAGATGGTGGAGCGCGGCTCGTTGGGCGAGACTCTGGCAGCCAATTCTTCCTCCGGGTCCGGGGAGCGCCGCGACAGGGCGCCAAAGCCGGGGGGCGCGCGTTTCTAGGGGCGTTTGCCGCGCTTGTCAATGTGCGACGTCATCATTCCTCCACCCAACGTCGCAAGGCCCGCGCCACCTCGTCGCGCAGGGCCTCGCGGGCGTGCGCCGGCGCGGCGATCTCCGCCTCGCCGGCGAGGGAGAGGGCGAGCTGGACGGCGTAGCCGCTGCCGGCGCTCTCGATCTCCACGTCGATGCGGCCGTCGGCCAGGGCCCGGGAGCGGGCGCCGTAGCGCTCGAGCGCCCAGGTCGCCGCGGCGGGAGAGAAGCGCAGGGTGACGGCCTCCTCGCGGCCGCTGGGGAAGAAGAGCCGCTCGCGCTGGAAGCGGGCCGGGTCGAGCGGTCCGGGGTCGGGGAAGGCGTTGCCCGTCTCGCGCACGGAGAGGATGCGGTCGAGGCGGAAGATGCGCTCGGCGCCCCGGCCGGCGTCGTGGCCGATGGCGTACCAGACGCCGCGGTGATCGATCACG
>Ga0335085_10010040_pt1 | contig 14211 bp, 11 predicted proteins | sample Lox_Sample_45_FD_206712 | JGI IMG/M metagenome (GOLD analysis project Ga0335085, IMG submission 206712) | Soil microbial communities from Loxahatchee National Wildlife Refuge, Florida, United States - Lox_Sample_4.5 | ecosystem: Environmental > Terrestrial > Soil > Wetlands | place: USA...
CACCCGCTCGCCCGGCTTCAGCGCGAGCTGCTGCACGAGCCGATGTGCGATCGCCGGGTAGTCGAGCGTCAGGCGCGGTTGCGCGAATGCCGTGGTGCCGAGAAGCGCTGCTGCGGCGAGCCGTTTCATTTGCGGAGATGCGCGGGGATCGTCCCGAGCTCCTTCGCTGACGGCACGCCCTGCGAACTGGCGGCCTGTGTCGCGGCGCGGACGATGGCATCGGCCATCGCTTCCGCCGCGAGCGCGCCCACCTGGCCGTAGTTCGCGTCGCCGCTCCACGTGCCCGTCGCGACCGAGAAGATCGTATCGCCATCGCCCGGCGTGTGCACCGGCGAGATCGCGCGCGCGTAACCGTCGTGCGCCATCTGCGCCATCTTTTGCGCCTGCACTTTCGTCAGTTTTGCGTTCGTGGCGACGACGCCGATCGTGGTGTTCTCGCCGGCGCGACCGCCGCGTCCAGCACCCGCCCGCAACAGCTTGCGCGCGTCCGCGAGCGTGTTCTCGGCCGTTCGCGTGCCGGCGATCACCTGACCGGTCGCTGGATCGATTACGTCGCCGGACGCATTCACCGCCACGAGCGCCGCGACGACGAGTCCGTTCGGCAATCGGATCGCGGCAGATCCGATCCCGGCTTTCATCGGTCGCGGACCGGTCTTGCCGACAGTGGCGCCTGCACCGGCGCCGACGTTGCCTTCCGGCACCGGGTCCGTGGTCGCCGCCGCCGCGGCCTTATAGCCGCAGTCTGCATTCGGGCGAATCGTCGGCTTGCCGCCGAACGGCAGGTCAAACAGGATCGCCGCCGGGACGATTGGCACGATGCCCGCCGCGCCGACCGGATAGCCGAGGTGATGTTCTTCCAGCCAGTGCATCACGCCGGTCGCCGTGTCGAGTCCGTACGCGCTTCCGCCAGAGAGCGAGATGCCGTTCACGATCTGGACGTTGTTCACCGGATTCAGCACGTCCGTCTCGCGCGTGCCCGGCGCGCCGCCGCGGACGTCGACGCCGCCCGTCGTGCCCTCCTTGAGGATGATCGCCGTGCAGCCAGTCGGTCGTTCGGTCAGCGTGAAATGACCGACGGTCACGCCGTCGACCGCCGTGAGGGAGTTATTCGTCGGCGCAGGCTGCGCCGCCAGCGTGACGAGGGCGACTGCGCTGATGATCGCGGTGGCAAAGAGCTTCATGTCAGAAGATATACCTCACACCGAGCTGCGCGACGCGGCCGTCCTGCGCCGTCGTGATCTGTCCGAACGTCGCGCTGCCGATGATGTTCCCCGGCTGGTTGAACCGGATCTGGTTGAAGAGGTCGAAAATCTCGATCCGGATCTGTAGCTTCTGAGAACGGAACGTTTCGAAATTCTTGAAAAAGGACAGGTCGGTCGAGCCGAATCCGGGACCGCGCACCGCGTCGCGCGTCTCGGTGCCGAGGCTCGCGCCGGTGGTCGCCACAGGGCGGCGCGTAAAGCACGAGGTGTCGAACCATTGCGCCGTGGTCTGCGGCGCGTTCGCGTTGGGGTCGCACGTCATGTTCGGCCGGTTGGTCATGTAACGGATGTCGGTCAACGAATCGTAGACCGTGAGAGGGAATCCGGTCTGCGCCTGGACGATGCCGTTCACCTGCCAGCCGCCCAGGACCGCCTTCATCGCGCCGCTCGTGGGCCCGGGAATCTCGAGGCCGAAGCTGGCGACGAAGCGGTGCCGTGCGTCGAACAGCGACGGCCCCCATTCGTACGCGAGCGACTGATCGATCGTGCTCTGGTCGCCGATCGTCACGGGGATGGAGGGCCGCATATCGCCGCCGATGTTCAGCCCTGAGACGTTGTCCATCGACTTGCTGAGCGTGTACGACGCGAGGACGTTGAACCCGTGTGTCGGCCGCAGGCGCAGGCTCGTCTGGAGCGCGTTGTACTCCGATTTCGCGTCGGAGAACGTCGGTCGGACCAGCGAGTACGCCGGCATCAGTCGCGCGCCCGGGGCGGTCTGTCCCGGCGTATACAGGCCCGGATTCACTTCCATGAAGATCGGCAGGTCGCGTCCGAGCGATCCGACGTAGCCGGCTTCGACCGCCATGTTCTCGCCGATTTGCCGCTGCACGGTGGCGTTGTAGTGATACGCGTACGCCGTGTTGAAGGTCGGTCCCCACCCGATGATCGTCAGTCCCGGCGGAAAATCCGCAGCGCCGGCGGTGGACGCACTCAGCGGATTCTGCAGCGTCATCGGCGCTGGCGCGTCGATCTGCAGAAGCGGCGTGAACGGCGGCGCGAGCACGCCGTTCTGGAAGAAGTCGCCCTGGCCCGCGATCGTGTCGTAGAAGACGCCCCACGCGGCGCGCACGGTCGTCCGGCCATCGCCGTTCACGTCCCACACGGCGCCGAATCGCGGAGCCAGATTGTTCTTGTCGGTGGCGTACGTGCCGTCTGGAATGCCTGGATCGCCGGGATACGCGAGACCGACGGGTGCCGTCGGAAATCGCGTCGATTGGAAACCGGGAATGAAGGCATTCAGCGCGCCGTTCTTGTCGACGAACGGCGGCGCTATTTCGTACCGCAGGCCGTAGTCGAGCGTCACGCGCGAAAACCGGTACTCGTCCTGCGCGTAGAGCGCGTAGGCCCCCGCGGTGCCGTCCTGCGCCTGGTTCTTCGTCGTCCGGCGGAACTGGAACGGCAGACCGAGCAGGAAGTCCGCTGCGGCGTTGCCGGTGATGCCGCCCGAGAACGTGTAGTCGCCGTTCGGGCGGTTGATGAACGCAATCAGCATGTGCGCGTGCTGGATGTCGCCGCCGAACTTGAACTGGTGACGGCCCTTGATCCAGGTGAAGTCGTCGCTGACATCGAAGACCTGGTTCACGCGGTTGACGAACGGCTGCTGCGGATCGCCGAGGCTGAAGAAGCCGGTGACGGCGATTGACGCGATGCCCTGCGCGGCGGGATTCGTGTTCGGCACGTTGATACCGTACGACGAGTTGCTCAGGCCGCTCGTCACCGCGGGATTGGCGTTGATGCGGCTCGACGAGACACGCGCGACGTTGATCGCGTTGTTGCCGAACAGGTGCGTATCCGACGTCATGAAGTCTTGCAGCGTGGCTTTCGCCTCCTGCGGCGTCGGATTGAACGTCGTCCCGTTCGGAATCGGCGTGACCGCGTCGGTGTTCTCCCGCAGATAACGGACGATGAGCGAGTTGTCGTTCGTCAGCTGATAGTCGCCGCGCAGGCCGAGCGAATCGCGATCGTCCGTCAACGTCGGCGACGCGACGTAGCGATTGTTCGCGCTGTTGGCCGACGGAATGAAATCGCTGAGCAGCTTCTGCGCCGACGGATCAAGCCGATTCGACGGGATGATGTTGCCCGGAAACGGCAGGCCGGTTAGCGGATCTTTGATCGGCGCGCTGCCGGAAAAGTTGCCCAGCCGCTGTGCGTCGGAGAGCACCTGCACGTTGGCGGTGTTCCCTTTGTCGTTGCGATACCCCTCGTAGTAGCCGAAGAAGAAGAGGCGATTCTTTTGGATGGGTCCGCCGAACGCGCCGCCGAACTGGTTCTGCTTCAGCTCCGGCTTCGGCTGCGACGTCGACGCGAAGTAGTTGTACGTCTGCAGCGCAGTGTTGCGATTGAACTCCCAGCCCGAGCCGTGGAAATCGTTCGCACCGGACTTCGTGACGACGTTGACGACCGCTCCGGCGTTGCGCCCGAATTCGGCGGTGTAAGAGTGGGTGTCGATCTTGAACTCCTGAATCGCATCGGGCGGCGGACGCATCACGAAGCCAGTGTTGAACGTGTCGTTGTTGTTCGTGCCATCGATCAAGAAGTTGTTCGACTGGTTCCGCATGCCGTTGACGTTGAAGCTCGCGGTCGTCGCGCCGAATCCACCCGGCGTGGCGTCGCCGGTGGCGCCGCCCAGACCGGTCGGTGGCGCGAGCACGCCCGGGATGAGCGTGCCGAGCTGCGCGAAATTACGGCCGTTGAGCGGCAGTTCGACCACCTTCTGCTGATCGATCGTGATGCCGAGCGTGGCGTGCGCCGTTTCGACGAGCGGTGTCGCGCCCGTCACCGTGACGTTTTCCTGGACGCCGCCGACGGCGAGCTTGAAGTCGACGCGCGACGTGTCGCCGACCGACACGACGATGCCGGTGTGCGTCACTTCCTTGAAGCCGCTGAGCGTCGCTTTGACGCTGTACGTGCCGGGTGTCACCTGCGGGAGCGAAAAGAAACCGTCGCCGCCCGACACCGTCGTGCGAGCGAGCCCGGTGCCGGCGTTGGTGGCTTCCACGGTGACGCCGGGCATGACGGCGCCGGACTCGTCGCTCACGACGCCGGAGATCGAGCCCGTGGCCTGCGCGTAGGCGAGCGCGGGCAGAAAGAGTGTGGCCAGAAACAGTGCGAGTCGTCTCATGTATGCGGCCTCCCCAAGCCTCATATACGCCTGCGCGTTACGATTGATTCGCGTTCGTCTCCGTCAGATCCATCAGTGCGAGGGCGATTACTTTCGTCGCGTTGATCACATCCTCGACGCCGCACCACTCGTCGGGCTGGTGAGCGAGGTCGAGGATGCCGGGTCCATAGGCGACGCAGTCGGTGACGCCGCCGATGCGCGTCACGTGCTTGTGGTCGTAGGTGCCGGGGCTTGCCACGAGGCCGCCGCTCTTGCCCAGCACGCGCGTCAGGCCGCGATCGAGGACGCCGATGAGCGGCGAGTCGTCCGGCGTTCGCACCGGATGGACGACCATCAGGTCGCGGATCTCGTAGCGCAGCTCGGGCATGTCTGCCGCCGCGCGATCGAGCAGTTCGACGATCTCGCGTCGCGTGGCCTCGAATCCTTCTTCGATGAGGAAGCGGCGATCGAATACCGCGCGGCACACGTCGGCGACGCACGGCGTCTGAATGCCGCCGACCGGCTGTCCGCCGTCGATGCCGTTGATGTTCAGGGTGGCGTGACGCGCGCCCGCGGGCACGACCGGCATCGCCGTCTCGCGCGCCGAGATCCGCGGCATCAGCTCGCGGCGAATCCGATCGAGGAGCACCCCCATGTGCTCAATCGCATTGACGCCGTGGAACGGCATGCTCCCGTGCGCGATGCGCCCGTGCGTCGTCACCTCGAACCAATAGACGCCGCGATGACCGATGCAGATCCGGTCGACGTAAAGCGGCTCCGGGATGATGCAGAAGTCGGTTCGCGACTTGTCGATGCGACCGTGCTGGGCGAGCCATGCCACGCCCGCGAAACCGCCGCTTTCCTCGTCGACGGTGCCGCTGACTTCCACCGATCCGTTCAGCTCGATGCCGGCGCGGCGAACCGCTTCGGCGGCGTAGACGGCCGCGGCGATGCCGGCTTTCATGTCGCACGAGCCCCGGCCGTAGATCCGGCCGTCGCGTACGAGGCCGCCGAACGGATCGAGCGTCCAGCCGGCGCCAGCCGGAACGACATCGAAGTGGCCGTTCAGATGCACGCAGGGGCGGTCGCGGCGTCCACGGCGGTGGCCGACGACGTTGATGCGCGGATGGGTGCGCGTGTGTTCGGGTCGCCCTTCGGCGGGGAAGTACTGGACGTCGAAACCGCACGACCGCAGACGACGACCGATCAACTCCGCGCATTCGGGATACCCGTCCCCCGGCGGGTTGACCGTCGGCATGCGGATCATCTCGCGCGTGAAGTCGACGATTTCTTCCGCGCACGCATCGACGGCGGCGAGGACGCGATCCGGGGCGGTCATGGCAGGTGGCGGCGATGTTACCATCGCGTTCGCCTTGCGATGCGCTATCTCGTAGTCATCGTCGCTTATTCGTGTGCACAGATCGCGCTGGGCCTGTGGATCAGCCGGCGCGTCACCGGATCGAGCGACTTTTTCGTGGCCGGACGGCGTCTGGGTCCGGGACTGCTGTTCGCGACATTCCTGGCTGCGAACATCGGCGGCGGGTCGACGATTGGCGCGACCGGGCTCGGATACCGCGACGGCCTGGCCGCGTGGTGGTGGGTTGGATCGGCAGGCGTCGGATCGATCGTGCTCGCGCTGTGGATCGGACCGCGCATCCGCCGGATTGCCGCCGAGCACGACCTGCGGACGCTCGGCGATTTCCTCGAATGGCGCTACGACGGACGCGTGCGGGCTGTCGTTGCCGCGCTGCTGTGGGTCGGGACCGTCGCCATTCTTGCCGGTCAGTTGATCGGCATCGCATGGATTCTTTCTTCCGTCGTCGGGACGTCGAAGATCGTCGGCTGCGCGATCGGCGCCGTCGTTGTGACGACGTACTTCGGTGCCGGCGGGCTGATGTCGTCGGCGGTCGTGAACGTCGTCCAGCTGACGGTGAAGATCCTCGGGTTCGTCATCGCGCTCCCGATCGTCCTCGCGGCCGTCGGGGGACTGACGTCGATGCGTGCCGGACTGCCGGATCCGGCGATGTGGAGTCCATGGCAGCACGGCGCATCGGGCTGGGTGTACCTCGCGATGCTCGCGCCGAATTTCATGGTATCGCCGGGACTGCTGCAGAAGGCGTACGGCGCGCGCGACGATCGCACAGTACGCATCGGCATCGGGCTGAACGGCCTCGCGCTTCTGGCGTATGCGTTGATGCCGACGCTGCTCGGGATGGCGGCGCGCGTCCTGCACCCGGGCCTCGACAACCGCGAGCTTGCGCTGCCGATGCTCCTGACGCGCGACGTCCCGTTCTGGGTCGGCGCGCTCGGTCTCGCCGCGGTGTTCTCGGCGGAAATCAGCGCAGCCGATGCGGTACTGTTCATGCTCGCGACGTCGCTGTCGCAGGATCTCTACAAGCGCTACCTGCGTCCCGACGCCGGCGATCGCCAGGTCCTGCTGGTCGCCCGACTGGCGTCGGTCGCGGGAGGCGCGCTCGCGATCGCGGTGGCGTTCGTCTCGAAAACGATTGTGGACGCGCTCAGCGTTTTCTACACCATGATTGCCGTCAGCCTTTTCGTGCCGGTGATCGCCGGCCTGTTCGTCCGGCGCGTGCGGCCGGTGGATGCGCTGGCCGCGATTGCGGGCGGCATCATGGTCGTCGGCCTGCAACAGTTCGGGAACGGCGGCCAGGCAATCGGTATGTTTACGCCCGCGATGAGCGGACTGCTCGCGGCGGCGCTGGCATTTGCGATGGCCGCGCTGTCAGGCCAGCGGGCACAGGACAGAGGGCAGCATGCGCAACGGTCTGTTTGATCTGACGGGAAAAACGGCAGCCATCATCGGCGCCGGTTCGGGAATAGGCGAAGCCGTCACGCGCGGCTGCGCGCAGCACGGCGCGACGGTCGTCTGCCTCGACGTCAACGTCGAGGCGGTGGAACGCGTCGCCGGGCAGGTGAACGCGAGCGGCGGAAAAGCGGAAGCGGCGAAGCTCGACGTCACCGATGCATCGGCCGTCGACGCGGCGTTCGGAGGCGTTCGCGCGCGCCACGGCGCGCTCGACATCGTCATCTGCACGCCGGCGATCAACGTGCGCAAGCCGATCCTGAAGTACACGGACGAAGAATTCGACCGCGTGTTGAACGTCAACATGAAGGGCAGCTTCGGCGTCCTGCGCGCGGCCGGGCGGATCATGACGGAACAGAAGAAGGGGAGCATCATCGTGTTCTCGTCGATCCGCTCGCAGGTAGTCGAGCCTGGACAGGCCGTGTACGCTGCGACCAAGGCCGGCGTGCTGCAGATGGTGCGTACGGCTGCGGCGGAGTTCGGTCCACACGGCGTGCGCGTCAACGCCATCGGGCCGGGCGTCGTCGAGACGCCATTGACCGCCCAGATCAAATCGAACGCGGATTGGTACAACGCGTACGCAGCGAAGACCGTTTTCGGCCGCTGGGCCAGGGCGGAGGAGATGGTTGGACCGACCGTCTTCCTCGCTTCAGACGCGGCAAGTTATGTGACGGGCACCATCCTGTTTGCCGACGGCGGCTGGCTCGCCGCCGACGGCCGCTTCACTCCGCCGGGGATGTAGCAGCAACAGGCCACAGTCGACAGTCATGCGACTGCCGACTGAGCGCCCACGACGGCTGCCTGAGAACTGCCGACCGTCGACTGAATCGGCGTTCCCTGCGACCGCACGAGTTCGTGATACGCCGCGCGAATCCGTGCCGTCACCGGCCCGACGCCACCCGATCCAATCGTGCGTCCGTCCACTGACGACACCGGCACCACTTCGGCGGCCGTCCCGCAGATGAACGCCTCGCGGGCGGTCCAGACATCGAACAGCGTGAACGGCGCCTCCTCGGTCTTGATCCCGAGGCTCGCCGCGACCGCGAGCAGCGTGTCGCGCGTGATTCCCTTGAGGTTCGTCGCCGTCGGCGGCGTGATCACGGCGTGCGGCGCGACGATGAAGAAGTTGTCGACGGTGGCTTCGGCGACATAGCCGCCCGGATCCAGCATCAGCGCCTCGTCGGCGCCCCGGTCGTTGGCCTCGATACGCGCGAGAATGTTGTTCAGATAGTTGAGCGACTTGATCGCTGGGCTCAGCGCCTCGATCGAATTCCGTCGGAACGTCGATGTGACGACGCGGATGCCCTCGGCCGGCTGCTCGTAGATCGCCACGGTCTTCTTCGCGATGACGATCAGTTCGGGCCTCGGCGATTTTCGCGGATCGATGCCGAGATCTCCCGGTCCGCGTGTGACGACGACGCGCAGGTAGCCGTCCGCGATGCCGTTGCGGCGGCAGGTCTCGAGGATGATCTCGCACACGTCGGCCGGCGTGTGCGGGATGGCGAGGCGGATCGCCTTCGCCGAATCGAACAGGCGTTCGACATGGCGCTCGAGACGGAAGACGCGCCCGTTGTACGCGCGGATGCCTTCGAACACGCCGTCGCCGTACAGCAGGCCGTGATCGAAGACGCTGACCGACGCGTCGGCGGACGGCCGGAACGCGCTGCTCACGTAGACCAGTTCGTTGCTAGAATTGGACTGACTCGAATTCGCTGCCATGTCACGCATCATGCCTAAAAGCCGGGACGGACACACCAGCCAATGGATCAATGGACTGTCTCGGGCGCTGATCCGGCGGCGGCCGATCTACCGGCATCTCGTGACGCTGCTCGAAGACGGGATCGCGCAGGGCGCCGTGCCGCCTGGCGTGCGCCTGCCGCCGGAGCGCGATTTGGCGCGCGCGCTCCGCGTGAGCCGAGCGACCGTCGTCAGCGCGTACCGCGAGCTCGAAGCGCGGGGGCTGCTGCGCGGCTACGTCGGCCGCGGCACCTTCGTGTCGGCGAAACCGGACGGTGGCAGCGCGCCGTTCGCGTGGCGCGGGAAGATGTCGGCCGCTGCGCTCAATTCGAGCGACACGACGGTGCGTGATCTGGTGCGCGCCGCCGCGGATCCCGCGCTCGTGTCGCTGGCCGCCGGCGTTCCCGCGCTCGACTGCTTTCCGTCTGCGGCGTTTCAACAGGCGATGAACGACGTGCTGGCGCGTCACGCATCGTCGCTCATCGCCTGGCGCCACGGCGCGACCGAAGGACTGCCGGCGTTCCGGGAGCAGCTCGCCGAACGATTTGGCGGTGAACCGGAGCACATCCTGGTCATCGCCGGCGCGCAGCAGGGACTCGATCTCCTGGCCAGATGCCTCGTCGATCCCGGTGACGCGGTGATCGTCGACCGGCCAGGCTACGTCGGCGCGATCCAGACGTTCCGCACGGCTGGCGCGCGTCTCATCGGCTGGGATATCACGCGGGGGGATCTCGACGAGCTCGAGGAGCTGCTGCTGCGGTATCGCCCGAAACTGATTTACACCAACCCGACGCATCACAATCCGACGGGGTTGACGCTGCCGCTGCGAGCGCGGCGCGAGCTGCTCGACGTCGCGGCGCGCTACCGCGTGCCGATCGTCGAGGACGATACCTATCGAGAGCTGTCGCTTGCATCGCCGGCGCCGCCGTCGCTCTTCAAGCTCGACGAGTCGCACCGGGTGGTCATTCGTGTGAACAGCTTTTCGAAGATGCTCGCGCCGGGTCTGCGCCTCGGCTGGATCAGCGCCGTGCGGCCGATCGTCGACCAGCTCGCCCTGATCAAGCAGCAGGTCGATCCGCATACGCAGAATCTGTCGCAGCTCGTCGTCTGCGAGCTGATCGCGCGCGGCGTCTTCGATCGCCATGTGGCGACGCTGAAGATGGAGCACCGGCGCCGGCGCGACGCGATGGCGCACGCGCTGCGGCAGCACGTGCCGGCGGCGCTGCTGCGATTCGCGATTCCCGACGGCGGGATGTACTTCTGGTGCCAGCTGCCGGGACACGTGCACGCGGCGGTCGTGCGCGATCACGCGCGCCGCGAGTCGGTGGAACTCGTCACGGGCGAGCCGTTCTACGTCGATCAGGGCGGCGCTCACCAGCTGCGCGTCTGTTTCACGTCCGAGCCGACTGCGCGAGCGGAGAAGGCCGCGCGGACCATCGCGCGGGCCCTTGCCGCCGCAGCCGCGGAACAGCCGGCGCATGCGCGCCTCGTCTAGAGTGCTTTAGAATTCCTCGCATGCGCCTCGTCAACCGCACCGCGATCTCGATCGTCGGCGCGCAGCCGTACATCGACTGGACCCGTCAAAGGGATTCGACCGTCGAGCGCGACACCGTCACCGTCGCGCGCGCGACGCCGTTCGGCACGGCGGTGCTGCTGCCTGAATTCGAGCTCGAGGAAGACGTCCAGGACTGGGTGGAAGAGAACGCCGGCTGGTTGTTCGAGTTTCAGCTCTCGGCCTGGACCGACGACGAGTCGAGCTGGCCGGCGACGCGCGACCTGAAGACGTTCCGTGAGTGGTTCCGCGTCGATGTGCACAACGTCGTGGTCGACGTCGCGGACACCGACATCGAAGGAGAAGAGCTGTGATTCTTCACCTGGTGTGCTTCAAGTACAAGTCGACCGTCGACGCAAAGGCGCGCGACGACCATCGTGCGCAGCTGCGCACCTTGAGAACCTTAGACGGGGTCGCCGACCTGAAAGTTGGTGAGGACGTTGTCCGCTCGCCCCGGTCGTACGACACGGGGCTCGCGGTGACGTTCCGCGACCGGGCCGCGCTCGACGCGTACGCGAAAGATCCGCGTCATGTGCCGATTGCGCAACACGGATCGTCCATCGCCGAACACGTCGTGGCGGTCGATTTCGAGATCTGACGGCGTCCGTTCATCGCGATTCCGAACATCAAACTTTTCGCCGCGGCGGCCGTCTCACCGAGACAAGATGCTGCTGCTTGCGCCCGCGTTCGCGGCGATCGTCGTCTCGATCTCGGCTTCGGCGGATGTCTCGCCGTCGCTCGTCGGCCACGTGGTCGACGAGACCAATGCGATCTGGAAACCGGCCGGCGTCACCTTTGTGTGGCAGCGCGACGGCCATCAGCCCTCGACGGAAGTCGCCGTCGCGATCGGACACGATCGCGGCAGCGCGCAGTCGTACATCGCACCGATCGGCTGGATCGTGTTCGACGGTGGACGGCCCGAGCGGCGGATGTACCTGTCGATCGAAAATGCGGTCGCGCTGCTCGACGGAACGCGCGGGCCAAGGGAGCCCGCGTCGGAAATGCCGTTGCTCGAGCGCGAAACCTATCTCGGGCGCGCGCTGGGTCGCGCGCTCGCGCACGAGCTGGGCCACTACCTGCTGGCCGACAAGACGCACACGACAACCGGATTGATGAAGGCGAATTTCTCCGCGGCGGAGTTCTTCACGCCGGATCGCTCGCGGTTTACGCTGACCGCCGCACAGCAAGCGATCGTGGCCGCGCGCGTCGATCAGACCCCGCTCATCGCGGCTACGGGATCAGGCTCTTCGTCCCCCACGTCCCAGCCGCCAGCGTCGCCGCGGCGAGGAGTAGCCCGGTGGTCAGGCCCCACGCCACGTCTATGACGAAGGTGATCACGAGCCCGTCGACGCTCCAGCCGATCCAGACATGGCCCTGGGCCAGCATCGGCTGGATCACCCAGTCGACAGCCAGCCGCACGGCGACGATCACGCCTGCGGACGAGACGAACCAGCGCAGGCCGAGCGGGCAGAAGACGCCCCACCCGGCGAGCGCGACGCCGAAGGCGCCGCCCCAGAACACGCGTGACCACATCGCCTCCATGCCGAACGGCGGCACAGGCACGAGCGAGAAGCCGGTGCGGGCGGTGAGGTGCAGCACGTGGAGGAGCCACACTAGCGGCAGCTCGACGAACAGCGTGGCGGCCATGCCGATGAAAAAGCCGAGCACGATCTCGGTCGGCGGCGTCGCTCTTCGCATGGCTGATGCTTATTCATATCGCGTTCCGCAGATACCGTTCCGCTAGGGGTCGGCCGAAGCTGAGCCCCTAGCCGCCAGCCCCTGCATGGCGCTACCATCCGCCATGCACAAAAAGCTCTTGGCACTCGTCACCGTCGTCGCGGCGATTGCGGTCGCGTCGCCACACGCGCAGACCGCGAAAACGCCGAAGGTCACCACGCCGAAGCAGTTCTTCGGGCACGACATCGGCGACGATTACTACCTCGCCAACTACACGCAATACGTCGAATACCTGCACAAGGTCGATCAGGAATCCGACCGCATGACCGTTGTCGAGATTGGCAAGACGGAGGAAGGCCGCCCCGAGCTGACGGCCATCATCACGTCGGCGGAGAACCACAAGAAGCTCGCGCAGATCAAGGAGCAGAACCGCAAGCTCGCGCTCGCCGACGGCCTTACCGACGAGCAGGCGCATCAGCTCGCGTTGACCGGCAAATCGGTCGTCTGGATCGATGGCGGCCTGCACGCCACCGAAGTACTCGGCGCGCAGCAGCTGATCGAGCTGATCTACCGGTTGAACACGAAAACGGATCCCGAAACGATGCGGATACTGAACGACGACGTCATCCTCTGCACGCTCGTGAATCCGGACGGCATGGAGCTGGTCTCGAACTGGTACATGCGCGAGCCCGACCAGCAGAAGCGCTCCACGAACGGCATACCGCGCCTGTACCAGAAATACATCGGCCACGACGACAACCGCGACTTCTACATGATGAACATGTCGGAGAGCACCAACGCGAACAAGGTGATGTATCGCGAGTGGTATCCGGTCATCATGTACAACCATCACCAGACCGGGCCGGCCGGGGCCGTCCTCTTCGCGCCGCCGTTCCGCGATCCGTTCAACTACAACTTCGATCCGCTCGTCGTCCTCGGGATCGATACCGTCGGATCCGCGATTCACACGCGGCTCGCCGCCGAGAACAAGCCGGGCGCGGTGATGCGCACGGGTGCGCCGTATTCGACGTGGTTCAACGGCGGCATCCGCACGACTTCGTACTTTCACAACCAGATCGGCATCCTGACCGAGTCGATCGGCAACCCGACGCCTGTCGAGATTCCGTTCGTGCTCGACATGCAGCTCCCGCGCGCCGACGTGCCGAATCCGATCGCTCCGCAGACGTGGCACTTCCGGCAGTCGATCGAATACTCGGTGACGATGGACTACGCGGTGCTCGACATCGCGTCGAAGCGGCACGAAGATTTTCTGTACAACATGTACAGGATGGCGAAGAACGCCATCGACAAGGGGAACCGCGACAGCTGGACGATTCATCCGAAGCGGATCGACGCAGCGCGCACCGCAATCGAAGCGGCGCAGGGACGCAGCGACACAGGCGGCGGCAACGAAGGTCCGCGCGCGGCGCTTGGTGGCCGCGGCGGCGGCGGACGTGGCGGCGGAGCGCCGGTCGCGATCTACAACAACGTCCTCCACGATCCGAAAATGCGCGACCCGCGCGGGTTCGTCCTGCCGTCGGATCAGCCGGACTTCCCGACCGCGACGAAGTTCGTGAACATCCTGATCAAGGCGGGTGTCACCGTTCAGCGCGCGACCGCGCCGTTCACGGTCGCCGGCAAGTCATATCCCGCCGGTTCGTACGTGGTGAAGACGGCGCAGCCGTTCCGCGCCCACGTGATGGACATGTTCGAGCCGCAGGATCACCCGGACGACATTCCGTATCCTGGCGGACCGCCGCGTCCACCCTACGATGTCACCGGCTACAACCTGTCGTACTCGATGGGCGTGAAGTTCGATCGTCTCCTCGACGCGTTCGACGGTCCGTTCGAAAAAGTTCCGGACGTCGTGTCGCTGCCCGGCACGTTCACGGCGGCGCCGGCCGGCGGCTCGTACGTGATCGACGGCCACGTGAACGATGCCTTTGTCGCGATCAATCGGCTCTTGAAGGAAAAGCAGGCTGTATCGCGCACGGTTGCGGCGTTTACGATGAATGGCAAGACATATCCCGCGGGCACGGTGCTCGCTCCGGCAACCGCC
>Ga0335085_10010041_pt1 | contig 14210 bp, 13 predicted proteins | sample Lox_Sample_45_FD_206712 | JGI IMG/M metagenome (GOLD analysis project Ga0335085, IMG submission 206712) | Soil microbial communities from Loxahatchee National Wildlife Refuge, Florida, United States - Lox_Sample_4.5 | ecosystem: Environmental > Terrestrial > Soil > Wetlands | place: USA...
AGGCGACGCCCTTCGGCGCCTTTCTCGACTCCATCTCCGACCGCGTGAGCGAGGGCTTCGTGCTGACCGCGATCGCGCTCGTGCTCGCGGACGAGGGGAACCTGATCGCGGTCGCGTTCACGATCGCAGCCATCGGCGGATCCTTCCTCGTCTCGTACGCACGGGCGAAGGCCGAGTTGCTCGGCCTCCGCGGCGACGTCGGCCTCGGCAGCCGCGCCGAGCGCGTCGTCCTGATCACGGCAGGGCTGGTGCTCGCGCCCTGGATCGGGCTGCAGTGGGTGATCTACGTCCTCGCCGCAACGGCCTGGTTCACGGTGCTCCAGCGGATCGCCAGCGTCCGCTCCCAACTTCGCCAGCCCAATCCGTAGGGCGACGCGCTATAGTTGCTAGCACTTCTGTGCTAGCACCCACGCGCAAGACCGTCCTCGTCCGGATGCCCACCGACCTCAAGCGAGACCTCGCCGAGGAGGTCCGCCGCTCCGGCCGCAGCCTGAACGACGTAGCCGTCGGCATCCTCGCGTCCCGCTTCGCGGTCCCGTTCGAGCCGAGCGGCCGACCGGGCAAGGAGCCGGGCGGCAGCGGCGCGGTGCTCCTGCGCATGCCGGCCGAGCTGAAGGACACGCTCGCCGCGCGCGCGGCACAGCGAAAGCGCAAACTCAACGAGCTGATCGTCGACACCCTCGCCGAGCGGCTCGGAAAGGAACCAATGGCCACCACCAATGGAAAGGTGCGACGCTCGGGCGACAAGGTCCGCGTCGCGATCATCGGCGTCGGCAACTGCGCCTGCTCGCTCGTGCAGGGCGTCGAGTACTACAAGGACGCCGACCCCACCGAGTTCGTCCCCGGCCTGATGCACGTAGATCTCGGCGGCTACCACGTCCGCGACGTCGAGTTCACGGCCGCCTTCGACGTCACGAGCGACAAGGTCGGCAAGGACCTCGCCGACGCGATCTGGGCACACCCGAACAACACGATCAAGTTCGCGGAGGTGCCCAAGACGGGCATCACCGTCTCGCGCGGCATGACCCACGACGGGATCGGCAAGTACCTCTCGGAGGTCGTGACCAAGGCCCCCGGCGAGACCGACGACGTCGTCGGGATCCTCAAGGAGACCGGCACGGACGTCGTCATCAACTACCTCCCGGTCGGCTCCGAGGAGGCGACCAAGTGGTACACCGAGCAGATTCTCAACGCCGGCTGCGCGATGGTGAACTGCATGCCGATCTTCATCGGGCGCGAGAGCTACTGGCAACGCCGCTTCGAGGAGCAGGGCCTGCCGATCATCGGCGACGACATCAAGTCGCAGGTCGGCGCCACGATCACCCATCGCGTCCTGACGAGCATCTTCCGCGACCGCGGCGTGCGCGTCGATCGGACCTTCCAGCTCAACTTCGGCGGCAACGCCGACTTCTTGAACATGCTCGAGCGGGAGCGCCTCGAGTCGAAGAAGATCTCGAAGACCTACTCGATCCAGTCGACGCTCCCGTACGAGCTCGAGCCGAAGAACATCCACGTCGGCCCGTCCGACTATGTGCCGTGGCTCGAGGACCGCAAGTGGGCGTACATCCGGCTCGAGGGGACGGCGTTCGGCGACGTGCCGCTCAACGCCGAGCTCAAGATCGAGGTCTGGGACTCGCCCAACTCGGCCGGGGTCGTGATCGACGCCGTGCGGCTGGCGAAGCTCGCGCTGAACAACGGTGTCTCCGGCGCCCTCGGCGGGCCGAGCGCCTACCTGATGAAGTCGCCGCCGAAGCAGTACCACGACGAGGAGGCGCGCGACATGACGGAGGACTTCATCCGCAAGCACGCGCGCAAGCCGGTGAAGGAGGCCACGGCCGCGAAGGCCTAGCCAGAGGCGTCCCTGCGACGCCGACCAGGGAGGCCGCGCCGGCTCTGCCGGCGCGGCCGTCCACACCTTCGAGGGGGCTAGACTCGGGGCCGATGGGCCTCCGCGTCTGCCTGGTCACGCCGTTCGCCTGGTCGCGCCCCCACGACGTCAACGAGCACGTGGCGGGGATTGCCGCGGAGCTGAGGAAGCTCGGGCACTCCGTCACCGTGCTCGCGCCGTCCACGCGGGCAGCGGACCTGCTCGCCGGCCGACGCGCGCTGCTCGACGGCGCGGACGCCGAGGTGATCGCGCTCGGGCCGGCCGTCCCCGTCTCGCGGCGGAGCCGGATCGGGGTGCCGGTCGGCGTGCGGGCGAACCTCTCTCTCGCGCTCGACAAAGGGGGCTACGACGTCGTCCACGGCTTCGAGCCCGGGCTGCCGAGCCTCTCGTACCTGGCGCTCCGCGACGCCCATGCGCTCGCGGTGGCGACGTTCTTCTCGCAGGAGCGGCTCGGGTACCCACCCGGCCGGGCGCAGCGCGAGCGGCTGCTCGGGCGGATCGACGCGCTGATCGCCACCTCGGAGGAGACCGCCGAGGCCGCCGCGGCGCGACTCCCCGGGGCCTACCGCGTCCTCGGCCCTGGAGTCGACACCGAGCTCTTCCGCCCGAAACGGAAGCGGCGCCGGGTCGTCTACGAGTGGCGCCCCGGTGAGCGCGCGCTGACGCGGGCCGTCACCCGCGCGCTGAAGGAGCTCCACGACTGGGAGCTGATCCTGCTGCGGACGAAGCCGCTCGCCGGGCGGCCGACGATCTCGCGCCCGCTTCGCGGGCGCACCCACGTGCGGACCCTGCGCGACGGCGCGGCCCGGGCGCCGCTTCTCGACGCGGCCGAGGTCTTCGTGCCCGCGTTCGACGGGCTCGACCGCCTCTCGCTCGAGGCGGCCGCGGCCGGGGCGGCGATCGTCTCGCCGCCTAGGGTGCGGGAGCAGCCGGAGCTCGCCGCGGCGGAGATCCTTCGACTCGCCGAGGACGCCGACTACCGCGCACGTTGCCAGGAGGAGGCGCGCGCCGGCGCCGAGCGCCAGAGCTTCGCCGCGCTCGCGCAAGAGCTCGACCGCCTCTACCGCGAGCTGGCGGCGCGCAGGAGGCCCGACCTCGCCGTGTTCACGCTCCCGCCGAACCGCGGCTGGATCGTCGCCGACCTGCACCTGCACACGTCGTGGTCGCACGACTGCGGGATTCCCGTCGAGGACCTGCTCGACCACGCCGAGGCCGAAGGGCTCGGCGCGATCGCGGTCACCGACCACAACGTCTTCGGCGGCGCCCTCGAGGCCGCCGAGCTCGCGCGCGGGCGCGACCTGATCGTGATCCCGGGCGAGGAAGTGAAGACCGACGGCCAGGGCGAGGTGATTGGCCTCTTCCTCTCGGAGGAGATCCCGCGCGGCATGTCCTTCGGCGACACGATCGCCGCGATCCGCGCCCAGGGCGGGATCGTCTACGTCCCCCACCCGTTCGACCGGCTGCACGCGATCCCGGATCCCGCGACGTTGCATGAGCACCTCGCCGAGATCGACGTGCTCGAGGTCTACAACGCTCGCCTCCTGTTCGAGGCCTACAACGACGAGGCGCTCCGCTTCGCGCGCAAGTACGGACTGACGATGGGCGCAGGCTCCGACGCCCACGTGCTCCAGGGCGTCGGCACCGGCGCGCTCCGGCTGCGCGGGTTCGACGGGCCGGAGGAGTTCCTGGCGAGCCTGCAGACCGCCCAGGTGCTGCGGCGGCCGCGCTCGCTCCTCTACCTGCAGTCGCTCAAGTGGGCGGCCCAGGCCAAGGAAAGAGTCCGCTAGCCGAGAACGAGACCGTTGGCTTTGATGTCCTCTACGACCGACGAGATCTTCGACAAGTACCTGCAAAAGGCGATCTCCGAGATCAACGAGCTCTCGGACGAGATCGCCCGCGCGGCCGGGGAGGGCCGGGTGCCGGTGCTCGGCTCAGGCCACCCGCTGGCGGACGTCATGCTCCTCAAGCACTCGCCCCAGCCCTCGGAGGTGCAGGAGGGCGTCGCGTTCTACGGCCGCGCGGGCCAGGCGATCCTGAAGTCGCTGCAGCGGCTGCGCGTCGACCCGATGGCGGTCTACGGGACGAATTGCCTCAAGTTCGCCGACGGCGACCCCGAGGAGGCTCGGCCCTGGCTCACGCGGGAGCTGCACATCGTCCAGCCGAAGCTCGTCGTCGTCATGGGCGAGCAGGCGATCACCTTCCTGAACGAGCTCGAGTTCCCGCTCGCCGAGCCGGTCGAGCCCGAGCTGGGCGAGCTGCAGCGCTTCACGCCCACGATCCAGGCGCTCCACGTCCCCGACATCGACGGCTCGCTCGACGAGCAGCGCGCGAAGACCCGCTTCTGGAACGCGTTCAAGACGCTGGGGCCCTGGTGGGCCGAGCTTCCGCCGTACTGACGACGCCCCGGATCGCGGCCTTCATCGCGCTGGCCGCGGGACTCGGCGTCTACTACGGGGTGCACGAGTCGCTCTGGTACGCGCCCTCGGTGTGGTGGGACATCGCGTTCCTCGGCTTCGTCCTGATCCCGGCCGTGTTCGGGCTCGTCTACCTCGCGCTACCGCTCTGGCCAACGCCGCCGCTGCAGCTCGCCCTGCTCGGGGTCGCGTTCCTCGCGCTCGGGTTCATCCTCCAGTACGCGGGGGCAGTCGGTGCCGCGAACTTCGCCAAGCTCGCGGCGATGACCGCAATCGCGTGGTTGTTCCTCCACTTCTTCGAGGACGTGAGCTGGGTCGTCCTCGTCGCGCTGCTCGTACCGTGGGTGGACGCGTACTCGGTCTGGCGCGGGCCGACCCACCACATCGTCACCCACGAGCAGCACGTGTTCACGACGCTCTCGTTCGCGTTCCCCGTCCCGGGGCAGAACGGGGCGGCCAACCTCGGGCTGCCCGACCTGCTCTTCTTCGGGCTCTTCCTCGGCGCCGCGGCGCGGTTCAAGCTCCGGCCGTTCTGGACATGGCTCTGTCTGACGGCCTCGATCGGGATCACAATGGCGCTCGCGACGCAGTTCGTGGTCGGCGGACTCCCCGCGCTGCCGCTGCTCTCGGTCGGGTTCCTGCTGCCGAACGTCGATCTCCTCTGGCGCGAGATGCGGAAGCCGCGCCCCGCGGACGCCTAGCGGGTCAGGAGCGCGACCGTCTCGATGTGCGGCGTGTGCGGGAACATGTCCACCGGCCGCGCGCGCTCGAGCGAGTAGCCCCACTCGCGCGCGAGCTCCTTCACGTTTCCGGCGAGCGTCGTCGGGTTGCACGAGACGTACACGACCCGCGGCGCGCCCAGCCGGCCGAGCCGCCGCAGCGATTTGCCCGAGAGGCCCGCACGCGGCGGGTCGACGACCACCACGTCCGGCTGCCCCGCGCGGTCGTGCAGCTCCTCCAGCGATGCGCCCACCTCGCCCGCGAAGAAGGCCGCGTTCGCGATCCCGTTCAGCTCGGCGTTCTCGAGCGCGCACGCGACCGACTCCTCCGAGACCTCCACGCCCCACACGGTCAGCGACCGCGCCGCCAGCGTGAGCCCGATCGTCCCGATCCCGCAGTAGAGGTCATAGACCGTCTCGCCGCCGGTCAGGCCCGCGTACTCGCCAGCCAGCCCGTAGAGGCGCTCGGCCATCGCCGTGTTCGTCTGCAGGAACGCGTTCGGCCGCACGCGGAAGCGCAGGCCGCACAGCTCCTCCTCGATCGCCTCCTCGCCCCAGAGCAGCGTGGTCGGCAGGTTCGTCACCTCCGCGGGCGAGTCGTTCTCGGCCCAGTGGACCGAGCGCACCTCGGGGAAGCGCCGCAGCACCTCGACGAGCTCGTCGCGGTCGAACCGCTCGCCCGGCGCGGTCACGAGCTGGACGAGCAGCTGGCCGGTGTTCCGGCCCTCGCGCAGCACGAGGTGGCGCAGGTAGCCGGTGTGCTCGGCCTGATCGTACGGCTCGAGCTTCTCGGCGCGAGCCCAGTCACGAACCGCGTCGCGGACGGCATTGCCGAGGTCGGTCGTCAGCCAGCAGCGCCGGATGTCGAGCACCTCGTCCCAGCGCCCGGCCCGATGGAAGCCGAGCGCCGGCCCGTCAGGTGTGGCCGTGAACGAGTACTCGAGCTTGTTCCGGTAGTGGAAGATCTCGTCGGCCGGGACGATCGGGTCGAGCGGCGGCTCCGCGATCCCGCCGATCCGCCGCAGCGCATCCGCGACCTGCTCTTCTTTGGCCGTGATCTGCGCCTCGTAGGCGAGGTCCTGGAAGCGGCAGCCGCCGCAGGCGGGGTAGTGCGCGCACGGCGCCTCGACCCGCTCCGCTCCCGGCTCGAGCACCTCGACGGCCGTCGCCTCGGCGTGGTTTCGCTTGACCTTCGTCACCCGCGCGCGCACGCGATCGCCCGGCAAGGCGCGGCGCACGAAGACGACGAAGCCGTCCAGGCGCGCAACGCCGTTCCCGCCGTAGGCGAGCGAGTCGATCGCGAGCTCGAGCTCGTCGTCCATGCGCACCGGTGCGGCCATGCCGCCAGACTAGGAGAAAGGTGACTACAGGCGCGTTTTCAGCCCGCCGGCTGAAGCAGCCTCCTAACAGGGACCCGCCTCGATCCAGGCGTCGTGCTCCGACCAGGTGTGCTCGCGGAAGCAGTGCGGGCACTTGAAGGTGTGCGTGGCGCGGTTGTCGCTTTCCAAGGACCCGGGATCGATCCTCATACCGGTCGGAACGCCTTCACCCGACTCCTCGCACCTGACCATCACACGTTGCAACTCCGGTGGTTCCTTTTTCGCCGTCGTGGACATGCCACACCTCCTGGTGGTCTGGTGATGCACGACATGCCACGACGCTAGCGGCGCCGGCGGCCGAAAGAAATCGGAGATATCCCTACGGTGTCGCCTAGGAGAACGGCGGATGCGTCGGCAGGATCAGCGGCGACCGAGGCTTCTGCCTGAAATCGAAGTCGAGCGTGAGATCGCCCGCCGAGGGGAAATCCTCGCGCACGTCCGGCCGGGGGTCTGGCCGTCCGTCCGTCGCGGGGTCGATCCGGGCGCTGTTCAGGAAGTCGTCCTCGATGAACTTCACGAACCCGTCCAGGCTCGCGGTCTGGTGGTCGATGAACCCTTCTTTCGCGTACGGGGAGATCACCAGCGCGGGTACCCGCAGGCCGTAGCCGTTCCCGTCCACCTTCGGAGGCCTGACGTGGTCGTAGAACCCGCCCCAGTCGTCCCAGGCGAGGAAGATCGCCGTCGATGGCCAGTCCGGGCTCCGCATGACCGCGTTGATCGCGCTCGTGACGTAGGCCTGGCCCCGGCTGATGAGCGCGGGTGGATGCTCGCTGACCCGGTTGTTGGGCACGAGCCACGAGACCGCTGCCAGGTTGCCGTGCCTGGCGGCGTGGAAGAACTCCCGCATCGGCTGGATGTTGTGGAGCTGGTCGTCCTCCTTGACGGTGTCGAACCACGGCAGCGGGTTCCAGATCCCGGGAGTCCGCGCGCTCTGCCAGACCTTCTTGCAGACCATGGCGTCGTCATCGCAGTCGGGCTGGGCGCCCTTGAAGAGGTAGTACCGCCAGGAGACGTGATCCTTGTGCATCAGGTACGTGAGATCGGTCCACTCGTAGTCGGGCTTCTGGTTCGTCCGGTTCTGGGGCTCGTGCGGCGGCGCGATCGGGTTCTCGGGCGCGTTCACGCAGCTCATCGGGTCGTCGTGCCTGTGACAACGGGCCGACCACTCCGAGACCATGAACAGGTGAGCCGGGAGGCTCCACGAGGTGACCGGCTCGAACGTGTGGTCCAGCAGGACGAAGTGGCGCGCGTAGTCCCAGTAGTTCGGGATCTCGTGCCAGTCGTGGTAGCCCATCACGTCGGGCTTGTCGGCCCCGAGCGAGCAGAGCGGCGCGTCCGGGTTCCTCTCGCAGCCGGCGACCAGCCCGCGTCGCGCCTCGCGGATGAACCCGTCCATCTTTCCCCCGTCGATGTCCCTGATCGCGTCGAAGTGCTCGTGCGGGCCCGCGGTGTTCCGGTTGTCCGTGTCGTGGTAGGGGTACACGCAGACGTGCGTCCTCGGATCGGGCGAGCAGGTCGTGAACTTGCCGTTCTTCCGCGGGAGCCCGTCCGCGCCCGGGTACGTGCCGAAGTAGGAGTCGAACGAACGGTTCTCCTGCATGATCACGACCACGTGGCGGATCTTGTGGATCCCCTCGAGCGTGATCGAATGCGCGTGCGGCTTCCCGCTGTGGGAGAAGAAGACCACGCCCGAGACCGCCGCGACGGTCAGTGTCAGAAACGCCGGCAGCCGTCGGAGCACGCACGAAACCTACGGCGCCTCTGTTGAGTTCAGGTGAAGCGCGAGTTGTGCTTCAGCGAAGCGCCGTGACGTAGACCTTGCGCTCGCGCGGCCCGTCGAACTCGCAGAAGAAGATCCCCTGGTAGCGGCCGAGGGCGAGCCGCCCCTCTTCGAGCGGGACGAGTACTTCCGGGCTCATCAGGGAGGCGCGCATGTGCGAGGGCGCGTTCGGGCCGTCGGCGTCGTCGTGGCGCCAGTCCCAGCCGTCCTCGACGACCTTCTCCATCGCCGCCTCGATGTCGCGGGCGAGCGCCGGGTCGACGTCCTCGTTGATCGTCACCCCCGCGGTCGTGTGCGGCACGTAGACGAGCGCGGCCGCCGCGCCGTCGACGCCGTTCAGCGACTCGGCTACCTGGGAAGTGATGTCGAGCAACTGCGTCCGCCGCTCGGTCCGGAGGATGATCTCGCGCACGCCGGTATCCTACGGCCTGTGTCGAGCCGGCCGACAACGCAGGAGCTCGACGCCTTCCGGACGGGGACCGACAGGTTCATCGCCGAGCTCGACGAGGAGTTCTACCTCCACTACGCGGGGCTGAAGGAGCGGCTCGAGCTCGAGCCGATCTACGAGCGGCACGCCGACCTGACCGAGCTCGAGCAGGCGCAGTCGCTCGCCGCGGCGGTGAACGGCGACCGCGGGATCCGCGAGCTCTGGCGCTTCGCGTGCGAGGGCTACCTCGGGCGGCTGACGCGAGCCCACGCCGAGCGGGTGGCAGCGCTCGAGGCGGAGCTCGAGGTGGCCGTCGATGGCGAGACCGTCCCGTTCCGGATGCTGCGCCCGACGATCGCGAACGAGCCCGACCGCGCGAAGCGGGAGCGGATCGACCGCGCAATGTGGGACGCAACCGAGGAGCACCTGAACCCGCTCTACCTCGAGGCGCTCGAGGAGACGCGCGCCGCGCTGCCGCCGCTCGGTGCGTCGACCTACCTCGAGCTGTACGAGCGCTTCGGCCTGCAGCTCGACGATCTCGCCGCGCAGTGCCGTGCCTTCCTCGAGTCGACCGAGGCGCTCTACGAGCAGAGCGTCGACCGCGCGCTCCGCGACCTGCTCGGGATCGGGCTCGACGAGGCGAAGCGGTGGGACATCCAGCGCATGATCCGCTCGCCGCAGTGGGACGATCGGTTCCCGGGCGACCTGATGCTTCCTGCGCTGCGGGGGACGCTGTCCGATCTCGGGATCGACCTCGACGCGCAGGCGAACGTCCACCTCGACATCGACCAGCGGCCGCAGAAGTCGCCGCGCGCGTTCTGCGCGCCGATCGAGGTCCCCGACAAGGTGATGCTCGTCATCCAGCCGATCGGCGGCGCCGACGACTGGCGCGCGCTCTTCCACGAGGCCGGCCACACGGAGCACTACGCGAACACGTCGCGCGAGCTCGCGGTCGAGGAGCGGCGGCTCGGCGACTCGGCGGTCACCGAGGGCTGGGCGATGCTGCTCCAGCACCTGACCGACGAGCCCGCCTGGCTCTCGAGGCGACTCGACTTCCCGCGCCCTCAGGAGTTCGCGGCCGAGGGGATGATGTGGCTGCTCTTCTTCGTGCGCCGCTACTCGGCGAAGCTCCTCTACGAGATCGAGTTCCACGGAGGCGCGCCGATCGAGGAGATGCCGACACGCTACGTGGAACTGCTCGGCGACGCGCTCAAGATCGAGCCGAGCGCCGCCGGCTACCTGGCCGACATCGACGAGGGCTTCTACGTCCAGTCGTACCTGCGCTCGTGGGCGTTCGAGGCGCAGCTGCGCGACTACCTGCGCAGCCGCTTCGGGAACGAGTGGTTCGCCTCGCGCGAGGCGGGCTCGCTCCTGCGGGAGCTCTGGGCCGAGGGCCAGCGTCCGACCGCGGACGAGCTGCTGCTCGAGGTCTCCGGACACGAGGTCGCGATGGAGGCAGTCGCCGACCGCGTCCGCGAGCACCTTCGCTAACGCACCCCCTCCAAGTAACAGACTGTTACTAAGTCCCTGGCCGATCGGAGAGGCGCGGCGCGGTCTGTCCTGTGTACTTGCATAAGCTCTATACATGGCGCGAACGCGAGTGCTGATCGCCGGCGCGGCCGGCCGTGACTTCCACAACTTCAACCTCGTCTACCGCGGCCGCGAGCAGTACGAGGTCGTCGCGTTCACCGCGACGCAGATTCCGAACATCGACGGGCGCGTCTACCCGCCGGAACTCGCCGGCGAGCTGTATCCGGACGGGATCCCGATCCGACCCGAGGACGAGCTGGAGGCGCTCGTGCACGACCAGCACGTCGACGAGGTCGTCTTCGCGTACTCCGATGTCACGCACGAGCACGTGATGCACGTCGGCTCGCGGGCGCTCGCGGCAGGCGCGTCGTACCGGCTGATCTCCCCGCGCGAGACGATGCTGACCGCCGAGAAGCCGGCCGTCGCGATCTGCGCGGTCCGCACCGGCTCGGGCAAGAGCCAGACGACGAGACACATCGCCGCGCTCCTGCGCGGGGCGGGCAGGCGGGTCGCCGTCCTGCGCCACCCGATGCCGTACGGCGACCTGGCGAGACAGGCCGTCCAGCGCTTCGAGCACTACGAGGACCTGGACGCCGCCGAGGCGACCATCGAGGAGCGCGAGGAATACGAGCCGCACATCGCCGAGGGCAACCTCGTCTTCGCCGGGATCGACTACGCCGCGATCCTCGACCGGGCCGAGCAGGAGGCGGACGTGATCATCTGGGACGGCGGCAACAACGACACGCCGTTCGTGAAGCCGGACGTGCACGTCGTCGTGGTCGACCCGCACCGAGCGGGGCACGAGCTCCGCTACCACCCGGGTGAGACGAACCTGCGCATGGCCGACGTCTGCGTCGTGAACAAGATCGACAGCGCCCCCCAGGAAGGCGTCGACGCCGTGCTCGACTCGATCCGCGCCCACAACCCCGGCGCGCGGATCGTGCTCGCCGCCTCGCCGTTCGCGGTCGAGGGCGACGCCTCCGCCATCACGGGCAAGCGCGTCCTCGCGATCGAGGATGGGCCCACCCTGACCCACGGCGAGATGGCCTACGGCGCGGCCGTCCTCGCCGCGAAGGCCAACGGCGCCGCCGAGCTCGTCGACCCGCGCAGCGCCGCGGTCGGCTCGATCGCGAAGACGTTCGAGGACTACCCGAACGTCGGCACCCTGCTGCCGGCGATGGGCTACGGCCGCGAGCAGATGGACGACCTGCGCGCGACGATCGAGGCGAGCGGCGCGGAGCTCGTCCTGATCGGGACGCCGATCGACCTGCGCCGCCTGATCGACTTCCACGTGCCCGCGCTCCGCGTGACCTACCGGCTCCAGGAGGTCGGCGAGCCGACGCTCGCAGACATCCTGGAAGAGCACGGTCTCATAGGCCACAAAGCGCTCGTGTGACCGCGGTCGTCGCGCTCGGCGGTAATGCGCTGACGCGGCCCGGCGAGCGCGGAACGGCAGCGGAGCAGCGCGCGAACCTGCGCGAGGCGTGCGCCGCACTTCGCCCGCTCCTGGACACGCCCGAGCTCGTGGTCACGCACGGGAACGGCCCGCAGGTCGGGAACGAGCTCCTCCGCCACGAGCGCGCGGCCGACGAGGCTCCGCCGCTGCCGCTCTATCTCGCGGTCGCCCAGACGCAGGCGGAGATCGGCGCGCTGATCGAGAGCGAGCTCGCCCCGGTCGCCGGCCGCCCGGTTGTGTGCCTGCTCACACACGTGCTCGTCGCGGAGGACGATCCCGCCTTCGAGGGGCCGACGAAGCCGGTCGGGCCCTTCTACGACGAGGCGAAGGCCCGCGACCTCGAGCGCGAGCGCGGCTGGAGCGTCGTGCACGACTCGGGCCGCGGCTGGCGGCGGGTCGTCCCCTCCCCCACGCCGCTGGAGATCGTCGAGCTGGACGCGATCCGCGCGCTGCTCGCCTCCGGCTCGATCGTCGTCGCGTGCGGCGGAGGCGGCATTCCGGTCGCGCGCCGCGGCGAGCACCTCGCGGGCGTCGACGCCGTGATCGACAAGGACCGCGCCTCATCCCTGCTCGCGCGCAGCCTCGGCGCCGACCGGCTCGTGATCCTGACCGAGGTGCCCGCTGTCTACTCCGGCTTCGGCACCGGCTCGCAGAGGGAACTCCGCGCGCTCACGGCCGAGGAGGCCGCAAGCCTCGCGCCCGACCTCGCCGCCGGCTCGATGCGCCCGAAGGTCGAGGCGAGCGTCGACTTCGTCCGCGCGACCGGCCACGAGGCGCTGATCAGTTCGCCCGCCGAGCTCGGCGAGGCGCTCGACGGCCGCTCCGGCACCCGCATCCGCGCCGAGTAGCATGGTCAGGCGCATGGCGGCCGTCTCCGAGAGCCTCAAGGGGCGCGACTTCACACGCGTGGCCGACTGGAGCGGCGAGGAGCTGCTGACCGCGCTCGACCTCGGCGACGACCTCAAGGAGCGCCAGCGCCGCCGCGAGGAGCACCACCTCCTCCCCGGGCGCACGCTGGGGATGATCTTCCAGAAGCCCTCGACCCGGACCCGGGTCTCGTTCGAGGTCGGGATCGCGCAGCTGGGCGGCCACGGCCTCTACCTTGCCGCTTCGGACCTCCAGCTCGGCCGCGGCGAGACCCTGCGTGACACGGCGACGGTGCTCTCGCGCTACCTGGACGCGCTGATGATCCGCACCTACGCCGACTCCGACGTCTACGAGCTCGCCGACCACGCGACGATTCCGGTGATCAACGGCCTCACCGACGGCGCTCACCCCTGCCAGGCCCTCGCCGACGTGATGACGATCCGCGAGCGGCTGGGACGGCTCGAGGGCGTGCGCATCGCCTACCTCGGCGACGGCAACAACGTCTGCGCGTCCCTGATGGTCGCCGCGGCGAAGCTCGGGATGGAGTTCGTCGCGGCGACGCCCGAGGGCTACGAGCCGCATCCGAAGGCGGTCGGCCTCGCCCAGGAGGCCGGCGGCGAGCCCGAGCTCACGCACGACCCGCGCGAGGCCGCCCGCGGAGCCGACGTCCTCTACACCGACGTCTGGACGAGCATGGGCCAGGAGGAGGAGCGCGAGCGGCGGCTGCGCGACCTCGCCGGCTACGGGATCGACGACGACCTGGTCGCGCTCGCCGGCGAGGATGCAATCGTCATGCACTGCCTCCCGGCCCACTACGGCGAGGAGATCACCGAGGAGGTTCTCTACGGGCCCCGCTCGGCCGTCTGGGACCAGGCGGAGAACCGCCTCCACGCGCAGAAGGCCCTGCTGGCGCTCGTCGTTCCCTAGCGCGGCGCGACTTGCTCCCGCTCAAGGACAACGTCCCGACGCGGAGCTTCCCCGTCGTCACGGTCGGGCTGATCGCCGTGAACACCGCCGTCTGGCTCTGGGAGGTGACTGGGACGCCCGTCGACCTCGACGTGCTGCGCTACGGCTTCTACCCCTGCGCGTTCCACGGCCCGTGCGTGCCGCCGGCCTCGGAGGTCCATCACCTGCCCTGGTTCGAAAGCGTCTTCACCGGGATGTTCATGCACGGCGGCTGGGTCCACCTCGGTGGGAACATGCTCTTCCTCTGGATCTTCGGCAACAACGTCGAGGACGCGCTCGGCCGCGTTCGTTATCTGCTCTGGTACCTCGCCGCGGGGCTGGCAGCCGCCGCACTGCAGACGGCGGTGACGCTTCACTTCGCCGGGGCCGCCGGCGCGAGCATCCCGAACGTCGGTGCCTCGGGCGCGATCGCAGGCGTGCTCGGCGCCTACCTCATCCTGCTCCCGAACGCGAAGGTGCTGACCCTGTTCGTCTACATCGTGATCCCGATCCCCGCGATGCTGTTCCTCGTGTTCTGGTTCTTCTTCCAGATCTGGCTCGGCAGCTTCTCGATCCTGCAGCCGCAGGCGGGCGGCGGCGTCGCGTTCTTCGCCCACATCGGCGGCTTCGCATTCGGAGCGCTGACCGCGCGACTCGTGGCGAAGCACGAGCCGCTGAGGCCCACGTGGTGAGCGCGTGAGCTCGACCGCACTGACCTGGATCGCGGTGGCCGCCGGGATCGTCGGGCTCGTGATCGTGCTGCTCTACCTGTTCGGTCCCGGGGACTAGGAATTCTCGATGGGGG
>Ga0335085_10010042_pt1 | contig 14210 bp, 11 predicted proteins | sample Lox_Sample_45_FD_206712 | JGI IMG/M metagenome (GOLD analysis project Ga0335085, IMG submission 206712) | Soil microbial communities from Loxahatchee National Wildlife Refuge, Florida, United States - Lox_Sample_4.5 | ecosystem: Environmental > Terrestrial > Soil > Wetlands | place: USA...
TCGAAGTGCACCAGGGACGGCGCGGAGATCGTGACCGTGCTGCCCAGCCCGTCAGCGTCGCCATCCTCCTGAGCCCGGTTGGGCCGGGAGGTTGGGCCGGGAGGTGCGCCGGGCCGGCGAATACGGGCCGTTCACCCCGCGATTACCTGTGGTTAACGCTCACATGGCCAGACTGATCCGCATCGCCGCCGGCCGTCTCCATGGCCTCGTCGGTGACCATCCACACCTTGTTCCGGCCGGCGTGCTTGGCCCGGTACAGCGCGCTGTCCGCGCCGGCCAGCAGGTCGGTGAGCTGGCTTCCGGTTGTCCTTTCCCAGCTCACACCTAGTGCGGCCACCCCGATCGAGACAGTAACCTGGAGGGGCTCGGAGGCGGGATCATCATCCACGCTGATCGGCATGTCCGCGATGTGCTTCCGCACCCGCTCCGCGATCGCGCGGGCGTCGGTGGCACTGGTTTGCGGCAACAGCAGCGCGAACTCCTCCCCGCCAAACCGGCCGACCAGGTCATAATCGCGCAGATGGATCTCGAAGGTACGTGCGATTGCCCGTAGTGCCTTGTCACCTGCTAGGTGACCGTGCAGGTCGTTGACTACTTTGAAGTGATCGATGTCGATCAGGATCAGGGCAAGGGGGGTGCGAGTACGAACGGCACGGGCGACCTCAGACGCCGCTTCACGCTCCCACGTGCCCGCGTTGAGCAGGCCGGTTTTGGAGTCGATGCGGGACGCATTCACCAGCTGGGCATGCCGGACCGAGCGCTGCAGCAAGGTAACGAACGGCAGGGCGAAGACGATCGTGACCAGGCTGATGGCTATGCCCAGCGTGACCACCACCGTGACGCACAGCTCGACGGCATCGTTCTGCAGTTGTTCCCGGTCGCAGACCATGTCCCGTACGCGCAGGGTCGGGTCCGCACTCTTGATCGCGGGGATCACCAGGGCCTGGTTGACGGCCCACTGCACCAAAGCCGCCGACGCCAGCGCGAGCATCCACCCAGGCACATGAGCGGGCAGCGGGGCGGCCGGTCCAATCACGGCATGGCTGATCCCATGGAAGGCCAGCGAGGCGAGCCCGTAGGACAGCCCGACCGCCGCGGCGGTGAACGCTCTGCGGTACGTGGGCACCCGTCTGATCCGAAGCTGGGTCAGGCCAATGCGGATCAGCGGCGCGAGCAGCGCGAAGACCGGGGGCAGCAGGATGGCGATCGGCAGTTCCCAGACCGCGTAGACGTCCTTGGTTACCCCCGCGTTCTCTCCGGCCCGCCTGGTCAGTTCAACCGTGGTGGCGATGCACGCCAGCAGCGCGCCGAAAACGAGCAGATCATGGGCGGAGACGGTGGTCGCGTTGACCGCCAGGCCGACAGCCGCGGCGTAGGCGGCCACGAGCGCCACGATGTACGCGGCCAGGCGGGGCGGCAGCTCCCACATCGGCCAGGCTTGAACTGCTTGCCGAGCCGCGTGCAGACGTGTGCGAACGTCGGCCCGCATTCAAGCCTCCTTCGCCCGCAGAGTCACGTATGCATGCATGAGGTAGGAACGTTGCCCCGTATTGTCACAGACCAACTGTACCCCGTGTCAAGCCTCCGTTACAGACTGATACCACTTCGGCAGTTCTACCCGACTTTAATCACCGTAGGTTATCAGTCGACTTCAAACGTCCGGGAGCAGGGTAGTGCATGTTGAAATGTACACCGGCCTCAACCATCTCCCCTGATACCGAGATGCGTGCTATGCACCGTTTACGACGGAACGTAGCCATCGGCCAGTCCCATCCATCCGCCGGGCGAAAGGAGCACCGCCATGACCGCGACCACCGGCTGGGCCTGAACCCCACAGCACACACCACCCGTGAGCACGCCACCGGAAAGGAGCACCGCCATGACCGCGACCACCGGCTGGGCCTGAACCCCACAGCACAGACGACCCGTGAGCACGCCACCGGAAGGGAGCACCGCCATGACCGCGACCACCGGCTGGGCCTGACCTGACGGCCCATATGAATCCCCTGCATTGCCTGACCGTGTCAGGTCACCGCTTTACCGCGCGATGGACACGTGGCTGGTTACCCGGCTGCGCGCTTGAGCGCGCCAGCACGATAACGCTGGCTGCGACGGTGCCGATCGCGGCGCCCACAGCGATAACGAGGCTCGACGTGAACTGCCCGGCAGCCGCGCCAGCCAGGATCATCGCGGCCCCTTGCCCGAGGCTCATCCCACCTTGGGCGATACCGAACGCCTGGCTCCGCTGCTCCGGGGGAACCGCCTGCACGAAGGCGGCGTTGGCCGGCAGTTGGTAGCTAGCGCACAGACCACTGATGGTGAGCACCAGCAGCGCCCACGGTAGGGCCGGATGAAAGACGAACAGGCCCAGCACGGCGCAGCTTGCGACGGCCAGCGGCCCCATCCAGCGCAGGCGCTGCTGCGGCCGGGCCAGCCGGCTGAACAGCACAGCGCCTGCCGCCGCCCCGAACGCCCCGGCGGCCAGGATGAGGCCGACCGCCACATCGCCGCCGCCCAGGCTGTGCGCGAGGGGCGCCGCCACCCCCTCCGGGACGTTGTAGAAGGCGGCCAGCCAGCCGAGCAGCATCGGGAACAGCAGGGCTGGTGTCCCGAAGACCAGCCGCAGGCCGGCGGTCAGCCCGGCGCCCGACTGAACTGGCCCGGCGGCTGAGTGTTCGGGGCCTTGGGCTGAGTGTTCCAGGCCGCCGGGAGGCCGGCCCGCACGGGTGCCAGGCCGGCCCGCACGGGTGCCAGGCCGGCCCGCACGGGTGCCAGGCCGGCCCGCACGGGCGGCAGGCCGGGCCCGCACCCACAGCCGGACTATCCCGGCGGAAAGCACGAACGTGGCCGCGTCGGCCAGCAGCGCGGCGCGCGCGCCCACGAAGGCCACCACCGCCCCGCCAAGGGCGAAGCCCAGCACCTGCGCGAACTGGATCGTGGTCAGCGTGACCGCGGTGCCGAGGACGTAGCGGTCCCCGTCCAGGATGTCGGGGTACAGCGCCGCCCGGGCCGAGATGAACGGCGCGCTGATCATCGTCACCAGGACGAGCAGGCTGACCCGGGCGGCGATCGGCATGGCGGGCAGTGCCATCAGCCCGACCAGCAGCGCGCTGCCCAGGTCGCAGACCATCATCACCCGCCGCCGGGGCCACCGGTCGGCCAGGCCGGCCAGCGTGAACCCGCCGACGAAGACCGGCACGACACTGGCCGCGAACGTGATCGCGGCCAGCAGGCTGGACCGGGTCTGCTCGAACACCAGCAGGGTGAGCGCCACCCGCGCCAGCTGGTCTCCGGCCACCGACAGCACTTGGGCCAGCCATAGCGCCCGGAACTCGGCGATGCCGAACACCTCGGCGAACGTCGTCCGGCGGCCCGCCACGGCGGGCTGGGCCGCCCGCTGGCGCCCGCCCGGCCTGGTCCGGGACTCCCGACTTACGATCCGCTTCTCCTTCGGCCTGGTCATCCCGGCGGCCGCACGGAGGCCCGCGGAACCAGCACAGCCGGGTGGATCCTGCCCTCTCGATTACATTTTGCGATCAATCGCCAACCTTCCGTGTAGAAGCTACCGCCAGACCCCGGCTCACCGCAGGCATACGAGTTGACAGACAGCAGCACAAACATCACATATCGTGTGAAATTTGCAACCGTGACCACATGCCAGGCCGATCTGCCTGATCTCCTGCTCCGGTCACACAACCACTGGTCGGCACAGCGCGGCCGGCGTCTTCCTGCTCAGCCGCACATTTACCCGCGGCCGGGATCTTCCGGCCGCGCCGCCAGCCCGCTGACGGTCCGCAGAACGCGGCCGCGGTAGCCGGGCGCAGTGGCGGCCGCCCGTCCCGGCCCCGCCAGAGCCGCGGGCGATCCAGCCTGGCAGCATGGGTGACCGTGCGTGCCCTCACGGCGGTATCCCCCGGTCCACAGGTCAGCAAGGCTCGTGACGCCGTCTATGTGGTGTTCACTGCCGCGGGGTTCGCGTTCGCCAGCTGGGCCGCCCGGATCCCGCAGGTGCGCAGCGAGCTCCGGGTGACTCCCGGTGTGCTCGGGCTCATCCTGCTCAGCATCGCCATCGGCTCGACCATTGCCATGCCGCTGTCCGGGCTGGTGATCACCAAGATCGGCGAGCGCCGTACGGTGCTGGTGATGTCGCTGATCTCAGCGCTCGGCCTGGCCACCGTGGCGGTGGGCTACCAGCACGGGATCCCGCTGGTGCTGGCGGGCCTGTTCCTGTTCGGCTTCGGCGCGGGCAACTGTGACGTGGCGATGAATGTCCAGGCCGCGGCGGTGGAGCAGGCTCTCGGCCAGTCGATCATGCCCAGGTTCCATGCCGGGTGGAGCATCGGCACCGTAGCCGGGGCCGGGCTGGGCGCGATCATGGTCGCGGCCGGCGTGCCGGTCACCACGCACCTGCTCGCGGTGGCGGCCGTGGTGGCGATCGCCGTGCCGACCGCGACCCGCCGCTTCCTCCCGCATGCCCCGGCGCCCGCCCCGGCCACGCGGACCGTGCGGCGTAGCCCGCTCCGGGCCTGGACCGAGCCACGGACCCTGCTCATCGGCCTGTTCGTGCTGTGCATGGCGCTCACCGAGGGGACCGGCAACGACTGGCTCAGCCTCGGGGTCATCGGCGGCTATCACGCCGCGCCGGTACTGGGCACGGTCGCACTGGCCACGTTCCTGGCCGCGATGACCACCGGCCGCTGGTTCGGACCGCGGTTCATCGACCGGTTCGGCCGGGTCAGCATGCTGCGGGCCGGCGCGGCCACGGCGCTGGCCGGCCTGCTGCTGATCGTCTTCGGCCGGTTCCTGCCGGTCGCGCTGGGCGGCGCGGTGCTGCTCGGCCTGGGCACCTCACTCGGTTTCCCGGTCGGCCTGAGCGCCGCAGCCGACGACCCGCGGTACGCTCCCGGCCGGGTCAGCACAGCCTCGTCGATCGGCTATGTGGCGTTCCTGGCCGGGCCGCCGGCCATCGGGTTCGCCGGCGACCACGTGGGCGTGCTGCACTCCCTGTCCCTGGCGGGCGTGGTGCTCGTGCTGGCGTTCCTGCTCAGCCCGGTCACCGCTCCGCTGCGCCGCGCGCAGCCCGCCAGCGCCGAGCGCCCGGCCGCCTAGCACCCAGGCCGCTGGCGCCGGGGCGGCTGGCGCCCGGGCGGCTGGCGGTCAGGACGGGCCGCGCAGCTCTGCGCCCACCTGCCGGGCCGCCTCAGCCACCGCGGCGTCCCGCGCGGCGGTCGTCTCCTCCACCGTCAGCGTGCGGTCCGGAGCGCGGAACCGCAGCGAGTACGCCAGCGACTTACGTCCCTCCCCGGCCTGCTCGCCGGTGTAGATGTCGAACAGCCGGACATCCTCGAGCAGCCCGGGGTAGTCGCTGCCGCGCACCCCATCGACCAGCGCGGCCTGCACGGCCGCGGCCGGCACGTCCAGCGGCACCAGCAGCGCGACGTCCTGGGTGGCCACCGGGTAGGCCGAGATGGCCGGCGCCTGGACCGGCGGCAGCTTGGCCGCCGCCGCCTCGATCAGCGACATGTCCAGCTCCATCGCGCTGGTCCTGGGCGGCACACCGAACGCGGCGGCGACCCGCGGATGCAGCTCGCCCGCGTACCCGGCCAGCCGTTCCTGGCCGTCCTCGGCCTGCACGAACAGCGCCGCGCATCGGCCGGGATGCCAGGGCACGGTCTGGACGGCCCGGACCTCGAAGCTGAGCCGGCTCTCCCGCAGCACGTCCCGGGCCGCCTCGATGGCGTCCTGCCAGCCTGCCAGCCGGCCAGCGCCCCACCAGCCGCCCAGCGCCCGCTCGCCCGCCACCACCGCGGCGATGTGCAGTGGCTGGTCCGGCAGCGCCGCCGCCAGGATGGCCACCTCGTCGGGCGTCGGGCCGCGGTCGACCCGGAGGATGGGCGCGGTGCGCGGGCCGCCCGGCAGTTCGCGGAACACCCGGCCGTTCTCGAACAGGCCGATGTCGCCGAAGCCGCGGCCGATGTTACGGGTCAGTACCCGGAGCAGGCCGGGCAGCAGGGTGGTGCGCAGCAGCGGCTCGTCGTCGCTCAGCGGGTTGGCCACCCGCGGTGCCCGGCGGCGCGGGTCGTCCAGCGGCAGCAGCAGCCGGTCGTGATCCGCGGCCGAGCTGAACGGGGTGCTGAGCACCTCGGTGTACCCGGCCAGCGCCAGCGCGCGGCCGGTCTGCCGGCGCAGCCGCTGCTGGTCGGTCAGGCCGCGGCCGGCCGTGGCCCGCGGCATCCGGATCGGGATGTTCTCGTAGCCCTCCAGCCGGATGACTTCCTCGGCCAGGTCCCACGGGTAGCGCAGGTCCGGGCGCCACGACGGGGGCTGGACCGTGAGCCGCGGGCTGGCTGCCCCAGTCACCTCGGTCACCACACAGCCCACCTCGTCCAGCCGGCGCAGCACCGCGTCACGGCCGTAGCTCATCCCGGCCACCTGGTCCGGGTAATCCTGCGCCATCGTGATGGACACCGCCGGCACGTCCACCTGTGCGTGCGTGCAGCCCGGCGGGACGGTGCCGCCACCGAACGTGGCCAGCAGGGCCACTGTCCGCGCGCTGGCCCGGAGCGGCAGCTCACGGTCCACGCCCCGCTCGAAGCGGTAGGACGCCTCGCTGAACAGCTTGTGCCGGCGGCTCATCCGGGCGGTGCCCCGGGCGTCGAAGTGCGCCGCCTCGATGACCAGGTTGCTGGACGTGCCCGAGATCTCGGTGGCCAGCCCGCCCATGGTGCCGGCCAGCGAGATCGCGCCGGACGAGTCGGCGATGACGATGTCCTCGGGGTCGAGGTCCCGTACCACGTGGTCGAGGGTCTCCAGCCGCTCGCCGGGGCGGGCGCGGCGGACCACGATAGGCCCGTTCAGCCTGTCCCGGTCGAACGCGTGCAGCGGCTGGCCGAGCTCGAGCATCACATAGTTCGTGATGTCCACGGCCAGCGACACCGAGCGCTGGCCGGCCCGGGCCAGCCGGACCCGGATGGCCAGCGGCGTGGGCGCCGCCGGGTCGAACCCGCGCACCTCGCGCAGCACGAACCGGTCGCACGCGGTGGGGTCCCCGATGCTGGCCGGGTAGACCTCCGGGGAGACCACCGCGACATCGTCCGGCAGGTCCGCGTCGGCCAGATCGCGGATCGGCAGCTCGTAGGAGATGGCCAGTTCCCGTGCGACGCCGCGGACGGACAGCGCGTAGCCCCGGTCCGGGGTGACCGCGATGTCCAGCACATGGTCAGCCAGGCCCGCGTAGGCCACGAAGTCCGCGCCCAGCGGCGCGTCCGGCGGCAGCACCAGGATGCCGGAGTGATCCTCGCCGATGCCCAGCTCGGCGGCCGAGCAGATCATGCCGTCCGAGACGTGCCCGTAGGTCTTCCGGGCGCTGATCTCGAACCCGCCAGGCAGGCGGGCGCCCGGCAGGGCCAGCGGCACCCGGTCTCCCACGGCGAAGTTGACCGCACCGCAGATGACCCCGCGCGGCCCGGTTCCGCCGGTGGTGACCTGGCAGTACCGCACCGGCTTCTTGAACCCGGTGAGTTCCTCGATGCCGGTCACTTCGGCCACCAGCACACCGGTGATGTCCTGCCCGGCCGGCTCCACCGACTCGACCTCCAGGCCGGCCGCGGTGAGCCGCCGGGCTACGTCGGCCGGGTCCTGATCCGGCGCTAGGCCGGCCGCCTCGGCCAGCCAGGACAGTGGGAGCCGCATCAGGCCTCCATCCCGAACGCGCGGCTGAACCGCACGTCGCCTTCCAGGGTGTCCCTGATGTCGGCCACCCCGTCGCGGACCATCAGGGTGCGGTCGATGCCCAGGCCGAACGCGAAGCCGCTGTACCGGTCCGGGTCGATGCCGCAGGCGATCAGCACCCGGGGGTTGACCATGCCGCAGCCGGCCAGCTCGATCCAGCCCTGGGAGCGGCATACCCGGCATGGCGCCCCGCCCGGCCGGGTGGACGCTCCCCGGCAGATGTGGCACTCCATGGACACGTCCGCGGACGGCTCGGTGAACGGGAAGAAGTCGGGCCGCAGCCGGGTGCGCAGGCCTTCGCCGAACATCGCGGTCACGAACGCGCTGACCGCGCCGCGCAGGTCGGCCATGGTCAGCCCCTCGTCCACGGCCAGGCACTCGATCTGGTGGAACACCGGGCTGTGCGTGGCGTCCAGCGCGTCGCTGCGGTAGCACGTGCCCGGGCTGACCACGTACAGCGGCAGCGGCCGGGTCAGCATGGCCCGGATCTGCACCGGCGAGGTGTGCGTGCGGAGCACCACCCCAGACCGGTCCGACCCGTCCGGGCCGGCCATGAACAGGGTGTCCTGCATCTCCCGGGCCGGGTGATCGGGCGGGAAGTTGAGCGCGTCGAAGTTGTACCACTCCGCTTCGACTTCGGGGCCTTCGGCGATCTCGTAGCCCATGGCGACGAACACGTCGGACAGCCGCTCGCCGAGCGTGGTCACCGGGTGCCGGGCGCCGGCCGGCTGCCGGTCCCAGGGCAGCGTGACATCGACGGTCTCCTCGATCAGGACCCGCTGGTCCCGCTCGGCTTCCAGGTCGGCCTGGCGGGCCGCGAGCGCGTCGCTGACCTCGCGCAGCGCCGCACCGACCCGCTTGCCTGCCTCGGCCCGGGCCTCCGGCGGCAGCGCGCCGATCTCGGCCCGCGCGGCGGCCAGGGGTGACCGGTCCCCGGCGTGCGCCAGCCGGGCCGCCTTGAGCTCGTCAAGGGTGCGCGCGGCGGCGATGGCCGCCAGCGCCTCATCCCGGTTGCGGTCGACTTCCCTGGCGGACAGGGCGGTCACCTCCACGGGGTCGTACTGCTTGTTCGGTGCCGACATCGCTTCGCTTCCTGCTGCGTCCTGGCCCGCTCACGCGAGGCCAGCTGGGTCTGGGATTACCGGGCACTGGTACACGCTGACGTGGGCAGCCACCGATGCCGGATGAGGCCCGCGCCAGGGCGGGAGACCGGTCGTGGCCGCCGCGCTGCGCCCGCCAGCTACCCGAAGTCGGGCAGTCCGGCGGGCATGGTAAATCGGAATTCGGCACCGCCGCCGGGAGCGCTCTGCACCGTGATCGAGCCACCATGGGCCTCGACCAGGCCCTTCACGATGTACAGGCCCAGCCCGGCCCCGCCGCGCCGCTTGGCCCGCCAGAACTGGCGGAAGATCCGCGGGACCAGATCCGGCGGTATGCCGTCGCCCTCGTCACGGACGCTGACCGCGACCGCCGTAGCCTGAGCACCGGCCCGGCTGACCGCGCGCGGGCCGAAGGTGTCGGCTGGCTGTACCACGATTGTCACCGTACCAGCACCGTGCCGCACCGCGTTTTCCACCAGGTTGCCGAGGATCTGGTCCACCTTGTCGGCATCCAGCCAGGTCTCCGGCAGCTCACTGGGGACTTCGACACGGAACCGCTCCGGCGGGTCGCCCGCAGCCACCCGGCCGGCCACGATCTTCTCCGCCCGGTGCGGGATGTCCACCAGCTGACGGTGGATCTCGATCCGGCCGGCCTCGATTCGCGACACGTCGAGCAGCTCGGTGATCAGCCGGGTGACCCGGTCCGCGTCCGCGTTGACGGTCTCCAGCATCACCCGCTTCTGGTCATCGGTGAACCGGGTCCACTTGGCCAGCAACGTGGCGGTGAAGCCCTTCACGCTGGTCAGCGGGGAGCGGAGCTCATGGGCCACGGTGGAGACCAGGTCGGCCCGGCTGCGCTCCAGCCGGGCCCGCTGCTGGGCACCGCGCAGGGTGACCACGATGCGCTGCACCGCCCCCGGCTGCACCGGGCCAGGCCAGGCCATCCCGGGCTTGCCGCGGGGTACCCGCACGTAGCCCATGGTGACCAGGAACTCGGTGCCGTCCGGCATGAGCAGCGGAATCTCGGGGTGCCTCGTGCGGGTGGACAGGCCCTGGTACGGGTCGGCACACGCCCACCAGCTGCGGCCCTCGGTGTCGTGCAGCGGCAGGACCTGCCGGATGTCCCGGCCGACCGCGTCCGGCGCGGCGATGCCGGTGAGCCGCTCGGCGGCCTGGTTGAACACGACGATCCGGCCCGCGTGGTCGGCGACGACGAGGCCGTCCGGCAGGTCGTCCGGGCAGACCGCACCACCGGACACCACCCCGGCCGGCACGCTGGCCAGCCGGGCCGCCCGGTCGGGCATGAGCCTGTCCATCTGACCGCCGCCTCCGTCCGGCCTTCGGGAGCTTCCTGTGCTCTGCTGGGTGCTGCGCCTGCGAATGACGCAACGTGATCAGACTCTAGCGCCTGTGCGACGGGCAGCGGCAGCCCCCCGGGCCGGCCGTTCCCAGCACGTCACTGCTCCCCCAGTGATCAGGCCCCGTGTTAAGGGCCCGTGTTAAGCGCCGGCGTCCGGGGCCGGTGTTCAGGCCGCTGGGGTGAAAGGGGCCGGGGAGGTGGGTGGGGCGGAGCGCTGGCCCTGGGCCCGGGCCGAGGAGTACAGGCAGACCGCCGCGGCGGCGGCCAGGTTCAGGCTCTCCGCGCGGCCGTAGATTGGCACCGCGACGGTGTCGTCGGCCAGCGCGCGGACCTCGGCCGGCAGGCCCCAGGCCTCGTTGCCGAACAGCCAGCCGGTGCCGCGGCTGAGGGTGCCCGCCGCCTGCAGGTCATCGAGGGTGGTGCGGGCGCCGCCGTCGGCCGCCAGCACCCGCAGCCCGGCCGTGCGCAGCGCCTGGACCGCGTCGGGCACCGGCGTGCCGGTGATCACCGGCAGGTGGAACAGGCTGCCCGCGGACGCGCGGACGCACTTGCTGTTGTACGGGTCCACCGAGGACCCGGCGAACAGGACCGCGTCCGCGCCCGCCGCGTCGGCGGTGCGCAGCACGGTGCCGGCGTTGCCCGGGTCGCGGACGTTAGCCAGGATCACCACGAGCCGGAGCGCGGCGCCCGCCCCGGTCACCGCGGCCAGCGGCACGTCGACGAACCGGCAGACGGCCAGCACCCCCTGCGGGGTGACGGTCTGGGCCAGCTCGGCCATGACCTCGCCGCTGACCGGGTGCACCTCGGCGCCCTGGGCGGCGGCGAGGCGGGCCAGTTCGCCGTAGCGGCCCTGCGCGGCCGCCGTGACGAACAGCTGGGTCACCACGTCACCGGCGGCCAGCGCCTCACCCACCGCCTGCGGGCCCTCGGCCAGGAAGGCCCGGGCCCGCTGGCGGAGCGCCCGCTTGCCGAGCTGGCGAGCCACTTTCACCCGGGGCGACCGGATGCTGGTCAGCTCGGTGCCCGCCGACTGCATCAGATCGCCCCCGCGTGCTGCGCCGGGCGGCGTCAGGCGGCCGCGCTGGCCGCGTCCGGGCCAGCTTCGGCCAGTGCCGTCTTGGCCACCTCGACCAGGGCCGAGAACGCGGCCGGGTCGCTCACCGCGAGCTCGGCCAGCATCCGGCGGTCGACCTCGACGTCGGCCAGCTTGAGGCCCTGCACGAACCGGTTGTAGGTGATGCCGTCGGCGCGTGCCGCGGCGTTGATGCGCTGGATCCAGAGCCGCCGGAACGCACCCTTCCGGTCCTTGCGGTCCCGGTAGGCGTACGTCATCGAGTGCAGGACCTGCTCCTTGGCCTTGCGGTAGAGCCGGGAGCGCTGGCCCCGGTAACCGCTCGCCCGCTCAAGGACAACCCTGCGCTTCTTGTGGGCGTTGACAGCCCGCTTCACGCGTGCCATTTCACTGACTCCCTTGAGGGCCGGGCCGGGTTACTTCCCCAGCAGCTTCTTGGTCTTCCTGACGTCCGCTGGTGCCAGCGTCAGGTCGTTGCTCAGCCGCCGGGTTCGCCGGCTCGACTTGTGCTCCAGCAGGTGGTTCTTGTTGGCGCGGCGGCGCATCACCTTGCCGGTCCCGGTGATGCGGAACCGCTTGGCCGCACCGCTGTGCGTCTTCATCTTCGGCATGGTGCCGTTGTCTCCATGTTCGTTGCGTGCCGTGGCGGCACTATGCCCCGGATGCCTCCCGGCATCCGCTGTCTGTGGTGCCCCCGGCTGCTAAGTCTGAGGTGCGGTCCTGCCCTCGCTCAGGCGCCTGCCTGCTCCGCCGGGCCAGTGCCGTTCTGGTGGCCAGCGTTGTTCTGGCTGGCGTTGTTCTGGCTGGCACTGTTCTGGCTGGCACCGGGCTGGCCGGCCGGGCTGGCCGCCGGGCGGCGCGGCCGGGGCACCGGCCTGGGCGCCTCAGCCGCCACGTCCCGGGACGTGGTGCGGTCGGACTTGGACTCGCTCTTCTTCCGGTGCGGCCCGATCACCATGATCATGTTCCGGCCGTCCTGCTTGGGCTGGGACTCAACGAAGCCCAGCTCCTCGACGTCGCCGGCCAGGCGCTGCAGCAGCCGGAACCCGAGTTCGGGCCGGGACTGCTCGCGTCCGCGGAACATGATGGTCACCTTGACCTTGTCACCTTGCTTGAGAAACCGCTCAACGTGACCCTTTTTGGTCCCGTAGTCGTGCGGGTCGATCTTCGGCCGGAGCTTGATCTCCTTGATGACCGTCTGCGCCTGGTTCTTGCGCGACTCGCGGGCCTTGAGCGCGGACTCGTACTTGAACTTTCCGTAGTCCATGAGCTTGCAGACCGGCGGGCGCGCGGTGGGCGCAACCTCCACCAAGTCGAGGTCCGCTTCCTGAGCCAGCCGGAGCGCGTCGTTCAGTGCGACGATTCCGACCTGCTCGCCGTTGGGACCGACGAGCCGCACTTCGGGGACGCGGATGCGGTCGTTGATACGGGGTTCGGCGCTGATGTGACCTCCTTGGGCCTGGTCCCCGCCCGGGCAGGGTGCCCGGATCGGCTGCGCTGCGACCATCCCGCGGAACTCTTCCCCGGCGGCGTCTTCCTGCCGGACGAAAAAGGGCCCCGCATCGGTGCATGCGAAGCCCACCTAACGCCACCACCCCCGCCGCGGATCCCGCGACAGGGAAAGTGATCGGCCGGAACTGGCAGCCCCGTGATCGGTGACCGCCAATGGCGGCCACGACCGGGGCCGTTCGCCCGGCCTGCCTGGCCAGCCCAGGAGGCCTGGCAGGCTACCCGCCAGCCTTACGGCCGGCTAGGTGGGAGGTGGTCCTCCGCTTGCACGCCCAGCACGGACATGCCGGGCTGGTCGTCAGTAAGACTAACAGCAATTTGCGGCCCGGTGGTATTCCCGTCCACCGCCGGGCCGGACGCCACCCCGGCCCGGGACGCCAGCCCGGGCCGGGCCCGCTGAGTCAGCTGGTCGGCGCGGTGGTCCCGGTGTCCGACGCGCTGGGCGTGGGAGTCGGGGTGGGGCTGGACGGCGTCGGCGTCGGGGTGGGCGTGGGGCTGGATGGGGTCGGCGTCGGTGTCGGGCTCGACGGCGTCGGCGAGGGGGTGGGCGTGCCCGACTTGGCCGGGGTGGGGCTGGGCGAAGCCGTCTTCGACTTCGACGGTGACGGCTGGCCCGAGGTGTGCTTCGATCCGCTCGGCCGGGCGGTCAGCGTCCCGCCCGCCTGGGCCTGGCGCAGCTGCTCGCCGCCCTGGTGGCCACCGCGCGACTGCGCGGACGCGGGCGGGCTGGCCGACGGGGCCGGCCGGGCCGAGGGCGCCACCGGCGCCAGCGCGGTGACGGCGGGCGATCCCGACTTGGGCAGCGTGTTCGACACCAGCACCGCGCCGCCGCCGAACACCGCGAACACCGCGATCAGCACCCCGGCCGCCGGGATGAACGTGCCGGGCCCGTGCGCGGCGGCCAGCCGGTCCAGCGGCACCGGGAACCCGGACCGGGCGAACGGCTCCGCCCGCCGGGCCAGCTGGCCCCGGAGCACGGCCGCATCCGGCGAATCATCCTTGACCAGGGTCAGCACCTGGTCCCGCAGGCCGGCCGGCAGCTCCGGCACGGGCAGCTTGCCCAGCAGGGCCATCGGGCTCAGCTCGCGGCGGCGCCGCTCACCGCACCAGTCGCACCCGGCGATGTGCCGGGCCACCTGTTTGCGGAGGGCCGGGGTCAGCTCCCCATCCCAGCTGGCCAGGATCTGGGCCAGTTCGGCACACGACCCGTGCCGGGACCGGGTGACCAGCAGCGTGCCCAGCGCGCTCTCCAGGTGGGCGCGGCCACGGGCGGCCAGTGCCCGCGCCTGGTTGCGCGGCACCCCGAGCGCGTCGGCCAGGTCCGCGCCATAGAACGCGTGGCGCATGCTGAGCTCGACGATCTCCCGGTCATCGGGACTCAGCCCGGCCAACGCGGCCTGGACCAGCTCGCGCAGCTCAGCCTCGTCCAGCGCGGCAC
>Ga0335085_10010044_pt1 | contig 14208 bp, 9 predicted proteins | sample Lox_Sample_45_FD_206712 | JGI IMG/M metagenome (GOLD analysis project Ga0335085, IMG submission 206712) | Soil microbial communities from Loxahatchee National Wildlife Refuge, Florida, United States - Lox_Sample_4.5 | ecosystem: Environmental > Terrestrial > Soil > Wetlands | place: USA: Florida...
CGTCTGGGACTTCTTCTTCGAACCGCTGTCCGAGGCGAAGATCGCCTCGTCGGCGAAGTCGGTCCGATACTCGAGGCGGGCCTTGAGGGCGCCGGCGATCGTGTGGTCGCTCGTGACCGTGACCTCCTGGGCCTTCGTCCCGAACGTCATGAAGCCCCCCTTGGTGTCGTCGAGGTACTCGTAGCGGCCGATGAGCGCCCACCAGGAGCGCACCTGGTACTTGGCGTACCCGGCGATGCCCCACCACTTCACGTCGCCCTCCTGGCCGTAGTCGAAGTTGGCCATGAAGCTGAGCTTCGCGTCTGCGGCGAGAGTGAGGGTGGTGTCGAAGAGGTTGCGGTTCTTGTCCGAGCCGGGCGTCTCCTTGCCCACCATGTAGTTGCCGACCCAGCTCACCTTGTCGTTCGGCTTGAGGGTCAGGCTGAGGTCGACGGTCTTGTTCCCGTTGATCTCGCTCGAGTTGTTCCACCCGTTCACGAGCTGGGCCCCGATCGCGACCTTGGGGGTCGCGTTGTAGGTCGCCCTCACCCCGACGTGGTAGAAGGGGATCGCGTAGCCGAAGAGGACCGACCGCGTGTAGTTCCAGTTGTCCTGGGACTCGATCACCTCCGCTCCCATCGGGGTCACGAACTTCCCCGCGTCCCACTGCACCTTCCCGGTGAGCAGGCTCAGGTAGGCCTGCTGGACGTGCTTGTAGACCTCCTTGCCGTCGCTCGACGGCTCGAAGGAGGCCACGATGTCGGCCGTCTTGCCGAAGTCGAGGTCGGCCCGGAAGCCGACCGGGCTGTCGGCGGCGGGCGCCTTCGTGAAGGCCACCTCGGCCAGGCTCAGGGAGAACGTGTTGTGCTGGACGTCGAAGGCACGCAGCGAGGGGTCGACCTTGTTGAAGTTGTACTCGTAGTAGGTGTCGACGAACGCGGTGACCTGCACCTTTGCCGGCGGGGCGGCGGGAGAAGCGGCCGGCTCCGGAGTCGCCGCGGGCTGAGGCTCCTGGGCGCGGGTGGATGGAGGGTAGACCGCGACGACGACGAAGCTGAGGCTCACGGCACGCACGACCGATCGGCAGTCGCGTGTCATAATCGTGTCACTCCTTGGTATCTGTCGGGACAACGGAGCGGCGCGCCGCAGCCACGGCGCGCCGCCGGACTCATGCGTGGTCTCGCGTCACTTCCCCCCTTCCGCGGCCTCCCCCGTGTATGCGGACGACCGGCCAGCCGCCAGCGCGAACTCGGGATAGGCCAGAGCGCCCATCTCGGGAAGGTCGAGGCCCGCGATCTCGGTCTCCGTCGACACGCGGTTGCCGACGATCGCGTCCAGAACCTTGAAGAACAGGTAGAACATCACGAAGACGAAGACGAAGCACGTCAAGGTCCCGATCACCTCGGCCAGGAACTGCAGCGGGGCGCCGTAGAAGAGCCCGGTGACAGTCCCCGGGACGCCGTTCCAGCCGTCCCCGTACCGGCCGTCGGCGAAGAGGCCGAGGGCGAGGACGCCCCAGGCCCCGTTCGTGCCGTGGACCGAGATGGCGCCGACCGGATCGTCGACCTTCAGCGTGCCCTCGACGAAGAAGACCGACAAGCACACGAGGATGCCGGAGACGGCGCCGATGAGTACGGCCACCGGCGCGGTGACGAAGGCGCAGGGAGCGGTGATGGCCACGAGGCCGGCCAGCATCCCGTTCGCCATCATCGACGGGTCGGGCTTTCCGAACCTCCACATCATGTAGATCATCGCGGTCACGGCGCCGCCGGCCGAGGCCAGCATGGTGTTCGTCGCGACCACGCCGATGCGCAGGTCGGTGCCGGCCAGGGTCGAGCCGGGGTTGAAGCCGAACCAGCCGAAGGCCAGGATGAAGGTCCCCACGATGGCCATGGGGATGTGGTGGCCGGGAATGGCGACCGGTTTGCCGCCCTTGTCGAACTTCCCCATCCGCGGCCCGAGCACGACCGCCCCGGCCAGGGCCGCCACCCCTCCCACCATGTGGACGACCGAGGAGCCGGCGAAGTCCACGTGGCCGTGGCCGAGGCCGAAGTTGGCTCCGAGCTGCGAGAGCCACCCCCCGCCCCAGACCCAGTTCGCGAAGAGCGGGTAGACGACCATCGACATGAAGAAGCCGTAGACCAGGAACGAGGACCACTTCCAGCGCTCGGCCATGGCCCCGGTCGGGATCGTCACCGTGGTGTCCATGAACACCATCTGGAAGAGGAAGAGGGTGAAGACGCCGACGTCGTAGACGTCCGCCCCCATGAAGAAGCCGCCGGTGCCGAAGAGCCCGAACGGCTTTCCGAACACGTTGATCGCGAACTCGTGAGTCAGAGGGGGGGTGCCGCCGAGCGAGGCGACCGCGCCCACGCCTCCCATCTGGAGCGCGAAGCCGCAGATCCAGTAGCCGAGCATGCCGATGGGATAGACCATGAAGTTCATCGACATGGTGTGGGCGGCGTTCTTCGCCCGGGTGAAACCGGTCTCCACCATGGCGAACCCGGCCTGCATGAACATGACCAGGAAGCCGGTGATCAGGGTCCACACGATGTTGATCGCGATCTTGTTGTGGCCCACGGTGTCCATCACCTCGACCAGGGTGGGCTTGGCGGCGTCCTTCACGGAGACGTCGGCAGCGGTGCCGGTGACGGCGCCCGTGGGGTCGGGGCCGCGGGGCGTGGGGGACGGTGTGGGCGCGGGCCCGGGAGCCGGCGCGGCGGCCGCCGGTGTCGCGGCGGGGGTCGGCTCGATGGCCTGGGCGTGGAGGCGTCGGAGCTGCGACACTCCGAGCATCAGCACGATGCCGATGCCGAGGCTCACGAACACCCGGCGGCCCAGGCGGGATGCGTTTCCAAGTGACTTCACAGAGCCTCCTCTCCCCGCTCGCCGGTGCGGATCCGGACCGCGGTCTTGAGATCGGTCACGAAGACCTTCCCGTCGCCGAACTTGCCGGTCTTCGCCGTGGCGAGGACGGCCTCGATCGCCTTCTCCACGAGGTCGTCGGGAAGGACCACCTCGATCTTGACCTTGGGCAGGAAGTCCACCTTGTACTCGCTGCCGCGGTAGGTCTCGGTGTGGCCCTTCTGGCGACCGAAGCCCTTCACCTCGCTCACCGTCATGCCCACGATCCCCACCTCCTGGAGCGCGGCCTTCACCGCGTCCAGGAGGTGAGGGCGTACGATCGCCTCCACTTTCTTCATTCCTCCTCCTTGAGTTGGGTCGTCGGCCGGCCGCCGAGGGCGGCGAGGAGCGCCTCCTCGACCGCGGCCAGCTCCGCCGGGGCGAGCTTGCCGCCCGCCCCGGTCACGTAGAACACGTCGAGGGCCAGCGCCTTCGCCGTCGCGATCTTGGCGAAGGTGATGTCGAGACCCAGGCGGGCCAGCGAGCTCGCGATCGTCCACGCGAGGCCGGGCCGGTCCTCGGCCTTCACCTCGATCACGGTCGAGGTGGCCGAGCTCTCCTGGTCGAAGCGCACGGTTGGACCGCGCGCGGCCCGGCCCAGGACCCGCCGGCCGGCCGGGGGGTTCTTCCGCAGCCAGGCCTCGACCGCCGCCGACACGTCGTCGCGGGTCCCGGCGAGGGCCGCTACCACGTCGTGCTCGACCCGCACCCGGCGCTCCGGCCTCACCGGCCGTGGCGACGACACCTCGGAGAGGCGGAAGGTGTCGATGACGATTCCATCGGATCGGTTGAAGAGGTCGACGGAGAGGATGTTGATCCCGTGCGCGGTCAAGGTGCCGGCGACCGCGGCCAGCAGTCCCGGCCGATCGCCCGTGACCAGGGTCATCTCGGTGCCGGGTCCGGCCTCGAGGTCGCGCCAGGCGAAGGCGGCCGGGGATTGGCCGCGCCCGGAGACGAGGCGGAAGTGGCGCGCCATGCGGGTCGAGTCGGTCGCCCGGAGGTAGCGCTCCGGGAGGAGCGCGAAGTGGCGCTCGATCTCGGCTCCGTCGAACTCGTGGCTGAGGCTCTCGATGGCCCGGGCCCGGGCCGCCTGCGCCGGATCCGCTTCCGCAGGGTGTCCGGCGAGGTGCCGGCGGGTGCGGCCGTACAGCTCCCAGAGGAGCGCGCCCTTCCACTCGGTCCAGATCCCGGGCGCCACCGCGCGATGGTCCGCGTAGGTCAGGACCTGGAGGAGGTTCAACCGGTGGACGCTCCCCACCCGCCCGGCGAAGGCCGCGACGAGCGCAGGCTCGCTGAGGTCGCGGTGCTGCGAGACCTGGGACATCTCGAGATGGCTGGCCACGAGGAAGAGGACGTCCTCTGCCGCTCGCTCGTCGAGCCGGAGCCGGGCACAGATCCCCGGGGTCATGGCCGCCCCCCGCTCGACGTGGCCGCCCCCGCGGCCCTTGCCCACGTCATGCAGCAGCATCCCGAGGTAGAGAGGAGCGGTGTCCTCGATCTCGTCGAGGACGCGGCCGAACGGCCGCAGCGCGGCCTCGGTGCCGGAGGCGACCTCGTCGATCGCCTCGATCGCCCGCAGGGTGTGCTCGTCGACCGTGTAGCGATGGAAGTAGTCGTGCTGGACCAGGAAGCTCACCCGCCCGAACTCGGGCAGGAAGCGGCCGAGGAACCCCGTCTCGTGCATCGCGCGAAGGGCGAGGCCGACGCGGCCGCGCCAGCGCAGCACGTCCACGAAGGCCGCCGCGGCCTCCTTCGACCCGCGAAGGGAGCGGTCGACCAGCGAGAGGCGCTCGCGGACCGCGTGGGCGAGCTCTTCGGAGAGCGGCGCTCCCTCGGCCTGAGCGGTGGCGAAGGCGGCGAGCAGGCCCGAGCCGCGGTCGAGGAGGGCGGGCGACTTCGTCTGCAGCCGGCCGTCGCGCACCTCGAAGTCGCGTCCGGGCTTGCGGAGCCGGAGCCCGGCAAAGAGGCGCCGGCGGCCGTCCGCCGCGGGCCGCCGGAAGACGCTCCGGTAGACCCCGTGCAGCTCGGCCGCGCGGCGGTAGTAGTCGCGCATGAAGAGCTCCGACGCGAGGAGCCCCCGGCGCGACTCGTAGCCGAGGCTCTTCGCGACCGCGGCCTGGAGGTCGAGCGTGAGCACGTCCGTCTTGCGCCCGGTGGCGAAGTGGGCCTCGGCCCGAGTCCGGAGCAGGAAGTCGTAGGCGCGGCGCGCGCCTTGGCACTCGCGCTCGGAGAGGATCCCGGCGGCGGGCAACTCGGCGAGCCCGCGGCTGCCGTGGCGTGCCTGGGCGACCCAGAGCACGGCATGGAGATCCCGCAGGCCTCCCACGCCCTCCTTCACGTTCGGCTCCTGGACGCACACCGCCCCGCTGACGCGGGCGTGACGCTCCGCCACGTCCGCCCGGAGCTCCTCCAGGAAGGCCTCGCCGGAGCTGCGGTCGCGCCGGATGGAGTTGTCGAGGGCCCGGTCGAGGGCCCCGAAGACGGTGGTGTGGCCCGCCACGAGACGCGCCTCGGCGAGGGCGGTCCGCGAGTGGAGGTCGCGGCGGGCCTCCTCGAGGCACTCCGCCACCGTCCGGAAGCTGTGCCCCACGGTGAGCCCGACGTCCCAGAGGAGCTGGAGGACCTGCTCCACGAACGCCCGGACCGCCACCGCCGCGCGGCCTTGGTGGAGGAAGAGCAGATCCACGTCGGAGAACGGGGCGAGCTCGCCGCGGCCATAGCCGCCCAGGGCGACGACGGCGCAGCCCTCGAGGGCGAGGCGGGCCGCTGGCCCGGCTTCAGCCACCGCGATCTGGCAGGCGTGGGAGACGACCTGGTCCACCTGGTAGCTGCGGGCGGACGCGATCTCCAGGCCGCCGAGGCCGAAGCGGTGGCGCATCCGGAGACGGTCGGTCTCGAGCTTGAGGAAGCGCTTGAAGTGGGAGAGGCGGCCGCGGGGGTCCGCGGGGGCTGCGGCGCCCAGGAGGCGCTGCCGCGCGTGGGCCTCGATCTGCTCCCGGTCGATCCTCATGGCGGAGCAGGATCCACGACGCGTGCCGGGGCCGCCGCCGCTCGTCGTCGCCTGCAAGACGCTGATCCGAGGCGAGTTGCGTCGGGCCGGCCCGACCGGCGGGGCTCGTCAGGAGCCTACAGGATTGTCAGAATCGCGACGCGGGGCGCCAGCCTTGTCGCTTCGCCACTCGTTTCCGTCCGGTCCCGCGGCCGGCGCTCCGGCCGGCTCCCGCCGGGGCGTGGCCGGCCGGGCGGACCGGCGACGACTTCGTCGCATCGGCGATCCGGCCGTGACAAGAATGTCGCCGCCCGGCCCTTCCTTGCCTCTCATTCCGGGGAGTCGGTCACCGCCCCCCGGGAGGCGCTGCCCACGACGCGTGCGTACTTCGCGAGGACCCCGCGCGTGTAGCGGGGCGCAGGCCGCGTCCAGGCCGCACGGCGACGGGCGATCTCGGCCTCGTCGACCTCGAGCTGTAGGAGGCGATTCTCGGCGTCGATCGTCACCCGCTCACCCTCCCGGACGAGGGCCAGGCCGCCCCCCACCGCCGCCTCCGGGGCCACGTGGCCGACCACCAGTCCGTGGGTTCCGCCGGAGAAGCGACCGTCGGTGACGAGGCCCACCGAGTCCCCGAGGCCGGCTCCGATGATCGCCGACGTCGGGGACAGCATCTCCCGCATGCCCGGCCCGCCCTTCGGCCCCTCGTAGCGGATGATCACCACGTCCCCAGGCCGGATCCGCCCGCTGAAGATCGCCTTGACGCAGTCCTCCTCGCAGTCGAAGACCCGCGCGGGGCCGGTGATCGTCCGGTGCTTGATGCCGGTGATCTTCGCGACCGCGCCCTCGGTGGCCAGGTTGCCGCGCAGGATGGCCAGATGGCCCTGGGCGTAGAGCGGGCTCGACCAGGGCCGGATCACGTCCTGGCCGGCCGGCGGATCGGCGGGCACGCCGACCAGGGTCTCCGCCACCGTCTTCCCGGTGATCGTGATCGCCCCGCCGTGAAGCCGGCCATGGTCGAGGAGCATCCGCATCACCTGCGGGACGCCGCCGGCCCGGTGAAAGTCGGTCGTCACGAAGCGGCCGGACGGCTTCAGGTCGCAGAGCACCGGGACGCGGCCGCGGATCTCCTCGAAGTCGTCGAGCACCAGGGGCACCTCGGCCGCGTGGGCGATCGCGAGCATGTGGAGCACCGCGTTCGTGGAGCCGCCGATCGCCATCACCACCGCGATGGCGTTCTCGAAAGCGTCCCGGGTGAGGATCCTCCGCGCGGTGAGGCCGGTCCGCACCGCTTCGGCGAGGACCCGGGCGGACTCCGTCGTGCTCTCCGCCTTCTCCGCGTCCTCCGCGGCCATGGTCGACGAGCCCCGGAGGCTCATCCCCAGCGCCTCGAAGGCCGAGGACATGGTGTTGGCGGTGTACATCCCGCCGCAGGCCCCCGCCCCCGGGATGGCCTTCCTCTCGATCGCGTCGAGCTCGGCCTTGGGCAGCTTCCCCGCCTCGTACTGGCCGAGGGCCTCGAAGACGCTCACGATGTTGAGGTCGCGGCCCTCGTGGCAGCCGGGCTTGATCGTGCCCCCGTAGACGAAGATGGCCGGGATGTCGAGGCGGGCGAAGGCGATCATCGCTCCCGGCATGTTCTTGTCGCAGCCGCCGACGGCGAGGACGCCGTCCATCGCCTGGGCGTTGCACACGGTCTCGATCGAGTCCGCGATCACCTCCCGCGAGACGAGGGAGTACTTCATGCCCTCGGTCCCCATCGAGATCCCGTCGGAGACGGTGATGGTCCCGAAGACCTGGGGCATCGTTCCCGCCGTGCGCAGGGCCGCCATGGCCCGCTCGGCCAGGGGAGCGATCCCGACGTTGCAGGGGGTGAGGTTGCTGTGCGCGCTCGCGACGCCGACGATCGGCTTCTGGAAGTCGGCGTCGCCGAAACCCACCGCCCTGAGCATCGAGCGATTGGGGGCGCGCTCGTCGCCCTCGGTGATGGCCCGGCTGCGGCGGGTGATCGTCATTCCATCCTCCTCGACGCCGCCCATCTTAATCCGGCCGTGCTACCCTCGGGGCCCGCATGAGGTCCGGTCGCCGCTCGAGATGAGAACCCTGACCGTGGTCTGTCCGGCCTGCGACGAGCAGGAGACGATCGCCGACTTCCACGCCGAGCTGCGCCGCGCCCTCGTCTCGGTAGCCGGCCGCTGGAGCTCCACGGTCCTGTACGTCGTGGACGGAGGCACGGACCGCACCCTGGACATCCTCCGGCAGGTCGCCGCCGCCGACCCGGCGGTGCGGGTGCTGGCGCTCTCCGCCCGCTTCGGTCAGCAAGCGGCGATCCTCGCCGGCCTCGACCACTGCGACTCGGACGCCGTGGTCATGATGGACTCCGACCTGCAGCACCCTCCCGCGGTCGTCCCCGAGCTCCTGGCGGTTCACGAGCGCGGCTACGACGTCGTGTACACGGTCGGGGACGGCGCCTCCGACACTCCGCTCGCGAAGCGCCTCACCGCGCGCTGGTTCTACCGGCTCCTGAGCGCCCTGGCCGAGACGCCGATCCACGAGGGGGCGGCGGACTTCCGTCTCGTGTCGCGGCGGGTGGTGCAGGTCTTCCAGCGCGGTATCCGCGAACGCGGCCTCTTTCTGAGGGGCCTCTTCGTCTGGGTCGGCTTCCCGTCCTGCGCGGTGCCGTTCCGCGTGGCCCCGCGGCGGGCCGGGCGCACCAAGTACTCCTTCGGGAGGATGCTCCGCTTCGGCCTGGGAGGCATCGTCGCCTTCAGCCGGGTCCCGCTGCGGGCGGCGGCGGGGGCGGGAGCCCTGGTGCTCGGCCTGGGCCTCGCTGCTTCGGGTTGGGGAGTCTGGGGCCTGGTCCGGGCCGGCAGCCCTCCGCCCTGGGCGCTGCCACTTGCGCTCTTCGGCCTGGTGAGCGGCGCGCAGCTCGTCTTCCTGGGGATCCTCGGCGAGTACCTGGGCGCGGTGCTGGACGAGGTCCGGGCGCGGCCGCACTACGTCGTCGCCGAGCGGATCGGGTTCGAGCCCGGGCCGTGAGGCGACGCGGTTTGACCTGGCCTCACCCGGAGACATCGCCGGCCGCAACTCCGGCAAGGGCCCGCAGGGCGGACTCGCGCTAGCCCGGCGTGGTCGTCGGCCGGGAGGCTTCTTTCTTCTTCGGCACGCCTTTCGGGTGGCAGTCGAGGCACGCCACCCGGTGGACGTTGTGGAGGCTCTCGGTCGACTTGAAGGTCGTGTCCATCTTTTCCACGTCGATGCCGCAATTCGAGAGGCGGGGGTGGCAGCCCGCGCAGGAGGCGCGGGTCTTCAGGCCGTGCTTCTCGTGGCAGGCCAGGCAGCTCAGCCCCTCGTGGACGCCGACCGGCGTGCGATCGTCGCCGGAGAACACCTGGTTGCCGGCGCGCGGCGCGTGGCACTGGTAGCAGAGGGCCTGGCGTCGGTCAGGGCTCGACTTGACGAGCCGATCCCCCTCCTTCATCGCGGGCAGGGGAAGGCGGTCGAGGCCGACGGGCTCGAGGGCGCGACGGTCGTAGAGCGCGAGGGACGGCCGGGCGATCTCCTGGGCCGGCCCCGCCACGAGACCCCGGTCGCTCCGCGGCGCGAACGGCTCGCCCTTCCGGTGGACCGAGTGGCAGGTGAGGCACGGCAGGGCGGGGAGGCTCGCGTACTCGTCCTTCACGAACGTCCACGGCCCCGTGCGGTCGAGAGGAGCGACGAGGTCCCGGATGCCCCCCTCGAAGTGCATGGCGTGGCAGCGGAGGCAGTCGTCCATGAGCTGCTGGCTCCGGTTGTGCTCGGGGTTGATGAAGAAGGCCGCGTACGGCGCGCCGTGGGGCCCGCTCTCCCAGTCGGCGCGCTCCTGCCGGTGGCACGACGAGCACCGCTCGACGAGAGGCCCGACGTCCTGGTGGCGGATGTGGATCTGCTCGGGGGTCAGGCCGCGGGAGTGGAGCCACACGCGCTGCAGGCTCTTCGCGTGCATGCGCAGCTCGGCCGAGAAGGAAGTACCGTGGCAATCCTTGCACCGGACGCTCCGGTGGCTGGAGGCGGCCCAGGAGTCGACCATGGGCCGGATCTCGTGGCAGCGAGCGCAGCCCATGCCGTCGTCGCCGCCGTAGTACCAGCTGGTGCCGGCGAGGGCCGCAAGGCCGAGGACCGCCAGCGTCGCGAGGGTCAGGAGGAGACGTCGCAGCGTCTTCATGGTCGCCTCCCTAGCTCTTCAGTCCCCCGCCCTTCCAGGCCCTGACCAGCAGGTCGGAGGCCCGGAAGGCGTTGGCGTAGATCGTGAGCACGGGGTTGAACCCGCCGTTCGTGACGTGGACGCCCGCGTCGATGACGAACACGTTCGGCACGTCGTGGACGCGGCAGGAGGCGTCCACGACCGAAGTCTGGGGATCGTTCCCCATGCGGCAGGTGCCCGACTGGTGCTGGTGGCCGGAGACCCCGCGCCCGGCCCGGCGCTGGTAGGTGAGGATCGCGCCCGCCTCCTTGAGCCAGGCCTCCGCCCGCTCCGCCTGGCGGTTGGCGATCTCCCGCGTGTGGGGGTGGTTGTCGCCCGAGACGCGCAGGACGGGGATGCCCCAGTAGTCCTTCACGTTCGGGTCGAGCTGGACCCTCCCGTCCCAGGTCGGCATGTCCTGGGTGGGGCCCTGGATCATGATGTTCCGCTGGTAGTAGCGGCGCATGAAGTCCTTGTGGGCCTTGCCCCACGAGGGCGTCCCGGGCGGCTGCTGGTTCGAGAGCTGGTAGGGCAGGCGGATGAACTCGTTCGCGAGCATGCCCCCGCCGGCGAGGCCCGGCGTGCCGTGGTTGTAGTCGCAGACCGAGATGCAGACGCCGGGGCCGATGTCGTCGTAGGTCAAGCGGTCGAAGAAGCCGACGGCGCCGGTGTAGGTGTGGCCGGTCAGGTTGCGGCCCACCCAGTCGTGGCGGTTGCCGAGGCCGTTCGGATGGAGACGGCTCTTCGAGAGGAGGAGCAGGCGCGCGGACTCGGTCGCCCCGCCGGAGACCACGACGACGTCCGCCGGCTGCTCCTGGAGGCGGTCTCTCTCGTCGAAGTAGGCGACGCCCCTCGCCCGGCCACGGTCGTCGAGGAGGATCTCCTTGACCTTGCACTCGGTGCGCAGCCAGGCGTTGCCGGTGGCGAGCGCCCTCGGGATCACCGTGTTCTGGCTGCCGTTCTTGGCGTTCGTCTCGCAGCCGAAGCCCACGCACCAGCGGATGCGCATGCACGCCGACCGGCCGTTGTAGGGGACGCTGTTGATGAGGAGCGGGGTGTCGAAGGGGTGGAGCCCGAGCCTCAGGGCGGCCGGCTTCAGGATCTCGTACTCGAGCGACTTCGGCATCATGGGCGGCATGGGCAGCGGCTTCTTGCGCGGGCCCTTGAACGGGTTCGGCTCCACGTCGCCGCTCACGCCGATCTCGTACTCCGCTTTCTCGTACCAGGGCTCCATGTCGTCGTAGGAGACGGGCCAGTCGTCGAGGGTCGAGCCCTCGATCGCACCGTAGGTCGACCGCATGCGGAAGTCCTGGGGCATGTAGCGCCAGGCCTGGGCGCCGTAGCTGAAGGTCCCGCCGCCGACGCAGCTCGCGTTCGGGCTGTAGTCGCCCTCGTGCGGGAAGACGACGCGCTCCCGGCCTTCGAGGTCGACGCGGACGCGGGGGTTCTTCTCCTCGTCCGGCCCGTAGGCCACGCCGAGGCTCGAGTTCCTCTGGTTGACGAGGTCGTCCTTCCGCTCCTCGAACGGCGAGTGCCAGCGTCCCTTCTCGAGGCAGACGACGCTCAGGCCGCCCTCGGCGAGCTGGGAGAAGGTGACGCCTCCTCCCGCGCCCGAGCCCACCACGACCGCGTTCACACGGGGGAGAGCCATCGTGTCACCCCTTCCTCTGCGCCGTCGAGCGCGGGGCCGCCGGTGCTCGTGGAGCGAGGGCGGGTGGAGGCGGCGTCTCGTGGAGCCGGCCCCGGATCGGCGGGTCGGGGACGCCGAGCATCCTCCAGCTCACTCGGTCCTTGTTCCCGCCGTGCCGCGGGTCGCCGTAGTAGCCCATCATCGTGTACTCGCGCAGCAGGCCGAAGAACGCCCGGGGCTCGGCGCCCTTCCAGTCGGCGGCCTCGACCGCGCCCCTCTCGACGTCCTGCAGCACGGAGGTCTGCGTCTCGAACGGGAGCGCGGCGAACGGCCGGGCGTGCCGCCGGTGCGAGGTCGCGTCGAGGCCGTGGAGGCCGGCCCGCCAGAGCGGCCGTTCCTCCTTGCGCCGAGTGGCGAGCTGCCGGTCGACGAAGGTGACCACGCCGGCCAGGGCCGCTCCGGGGTCTTCGTCGGGGGGAACGATCTGGTCGCAGGCTGCGGCCAGCGTCGCCGCTTCGCCCTCGGTGAGCGAGCGCCACCGGCTCGTCGGCCCCGCGCAGGCGGCGGCGGTGGCGGCCGCGGCGACCGCGCCCGTCTTCAGGAACCCTCGTCGGCCGACGGCATAGGGATCGTCCATCGCTCCCTCCAGACTCCGGCACCTTAGCGGCCGAGTCGCCGGCCGGGCAATAGGCAGAACGCCCCATGCACCCCGCGGCGCGCCGTCCCGGTCGGGCGACGCGGGGGTCTTTCTCGCCAACGCCGAAGGCCCTCGGGATGGCTAGCCCCGCGGCCAGAGGCAGCTCGAAGAGCCCACCCAGGTCTTGTCGCGGTTGAACTTGACGCCCATCATGCGGCCCTGCGAGAGGCGGGCCAGGGTGGTCACCGGCCGCGGCTGCCCGTCTTGCCACACGAACATGACCCTGACCTCGACCCGGGAGCGCGTCCCGTCGGGAGCCTCGATGACCGGCGCGTAGTCCACCTTGCGCATGAGGAGCGTCCGCGTGCGCTCCGCCTCGGGGACGGCGGCCAGGTCCTCCGGCGTAGGGTCGACGTTCACCCCCGTGCCCGAGAAGGAGAAGAGGGGCTTCAGCACCCAGCGCTCGAGGTCCTCCGGCGGGCGGTCGAACGTGCTGAGCAGGCGCGCCTCGGGCACGAGCGGGTGCTTCAGCCCCGGCAAGGCGTGCTTGCTCCACCGGAAGAACCAGTTCGGGTGGCCCGCCCACTGCACGTCCAGCTCGTCCGTGAGGCGGAAGGGCAGATCGACGTTCTTCGCGATGAGCTCGTCCACGATGACCCGGTTGTAGACGCGCAGGATTCGGGTCCTCGTCCCGTCCCGCTCGTACCACAGCTCGCGCCCGCGCTTCTCGACGTCGGTCGGGCAGACGGCCCGGATCCCGAAGAGCCTCTCCGTGGCCGCGAAGTCGGGGTACGTGCCCTGCCCCGGCGGGTCCAGGTCGAGGAGCACGACGTTCGGGGGCGGCAGCCCGCCCAGGATCGCGTCCCCCACCACCCGCAGGTAGCCCTCCTGATCGAGGCCACCCAGCAGGAACTCGAGCCGCTCCCGGGGCACCATCTCGGCGCACAACCGGCCCTGCAGGAGCTGGAACGCGTAGAGGGAGGGGAACCCCTGGAGCTCGATGAGCCGGGGGACGAGCCGTCCCTCGTCTTCAACGATCGCGAAGTCGGCCTGGGCGAACAGCGGATGATCGTCGCTCCCGGGGACGTCGAACTCCGCCGGCACCGCCTCCTTCGAGCGCTCGAGCGCCGCGGGCTCCAGGAGCTGGTCCCACATCTCGAGGGCGCCCTTCACCATCGCATCGCGCAGGGCGGGGGGCAGGAAGACCGGGGTCTCGCAGATGCGGAAGCCGATCCGGCTCCCCACCGCCGCGGCGAGGCGGGCCTTGTACGCTTCGTAGCCGTCGGGCCTCCACGATGCGTTGAAGGCCTGCCGCAGCGCCTCGATCACCGGTGAATCACCCTGCGCAGGCGAGCTGCTGGAAGAAGTCGTGGCCCTTGTCGTCGACGAGGATGACGGCGGGGAAGTCGACGACCTCGAGCCGGTAGACCGCCTCCATGCCGAGCTCGGGGTACTCGATGAGCTCCACCTTCCGGATGTTCTCCTTCGCCAGGAGCGCGGCCGGGCCACCCGCCGAACCCAGGTAGAAGCCGCCGTGCTTCCGGCAGGCCTCCGTGACCTGGGCGCTGCGGTTGCCCTTGGCGATCATGACCATCGAGCCGCCCTGCGACTGGAAGAGATCCACGTACGAGTCCATGCGGCCGGCGGTCGTCGGCCCGAAGGAGCCCGAGGGCAGCCCCTCGGGGGTCTTGGCGGGCCCCGCGTAGTAGACCGGGTGGTCCTTGAAGTACTGCGGAAGGCCCTCGCCCCGGTCGAGCCGCTCCTTGAGCTTCGCATGGGCGATGTCCCGGGCGACGACGATGGGCCCGGTGAGCGAGAGCGCGGTCGCCACGGAGTGCTTCGTCAGCTCG
>Ga0335085_10010045_pt1 | contig 14207 bp, 14 predicted proteins | sample Lox_Sample_45_FD_206712 | JGI IMG/M metagenome (GOLD analysis project Ga0335085, IMG submission 206712) | Soil microbial communities from Loxahatchee National Wildlife Refuge, Florida, United States - Lox_Sample_4.5 | ecosystem: Environmental > Terrestrial > Soil > Wetlands | place: USA...
CACGCCGAATCACGCGGGCAAGATGTCTGTCCACACGCGAAAGCTCGCGCATCACGTGGGCCGCATCGACGGGATAGTGGGTTCTCGCCATGGCAAAGGTGTCACTGCGCCAACTGAAACTGGCCTGCTACAGGCAGGTCTGTGCCGCGAAAAGTCGATCTCCGGACCTACAATTCGTAAATCGCGCCGTACTTCCTGGAAATGTATTCGGTAAAATATTTGCTATTCAGCTTCTCTCCCGTGGCGTTTTTCGCGAGCTCTTGCGCGGAATACATTTTTCCATGGACGTGGATCTTTTCGCGGAGCCATTGGAGCAGCTTGCCGAATTCTCCTTGCGCCATATCGTCGTCCAGCGTGGGGATGTCGCGCTTGGCGGCGGCAAAAAATTGTGCTGAGTAAAGATTTCCCAGTGAATAGGTCGGGAAGTAACCGATCATTCCACCCGACCAGTGAACGTCCTGCAAAACACCGAGCGAATCGTCCGGCATGTCGAGCCCGAGAAGCTCTTTCATCTTGGAATTCCAGGTACGAGGAAGATCCTCGACGGCGATGTCGCCTTCGATCAAGGCTTTCTCAATCTCGAATCGCAAGATGATGTGCAGGTTGTAAGTGACTTCATCGGCCTCGACGCGAATGAACGATGCCTCCACGGCGTTGATCGCGCGGTAGAAACTGTCGAGCGAAACACTCTGCAGTGGAACCGGGAATTGCCTCTGTAACAGCGGATAAAAATAAGTCCAGAACGGGCGGCTCTTGCCGACGAGGTTTTCCCAGAGGCGCGACTGCGATTCGTGGATGCCGAGCGACACGGCTTCGGCGAGCGGCGTGCCAAAATGAGCGGCGGGCAAACCTTGTTCATAGAGGGCATGGCCGGTTTCGTGGATCACGCCGCCGACGGATTGCATGAGTTCGGAGCGGCTGTAGCGCGTGGTGATGCGCGCGTCCCGCGGGTGAAAACTGGTGCTGAACGGATGGGCGCTGACGTCCAGCCGGCCGGCATCGAAGTCATAGCCGATCTGTTTCGCGGCCAGCGTGCAAAACGCCTTCTGTTTCTCGACGTCGAAATCGCCCGCGAGCACGTCGCGCGACACAGGAGCCTTCGACTTCTTGATCTTGACAAGAAAGGGCGCGAGAAAATTCTTCAGATCACCGAGAGCGGCGGCAATTTCTTCCGTAGTCGCATAAGGCTCGAAGGTATCGAGTAGCGCGTCATAAGGTGACCGCTTGAATCCAACCAGCTCAGCCTCACGGCGCTTGAGCTGGACGATCTTCGTCAGATGCGGAGCGAAGAGGCCGAAATCCTTTTTCTTTCGAGCGTCCATCCAGACGTGATATGCCTCGGAAGTAACTTGCGTCAGCTCCTTCACGAATTCGACGGGCAACTTTTCTTCGCGGCTCACGTCGCGCCAGACCTCGCGCACAATGGCGCGCTCGCCTTCCGGCAGCTCGTTCGCGTCTGCGGTGGCCTGGACGCCGCGCAGCAGATCGCGAAAGTCCTTGGACAGGACCTTATCGTGAAGCTCGCCCGCCAGATAACCCAGCACCGCGGCCCGCGGCCCGCTGCCCTTGGGAGGCATGAAAACGTCCTTATCCCAACTGAGGACAGCGAAGGCGGATCTCAGCTGCGCGATATCAATCAGTTTTTGCCGAAATGCGGGAAATAAATTTGTCATGGTGTGGTCACAGATGAAAGTTTAGCAGAATCAGGTTCCGGCTTGGCATGTGGAGAGGAAGGCCTGTCACGCGCGCCGGCTACACTCCCCCGCGCTTGGTTCCATAGTTTTTCCTCAGTATCGCTGCCAGGATAAATACGAGTCCGATGAGCCGCGCGACGTAGACCCAAGGGCTTCCCTCATTGGGCCGCGCAACGAGCACCATCGCGAAGCGGTTGACCCCCTCGATGAAAAAAAACACGGCGAACGCCAGAAAAACAAAGTCGCCTGCCTCCTTCCAAAACCGAAGGAAGAAGGCGCAGGCCGCAAAAGAAGCCATCGAGATGGCACCGAGCAGAAAGGCGTCAAACATTTACTTGCTCTCCCAAATGAGCCCGTACAGAAGCATTCCCATCGCGACGAGCGCCGTTCCAAGGCGAAGGCGATAGAGATCCACGTTGGGAAGGAGCACTAAATCGACGAAAATGAACGCATTCGACAGCGTCAGGCAAACGAAACAGAGACCGCTCCAAAGCAGCAATCTTCGTTTGCCTCCGGCGTAGCCCCGAAAGAGCAGGACGGCACACACGAAACTCGTTAGCGCGCCCAATACATAGACCGCCGCGGCCATTAATCGCGCCCCTTGATGAAACGAAACGCTTCCGCAAAATCCCGAACAGCCGAAGAGGCTTTGCGATGAATCATCGTGGAAATCGCAATGATTTCGGCCCGGTACTTGGTATGTACTGCCGCGATGAGATTCTCCGTCTCGGGCGATTTCGATACATACAGGTAATGTTCCGGCGAACCGGAATCTTTGTCGATTAGATTATTTTGAACCAAGTCATGGAGCAAGGCCGCCCCAACATGGGGCTCGACATAGAGACGCCGAGCGAGATCGTCGACCGACCAAGGCTTTGGTCTGGTGCTCCAGATCAGCAGAAGCGCTTCCAGGTGGGGAACACTATCGATCCATTCATAGATGAAGCGCAGCACTTCGCGATCTGTGACTTCGCCGCTCTCCGACATCACTGAGGCCCAGGCGGGATACTATATCGTGACACGATGTAATAAACAAGGCATTCGGATTAACAATCAAGAACGCCGTCCTCGGCGGGTAAGCAGAGGAATCGATCGCGCGAGTCGGTTTACGAAGGTTGCGCTCACGCGGCCCGGGCTGTGTCGATCGCGTTTATCGAGCGAATTCTGTGGTCCGATCCGTTTTCAGGATCTTCGTCGCTCATGGCGAAGCGGGAATCGCACGGGTGTGCTAGGATCTCGGGTTTATGCAAACAGGAATTATCGGGCTTCCGCAGGTCGGCAAAACAACTCTATTCAAAATTCTGACGCGCGCGCAACTCGACGAAAAATCGGCACGCGCGGCGACCCACGTGGGCGTCGCGCGCGTGCCGGAACCGCGCCTCGAGCAGCTCGCCAAGCTGTACAATCCGAAAAAAATCACGTACGCCACGGTCGAATACGTAGACGTCGGCGGCATGGTGAAAGATCGCGCCAAAGATTCCACTGTCCTCGCACCGCTGCGCGAAGTCGACGCCCTCGCGCATGTCCTCCGTGTATTTGATGATCCTGCCGTGCCGCACTCGGCGGGCTCGATCGATCCGTTGCGTGACGCTGAGGTGCTCGATCTCGAACTGATGCTTTCCGATCTCGACCAAATCACGCGCCGCATCGAGCGCGTCGAAAAAGATTTGAAAAAAAAGAAGGAGCCGGCTCTCGAACAGGAACTGGTTCTCCTCAATCGCTGCAAGGCCGCAATCGAGGCGGAGAGGCCGCTGCGCGAGATCGAATTTACAGCCGACGAGCGCAAGACCATCAACGGCTACAAATTTCTTTCGCAGCGTCCCATGCTCTACGTCCTAAATCTCGGGGACAGCGAAGTCGCCGAGCTTGATTCCGCCGTCGAACGCCACAAACTCGCGAAACTCGTGGGCCGGCCGAACACCGCCGTCCTTTCCATCTGCGGACGCATCGAAGCAGAACTTGCGGAGATGGAACCCGCCGAAGCCTCCGAACTGCTCGTGGCCTACGGACTGAAATCTTCGGGTCTCGATCGGCTGATCCAAGCGACATACCAGCTCCTTGGCCTGACTTCGTTTTTCACCGCCGGCGAGCCCGAGGTCCGCGCCTGGACAATCAAGCGCGGCACGAACGCGCAGAAGGCAGCCGGAGCCATTCACTCGGATATCGAGCGCGGATTCATTCGTGCGGAGGTCGTTCGCTGGGACGATTTGCTTGCCGCTGGCAGCGTGGCGGCGGCGCGCGAACGCGCGCAGGTGCGCCTCGAAGGCAAGGACTACATCGTTCAGGAAGGCGATGTTATCCTATTCCGCCATAGCGGCTGACCATGCTGGCTGCTCCCTCCATTCACTTTCCCTCTTCGCGCATGCTGTTGGCGCTGCTGCTCGGACTGACGGCCGCGGCGGCCAATATTCTCGGCGGACTTTTCATTTTGCATCGCGAGTGGTCGCGCCAATACTTGAAATATTTTCTGGCGCTCGGCGCGGGCTTCATGCTGGCGGCCTCGATTCTGGAAATTCTGCCGGAATCGGTGAGCCTCGCTGGAAAGGGCGCTTACGTCTCCGTGCTGATCGGATATTTTCTGGTGCATTTTTTCGAACACACGCTTGCGCCCCATTTCCATTTTGGCGAAGAAACCCATACGGAGGAGTTCGTGCCGGGCCACGCGGGAATCTCGGCGCTGCTGGGCCTCTCGATTCACACGTTTTTCGACGGCGTGGCGATCGCCTCCGGATTTCTCGTTTCCGGGTGGCTCGGCGGCATTATTTTTCTGGCGATCGTTTTGCACAAAATTCCCGAGGGGTTTACCGTCGCCTCGCTGATGCTCGCGAGCGGCCAGAGCCGCCGTACCGGCCTGCTGGCATCGATTTGGCTTGGCGTTGCTACCGTCGCCGGCGTTCTCTTGATGGGGCTGCTCCATTCCCAGGTGGCATACGCGCTACCAGTGTCGGCTGGAGTAACCCTCTACGTCGCGGCCACCGATCTCGTCCCCGAGGTGAATCGCGAACCGGATGCCCGTATGGCGCTGCTCGTCTTTGCGGGGGTCGCGCTCATGCTGCTCCTTGGCAAGCTCTTCCATGTCTGAGGCGGATCCGAGGAAGTCCTGTCTATGTCCTTTAGTTTCAGGTGCCCGCAGAGACACGCGCCTCTGGAAAATCCCGTTCCGGAGCATCCCAACTCAGGTACAATTTCCGTGATTTAGCCCTCGGAAAGCCAAGGCCGGAGGTTGCCGTTTTTGCCGCAACTTTTAGACAAGACACGGGTTTTACTGGATGTGGAGGCCATGGCAAGGACCGACGTCCAACTGATGCTGGACGTGAAAGCCGGGGACGAGCAGTCCTTTGAGCTTTTGCTCCGCAGGTACAGGACTCCTCTGATCAATTTTTTGTATCGCATGGTCCGCGACCAGGCCGTTGCGGAAGATCTTACCCAGGAAGTCTTTTTTCGCGTCTATCGCGCTCGCCAGGAATACGCGCCTAGCGCGAAGTTCACCACCTGGATGTTCCGCATTGCCACAAATCTGGCGCTCAACTCGGTGCGCGACAACCGGCATCGCCAGATGGAAGTCTCCATGGATCAGCCGATTGGCGCCGGCGAGGAACAGCAACGCGCGCTTGAACTTCCGGATCGCACGCCGACTGCCGAGCAGGACCTCGTCGCACGCAGCCGTTCGGATTTGATTTTGAAAGCAGTTCACGCGCTCCCTGAAAAACAGCGGACGGCGGTGCTGCTCCACAAGTATCAGGAACTCGATTACGGCGAGATCGCCCGCATTCTCGAATGCTCGGAAAGCGCGCTAAAATCGCTGCTGTTTCGCGCGTATGAGACGCTGCGCGCGGAACTGGCGCCGATGATGGACTCTTCGACCAAGGCGTAGAGAAGTGAGGACAATATGTCTGGCACGGAACGTGACAAGCAACAATGCGCCGCACTGGAAAATAGCTTAGTCGAATATCTCGACGGCCGCGCCCGGCCCGCCGAGCGGCGCTTCGTCGAGGAGCACTTGGCTGGCTGCGCGGACTGCCGGTTGCGTGCCGAAGAATTTCGCGCGCTCTCCGGCGTGCTCGACGGCCTTCCAGTGATGTTTCCTTCGCCTTCATTCGATGCCACGTTGCGCGCGCGCATCAATGCGGAGCCCGCCCCGCGGCGCTTCTGGGATTGGCTGCCATCGCCAAGACTCGCTTTTGCGGTGACCGCGCTCGTGGCCATGTCGGTGTGGCTCGCTTCGATGCCTCGTGCCCTCACGAATTCAACGATTGCAAATCAGGCGCCTGCGGAAACCGACATTGGCATGATCCGTGATTTGTCGGTGCTGGAGAATTACGATGTAGTCTCGAAATTCGACGCGCTTTCGGAACTGCCGGTTCCGCCCGCTGCGTCGCCTGAAACTGTGACAAAAAAAGAAACCAGGTAATGAAGCTGCGATTCCAACTCGGAGTTGTTTGGGCCGCCTGGTTGGCGGCGGGACTCTTGTGCGGCCCCGTATACGGGCAGGGATTCAAGGCAGCTCGACAAGAGGCCGCCCAGGAACTCCAGCGCCCCGTGCGGCCACGACTGGGCCAGCCCGGGCTTCCCAACGCACTCGCTCCCAGAGGCAACGCCAACAAGTTGCCCCCGAAAGCGATTGAGAGGCTTCGGGATATGCCTCCGGAACGGCAGGAGAGGTTTCTTGAGAATAATCAGCGTTTCAAGAGCCTTCCGCTTGAACAGCAGGATCAAATTCGCCAGCGCCTTCAGGCTTGGAACCGCCTGACTCCCGAGCAGCAGCAGGCCTTGCGCGACCGGCAACAAGTCTGGGAACAGATGACGCCCCTGCAGCAAAGATACGTCCGGCAGATTTTGCTTCCGCGCTGGCAGCAGTTGCCCCCTGCGCGGCGGCAGGTTATCCTGCAGCGCCTGCACTCGCTCCGCAACATGAATGAGGCCGACCGGCAAGCCAAGCTCAATGATCCTGCATTTGTAGAGGGCGTGAATCCGGAAGATCGCGAAATGCTGGGTCAACTTGCCCACTTACATGTCGGTATGGCCCCGGATGCTCCATAAATTTCAATCCCGCACCGGGACGGCAGTACGAAATTTGCGAGAAGCGTCATTTTTCCCGAGTTGTACTCTTGCAAGTCTCGCCCCGGTAACTGTTACGTGACAATTTTTGAGAGCTGTCTCGGCAAATGCGGTTCTAGTCCTAGACAGAATTTATCTCCAAGCACAATCTGTAGTGGTTTTTGAAGCTCTCTCTGCAACTCTCGCCAATTTCCACAAATAAATCCCAAATCTGCATTGTTTTCCCTTGACAAGTTTTCTGTCCGGTCTACAATCGTGGCCAAAAGTGGTACAAAGTGGCAGCAAGTGAACTGAAGTGGCAAGGCAGAAGGGGTAACAAAGCGAATTAAATTAAGGGGTCTAACCGTGAGGGGAGAACGCTCCACCGTTCCTTCGGGAAGAAGACTACATGCTACGGGGAAACATTCCGGCAAGAGTGGACGAGAAGGGCCGTCTCAAAATCCCCGCAGCCTTTCTGGAAGAGCTCAAGGGATATGGCGAGCAGTTCTACGTTACGAGCGAGACCGGTGACGTTGCCAAGATTTACCCGATGAAGGTCTGGGAAGAGCTGGAAACGAAGCTGGCCAGGCTCTCATCGCACAACCGCACCAAGCAGAAGTATCTGACCTGGACCAACTATTACGGTCAGGCGGTGGAGATCGACAAGCAAGGAAGGATCCTGATTCCACCAGTGCTTCGGGAAGCGGCGCAGATGAAGGGCGACGTCGACGTAACGGGCCACCTGACCTATCTGGAAGTGTGGAACCACGATCGGTCGGTTGAGCACCTGAAGAAGAGCCCGATCACGGACGAAGACCTCAAAACGTTGGACGACCTGGGCATCTAGTTTGAACGCGCAGCATACGCCGGTGCTCGTCGATGAGACGATGGACTGGCTGAGCATCAAGCCCGGTGGACTGTACATCGACGCCACGGTTGGGCTCGGGGGACACGCGTTCGAAATTGCCCGGCGGCTCGGGGCCGGCGGGAAGCTGGTGGGCCTGGATCGCGACGCGCAGGCACTGGCAATCGCGCGCGGCAGGCTGGCGGAATTTGGAGACAAGGTGACTTTAGTGCACGCAAGCTTTTCACAAATCGGCGAGGTTTTTGCGGAGCAAATGCTCCCAGCCGCTGACGGCGTGCTGGCGGATCTGGGCGTATCGAGCCTGCAGTTGGACCTCGGCGAGCGGGGCTTTTCATTCCGCGCGCGCGGGCCGCTCGACATGCGCATGGACCGCGACATGGAAGAGACGGCAGCAGACATTGTGAACACGGCGGACGAGAAAGACCTCGCCGACCTGCTCTATCAATTCGGAGAAGAGCGGGATTCACGCAGAATCGCCAGGAGGATTGTTCGCGCGCGTCCCATTCGCGACACCGAACACCTGGCAACGGTTGTGGCAGGGGCCCGAAACGTAAGGGGAAGGCAGAAGCTGCATCCCGCGACAAAAACGTTTCTGGCGCTGCGGATTGCGGTGAATCGAGAGATGGAGGAACTCGGGCAGTTTCTTTCTAGGGTTCCTGCCACACTATCTCATGGCGGACGGTGGGTGATGCTCAGCTATCACTCGCTCGAAGACCGCCAGGTCAAGCAGAGCTTCCAACGGCTAGCGCAGGAAGGCTTGCTGAAGGTTCTCACCAAGAAGGTCATTCAGCCCTCGGACGCGGAAATTGCAACCAATCCGCGCTCGCGCAGTGCGAAGATGCGCGTCGCCGAAAAAATCGGTCCTCGCCAAGCCGTGACAGAGGGCCAGCCCGGGACGCCGCAAGGGGAAGCGTGGCTTCAATGAGCGAGTTCTACACTGTCAAACAAATTGACAATTCGCGGCTGGCGCGTCCGATGGCTCCCGATCACATGCGCGAATGTGCGCGCCTCGTTTCGCTGGGAGCCCTGATCGCCCTGTGCGCCTTCCTGTATGCCTGGCAACACTTCGAAACGATCCAGCTGCGGTACGACCTGGAGTCACTGCGGAGCGAGCGTGCCCAGGCCACCGAACTCAATCAGGAGCTCAAATTGGAGGTCGCGGGCCTGCGCGCACCGGAACGCATCGACGTGATTGCGCGGCGGCAGCTTGGCCTAACCGCCCCGGTGCCCGGCCAAGTCGCCCCGATGGATCTGCCGCCGAACGCCGTGATGGCAGAGGCGCGCCCGGCAAACACTCCGGCAGCGCAGCAATAAAATCTTGAACGCGGAAATTTGTCCCGTGCCCCTGGGGTGCGGGCTCGACCAGGGGCCCGCGCAAATCCGATGCGGGCTCCGCGCCGCGTCACCAACGCTCGACCCGGCCGGCGCGAGCGGCTTGCAGCCCGTTGGCAACGTGAAGTCGGAAAGGTGGACGGAAGGCGCCCGGCAGCGCGGACGCGGCCCGAGCCTCATGCGTGTCCGGCCCACAACGCCCGGCGAAAATCGGGACCGGGCTCGAGTTGGAGCCCGGTGAACATATGAACCTTCGCAGTCCCCGGACACGGATTATGATTGTGGCGGCTCTGGCGGTCCTCTGGACCGGGGCGGTCGCCGGACGGCTCGCCTACCTGCAACTCTTCCGTTACAGCGAATACTACTCCCGCGCGCAGCATCAACAGCGGCTCATTGTCGAAGTCGGCGCCCGGCGCGCCGAGATTTTTGACCGCAACATGCACCCGCTGGCGATGAGTGTGCCGGTGGATTCTTGTTTTGCTGTGCCATCGGAGATTGCCGATCCCGAGATGGTCGCGCGCCTTCTTGGCAAGATTCTAGACGTTTCCTCCGACGAGATTGCCACACGCCTTGCGAGTTCCCATTCGTTCGTGTGGATCGCGCGCAAACTGCCACCTGAAAAAGTCAATCGAATCGGAGCACTCAATTTGCGTGGGATCTATTTCCAGCGCGAAGGCGGACGCTTTTATCCCAAGCGGGAACTCGCCTCGCACGTTCTGGGCTACGTGGACATCGACGAGAAGGGGCTGGGCGGAATCGAGTATTCGCTCGACGACACGATCCGCAGCAAGCCCGGCAAGATGCTGATTCTAACGGACGCGCACCGCCGCTGGTATGACTCGACCGACAAGGCCCCGGACAGCGGGACGAGCGTCGTGCTCACGCTCGACGAAAAAATCCAATACATCGCGGAGAAGGAGCTAGCGCGGGCGATTCGCGAGACGCAGGCCAAAACAGGAACCGTGATCGTCGAAAATCCGAACACTGGCGAATTGCTGGCCGTCGCGAATTGGCCGACGTTCAACCCCAACGCAGCGAAAGACAGTACGCCCGAATCGCGCATGGACCGCGCGGCGAGCGCCCTCTATGAACCGGGCTCCGTGTTCAAGGTGGTGACGCTGTCGGCTGCCATCGACCAGGGCCTCGCGAAGCCGGACGATCTCGTGGATTGCCAGAACGGCGCAATTTATATTGCCGGGCACCGCATTCGGGACCACAAGCCGTTTGGAACGCTTACCGTTGCGCAGATTTTGCAGTATTCGAGCGATGTTGGTGCAATCAAAGTCGGTTTGCGATTGGGAGCGCCCAAGTTTTACGACTACATCCGTGCCTTCGGCTTCGGCCAACTCACCGGAGTGGACTTGCCGGGAGAGAGCCGCGGAAAGCTGCGCCACATCGAAAACTGGACACCGGTTTCGGTCGGCTCTGTTTCCATGGGGCAGGAAATCGGTGTGACTCCGCTACAGATGATCACGGCGGTGACGGCAATGGCGAATGGCGGGCTGATCGTCAGGCCGCACGTGATCCGTGAATTGCGCCGCGGCAATCAGGTGACCGTGCCACAGGAGCCGGAGCCGCGCCGAATCATCAAGGAAACGACGGCCGCAACGATGCGCAGCATGCTGGAAGGCGTCGTCCTCGGCGGAACGGGCAAGCGAGCCAAACTGGAGGGTTACACTTCGGCCGGAAAAACCGGAACCGCGCAGAAGTACGATCCGAACACGGGCCACTACTCCACGCATGACCTGATTGCTTCCTTCGTCGGTTTCGCGCCGATCAATACGCCTGCCGTTACCATTTACGTGCAGCTCGATTCGGCGGTTGGAGTGCACGAGGGCGGCGCGATTGCGGCGCCGGTGTTCCAGCGTATCGCGCAGCAGGTGCTCGCGTACCTCGATGTCCCGCGCGATATTCCTGTCGAGCCGCAAACGCTGCGCGCAAGCCGCGCGCGGGCCGCGAAAGACAAAGTGGATGAGGATTTGAGCGATATGAGTGACTTCGATCCCGTCCAGACAGCCGTGGCCTCGGAGGCTGACGACGTGGCTCCCGTGCCGCCAAGTTCCGCTGCGCCGGTCGCCGCGCCAACCGTGGAACTCGCGGAAGGAGCGGGCATTCCCGCGCCGCAACTCGTGGGGAAAACGGTGCGCGAGGTTAGCGAAGAGTGCCTGAAAATGGGGTTGAGCCCTGTCCTCGTGGGCACCGGAATTGCAACGGGGCAATCTCCCGAGCCTGGAGCCGTGGTCCGCCGCGGGAGCCGGATTACGGTGCAATTTGCACGCGATGCCTCCTTGTTGTCAGCGGCAGTCCAGGGAAAGGTGAAGTGAGCGTGAGGGCAGGATTTATGGCAGCCAACGGCGAAAGCGAGACCCGCACGACACTGGCGGGAACGGCACGCGCCGCCGTGCGTCTGGCAAAACTCCTGAGAGGCGTCGAGACGCAATCCGCCGGAGCGCATGGCGATCTGGAAATCTCCGAAATCACCTATGACAGCCGGCACGCGAAGCCCGGGACTTTGTTTGTCGCGATTCGCGGAGAAAAAATGGACGGCAATAATTTTGTGTCCGACGCCGTGGCCCGAGGGGCCGTCGCCGTTTTGAGCGAACAGCAGAATCCAAAAGCGCTTCCGTCTGATTTTCCATGGGTGCAGGTTACGGACGCGCGCAAGGCGCTGGCGACCGCGGCGGCCAATTACTATGGACGTCCCGCCGAGGTGCTCAAGCTGATTGGTGTGACCGGCACAAACGGCAAAACCACGACGTCCTATCTCGTGGACGCCATCCTACGCGCGGCGGGTTGCGAAGTCGGCTTGCTCGGTACGATTGGCTACCGGCTCGTGCGCGAGACGCGCCCGGCGCCGAACACTACGCCCGAATCGCTTGACCTGCAGAAATTCCTGGCGGAAATCGTTCGCGCGGGAGGCACACACGCGGTTCTTGAGGCCAGTTCTCACGCGCTCGCGATGAACCGTTTGTGGGGCTGCCCGTTCGCGGTGGCGATTTTCACGAATCTGACGCGCGACCACCTCGACTATCACGAGACGATGGACGACTACTTCGGCGCCAAGAGGCGCTTGTTCGAAGGCACCGGCGCCGCGGCCCCCGCAGCGGCCGTCATCAATCGCGACACCGAATACGGGCGGCAACTCTCCGGCCTCATTCCACGCACACTGACCTATGGCCTTGACTCGGGCGCGGATATCACGACCCGCAAGCCGTTGCTTTCCCTTTCGGGCATCGAATTCGTTGCCGAAACTCCCGCCGGGAAAATAGAGATTCGATCGAAGCTCGTGGGGCGGCCCAACGTCTACAACATTTTGGCCGCGATCGGAACCGGCGTGGCTCTCGACCTAGCCCGAGAAGTCATTGCCGCCGGTGTCGCGCAGCTTGTCGCCGTTCCCGGTCGCTTCGAGCGCGTCGAACAGGGACAACCCTTCCTTGTGATCGTGGATTACGCGCATACCGACGACGCGTTGCGTAACCTGCTCGCCACCGCCAAGGAACTGAATCCGGACGGGCGCATCATCACTCTGTTTGGCTGCGGCGGCGACCGCGACCGTACCAAGCGGCCTCTAATGGGTGAGGCGGCGGGCCTCGTGAGCGACATCGTCGTACTCACATCGGACAATCCTCGGAGCGAAGATCCGCTCCTCATCATCAACGACGCGATTGTCGGCGTGCAGCGGACCAAGGCAAAACTGTTCGTGGAGCCGGATCGGCAGAAGGCGGTTGAGATCGCGCTCGATGAGGCGCGTGCGGGTGACACCGTGCTTCTTGCGGGCAAAGGGCACGAAACGTATCAGGTCCTGCGTGATCGCACGATCGATTTCGATGACCGCGCCGTAGCGCGCCGCATCCTGCGCCAACGCGGCTACGGAGAATAGCGAGCGCGGTGCGCGGCTGATGGCGCGCGGCATGGAACGTGCACAAAGTCAGATGGGCCGCTGACAGGACTCCGGCCCACAAAGTGTCAGGGACGCTGATCCAAGGGTGAACCCAGACCAGTGAAACCCAGCCCCTTGAGGACGCTATGCGGTGGACGGTTGAAGAAGTGGCTCGCGCTCTGGGTGTTACGCCGCCCGGTGGCCTCGACCCCCTGGCCCGGTTGGCCGGTGTCTCAATTGACTCTCGGACCATGGTTCGCGGAGAGCTTTTCGTCGCGATACACGGGCCGCGTCACGATGGACACAGTTTTATCGTGGCGGCATTGGATGCCGGGGCGCTTGCCGGTCTTGTGGCATCCGACCGCCTGCCTGAGTATGGGGAGCAGGTCCGTTCGAAGCTCCTTGCGGTACCGGACACGCTCGCCGCGCTTCAAAGCCTCGCTCAGGCCGTTCGAACGGGATGGGGGCGACGCCTGGCGGCCGTCACCGGATCGGCCGGAAAAACCACAACGAAGGAAATTCTGGCGTCGCTGCTGGCCGCGCGGTTCCGCGTTCTGAAGTCCGAGGGAAACCTGAATAACGAGTACGGACTCCCTTTGCAATTGCTCCGGCTGGACGACGCAGACGAGGCCGCGGTCGTGGAACTGGGGATGTCGCACGCGGGCGAGATCAGGCGCCTTGCGGAGATCGCGCGCCCTGACGTGGGGGTTGTGACGCGCGTCGCGCCGGTGCATCTGGAGTTTTTCGCCTCTGTGGATGAAATCGCGCTGGCCAAGCGCGAATTGATCGAAGGTCTCGCGGGGCGTGAAAGCATTGCGGTCCTGAACGCCGACGATCCGCGCGTCGCGCGCTTTGCCGAGGTTGCGCCGGGGCGCGTCGTGACGTTCGGCGTGGCGGGCCGTGCCGATTTTCGCGCTGGAAATATACAGGACCGCGGTCTGAACGGCAGCGAGTTTGATTTTTGGTGGCCTGGCGGCCGGGCCCGGCTCCATTTGCCGCTCGCCGGCCGGCATAACATATCCAACGCGCTTGCTGCACTGGCCGCGGCGAGTGTCTGGGGTGTCGGCGCGGCGGAAGCGAAGGAAATTTTCCCGAAGCTTGTGGCCACGGGCATGCGTGGCCGAGTCTTGCGCTACGACGCGGGTTTCACTGTGATCAACGATTGTTACAACTCGAATCCGGTCGCTCTGGCCGCGATGGTCGAGCTACTCGCAAACACGCGCGCCGCGGGGCGTCACATGCTTGCGGCCGGCGAAATGTTGGAGCTGGGGCCGGCGTCCGCCGAGCTGCACCGGGAGGCCGGACGGTCGGCTGCCGCGAACAAAAAACTCGATTGGATCGTCGGCGTACAGGGAGACGCCGAGAGCTTCGTGCAGGGAGCCGTGGAAGCGGGGCATCC
>Ga0335085_10010046_pt1 | contig 14204 bp, 12 predicted proteins | sample Lox_Sample_45_FD_206712 | JGI IMG/M metagenome (GOLD analysis project Ga0335085, IMG submission 206712) | Soil microbial communities from Loxahatchee National Wildlife Refuge, Florida, United States - Lox_Sample_4.5 | ecosystem: Environmental > Terrestrial > Soil > Wetlands | place: USA...
CTCCATCCCACCCCACTCCTGCTCCTCCCCCCCCCACCTCTCACGCCTTCATGAATAATCCAGACCAAGGGGCGTCCTAACACAGCCCAGGGCAACGCCCTGGGCCTGCAATTCCCAACCCGCTTTCATCCCCAAGCCCTGAAGGGGCGTGCAAATAAAAACCCGTGCCACCCTCCTTCTCGAACACGACAAATGTGGGATTGACGGCGGGTTGTAGATCGCCCTTACAGGGCTCAGTTGAAATGGCGGGGCCGGTAAACCCAGGGCGTTGCCCTGGGCTGTGTTAGGTCGCCCCTTGGGGCTCGAGAGCGGGCAGCATAGGCTCTTGCCTGTGCCATGGCTGATGCGGTTCATGCATAGAGCGCCCCGATCCATCGGGGTGCCACTTAAGCCCGGACTGGCGACGGATGGGACGCGGTGGCAGAGATGTTGCCCGTGTTCGTGGGGCGCAGACATAAAATGCAATGCATGTGCCACTTGTGTTTGCTGATCGTGGCTACCGGGTGCAGCGTATGTGTATAATGTGATCGGGGGAACTTATGGAATGGCCCCCCGAGAAGGACAAGCCCGAGATTCAGCGAGCCAGAATCGAGGAAATCGCCAAGGACATCTACCCAAATGGCGCTGTTCGCTTCGATGAGTCGTAGATTGGGGGAAAATCATCAAACTCAGAATCGATGATGCTAGCAGCGGAAGGATGCGTGCAGGCCCGTCTGCCGAGTATGAATCGTCGGAAGTAGCCGACATGTCGGACATCCAGGTGGAGCAGATGCTTCAGTCGCTCCAGAGAAAGGCCCGTAGCACAGGCTGAAAGCGCAGACAGGTTGGTGAGATCACCGGGTCTTACCAGGAATAATCCCCACGGCGAACACACGCGGACCTGAAATACCGGTCCTGCACTGGCGTGCGTTGGCGGGGGCTGTAAACCGAGTGGGTGCTACCGTGGTCGATGCAGACAAGTTGAAATCGATCAACGAAATGTTTGCAGAGTTCTTGCAATTGGGCGAACAGTTGGGCGAAAACCCAACTCAACTGTGGATGGATGTCATCCAGCTTTGGGCGAGTACCTTCAAGAAGAGAATTACTGTACAAAGAAAAGCCCGTCTGCTTCGCGGAGCCGTGCTCCTGGCGGCGGCTGCATTTGAGGCTTGGACGAATTTCCTCGCTGGAATGGTTATCCAAGTTGGAACTGTCGCAAGTCGCCGCTTGACCGAAGCCGAGATAGATTGTCTAAAAGAACGCCGAAAGGTGCTCCGGGACGGCAAGATAAAAGAGGAGAAGGTCCGATATAGTTCGGCAGATCGGTTTTTGTTGCTCTTTCAAATACTGAATGGGAACCAAGCGCTGCCCGAACACCTGCACACTCAACTCAAATCCGCATTCGTAACGCGGGATGAACTGGTTCACCCCAAGCCTGAAAAGTTCGCCGACGTCCTGGAATCCGGTCGTGGCTCGATCGTCATCGCAACCTTTTTGGCCGTGGACATTGAGTTGGCCAAGGCATGGATCAAGGCCAAAGAGACTAAGCCGCGCCTCGTTCTCGTAGACAATCACCCCCGACAGGGTTAACGTCGTTCAATTTCAATAATCCGGTTCTTGCCATTATTTCGCCAAATCTTCTCGAGTACCACAGCCCCCTCGTTCACGTCTGCGGCTTGTGTTGCACAGTAGGTGGAGCCGCGCCAACGCAGACGATTCCTATAAGAGGCAACGCATCATTTTCCCATGCGCCAGAGCTTGATCGTTTTGTCAAAGCCTCCGGAAGCGAGTAGTTTTCCATCCGGGCTGAAAGCGATGCATGAGACGATGCTCTCGTGGCCCCTCAGGGTTTGCTTTAGGTTTCCCATGGGCATGTCCCAGAGATCAATCGTGCCGTCATCCAATCCAGAGGCAAGTAGCTTCCCATCTGGGCTGAAGGCGACGGACCAGGCCGAAGGGAAAGTGGGTGGGTGGATTGTGATTGTGGTCAGTGTTTTAGTAAGCTTGGCGGTGGCCACGTCCCAGAGCTTGATCCCGACCACAATGCTCCCAGTGACCAGCGCCTTTCCATCGGGGCTAAAGGCAACGGTTTCGATTATTCCGGAATGTCCCGTCACCGGATCGGTCCCGGTGTACCATTGCCTCAAAGTGCCGGTTGACACGTCCCAGACGTTGATCGTGCCATCAAGGGTTCCTGCGGCCAATAGCTTCCCATCAGGGCTGAAGGCGACACAATTGACCTGTTTCTCATAGGCACCAGGATCCGTAATAGATTTATGGGGTCCGGGCAAAGCTCGTCGCACGGATCCAGTGGCAACCTCTAAAAGTTCGACGCCGTCGGGCCCACTTTCGACACTGGTGGGCAGGATTTGCTGCCCATCCGGGGTGTAGCCGACCCCACTGGAGGCGAGGAGTTGACCATCCGGGCTAAAGGCTATGGAATTGCCGTTGCCCGAATGGTTGGGGAGTGTCTTCCTCAGTGTGCCTGTGGGCATATCCCAAAATCGGATCGCGTTGTCCTCCTTTCCCTGTTCGCGAATTTTGTTTTCCGGCGTCAGCATAGGGGTAACGCTTCGCGAGGCCAAAAGTTTCCCGTCCGGACTCATGGCAATAGAATCAACCAATTCGGATGACCCGGTCAACGTCTGGCTTTGCGTCCCCGTGGTTACGTCCCAAAGCTTGATCGTGCCATCAAAGCTTCCCGAGGCCAGCAACTACCCATCCGGGCTGAAGGCGACGCTGTTGACGTAACCGTCGTGGCCCGTGAGAGTATGTTCGAGCACATACGGCGTGTTCGTCAACCCTGGTCTCGGCCTTTTCGAGTACCAAAACACCCCGGTTGCAGCAGCAAGCAGAAAGACAAAACAGGCGGCGATGACAAGCCATTTTCGCCGCAAGGATTGAGGTTCTTCAGGAATGCGCTTCAGTGCAACGCTTTCCTGCAAGGCGGTGGGAATGATCGTCTGGGGGGCGGGCACTGCTGTGGCTTGCGGTTGCGACTTGACGGTATCTTGGTGCGGGTCGGGCCGCGCAGCGGGCTCGGAACCGATTGCGGCGGCGTGCGCAAACTCGCTTGCAAATTCCAATACCGAACCGTAACGCTGGTCGCGGTCCTTGGCGAGTGCCTTCATCACCACGCCTTCGAGTTGGAGCAGTGCGGGGAGGTCGGGTTTGACGGCCCGGAATGCCGGTGGGTCTTCCTGCATGTGCATGCGCAGGTATCCGACTGGGGTGTCGGAATGAAACGGCGTGCGACCAGTGAGCATCTCGTACACCACCACGCCCAACGAGTAAACATCCGAGCGCGCGTCGAGTTCATCGCTTCTCATGCCGGAGGCCTGCTCGAACGACATATAAGCGGGCGTGCCGAGCACCATGCCGGTCTGCGTGTGGGCGCTGGATTCGCGCAGCTTGGCAATGCCGAAATCGACGAGTTTGACCTGGGCGCCCGCATCGGGCGCCCCTATATCCGCTGCCGGCGGGGACGCCGGCGTTACAGACTCGTCGTCGGGATAGGTCAGGAAAATGTTGTCGGGTTTAGGGTCGCGATGAATGATGCCCAGTTTGTGCGCAGCGTTCAGACCTCGCGCCGCTTGCTGCAGAATTCCCGCAACCTCGGCCACGGGAAGTGCAACCCGACGCGCGAGGGCCTCGCGCAGAGACTCGCCTTCGAGGTACTCCATGGCGATGTAGGGGGTGCCGTCGTCGGACTGGCCGGATTCGTATATGATGACGACGTTGGGGTGATGAATGCGGCCCGTGGAAGCCGCTTCATTCCGAAAGCGCAGCAGGAAATCGGGATCATCCAGCAGCTTGCGGCTCAGAACTTTGAGCGCCACCGGACGGTTGCCCACCGCGATCTGCTCGGCGGGGAAAACCGCGCCCATGCCGCCCGCTCCCAGTTGCCGGATAAGCCGGAAACGGCGCGTAATACTCGCAGCGAGTTGGGCGTCGATCTGCTTGAAAAAAGAGTCGTCAGTCATCAGTCCTCAGTTTTCAGTAAAAGCGGCCCAGATTTTCGGCTGTCACTGAAAACTGATTACTAATAACTGACACCTGTCTCAGTCACAGCGGCAAATCCCCTGGCTGTAGCGGCGATCGGAGTCTACCCCGCAGGGCGGGCATCGCCCTATGGTAATTGCAGCGCTGCCCTTGAGAGCCTGTCCTGAGCGGGGCGAAGGATCGGCACGTGCTGAACGGAAGTTCAGCGCTACGACACGGATTCGGCGGTCGGAGACCGCCGCTACAGCAGGGTGCAGCGCGCCATCGCGCGGACAGAACTCAGAAGGCGCGAAGAAGCCGATTGCCTTGACCACCGAGACGCGAAGAAACAGAGGAAAGGCCCCTCCTTTTCAGGTCTCAGTGCCTCTGTGTCTCTGTGGTGAGAACGAATTCAGGGTGTTTTTCTCCCCAGCATGCGAGGCCCTTAAAAAGCGGCGAGGCGGCCCCTTTAAGCAGCCTTCATTTTTCACTTGACAAGGCCAACATGTTAGGCTATGATAGAGGAGTGAGGATCGAGGCCGGTCTTGCCTTGGTTCCCGCGCGCGTCGGCGGCAAGCCCGATGGTCAACGAGGTGGCAAACCGACAAACTGTACCAATGGCCGTGGGACTTCATGTCCCTCAGCGGACAAACTGCCCTAAGCTGAGAACTGATTGAAAATAGTGAGTCTGGAAAGTGATTTTTCTCCCGCCAAAGCTGACAACATACTGAAAAGAAATCTACTTACAGAAAAGATTGGGAAGACCGAAAATGGCGTGCAAATTGTCCGATGAATGGGACGCCAATTTGTCGATCGTAGGTACTAGAAAAGGCCCGGCATGATGAGAAAGCCGGGCAGGGCGCCGAGTCTCAGGGGCCATAAGCGCTAACTTGAGGATTTGACCACCCCAAAACTCGCAGATACCCAAGAGAAGGATACCCTTCTCCCCTGGGGAGAAGGTGGCCGAGGTACGAGGCCGGATGAGGGGGCACTTTCTACCGGGTAGTTCGATGCCCATCGCCTGCCCTCGGCTCCGACTTTGAATCGCAGGCCTCGGGCATACGATGGAGGAAGCCCTCACCCCCACGACTAGCGGAGCGTGGGGCCCCCTCCGCCTTGCGGTCCCCCCTCTCCCCGAGGGAGAGGGCCAATTTCGTTAAGTTAGCGCTTATGGTCTCAGGGGCTAGGAGTCAGAAGTCAGGGGCTAGGATTCAGGCGCGAGGATTCAGGAGTCAACGTTCTGTCCTCTGTTTTCTGTCTCCTACTTTCAATCTACCGCCTGATGCCCACTGCCTACTGTCCACTGCCTACGGATTTTGCTCGCTGCATTCTGCCTACTGCTTACTGCCGCCTGCCTACTGAAGTTCTCGGTACCCCGACTCACACCACGCTCTCAGACGGAGCTTGGCTTCCTCGATGAGGTTGAGGATGTCTTTCGCGTCCTTGGTCTCCATCGCTTCGTTGCCCCAGATTGGTGCAAGCAGGCCGCGCGCGGGCTTGTCCGTTTTCAGGAACGAGGGGTCGAGCATGGCCAATGCGGCGGCGGTCCCCAGGGCGTAGCGGCGGGGGACAACGTTCTGCTGCAACGCCAGGCGCAGAGTTCCCACCAGGCGGTCGTCCCAACCCAACTTGCGGTGCGGGTCGCGGCCCACGCGCTCCACGCTGTCCAGCAAGTAAGGATTGGTCATGCGCTCCAGCAGATCGTCGACATACTCACGGTAGCCTTCGGGCGTGAACAGGCGGTCCTTGCCGCCATGTTTGCGAATCAGCGCTTCACCCGATTCCTCCAGGAAGGCGGCGCGAATGAAGGCCAGAAGATCAGTCGTGTGGCGCAAGTCGGCGATGCGCTCGAGTCCTCGCAAGGCGCAGAGGTAAGCGGCCAAGGCGTGCGTGGCGTTGTGGCCGTAAAGCTTGGCTTCCTCAAAAGGCAGCAGGTCTTCCTTCTCCACGAAGGCGGTAATGCCCCTTTGGAAACGCGGCTCGCCCGCTACCTGGGGAAAGCACACTTGCGAAATCAGGATGCGGTTGAAGGCTTCCACCAGAAAGGCGCGCGAACTGTCGGGCGTGACCGTGGCCAAATGCCCGGCTTGAATTTCCTCCGCTTCGGAGACCACTCCGCTCATCTTGCCAATGACCGTATTGAGAAAGCACACCCGCGCGCGCGCCGCAGCTTTTTCGGCGGGGGGGATTTCCTCAAAGACGGCGGCCTCCAGAATCTCCGCGGCGTGATTGTGATTTTCGGCGGCGTAGACCACCGCGCGCGGCCCGCCGGCCGCGGCCTTTTTGCGAAGTCCTTGCGCCAGGATGCGATGAATGCTGCCGGGTCCCGGCCCGGTATAGAAACGCACACTCGGCACGGCAGAGGAGATTTCTTCCGCCTCGGCCACGGCATCCACCAGGCGTGCTAAATCCAAGGGTGCGGCGGGGGCTTCAATCTGTACCGGACCGACGCGCGCCGCTTCCACGCGATCGGCGTGCGCGACGTTCACCGCGTAGCATCCGGCATTGCGGCGGAGGGCTTCGACCGCGTCCGTCGCCACTTCGCCCACCACCAGGCGCGCGAAGCCTCCGGAGCGGAATGCTTCGTAGAGAAAGAGGCCCGCCTGAATGGCTCCGAATCCGAAGCCCACGAAGGTGCGATGACCGGTCAATGCCATGCTTCAGTCCTTGCTAAGTGCAGTGGTCAGTGGAGAGTGGCTAGTGGTTAGTCGCCAGTCGCTAGCCATTTCTTGTAGCGCCGGCTTCAGCCCGGCACGTGCCGGTCCTTCGCCCCGCTTAGGACAGGCTCTCAAGACCGGCGCTGTTAGCCACCCTCCACTAACCGCTGTTCTTCAAGTAGTGGCGCTCGTCCTGCGCCGTCCAGGATTTTACGGAGAGGATTTGGCTGCTCGGCCGGTGGGGATAGACCACCGCCTTGCCGTCGATCGCTTGCGCCTTGACCATTTGCAGGAATTCCGGAGCGTGCGCAAGATCGCCGATGCGCGCAATGTGATCTCCCGCGTCGATCTCCCGCGCGGCCATCAACTCCAGCGTACGCGCCACATCCCAGGGCGAGCCGCCGCTGGAGCCGGTGATGTTGATTTCCTTGTAGTGCACCAGGCTGGTCTCAAATCCCACCGTGTCCTCGCCCTTCTTCAATCCGCCGAACAAGTTGAGAACCGCGCCGCGGCCGACCAATCCCTGGGCATCGGCAATCACCTGGCGCGCACCGACGGCAACGATCACGTCGTCAGCGCCCGCGAAATTGGTCAACTCGTTCACAGCCTGCTTCAGATCCTCGCTCGTGGGGTTGAGGGTACGAAGGGCAATGCCCAGCGCTGCGGCGCGGGGGCCGAAGAGCGTCCTTACGACTTCCAGGCGCGATTCCACCAGGTCCGCGGCTACAATCGCGCGCGGCCGATAGCTCATGGCCAAGGCAACGTGCATGCGTCCCATGGCGCCCGCCCCCAGAACTATGGTCACGCCACCGGGCTTCAACCCTTTCACGACTCCGCGCGGGCCAAGGGCATCGTCCTGCGTTAGGTGGACGTGGTGATCCTGCGCCGAGATCACGCAGGAGAAGGGTTCGCTCAACGCCGCATGAGCATAAGGTAGCGTGGCGTCCGGAAGAGGAAGCAAGCAACCGGCGGCAAGAATCTCCTCCGTGATCAGAACATATTCCGCCAGGTGCCCGCCCAAAGTGTATCCCACCGCCACCTTGTTGATTCCCCGCGCGTGGTCACGGTAGCGCTCGCGATGGTTGATGGGCGCGCTATCCACGGCGGGTTGGATAACGTACCGTTGCCCGGGGGTGTAGCGCGCACGCAAGTCGGCTCCGACCTCCACCAGAGTGACGGAGCCTTCGTCCCCCAGAATCAGCGGAAAGCGCGTGTTGTCCCACCCGTAGATGAGCGGATGGTTCGGCCCTTGTTCGACCAGCTTGATCAGCGATGTGCAAATCCCGGCGGCGTCCACGCGCGCCAGCATCTGCCGCGGACCGGGGCGGGGAGTCGGTACCCTGCGCACTCCCAAGTGGGAGAATCCGATCCCATCCAATACGACAGCGCGCATTTCATCCGGGGTAGTGGCTGCTTGCTGGGACTCTTCCTCCGCGTTTTCACTTGCTTCGATTGGTTCAAGGTGTATTTCTTCTTGCGCCATGTTTTACCCCCAAGTCCAGAATACGCGGTCTGCCGTCACGCCGCCAGGGTTCACGTGTTCCCATTAACAGTTCTTGGACGAGCTCAACTCGCGCTCGGGGAGGGAGATCATACCTTGGTTAATGAACTTCGGACTCTGGAAACGACCTACATTCGCAGTCACGCAATCCCACCCATCCAGCTTCTGGCCCGGCATGATTGGCATCCGACCCGAGGCGCAAGTGAGATAGCCATTCCTGGGGAAGAACGAACGGGCGCCGAACCATCCAACTTTGGGCCGTTTATAGTCGCCGAAGTGGGCTTGAGGGGTCAACCTGAATTCTCCGAAGGGTCGCTTCCCATTCGAACAATGGAATGGCCTTCGTACGTCGAAACCCGCCACTCAGACTTACGGGTTTCGCCGAAAAGGCCATGAGGAGGAATGGCTGCCCGACACTGACTTTTGCTAGGACGCGGGGCAAACTGCCTCTCCTGAACCATGATCCTCGCCGGACCATCTATCATGACATTTTGGACTAAACCATTTGCGGGGTTCTAAAGTTCGTGGCAGGAGCGCTCAGCGGCGGACCGATCGAAGTAGCGAGCACGTGGCCGGGGAAAGAACGATCCCATTCGCATGACACGTGTTCATATATCCTCCATGTTAACCCGTCTACGTGAGTAACCCCATTAGAATACCAACTAATGAGCAAATTAGCGCACTATGCTGCAAAACACCACACATCCCAGGGACGGTAATGGAGAGGGACTGGAAAGTATAGAAAGTTAACGCTTTGTAAAGGCATCGGCAGACAAATCATTCACATCTTTGGCGAAGCCATTGCTATCTATTCGCTGTTCGCGGGGTTTTGAGGCAATGTTTCCAAAGAACCACCCTCTTAGAATTCGGTTAGCGGGACGGTCCACGGGGGGACTGCTCCTTCATCTCGTCATATCGGCAGTTTGGGTATCGAGGGTTAGCATACTTTCTGCCGCCGACTCCCCGGATCACCCCCACGTTGATACAAAAAACTTAGGAGCCGAAACCTGCCTCAAGTGCCATCCCACCAAGAATCAGGGGAAGTTCGTGCATACGGCCGTGGGGACGGGGTGTGAGAACTGCCACGAAGTGGCCTCCAGAGACAACCAAACGACGATCACGCTGCGAGCTAAGGGTGGCGACTTGTGCGCGAAGTGCCATGAAATCAAGAAGGGCCCCGCACTGCATAGGCCTTACAAAGCAGGACAGTGCCTGATCTGCCACGACCCGCACACAGGAGATTACCAAGCACAAACGCGCGCCGCCCTGGGCACGCTCTGCCTCGGCTGCCACATGCTGAATCAGCCCGACGCGAGAGTGAATGCCGGAACCAAGGTTGTAACCATTTTAGATGGTAGGGCTTACGATCTTGAGTCTTGGCAGAGCGCGCCCAAGATTGGGGAGGGGCACTCCGATAGCAATATGGCTCGCATGGCGAGTGACCCGACCAGCGGCAAGAAGCCTGGGAAGTCTGCCGCGGAGGTCAATTGCCTATCCTGTCATGATCCCCACGCCAGCAAGGCGGAGCACCTGTTGCGGACGGCGGGGGAAAGCCGAAGGGCAGCCGAAAATCCCACCCCCGGATATCACAATGACTACACGCGTGTAGCCGGGGCAGCGCGGTGGGTCGCCGTAGTCCCAGGCCCATTTCTTGGGGGTCGGCGGTGAAGAGGGTCCTGATGCTCGCCATGCTGATAGGTTTGACGGTTCCACGGCTCGAGGCAGCCAAGCACCCCACTCTCGACCCGAATGTCGATGCGGCGAAATGTCTCGAGTGCCATGGGGACAAAACAAAAGGGAAGTTTGTGCACGCTGCGATGGCGAAAGGCTGCCTGAGTTGCCACGAAGTTCGCGTGAACAAGGACATCACCCGGCTGAAGTTAGTCACCACCAACTCCCTTACCCTCTGCCTCAGTTGCCACGCTGACAAGAGTGCCTCCAATATCAAGGGCAAAGTCCACAGCCCCGCTGTCCGTCAGTGTCTCCAATGCCACGATCCACACACGGCGGGAGACAAGAACCTGTTATTGAGGCCGACCTCGGGAGCAACGCAGCAGGAGAACCTCTGCTTGTCTTGTCACAACACGGGCGTGGAAATACCCAAGGGAGGCAGCCGACATGCGGCGCTCGACAAGGGTTGCGAGACATGCCACACCGTACACAAGACAGGCGACCCCACGCAAAGCGAATTTGCGAATCACCTGACCAAAAACGCGCCACAGTTGTGTCTTGACTGTCACGATGCGAAAGGTGCGGCGATGGTTAAGGCCCACCCCGATCAGTCCATCGCCAGTGCCGACTGCCTAAAGTGTCATGATCCACACGAGTCCAAGTCGCCGAAGTTGATGCGGGTGTCCCTCACGGAAAAGGCAGAACCCGTAATCGCTCAGGTCACGCCGGAACACCCCTATATCGATCCCAAAGACATTAAATCCGAGTCCTGCATCAAGTGCCATCCCAATAACAAAACCGGCAAGTTTGTGCATACGGCAGTAGGAATGGGATGCGACAACTGCCACACCGCGACCTCCGAGAAAAACAAGACCACGCTTTCCTACGTGGCAACAGGTGGTGACCTTTGTGCCATGTGCCACGAAGCACAGAAGGCCTCCGTCAAGCACGGCCCTTTCAAAGAGGGGCAATGTTTAGTCTGCCATGATCCCCACACAGGAAATTATCCAAACCAGCTTCGCGCCCCCGTCGATGCGCTTTGTCTTGAGTGCCACGGGCCAGACACGAACGCGCAAAAACCGGATAAGAACCACTTGGTGGCGCTCTTCGATGGCAAAGTGAAACTGCCAGAAGGCTACTTCAATCAGGTCCCCATACTGCCATTGAAGTATGGCCTCGGACACCCGACGGAAAAACACCCGGTTGCCGACGTGGTAAACCCGAAAACCAAGATCACGGTTGCGATGAACTGTCTCACCTGCCATCAGCACCATGCGGGGAACGTGCCGGCGATGCTGGTGAAGGACCAGAAAAACGACATGAATTTCTGCAAGAGCTGCCACGTCAATGGAATGGACCTTACGGATGTGCGGATGGGAGGTAAATGAGATGCCAGAGCGCAGGCCATATTCGCTTCGCCGGGTGAAATTCGGGGTAGCCGCAGTCAGCTTGCTGTCGCTCGCCGTGGTTTTGCCGGCGCCACTCCTAGCCGGAAAGAAGAAGGCGGATGCCCCGCCTCCGGCGAAACTGGGAGAGCAGCGGGTGAAGGCATATTTCGATATCGCCAAGATCGTATGGCCGAACCCGCCGGCGATTCCACGGATCGCGTTTCAGGAGCTCTTCACGGGAGAAAAGATTGATCCCGACCTCTATACAAAGAAAGGGCACAAGCAGACTTGGATGGACCGTCTGGCCGGCACGCAGACTGCCGACGAAATCAAACTTGACAGCCTCCCCTTTCAACTTATGCGGACGTATGGAGTGGGGGTCGACTCGAAGGGCTTGATCTATGCGGCAGACCAGGGGGTGGGCGCGATATTCATCTTCGATCCGGCGAAAAAGGACCATGTGGAATTGATCGGTAACGGCAGGCAGGCGAACTTTGGCCTGATCGTGGATGTTGCGCTGGACGATGATGACAGCCTATTTGTCACGGACGCCAAGCTCCGCCACGTCTTGAAGTTCAACGTCAAACACGACGTGGAAGCGTCGATTGGAGCGGACCTGCTGGTTCGCCCGGGTGGTGTGGCGATCGATCGGAAGAACCGGTTCCTTTATGTGGTCGACACCGGAAACGATGTTGTGGATGTCTTCGATGCGGACAACTACAAGCTGTTACGCCAAATCGGCAAACCCAGCACGAAGCACGAACAGACGGACCCTGGAACCTTCTCTCTTCCCGAGGGCGTAGCCTTAGACAAGGATGGCGACGTTTACGTCACCGACACCTTCAACAACCGAGTCGAGATCTTTGATGCTGACGGTAAGTTTCTCAGCACGTTTGGCAAGAACGGCGATAGTCCCGCGGATTTTGAGCGGCCCAAGGGGATTGCCGTCGATTGCGACGGCCATATCTGGGTGGTCGATGCGGCCCAGAACCTGGTGAAGGTGTTCGACCGGAAAGGCCGCCTGCTCATCTACTTTGGCGGGCAGGGATATTACCCGGGCCAATTCATGGGGCCGTTTGGGATCGCCATCGACCAGTCCAATCGAGTCATCGTTTCTGAGACGTTTCCCGGCCGGGTGCAGGTTTTCCGTTACGTGACTGACGCGGAAGCCGCCGCCGAGAAGGCGCGCCGGGAAAGCGGCGAACAGAAACCGGCGGCGGGACAGGCTTCAAGCGGAAAAGATGCCAGCGCCACGATGCCCGCCGGCGTGGGGCTCGAGGCGTCACAAGCAAGGCCTGATTTGCCGGCAAGGAAGGATTCTGCGGCGCAATAGCGCTGCCACAAGTTTCGGCCATCAGCGAATGGCGAATACGCAGTTCTGGGCACGGCCCGGAGCGGCATAGCAGTAAAAATCCAGCAGGAGGTAAGAGAACGAATATGAAAAAACTTAGCCTACTCGTACTTATGGTTCTTGTCGCTACGGGCGTGGCAATGGCACAGCTCACCTACAAAGGTGGCCCAGATGTTTTAGGGGCGCACAACGGCTACGGCCGCGGCTGCGTCATGTGCCATGCTCCCCATAGTGGCGTGCTCGGTAACGGAAAAGCAACCACCAGCGACCCCCAGAACGGCATGTACGCTCTGTGGGGTCAGGACCTGACTCCGTTATATGGCAAGACCTTCCTCTTCAGCGGCGACAACAAGGCCACCTACTCGGTCACGTTGCCGTCGGCTCCCGTCAGCGCCCATGACGCCAACACGATCATCCTCTTCTGTCTAAGCTGCCATGACGGTGTGTTGACCAATGTCGGCATGATGCAAGGCCAGACCGTTGAGACCTTGCCCATCGTGGGCGGCACCGCTCCGACGCTGCTTGCCAAAGCGGCTCCGGCCGGCGGGACAGCCTATCAAAATGACCACCCCGTGGGTCAGAACGCCATCGTCAGTTGCGGTGGACAGTACAACTGGGACTGCACCGGCGGCGGCAACACGGCCACACGTATTACCATGAACGGCGCCGCTTCCTCCGTATTTTTGACCAACTATCCCGGTTCATTCTGGAACGCGAGCGGCAACCCGCTGGCAACGTTCGGTACCACGGTGAATGCGGTGACCTGCACCACCTGCCACGATCAGCACAGCATGACCGTGTACTCGAACAATAACGGCTCCTTTTCGACCATGTTCTTCATCCGCGGCCAGTACACGCCCAACACCAATGGCAATTCCGTGGCGCAATTCTGCCGTAACTGCCACGGTGGCGAGTCGAACGAGGCGCACGGCGTAATGAACGTCCCGACCATCTAATCTGTTTTCTTTAACACGGGGGGGAGGAAATTCTCTCCCCCCTGCTTTTCCCGGCCGATTTGAGAGGCATAACGACATGAACCATCAAGACACGAAATTGAGCTACCAAGACACCAAGGCGCGAAGCGAATCAAGGAACAGGTTACAGGTGGCGGGGAACTGGGGAAATCGGCACTTCCTGCCTGTCGCCTGTCACCTTTCAACTGTCACCTGGTTTGCCTTGTGTTTCGGTGTCTTGGGGGTGAGCACAGCCCGCGCCCAAGTCGCCTCCCACACCCCGGTGGCGATGCCGGCGTCAACCGACTCCACCGTAATTCTCCAGCCGGTGGGTCGGCCGGTGGTGCGGGTAAATGGCACGACACTTACGGATCGCGACCTGCTCCGCGAAATGTTCACCATCTTCCCGTACGCCCGCGTGCACAACGGTTTTCCCAAGGCGATGGAAGCGGATATCCGCGATGGTGCGATGAAGATGATGATCTTCGAGGAACTCGTCTATCAGGAGGCCCGGCGCCGCAACCTGACCGTGCCCCCCGCCGCCCTCGCCCGCGCCCGGATGGACTTCCGCGCGCAGTTTAACTCCCCACAGGAATATCAGCAATTCCTTCAGGCGGAATTCCACGGTTCGGAACAGATTCTCCGCTCCAAGGTGGAGCGTTCGTTGCTCATTGACAAACTGCTGAAGCAGGAAGTGACGGACAGGGCGATGGTTTCCCCGGC
>Ga0335085_10010047_pt1 | contig 14204 bp, 11 predicted proteins | sample Lox_Sample_45_FD_206712 | JGI IMG/M metagenome (GOLD analysis project Ga0335085, IMG submission 206712) | Soil microbial communities from Loxahatchee National Wildlife Refuge, Florida, United States - Lox_Sample_4.5 | ecosystem: Environmental > Terrestrial > Soil > Wetlands | place: USA...
GTCTCTCTCGATCCGCGCCAGGTGCTGAACAAGTTCCCGCACCAGCTCAGCGGCGGCCAGCTGCAGCGGCTGCTGATCGCGCGCGCCCTGCTGCTGGACATCGAGTTCCTCGTCGCGGACGAGGTGATCAGCATGCTCGATGCGTCGACCCGCATCGACGTGCTCAACCTCCTCGGCGACCTGAAGGCGCGCGGGCTCGGGATCGTGTTCATCACGCACGACCTCTCGCTCGGGAACTACATCAGCGAGAAGACGGTGATCCTCCGGCGCGGCGCCGTCGTCGAGATGGGCGCGACGGAGAAGGTGTTCGGCAACCCGCAGCACCCGTACACGAAGATGCTGCTCGCGTCGGTGCCGCAGCTCCACGCGAAGTGGGAGGAGCTCGACCCGGTGCTGAAGGCGCAGGTGACGGAGCTCGCGTCGTCGCAGGCGGACACGCAGCGCTATGCCGACGCGGGCCGGCTCGCGCTCCCCTCCGACGGCGACGGCAACGGCCTCGTCGAGGTCGAGCAGGATCATCTGGCGGCGCCGGTCGGATGAGCGAGAGCCCGTTCCCGCCGGAGTTCGTCTGGGGCGTCGCCACGTCGGCGTACCAGATCGAGGGCGCGGTGGCCGAGGACGGCCGCGGCGAGAGCATCTGGGACCGCTTCTGCGCCACGCCCGGCGCGGTGCGCAACGGCGAGACCGGCGAGATCGCGTGCGACTTCTACCACCGCTATCCCGCGGACATCGAGCTGATGCAGGAGCTCGGCGTCGGCGCGTTCCGCTTCTCGGTCGCGTGGCCGCGCATCGTCCCGGAGGGGCGCGGCGCAGTGAACGAGGCAGGGCTCGACTTCTACGACCGGCTCGTCGACGCGCTGCTCGAGGCCGGGATCGAGCCGTGGCCGACGCTCTACCACTGGGACCTGCCGCAGCCGCTCGAGGACGCAGGCGGCTGGCCGGTGCGCGCGACCGCCGAGGCGTTCGCCGAGTACGTCGAGGCCGTCGCCGGACGGCTCGGCGACCGCGTCACGTGGTGGACGACGCACAACGAGCCGCGCGTGATGTCGTGGCTCGGCTACGGCGACGGCTCGTTCGCGCCGGGACGGGCGAGCAGCGCCGACGCCCTCGCCGCCGCGCACCACCTGCTGCTCTCGCACGGGCTGGCGGTCGCCGTCATCCGCCGCGACGTGCCCGGCGCGAGGGTCGGAATCGCGCTCGACCTCACGGACGCGGTTCCCGCGACGAACCTGCACGACGATTGCGTCGCGGCGCATGCCGTCGACGGCAGGGCGAACCGCCTGTTCCTCGACCCGCTGTTCAAGGGCGAGTACCCGGAGGACCTGCCGGAGCCGTTCGAGGGACGCACGGACGACGGCGACCTGCGCACGATAGCGGCGCCGCTCGACTTCCTCGGAGTCAACTACTACCACCGCCAGGTCGTGCGGGCGCCTGCCGAGGTCGAGCTCGTCGTCTCGCCGGAGGGGTTCACCGACCTGCTCCTGCGCCTGCGCGACGACTACGCGCCGCCCGCGATCGTCGTCACCGAGAACGGCACCTGGTTCGGCGACGCGGTGAGCCACGACGGCCGCGTGCGCGACCCCGAGCGCCAGGCGTATCTCGCCGACCACGTCGCCGCCGTCGCGGTCGCGCTCGACGCAGGCGTCCCCGTCACCGGCTACTTCGTGTGGTCGCTGCTCGACAACTTCGAGTGGAACGTCGGCTACTGGAAGCGGTTCGGCCTCGTCTACGTCGACTTCCCCACACTCGAGCGGATTCCGAAAGGGAGCTTCACCTGGTACCGCGACTTCATCGCCCGCCGGCGCCGCGCCGGCGCCGCGCCGCGGACGAGCGCCGGCCGCCGTTGAGCGGGCTGTACGGCCGCTTCGACGACGCGGCGCGCGAGTACGTCGTCGTGCGGCCGGACACGCCGCTGCCCTGGCTCAACTACCTCGGACAGGACGACCTGTTCGGCCTCTGCACGAACACCGGCGGCGGCTACACGTTCTGGCGCGACCCGCGGCTCCGCCGGCTGACCCGCTACCGCTACAACGACGCGCCGCTCGACTCCGTCGGCCGCTACCTCTACGTCAACGACGGCGGCATCGTCTGGAACCCGGGCTGGAAGCCGACGAAGACGCCGCTCGACCGCTACGAGTGCCGGCACGGGCTCGGGTACACGCGGATCGCCGGCGCACGGGACGGTGTCGAGGTCGAGCTGCTCTTCTTCGTCCCGCCCGGCGAGGACGCCGAGGTCTGGAAGACGACCGTCCGCAACACCGGCGCCGCCCCGAAGGACCTGACGCTCTTCTCGTACGTCGAGTTCTGCCTCTACCAGGCGCTCGACGACATGACGAACTTCCAGCGGACGTACTCGACCGGCGAGGTCGAGATCGACGACGCGGCGATCTACCACACGACGGGGCTGCGCGAGCGGAGGCGCCACTGCACGCTGTTCGGCTGCACGCGCGAGCCGAGCGGCTTCGACACGAGCCGCGACGCGTTCGTGGGCGTCCACAACGGCCTGCACGAGGCGGCGGTGCCGTTCGCGGGTCGCGCCCGCGGCAGCGTCGTGGACGGCTGGAACCCCGTCGGCTCGCACCAGCTCGACCTCCAGCTCGAACCCGGCACGGAGGAGACGTTCGCGTTCGTCCTCGCCTACCTCGAGGAGCCCGGCACGGTCGCCGACACCGCGCGGGGGCGCGCGCTGCTCGCCCGCTACGCGGAGCCGGGCGCGGTCGACGACGCGTTCGCCGCGCTGCGCGCGCGCTGGGACGAGCTGCTCGCCGGCTTCCAGGTCGACTGCCCCGACGAGCAGGTGCGGCGGATGCTGAACACGTGGAACCAGTCGCAGGTGACGGCGACGTTCAACCTCTCGCGCTCGGCGAGCCTGTGGGAGAGCGGCATCGGCCGCGGCATGGGCTTCCGCGACTCGAACCAGGATCTGCTCGGCTGCGTGCACCTCGTCCCGGAGCGGGCGCGGCAGCGGATCCTCGACCTCGCGTCGACGCAGCTCTCCGACGGCACGTGCTTCCACCAGTACCAGCCGCTGACGAAGAAGGGGAACGCGGAGATCGGCGGCGGCTTCTTCGACGACCACCTCTGGCTGATCGCGTCGACGTGCGCGTATATAAAGGAGACGGGCGACACGTCGATCCTCGCGGAGCCGGTCGGCTACGCGGACGTGCCCGGCGGCGCCGACGACCTCCTGCACCACCTCGAGACGGGCATCGCGCTCACGCGCGCGAACCGCGGCGACCACGGCCTGCCGCTGATCGGGCACGCCGACTGGAACGACTGCCTCAACCTGAACTGCTTCTCGACCGATCCCGACGAGTCGTTCCAGACCGCGGGCGACGTCGAGGGATCGCGCGCGGAGTCCGTGATGATCGCCGGGCTGTTCCTCTACGCGGCGCGCGAGCTCGCTGCGCTGTACGCGCATCTCGGCCGCGCGGAGGACGAGGCGCGGCTCCTCTCCGCGTACGACGAGATGCTCGCCGCGGTCGAGGCGGAGGCGTGGGACGGCGCGTGGTATCTGCGCGCGTTCGACGCGGCCGGGCGCGCGATCGGGTCGCGCGAGAGCGACGAGGGCCGCATCTTCGTCGAGAGCCAGGCGTGGTGCGTGCTCGGCGGCGCCGGCGGGGAGAACGGCCGCGCGCGGCGCGCGCTCGCCAGCGTGCAGGAGCTGCTCGCGACGGAGGACGGCATCGTCCTCGTCCAGCCGGCGTTCACGCGCTACCACCCGGAGCTCGGCGAGATCACGAGCTATCCGCCGGGGAACAAGGAGAACGCGGGGATCTTCTGCCACACGAACCCGTGGATCACGCTGTGCTGGTGCCTGCTCGGCGAGGGGGACCGCGCGCTCGACTCGTATCTCGCGATCTGCCCGGCGACGAAGCAGGACCGGATCGAGGCGTATCGCAGCGAGCCGTACGCGTTCGCGCAGATGATCGCCGGGCCTGATGCGCGCACCCCCGGCGAGGGTCGGAACTCGTGGCTGACGGGAACCGCCGCATGGGCGCTCGTCGCGCTGTCGCAGGGCATCCTCGGCGTGAAGCCCTGCTACGACGGCCTGCGCGTCGACCCGTGCATCCCGCCCGGCTGGGACGGATACCGCGTGACGCGGCGGTTCCGCGGCGTCGTCTACGAGATCGACGTGCGCAACCCGCGGCACGTCAGCGGCGGCGTGCGCGCGGTGACGGTGGACGGACGCGAGCTCGCCGGAGACCTCGTCCCGGCCGCCGCCGGCGGAAAGAAGATCGTCCACGTCGACGTGGAGCTCGGGAGGTGACGGCGGACCGGCACTCGCTGCTGCAGCGCCTCGCCGCCGAGGCGGTCGGCACGGCGCTGCTCGTCTTCGTCGGCGTAGGCGCCGTGCCGGCCCTGATCCTCTTCGACGGCGACTCGAAGTCCGCGTTCGCCGGCCCGAGCCTCGGCTTCGTCGCGCTCGCGTTCGGGCTGATCGTCGCGGGGCTGATCTACACGATCGGGAAGGTCTCCGGCTGCCACATCAACCCCGCGGTCAGCGTCGCGCTCGCGGCCACCCGCCGCTTCCCGTGGCGCGAGGTGCCGCCGTACGCGGTCGCGCAGTTCGCGGGCGCGACGGTCGGCGCGTTCCTGATCTGGGGCGTGTTCGGCGACCGCGCGACGAAGCTCGGCTACGGGTTCGGCGTCGTCAACTTCGACCGAGGCGTGACGGGCTGGGGCTCGGCGATGCTCGCGGAGGCGCTCGCCGCCGGCATCCTCGTCTTCGTCGTGCTCGGCGCGATCGACCGGCGCTCGCCGCACGCCGTCGCCGGGCTCGTGATCGGGCTCTCGCTCGCGGCGATCATCGTCACGATCGGGCCGGTGACGAACGCGTCGACGAATCCGGCGCGCTCGTTCGGGCCGCTGTTCGTGCAGACGGTGAACGGCTCGGGGACGCACAACTGGCTGAAGTTCCTGTTCGCATACACGCCGGCGGAGCTGATCGGCGCCGTGCTCGCCGCGCTCCTGTACGACCTGATCGCGACGCCGCGGGACTACGCGAACAGGCGCGTGAGCGCGTTCCGCTCGTCGTCGCCGAGCCCGACGCCGAGCGCGGCGAGCGGCGGCTCGAGATGGTCGGGACGGCGCGGGCCGACGATCACCGCCGTCACGCGCGGGTCGGCGAGGAGCCACGCGATCGCGAGCGCCGCCGGCGAGACGCCGCGCTCCGACGCAGCCTCCGCGAGGTCGTCGAGCCCGCGGTAGACCGCCTCCTCGCGGAGGTGGAGGTACGGCTCGGGGCGCGTGCTCATGCGCGAGCCTGGCGGCGCCTCCTCGCCGCGCCGGTACTTGCCGGTCAGCCAGCCCCCGGCGAGCGGGCTGAACGGCGTGAACCCGAGACCGAGCTCGGCGCAGAGCGGCAGCACGTCCTTCTCCGACTCCCTGTCGAGGAGCGAGTACGAGTTCTGCACCCAGCCGAAGGAGCCGGCGGCGAGGGCGTCGCGGAGCTTCGCGCCGTCGACGTTGCTCAGCCCGTACGCACCCACCTTCCCCGCGGCGAGGAGCTCGTCGAGCGCGCCGGCGGTCTCCGCGATCGGCACGTCGGGGTCCCACGCGTGCGTGAGGACCATGTCGACGCGCTCGACGCCGAGCCGCTGGAGGCTCGACTCGAGCTGGCGCTTCACGCGCGCCGGCGCGAGCCCGTGGTCCTCCCCTTCGGCCATCGGCGCGAACGTCTTCGTCGAGAGCACGATCCCGTCGCGGACCTCCGGCCCCTTCGTGCGGAGCCAGTCGCCGATCCACGTCTCGCTGCGCCCGCCGCCGTAGGCGTCGGCGGTGTCGAAGGTCGCGATTCCCGCCTCCCACGCCGCGTCCATGAGCGCGAACGACTGCTCGCGCGTCTCGCCCTTGCCGAAGAACGCGGGCGCGGAGCCGACGCCGCCGAAGTTGCCGCAGCCGAGGATCAGCCGGGTGACGCGGACGCCGGTTCCACCGAGGTAGGCTCGCTCCATGAGCCGGACGCTACTCGACGTCGAAGCCGTCAGGAAGCGCTTCACCTCGCTGCGCGACGGCGGCTTCGTCTTCCTCGACGCGCCCGGCGGCTCGCAGGTTCCCGACGAGGTCGGCGAGGCGATCGCGCGGACGCTGCGCGACGCCTCGGCGAACGTCGGCGCGAACTACGAGACGAGCAAGCGCGTCGAGCGGATCCTCGCCACCGCCCGAGGCGACGCGGGCCGCTTCCTCGGCTGCTCGCCCGACGACGTGATCTTCGGGCAGAACATGACGGTGCTCGACTTCTCGCTCTCGCGGACGGCGTCGCGCGACTGGAAGGAGGGCGACCGGATCCTCGTCTCGCGCCTCGACCACGACGGCGGGGTCGCGCCGTGGGTCGAGCTGGCCGCAGACCGCGGCTTCGAGGTCGACTGGATCGACGTCACCGAGGACCTGGGTCTCGACTACGACGACCTCGCGCGGAAGCTCGACGAGCGCGTGCGCGTCGTCGCGACGGTCGGCTCCTCGAACGCGGTCGGCACGATCGTCGACGTCGCGCGGGTCTCGGAGCTGGCGCACGAGGTGGGCGCGCTCTGCTGGGTCGACGCGGTGCAGTACGCGGCGCACGAGCCGGTCGACGTGCAGGCGCTCGGGTGCGACGTGTTCATCACCTCGGCGTACAAGTTCTGCGGGCCGCACCTCGGAGTCGCGTACGGCCGGCACGAGCTGCTCGAGTCGTGGCGCCCGTACAAGGCGCGCCCGGCGCCCATGGAGCCGGTCGGCCGGCGGTTCGAGCCGGGGACGGCGCCGTACGAGCTGCTCGCCGGCTTCTCAGCGACGATCGCGTACCTCGAGTCGATCGGCGGGATGGAGGCGGTGCGCGACTACGAGCACGAGCTCGGGCAGCGGTTCCTCGACGGCCTGCCGGAGTCGGCGACGGTCTACGGGCTCCCGACGATGGCGGGCCGCGTCGCGACGTTCCTCCTGAACGTCGAGGGCGTGTCGGCGGCCGACGCCGCCCGCACGCTCGCCGAGCGCGGCTTCGGCGTCTGGTCCCACGACACGTGGTACTCGCTCGGGCTGCGCGACGAGCTCCCGTACCCCGATGACGCGCTTCGCGTCGGGCTGCTGCACTACAACACGGCCGACGAGATCGACCGGTTCAACGCCGAGCTCGCCTCGCTGGCCGGCTAGCGCACTTCTCGAGTGTCCACTTCTCGAGTGTCTGACACCTCGGGCCCTTCCGGTGTCTGACACCAGGAGGGCGGTTTGGTGTCAGACACTTCCCGGCGAATCCGTGTCAGACACGGCACGGGACCGTGACGTCGCTAGGGCGTCTCCCCGGCGAGGACGCGCGCGAGCGTCGCGGCGTCGACGTTGCCGCCGCTGACGATGCAGACGACGCGGCCCTCGCCGGCGTCACCGCGGAGCGCCGTCGCGAGCGCGAGCGCGCCCGCGCCCTCCGCGACGACGCGCGCGCGGGCGGCGAGGAGCCGCATCGCCTCCGCGACCTCGCCGAGCGGGATCGCCGCCGCTCCGTCCACGAGCCCGTGCGCGCGCTTCCACATCGTCGGCAGCAGCCCGCGGCCGCCGGCGCCGTCGACGAACGACGGCGCGTAGTCGATCTCCGCCGGCCCGCCCGCGGCGAACGACGCCGCCATCGGCGCCGCCGTCTCCGGCTCCGCGGTGACGACGCGCACGTCCGGGCGCAGCGACTTCACCGCGCTCGCGATCCCCGTGGTGAGCCCTCCGCCGCCCCACGGCACGACGACGGCGTCGAACGCGCCGAGATCCTCGACGAGCTCGAGCCCGATCGTCCCGTTGCCGGCCATCACCGCGTCGTCCTCCACCGGATGGACGAACAATCCGTCGACGCCGGGGTGGCCGCGGTCGACCATCGTCTGCCACCAGACCTCGTACGGGACGAGCAGCACCTCGCCGCCGAGCCGCTCGACCGCGTCGAGCTTCGCCCGCGGCGCCGTCTCCGGCGCGACGATCCGCGCGCGCACGCCCGCCTCGCGCGCGGCCCAGGCGACGCCCTGCGCCATGTTCCCCGCGCTCGCGGTGACGACGCCGCCGGCGAGCTCCGCGCTCGACGCGGCCCGCACGGCGCTCAGCGCGCCGCGCAGCTTGAACGACCCGATCGGCTGCAGGCACTCGAGCTTCAGCCACACCTCGCACGGCGCGTCGACGTCGACGCGCACGACCGGCGTGCGCGCGACCGCGTCCGCGATCCGCTCGCGCGCGCGGCGGATCTCCTCGAGCGGGATTGCGCTCAATCGCTCTGCTTGGCGAGCTCGGTCAGCTCCGTGCGCACGCGCCAGAGCTCGGGGAACAGCTTGTTCTTGATCAGCCCGGCGAGGAGCTCGACCGGCGTGCCCTGCGTGCCGACGACGTCCTCGCCGATGATCCGCGCGACGACCTTGAAGTGGCGGAACCGCCAGACGCCGATCCGCTCGTCCCACTCCGTCAGCAGCTCGGCGAGCTGGTACAGGTCCTCGTGCTCGCGCCCGTGCGTGTACACCTCGAGCAGCGAGCGCCCGCGCTCGCGCCGGACCGCGTCGAACGCGGCGAGCAGCGGCGGCGACACGCGGCGGATCTCGCGGAACCCCGGAGAGTCGAAGCCGGAGCCGTGCCCGAGCACGCGCCGCACCTCCTGGTACTCCCACGGCGACATCAGTTCGAGATGCTCGAGGAACCCCTCGACGTACTGCACGCACGCGCAGGCGCGGCGCAGGAGACGGATCGCGCCGGCGAGGTCGCGCGCCGAGATCAGCCGCGTCGCCTCCTCGACCTCGATCCAGGCATGCTTGAGCCAGAGCTCCGACGACTGGTGCACCGTCTGGAACAGGAGCTCGTCGCGGTGCACCCACTCGTCCGGCGTCTTCTGGAGCCCGAGCAGCTCGTCGGTGCGCAGGTACCGCTCGTAGTCGCTCCCGCCGGCCCCGGACAGGATCGGCGCGTACTCGTCGTGCTCGATCGCCACGGGGAAACCGTATCGCTCCGGCCGGGACGGCGCGCCGCTGCCGTCCCGGCCGGAAGCCGCCGGCTAGTGGGTCATCGCGTTGACGAGGTCGTGCGCGTTGTCGTCGTTGCTGACCTCCCAGGCGAAGGCGCCGCGGAGGCCGAGCGCGTTGACGAGCGCGATCCGCTCGCGCACCGCCGCCGGGTCGACGTAGCTGATGAACGTGCCGCCGTTCAACGTCGGGTTGTAGAGCCACGGCGCGCCCGCGAGCGGGTCGAAGTAGCGCGTGAACCCGTTCACGCCCTGGCCGGCGGCGCTGACGGCGGTCGGACCGATCACGTCGAGGTTCGCGTCGGCGAGCCCGGTGTCGACGAGGTCGTGGTAGGTCGGCGAGTCGTTCGACGGCGCCGGGCCGTGCGCCTGGTACAGCCCGTGATTCGTCGGACCGACGCCGACGTACTCCTTGCCGTAGAACGGGATGCCGACGACGAGCTTGCTCGGCGTGATGCCGTTCAGCAGGAAGTACAGCGCGGAGCCGGCGGTGTTCCACGTCCACTGGATCGCGCCGCCGCCGACCGCCGGCTCGAGCGGGTCGAGGCCGAACGGCGAGTTGAAGTCGGTGAGCGCATCCCAGCTGCCGTGGTAGTCGAACGCCATCATGTCGACCCAGTCGACGATGCGCGACACCTGGGGAAGCTGCCAGCTGCCGGTCGAGTGGACGTTCCCGCCGGCGATGTCGACCGTCAGCGTGTAGTGCTTCCCGGCCGCCGCGCCCGCGACGTCGAGCTGGTGCCGGAACTCCTGCAGGAGGGCAGTCGCGTTCGCAACGTCCGCCGGCGAGTGGTCGGCGCCGTTGCCCGGGTCGATGCCCGGGTACTCCCAGTCGATGTTGATGCCGTCGAACAGGCCGGCCGCCGAGCCCGGCCCGCCCGCCTGGGCCGGCCACTCGTCGGCCGGTGCCGGCAGGTTGCCCTTGATGATCAGGTCGATGCACGAGGCGACGAATGCCTGCCGCGACGCCGCGGTCGCAGCCGCGTCGGAGAAGTACTTGGAGCCGGTCCAGCCGCCGATCGACATCTCGACGCGGAGGTCCGGATGCAGCGCCTTCAGCTCGAGCAGCTGGTTGAAGTTGCCGAACAGGTGCTGGTTCAGGTTGGAGGGATCGTCCGCGACGCCGTTGACGCTGTCCGTGCCGCTCGACGTGGGCGCCTGGTAGTCCGACCACGCGTCGGTCAGCCCGCACTGCCCGTCCGGAGTGACCGTGGCGAACGCGTAGTCGATGACGTTCAGCCTGTCCGCCGGGATCTGGTCGACGAGATAGCCGCGCGCGTAGCGGTCCCAGTTGGCGAAGAAGACCGCGCGCACGCTCTGCGGCGGCGGCGACGGGTGCGCCACGGCGCCGCCCGCGAGCGTGAGCGCCGCGACGGCCACCGCCGCCGCGATGCCGAATCGAGTCCTCATTGCTCTCCCTTCAGAGGTCTGTACCACTTGTCGGTCGATCCACCGCAGACAAGCCGATACAAGCACTCCGGACTTGATCTTTCAATCGGCGACAAGCTCTCTGAGGAGTACCACTTTGTCGGCCTTGCAAACACCGTGCATGTTCGAGCAGGCCTTTCATAGCGCGCCGTGCAAACGGCGCGCTAGTACCGCTTCTCGGAGCCGTCGAAGATCCGCATCGGCAGCCCGGCGAGCGGGACGCCGCCGTCCTCGGTCACGAGCCAGGTGTCCTGCATGTAGAGGCACGCCTGCCCGTCCGCGGAGATCGCGTGCGGGTGCATCGAGAGGACCATCCCGGCCTCGAGCACGGTCCCGTCCGCCTCGCCGATCTTCGGGAACTCGATCATCGTCATCCCGATCGAGTGTCCGGTGACGTGACCGAGGTGGAAGCCGCGGTCGACGAAGCCCCTCGCCACCGCGCGGTGCGCGTCGCGTGCGGTTCCGCCCGCACGGAGCGCGGCGGGCGCCGCCGCGAAGTACTCCTCGTATGCCTCGAGCATCCGTCTCGTGTCGTCGCTCGGCCGGCCGGGGCAGATCGCGCGCGAGATCTCGACCCAGTGCCCGCCGGGCCCGGCGACCTCGAGCGACGGCAGCACGCAATCGGTCGCCGCGATCGGCCGCGTCCCGGCGATCTTGAACTCCGGCAGCGCCGACCCGTTCGAGCCGTCGAGGACCATGTCCATCGTCCAGCGCCCGCAGCCCTGCGAGACGAAGTACTCCTCGCACGGCGCGAGGATCTCGCGTTCCGTCTTCCCCGGCTCGAACGCCTCGAGGAAGACCCAGAACCCCTCCGTGTTGATGCGGACGCTGTCGCGCACCGACTCGAGCTCGAGCTCGCTCTTCACCATCCGCGCTACGTCGAACGCGACGTCCCAGCCGACGAGCATGCACGAGCCCGCGAGCGCGGAATAGTCGCGCACCGTCATCACGTAGTCCATCCCGTAGACGCCGACGCGCCTGCCGCGGACGCGGTCCGCGAGCCAGTCGCCGGGCCGGTCGACGAACACCTGCTCGTCGATCCACGACGTCCCGTGCTCGCCGACGTAGCGCGCCTCGCTCGGGAAGACGATCGCCGGGTCGCCGTCGACCGGCAGGAGCACGTACGCGTAGCGGTGGACGATGACGAAGCCGGAGAGATACGTGACCGCACCCTCGAACCCGGTGTACTCGTTGCCGCAGACGATCACGGCGTCGAGCCCGTCGCGCGAGGCCGCCTCGCGGATCAGCCGGTAGCGGCGGTCGATCTCGTCCCGCGGAAGACCCGTGTAGGTCGGCTCCCCTACGACTGCCACGACTGCTCCACCCCTTTCACGAGCGCCCAGATCGATTCGTTCAGCGGCGTCGGCACGCCGTGCTCGCGCCCGAAGCGGACGATACCGCCGTTGAGGTAGTCGATCTCGGTCGGCCGGCGCGCCTCGATGTCCTGGAGCATCGACGCCTTGTGCTCGTACGCGACGCCCTTCTGCGCCGAGTAGTCGATCAGCTCCTCCGGATCGGAGTCGAGCTCGATCCCCTGGACGGCGGTGACCGCCTTGCCCTCGTCGACCAGGCCGCTCACGAGCGCGCGGAGGTCGGGGTGCTCGCAGACGCGGCCGTGCGTGAGCCCTGTCAGCGCGCCGACGGGATTCGTCGCCGCATTGAAGATCACCTTGCGCCACTGGGGTCCGCGCGCGTCGGCGACCGCGTGCGTCGGCATGCCGCCGCGCGTGCACGCGTCGGCGAGGCGCTCCACCTCGGCGAACGGCGCGGGCTGCGGCTCGAACGGCCCGAGCGTCGTGTCGCCCTTCACGTCCCACTGCACGTGGCCCGGCTCCAGGATCTTCCCCGCAGGGAACGTCGTGCCGCGGATCACGCGCTCGACGTGCTCGGCGATCACCTCCTCGTTGCCGATCCCGTTCTGCACGGTCGCGACGCAGCCGCCGGCGAACGCGTGCGCGGTCGCGCGGATCGCCGCAGCCGTGTGCATCGCCTTCGTCGCGACGATGCCGAAGTCGCACGGCGGCAGCTCGGCCGGGTCCGTCGTCGCGCGCAGGCGCGCATGCACCTCGCCCGCGCCGCTGAGCCGCAGCCCGTTCGCGTTGATCGCGTCGACATGCGCCTGTGACGCGTCGTACGCCCAGACGTCGACGTCGTCGAGCCCGGCAAGGCCCGCCGCGAACAGCGAGCCGACGGCGCCGCAGCCGACGATGCAGATTCTCACGAGTAGCTTGCCTCCTTCGCCTTGACGAGCCGGTAGAGCGCGGTGTGCAGCGGCACGGGGACGCCGACGCGCTGCGCCTCGCGCACGAGCGAGCCGGTGATCGTCTCGATCTCCGTCGGCCGGTGCGCCTCCACGTCCTCGAGCATCGACGGATAGTGCCGGTGGCCGCGCTGCGTCGCGAGGATGTTCATCTCCCACGGGTCCTCCCACAGCTCGATCCCGGCTGCGGCGGCCGCCGCCTTGCCCTCGTCGACGAGGTCGCGCACGAGGTTGCCGAGGTCGCCGAGCTGCTCCGTCTGCGCGAAGTGGAAGTCGTGCGGGAGCTCGGTCAGCGCGGCGACGGCGTTGACCGTCGCGTTGAAGATGAGCTTCGACCACTGCGCCGGCCGGAGGTCGTCGAATGCCTCCGCCTTCAGCCCCGACGAGACGATCAGGTCGGCGACCTCGTGCGCGACGGCGGGCGTCGTGCCGCGGTACGGGCCGATCCACGTCGCCGTGTCGAGGATGTACTCGACGTGCGTGTCCTCGCGCCGCGTCCCGCTCATGAACGTCACGGACGAGAGCAGCGGCCAGTCGCCGTGCGCGCCGACGATCTCCTCGGCGCCGAGCCCGTTCTGCACGGTCATCACGGTCGCGCCCGGGAAGTGCCCCTCGAGCCGCGAGGCGACCTGCTCGAGGTCGGTGCCCTTGCACGCGACGACGACGAGGTCGGGCTCCGGCAGCGCCGCGGGATCGGTCGCGGCCGTGAGCGCCGCCGTGAAGTCCGAGCGTCCGGAGACGCGCAGGCCGTGCTCGTTCAGCGCGCGCGCGTGCTCGTCGCGGCGCGCGAGCACCGAGACGTCGGCGACGCGCGCCAGGTGGCCCGCGAGGAGGCTGCCGATCACGCCGGCGCCGGCGACGCAGATGCGCTTCACCGCCAGCTCCGGGGAAGGCGGAACTCGCGCCCGCCCGTGATCCCGCTCGGCCGGAGGATGAGGATCGCGGCCATCAGCGCTCCCTCGACGACGACGCGCGTGCCGGCGGGCAGGTTCAGCGTCCAGCCGAGGATCTTCAGCCCGTTCTCCGCCTCGGCGAGGAACGAGTCGAGCGCGCTCACGGCGAGCGCGCCGACGACCGCACCCCACAGGCTCGACGCGCCGCCGATCACGAGCATCGCGAGCGTGATGAACGTGAGGTCGAGATAGAGCGCGTCGGTGTTGAGCGGCAGGAGGTGCACGTAGATCCCGCCGGCGAAGCCGGCGACGGCGCCGGAGAGGACGAACGCGGCGAGCCGCTGCCGGTAGATCGAGATGCCGGACGCGGCGGCCGCGTACGGATCCTCGCGCGTCGCGCGCAGCAGCCGTCCGTAGCGGCTGCGCTGGTACGCGAACGCGACGCAGATGGCGATCACCGCGGCGACGGCGGCCTGCAGCAGCCCGGTCGTCTCGGGCACCGACGAGAACGTGTTCAGCCCGGGTCCGATCTTCTCGTAGTACTGGAGCACGTTGTTCACGATCTCGAGCACGCCGAAGGTGGCGATGCCGGCGGCGAGCCCGGACAGCCGCATCAGCGCGAGCCCGACGACGAGCGCGGACGCGGCGCCGACGCCTGCCGCGAGCGCGA
>Ga0335085_10010048_pt1 | contig 14202 bp, 10 predicted proteins | sample Lox_Sample_45_FD_206712 | JGI IMG/M metagenome (GOLD analysis project Ga0335085, IMG submission 206712) | Soil microbial communities from Loxahatchee National Wildlife Refuge, Florida, United States - Lox_Sample_4.5 | ecosystem: Environmental > Terrestrial > Soil > Wetlands | place: USA...
GCCAGCCGCCATCACAGGTGAGGGGAGAGTCCCGGAGGCCCGGTGACTGCGCTCTGGTCCTCCTCGGTTGCGCCAGCCGGGCCTTGGCCCCTGCTCCTGGCGAGGAGCAGGTCGGGCGGGCCGCGGATAGGCGGGTCCTGCTTTGATGACGGCGCGTGTCCCTACCGTCGTCCGGCTTGATCGCGGTGTCCCTATGGGCCATCGTGGGGAAGACGTCACGCGCGGCTGGTCAGGAGATGCCGCTGCGTACCGCTTGGACGGCTGCCTGGATGCGGTTCTCGAGGTGGAGCTTGGCGAGGATGCTGGCGATGTGGTTGGCGACAGTGTTCGTGCTGACCGAGAGGTCATGCGCGATCTCGTGGTTGGTGTGGCCAGTGGCGAGTTGGGTGAAGATAAGTGGCGCAATGCGGCAGTCTCAGGGCGACACGCGTCCGTGTCGGTGCTCGTCGCGAGCGGCAATGCGCGGCGGGCCGCCTGATTGTGCAGCTGCAGCAGCGCGGTAACGTGCACGTGGTGCAAGACACGGAGTGGATCGAGACCATCGGCGCCCGGCCGATTGGCCAGCACCCGCTAGCGGCGAAGCGGCGAAGGTCGCCGGAATGCGGACCTCCGAGCACCGTCGCGTACATTGAGTTCGACTTCCGACGGTGGGATGGAACGATCGGTGAATGGAGCGAGCACTTTGGCAAGGGCCGAGGGCAGGTGCACTCGCTCGACGGTGGGGAGCCACTGCGAAGCTGCCAGGAGGTCGAGGTGGCTAAGCGTCTGCGCGCCGCACGTGATCACGCGTTTTGGTTCAGCGCCTATGAGCGGGAGCTGGTGCCGGCTATCTGGCAACCGTGGGTGAGCACCTTGGGTGATGCCCCGGATTGGCTCGTCTCGCTCGACACGTCGATCCGCCAAGAGGTCTCATCGCGGAAGGGTGGGATGCCGGACGTCGTTGCCTGGAACGATCACGATCCCCTCACGTCAGCGATCTTCGTCGAGTGCAAGGGCCGTGGCGAGGCATTTGGCGATGCCCAAGAGGATTGGGTGTGGGCGGCTTGTCGCGCCGGTGTCGGAATAACTCAGATCGCCGTCTCGGTCCGCCCGTTCTAGGCCAGCGCGGAGCGCGCCTCACGGCCTCGCCCAGCTGGCGCAACGCCGACTAACGGCTTCCTGACCCCTGACGGGCAAAGATCATGCGCACCGGCCCTTCATGCGCTGTCAAGTGCCAGGAGCCTCGATACTGATCGAATAGGGGTTTTCGGGGCCGGAGAGCACGGTGGTCAACACTTGGCCGAACAGCCGGCCGAGGAGCCCACCTTCGCATTTGAAGCTTGGGAGCGTCGCGGTGCCCACAAAGCTCCAGCCCTTGGTCAGCAGTTCTTCGCGGGTCAGGTTGTCGGCGAGTTCGAGCCCGAGGGGTTCGGAAGTTGTGCAACTGGTAGGGATGGTCAAACCGAGGGCGCCCACCGACGTGATGCCCAGGCTCAGCCTGCTTGGGATGCCGAGTAGCTCGTCGCCGGCGACCGCTTCGCTCTTGGCGATCACACCTTCGACTGAGCCCACCTGCGTCAGCGTGATCCCAAGGCTCACCGGCAAGACGCCGAATAGCTTCAACTTCGCGGTGAACCTCGGGACCGAGAGGTGACCGGTGACCGACCCCGCCCCTGTTTGGGGGTTGACTTCGCCACGACCGTTGAAGGTCGAACCTTCCGGCAGCGTGAGCGCCTGCCCAAGCCTCTTGTCGGTCAGGCTGCCTGAGAGCACCCAGTTCGTGTATTCGGCCGTTTCGATCAGCGGCGTCGTGAAGCTCAATTGCCCGCCGAACACAATGCCGGATTCGCCGTACCGGGCGACCATCTCGGCGCAGTACTGCCGCCCCGGCGTGAGCCCTTGCAGCTGGGCGGCGAAGCCAAAGGCCTCGTCGCCTGCGGGTCCGACCGACCCGAGCTTCCGTTCTTCGGCAGGCGAGCCTTCGGCGCCGTGGCTCGTGCACCACGGTTCGCTGGCGAGAGCGTAGTCGACATACATCGTTGCGGTCCATGGCTTCGGTTCGACGAACCCTTCCACGACTGCTGTTGTCGGACCGGTGGCTGACGCCGCGACGGTCCTGACCGCCGGTGGCGGCGCGATCGCCGTCCCGGCGGTCTTGTCGCCAGCGAGGAGGCCGCCACCTGCCGGCGACGCCGCCAGGGCGCCGATGGGTTGGGCAGCCACGCAAATGGCGGCTCCCATCGCGCTCAGGAGCAACATTCGTACCGAGTGCATCCCACTACCTCCATTCTCCTCCGCCTCACGCCTCGGTCCCGGCCACAATCGGTTCCCCGCCGGCACCCCTCTCAGACCAGCCTACTCCTCCACATCGAGCCGTCAAGCCCTTCAGCCGCGCCCAACTCATTCGCCCGGCCGACCCGAGCTCCCATTGCGCGCTGCCGGCAACGACCTCCCTCGGCGAAAGCCACGCTTTCCTTGCCCTGGGAGCCAGGGTGGGCGAGGACCGGCGGAGCCCGCGTGGTTCCCCGTGGTGCTCACCGTGATGGCGTCCGACCGCGGTCAGCCGGAGGGTGAGGCGACGGTTTCGAGGTCGAACCGGCGGATGACCACCGTGGGTCCATGGTCTCGGCGAGCCTCCCCGCGCTACGATCGGGCCGTGAGCGCCCACCGGCAGTACACCGAGCAGGAGTTCGAGGCGATGGTCCGCGAAGCGCTCGACGGTCTGCCCATCAAGGTCGAGAACGCGCTAGACAACGTCGCGGTCGTCGTTTCCGACCACGGTGCCGAGAACCACGCGTACGGGCTGTACACCGGCTACAGGATGGGTGGTAGGAGCTTCTTCGGGGGTGGCGGCACCCCAGACGAGATCCTGATCTTTCGCGACACGCTCGTGCGCGACTTCGGGGACGATCCCGCGCGCCTCCGAGCGCACGTCATCGAGACGGTGCGACACGAGGTCGGTCACTTCCTCGGCTTCGACGAGGCTGGCGTTCGCGGCCTCGGGCTGTGAGGACGCCGCATCCAGCTGCGGGGAGGGCCGTCTAAGCGCGGCTGCAACTCGCGCCCTTGCGTGTCCAGCGCGCCGGGCGCGACGCATGGCACGAGGCCACACCACCTTCGCTCGCCCGCCACCTTCGGGCATGCCCCGACCACTTGGGCTGCCCGTTGTAGGTTCGAGCGCTACCATGGCAGTTCGTCATGACAGTCAGGCACAGGCAACAACTCATCACCGTGGTCGTCGGTCGACGGCCGCGTCCCGCTGCCTAGCCTCGAGCTGGTCGGTCGGCGCGGCATACCGCGGCGACACATCTCACGCACTCCTTGGAAAGCCCGCGCACGCCGCGCGGTTGGAGGTTCGAGCCCTCCGAGTGCGACTCCATGGGCATTTCCATGAACAACACGAGACCGGATCTCCACACCGGCGCCATCGGCAGCCGGCGGTATACGCATGGCATGCGGCCGGACACACTTCCACGCGGGCGCTTCGTCGCCGAGGTGCTCGCGCGCGGTCTTGGCCACCTGGCTCATGACGCGTTCCGCGGCGCCTGTCCACCTGACGCGCTCGACCGGTCCGGAGAGCCGGCGCTGGTTCGGCGTGGTCCTGACGCCAACGAGGTCGAGCTCTACCTGCGGCTGCACAGCGGCGCGCTCGCCTGGATCGATGCTGGACATGGCCAAGTCCGCATCGAGGTGGCCGCCGCCACCCGGGCGGCAGCGCACGATGCCGCCAAGCGCCTGCGCGAGTCCTTGATGATCGACGAGCCACCCGCGGAGCGGGTATCGGTCGCGTTCTGGATGCGCGGCGAGTGCGGCGGCGATGTGCGCCACCGTGACATCCATGCAGAGCCGTTCGAGGCAATTGCCAACAACTATCCGCTCGCGGTCAGGTCTGCACTTGACGCTCTCACCGAGACGAGCGCCCCCGATAGGGGACGCCTGATCCTCTGGCGTGGCGAGCCGGGCACGGGCAAGTCGCATGCGCTGCGGGCGCTCGCCCGCGCCTGGGCGCCGTGGTGCTCGGCGCACTTCATCATGGACCCCGATGAGCTGTTGGGGCGCGGCGGCGCTTACATCCTCGACGTGCTCACTTGGGACGCAGCAGCGGACGAAGACCGCTGGCGCCTGTTGATCCTCGAGGACGCGGGTGAGCTGGTCGCGGCCGATGCCCGGGCCGCTACCGGCCAGGCCCTCTCGCGGCTTCTGAACGTCGCCGACGGACTGCTTGGCCAGGGCACGCGCACGCTGATCCTGATCACCACGAACGAGCCGGTCGGCCGCTTGCATCCGGCTGCCCGCCGTGCCGGTCGCTGCCTGTCGGACATCGAGTTCACTCCCTTCCGCGCGGAGGAAGCGAACGCCTGGCTTGCGGCCAACGGCCGGACGGAGTCGGTGAGCGGTCCGACGACTCTCGCCGAACTGTTCGGTCTCGTGGCCGGTGCACCGATCGCGGCCAGGGGCACGGCGGACCTTGGCTTTGGCTTCGGGCGAGCCCTTGGCGACCGCCCCGGCCGTCGCTGACACCCCGTGTCTCAGTCGGCGCGTGGCGTAGGACGGTCAATGACCGTGATCCACGGCCCGGGCGCGAGCGCTTCCATCAGCCGATGATCCTGAACGTGGCCGTTCGAGGCTTGCCCGCCAGGTGCGCCGCGTTGCTCGAGAGGACCCTGAGCAGGTACGAACCCCGCACGAGCGCGTGGTGATGCAACCGGCCGGTGAATCGGAAGCGGTTCGACCCGGCAAGATCCTGGTGGGTGAAGGTCCCAAGGGCCATGAGCCGGGTGCAGCGCTTGAGCTGCCGGGAGCCTCGCGGGCGCCTCGGTCGCGCGAGGCACCTCCTCCCGCTCCTCACCCCCGGGCGTTTCCGCAGCACGGTGAAGGTGGCCGTCCCGGCCTCGGAGTCCTCATAGGAGACGAGCGTTCCAGGCAGGGGCTCCCTCCTGGCGATCGAAGCGCCCTTCGTGGCAGCCCTGAAGGCACGCGGCGTCAGTGAGAGCCCGGTGATCACGGGCGCTGACGCGGGGCTCGGCGCCGACGCGGTTCTGAAGCTCTGAACGGGGGTGGCAACCGTGTTCGTGCTATTCGTCGCGACGAGCTTCCAGTAGTACTGCGTTCCGGGATCCAGGCCAGCGAGCGCGGCGGACACGGCCACGGCGGCGACTCCACCCACCACCGTCTGCGTCGTGCTCGAGGAGCCCAGCGACGGCGTCAGGCCGTACTCGAACGAGTAGGTTGTCGTGTCGTTCCCCGGGTTGACCGTGCCCGTAAGCGTCCCGGCGGCCGCCGTGAGACCGGTCACGGCGCCGGCAGCGACCGTGGGTGCGGCGAGGTACTGGTCCGCGCCGATGTCGGTGAGCGTGCCGACGATGCGTGGCTGTCCGTCGAGGTCGAGCGAGCCGTTCGCAGGTTCGACCAGGCCCGCGTCGATCGTCGGCGAGACGGCGGTCTCGTGGAAGTCGCCTGCCACTGGATCCACGAGCGCCGGGTCGGCGGCGATGTTGGCGGCCGTGCCCAACGGCGTGATGTGGCCGGTCGCGCTGGTGTTCGTGGTTGCGTAGTCGGAGTTGGTGAAGTTGGCCGTGAAGGTCCCGCTGCTTGGGTGAACGTTGACGTCGAAGTGCGTCGCGTCGGTACCGCCATGCGCAATCACGTTGGTGGCATTGAGCGTGAACGCGCCCGTGCCGCTCCCGTCGAGCGCGATCCCGTCGTTGCCGGTGTGCGTCGCGAAGACATCGACGTTGCGGAGGGTCACCGTGGACGGCGAGCTTCCCCCGGAGTCGACGGCCAACCCGGCCCAGCCCGACCCCGAGTTCGACGTCCAGCACACCGAGTTTGTGATCGTGCCGGAATCGGGCGCACACCCGAAACCGTCGGCATGCACGAACAGCCGGTCGACGGTCGCGTCCGAGAGCAGTAGCCCGTTCCCGCCGAGGGCGGTCTGCTCGATGTCGAGGTCGGTGGCGCTCAGCCCCGGCGAGGCCGCCGAGAGGAAGAGGGCGTAGGGGCCGGCTGCCGAGTTGATCACCGGCCGCGGCTGGCCCGCGACGCCGTGGATGCTCTCGTTCACCGGCGGGGAGAGCTCCGTGCTAAGCGGCGTGCTCGTGGTTCCGCTCTTGTAGTAGCTGCCTGGCTCGACGACCACTTCGTCGCCCGCGTTTGGCATGTTTCCGCTCTTGCCGTTTATCGCCGTGACGATGTCGCACGGCTGGAGCTGCGTGCACGGGTCGGCGGCCGCACCGCTCGGCGAGGTGTAACGCTGCGCTGCGTTCGCCGTTGGGGCGCCCGCCAGAAGGAGCGCGACCGTTAGGAGCCCCACCGATCGACCCGTCACGAGACCACCCTAACACGATCACGAGGCGGGATTTGACCGCGCCGCCCGTGACGATCAGCCCTGCGTTCATGCAAGCAACTCGGCGATCCGCTCGGCGGCCCTGACGGCGCCGTCTGCCTCCACATCGCGGTAGGCGACCTCGCGACCGATCTCCTCGGCGATCGCCTCTGCGATCCGCTCCGGCGGGGACTCGTCGAAATCCATGCGGCGCCCGGCGCCGTACCGTTCGAGGCGGTGGCGGACGTGGAAGTTCTGCTCGAAGTGATGGCGCAACGGGAAGTAGAGGAACGGTCGCTTCTGCGCTGTCAGCTCCATCGCGGTCGTGAGGCCGCCCTGCACGACCGCGAGGTCGCACGCGGCCAGGTGCCGATAGAGGTTGTGTACGTAGGGCACGACCTCCAGCCCGTCATGCGACGGCAACGACGCGGGGTCGATCCGCGGGCCGGCGACGACGATCATGCGCAGATCGGGAACGCGCTGCTTGGCCCCTGGGTAGGCGGCGATCACCCGTCGCAGCAGATCTGCGCCAACGCCCGAGCCACCCACCGTGACGACGCAGACGCGCTCATCGTCGCCGAATCCGAGCGCTGCGCGCAGCCTCGTGCGCTCTCCGGGGTCCGCCGGATCGAAGCCGGTCACATAGCCGGTGAAGTCGAAGTGGCGTTCGGTCCAGTCGCGGATCATCGGCAACTGCGGCCCGAGTCGCTCAGGAACGATGTCCTCGGCGCCACCCACGAAAAGGGCTCGGTCGCGGACCCCGGGGTGCGCCGCGATGTGGTCGACCATGTCCGCGTTGTAGTCGGCGGTCACGAAGCGTTCGCGCTCGTCGCCGTCGGCCATCGGCAGAAAGCCCACGAAGTCGGTCAACCAGACGAAGGGAACACGCTTCTCACGCGGGTTCTCATGCAGGTAGTAGTCGAGCTCCCACGCCTCGTCTCCTATCCAAAGGTCATATCGCTGCTCGCGTACGAGGTCGTGGAAGACCATGAAGTTGGCTGCCAGGATCTCGTCCATGCGCCGCAGCGCATGAAAGCAGTGCAGGTCGTGCTCGGCGGACTCCGACTCGATGTGCCGTGACTCGTTTGCAAGGTGGGCGCTGGCGGGATGTATGCACTCGCCCTCGGCCTCCAGCACGCGCGTGACGGGATCCTCGGCAAGCCAGTCGATCACGAGGTCGGGCTGCAGGCGGCGCAGCTCGCGGGCGATCGCGACGTCGCGCTGCGCGTGACCGAGACCGATGGGTGAGGAGATGTAGAGCGCCCGAGGACGCCCGTCGGGCCTGTACACGGTCGGGTCGCGCGGCGTCCGGCGCCGCGCGAACGTGTCCTCGCAGAAGTCGCGCAGCGCGAGGTTGACCTGCACCGGCTTGCGCGCGTGCGGGAAGTGGCCCGCGCCCCTGACGACCTCGAGCTCCCCGCCGCCGAGTCGCGCGAGCGCCCGCCCGTCACGCAGCGGCGTGATGCGGTCGCGATCGCCGTGGACCACCAGCACGGGGCACTCGAGAGCCTCTGCCAATCCGCGAAGCGCTCTGCGATCGCGCAGCCACTCGCCTCGCGCGGTGGCGACGAGCGTCTCCGGGTCGGTGTCGAGCGCCCATCCGACACCGTCGTCGATCGCCTTGGTGGAGTGCGGCTCGGGCAGGCAGCGCGAGATGAACCAGTCTGCGAACTCGGGATAGGACTCCATCCAGTGATGGGCGTTCATACGTCCCCACCACCGGTACACGGGCGACGGCCGCCCGAACCTCGACGCAAGCCGCGGATGCAGCAGGAGCGACCACTGCGAGGGCGTGTAGGGGAACATCGGGCCGACGAAGGCGGCGCCTGCGAGACGCTCTGGTGCGAGTCGACCCAGGGCGAGCGCGAACTGCGCACCGCGAGAGAGACTGACCATCACCGCTCGCTCGGTGCCGCTGGCGTCCATCACGGCAAGGCAGTCGCGAGCGAACTCCTCCGGCGCATAGCGTTTGGGATCACGGCAGCGATCCGACAATCCGTTTCCGAGGCCGTCCATGGCGAGCACGCGAAAGTGGCGCGCGAAGTACGGGATCTGCATCTTCCAGTGGCGTGAATGGACGAGCGACCAGGTTGGGAGCAGAAACACAGTTTCCTGCCCATCGCCATATACCTCGTAGAAGAGCCGCTGCCCGTCCCGCTCGACAAAGCCCTCGGCGTCGGGGTAGCGCGCACGGCTCTGCTCGCCCGGAGGACTCGTCGTCGACTCCGCGACGGTGTCCGTCACCCTTGGCGCCGTCGTGCTCACGCCCGCAGCTCCGCAAGCGAGCCCAACCAGCCGTCGATCGCCGCGAGCATCTCCGAGTGACCGCGCTCGAAGCCAAGCAGCCGCTCGAACAGGAGGCCCTTGTTGAACTGCATCACGAGGGCGGCCAACGCCTCTGCCGAGAAGCGCTCCTCGTCGAGGTCGTACTCGTCGATCGCAGCGGCCAGCGCCTCGCGCAGCAGCGTGCGCCACTCGTCGCTCACGCTGCACAGCCGCCGGCGAAGCTCGGGCTTGTTCCAGGCAAGTGCCTCGAGCTCCGCCCAGACCTTCGGATAGCCGGCCGCCAGATCCTCCTCGATGTACGACATGGCGGTCCTCCACTTCGCCAAGAAGGGCTCCTCGGTGCCATACATGGCGCGCTGTCGCTCGAGGACGCGGCCGGTGAAGCGCTCCAGGGTCTGCAGCAGCAGCTCGTCGACCGACCCGAAGTAGTAGTGGACGAGACCGTGGTTCTGCCCGGCCTCCTCCGCGAGCCGCCTGGTCGAGATCCCTGCCGCCCCCTCCCTGACCAGGAGCCGCTCAGCGGCATCGAGGAAGGCTGCCACATTCGCCTCCCGGATCGAGCGTGCCCCGTTCTGGGCGTCGGAATCGGCTCTTGGCAGGGTCTTAGTCATATGACTTAGTCAATCATCTAACCACCGCGGTCCACGTTTGTCAACCCCACCGCGAACGCGGTGCCTGAACCTGCGCCAGGCGGTCCCGAGTTCAGACCTCGTCCCGTTGCCCGTTCACGTCTGGCGGTCGCGCCGGCGCTCGGCACCCTGCCGCCGACGGCGCGCGGGTCTCACTCGTCTTCGGGTATCTCGATGCCGGCGGCCCGGTACTGATCGATCATCGCCTTGCGCATTGCCGGGTCCTGCACGTACTGGAGCGCCTGCCTGGCGTTGTCGGCGACGAGCTTGCGCATCTCGGAGGCCATTGCGCCACCTCCAGCGGCGTCGGCTCCAGCCTGGCCCATGGCCGCCTGCCACTGCTCGGTCATCGCGGCCCGGCGCGACTCGGCCAGCGCCATCGAGCTGGCCAGCCGATCCGACAGCTGGGACTCGACCGAAGGGACCTCGTCCCAGAGGATCTCGATCTCGTTGGGATCGCTCTCGGAGACCAGAGCTGGATACCCCGCTCCGGTGTAGTCGGTCCGTGACTTGCGCGGGAACCGGAACTTGCGCACGTAGACCGCGTAAGGAGCGCGACCGGGGATGTTGACCGACAGCACGGCGGCACTGCGCCGCTGGAAGCTCACCGCGCTGGAGCCGATTTCTTCGGGGCCGCTCGCCCCGGCCATCGCCCCACGCATCGCGACGACCATGACCACGGCGCGAATCTTCCCGGGCGGCGACGGCTGACCGGCCGCCTCCCGGAGCGCAGCCTCGAAATGCTCAGCGCGCGAGGTCCCGGTGTCCGCCTGCGTGTAACCGAGCGCCTGGGCGACCCTGCGCAGCGCGCCCGCCGGATCGGCGAGCGTCGGGTCGTTTGCGGCCACGCGCTCCTCGATCGTCGGCACGCTCTCCCAGTCAAGGTCGAAGTTGGCGCCGTCCGAGGAGAGCATCACGTCGACCTGCATGCCGGGCACGAGCCATCGCTCCTTGTCGAGCCGAGGCTCGGCCTCCAGCACCCTTTGGCGCGGCCCTGGGTCCACCAGGACCCGCACCGCACCGCTCGCCGGGCCGCCGCCCTCCGGACGTTGATCGGCCGCGAGGACGAGCGCCGCAGTCCGCGTGGCGCCGCCGCCGCCCGTCCCGGTATTTCCGCGCTTGAAGAAACCCACCGATCTCTCCGACCACTGAATGCCCAGCTTTAGAACATCGTACCGCCGTGCCATGAACGCCGGCACTCGAGCCGCAGCGATATGCGGTCCCGAGGAGGAGAAGGCCCGCTTGCCCCGGTGCGCGGCGATCCCCGGGTCTGCCAGTGCCAGACCGGTGCCGCCAGCTCTGCCACAACTTCGTCGGCGACCATCCCCCGGGTTCAGGTGTGAAGGTGGCTTGCTTGACCGCCCTCGGCTGGGTCCTGAGCGCGCTGCTGTGCGGCGCCGAAGGCGCGTGCTCGATCAGGATCGCCCGCCAGACGCCCGAAAGCCTCGCGGCGCCGTGGGCCGTGCAGGCGCCGACTCGCGCGGTGGGATGTCCCTGCGGACTGCCTTCAGTAGGAGAAGCGACCGCGGGTCTGAAGCAACACCGCGAACGTCCGGCGATCGAATACCCCATACAGGCCACCGGTGCCACGCGCGTGCACGTAACGCCCGGTGCCGCCGGTGATGTAGGTGGTACCCGAAAAGCTCTGGTACCTGCCCGAACCATGTGGGGTCGCAATTCCGTGTCCGCGGATCTGCCCAAGGCGGGTGTAAAGCACGAAGCTCCCACTGAATGTGGACGAGGCGTGGAGCCAGGCGTGCATCATTCCTGACAGAGAACCGGTGGTCCGACCTTCCTCATAGAGCTCCGGTCCCGAGCTGCGCTTGAAGCGCAGGTGGGCGTCCTCGTTCACCGCCGCACTGTTGGCGGCGTGGCCGGGGGCCGAAGAGGCGGCACCGACCGTCGTCGCGGTGAGCGCGAATCCAAGAGCGAATGTGGTGAGACCCGCGACAGCTCGCCTCGCGTGCCTGCTTCTCCCCTTTGCCATCTGAGAACCTCGACCCGGATGTGACAGCGAACGACCGAAACCTACAACAACGCGGTCGCCCCGGGTGGCCGGGGCTACCGTGGCGCAACCCTGTGGCGCGTGCTGATCATCCTGCGCCGCCATGTCGGAACCACCACGCGCCCGGGGCGCCTGCCGAATCCCTCGCGTTCGATCTGGCGCAGCACCTCACGGTAGAGCGCGGCCGCGAGCATAACGCCCCGCTGTCCGGTCGCCACCAGCGGTGAGCGCGTCAGAGCGCGGTCATAGAGGGCGTCCGCCTTGGCGATCTGGTCGCGGAGGAGATCCTCCCGCCTGCCTGCCGTGGGCGGGCCGAAGCGCTCTATGAGCATGCTCGGGATGTAGACGCGGTTCTGCGCCGCGTCGGCGTCTATGTCGCGCAGGATGTTGGTCCGCTGGACGGCCCGCCCCAACGTTGCCATTCTCCGCTCACTCTCAGCATCCGCACTGCCGAGCATGCGCGCAAGGATGATGCCCACCGCGCCACCGACCTGCTGGCAGTAGGTTTCGAGCTCGTCTTCGGTATCGATGGTGGCGCGGGCCATGTCGTGGCGCATTCCGTGACAGAAGGTGAGCAGTGCGTCCGGCGCCACGGTCCGCCTCTCGGCGATCTTGCTGAGCGCCCTGGTCTCCGGCGTCTGGGCCGGTTCACCGCGGGCCCAGCGTTCAACCGCGGTGATTCGCTCCGCCGCCTCGGGCCTATCCTCGTCGACCAGGTCGTCGAGCGTCCACAGCACGTGATAGAGGAGGTACACCTCGCCGCGCACCTCGTCCGGCATGAGGCGAATGCCCGGCGCAAGCGTGCTCTGGTCCGCCGGCGAGGCGTCCGACGGAACGGGCGCTCCCTCAGCCGACTCCATCGTGCTGCTCTCAGGCATCATGTCGGTCATCCTAGGTCGTGCCGGAGTCGTGCGCCGGCGCCGGCGCGATTGGCCTAGTCGGTCGAGAAGGCGGCCTTCGGCTGGAATCCGACCGTCCGCAGCACGGCGATCATGGACGCAAAGACGGAGATGCCTGCGGCTATCACTATCGTCCGAAGGCCCAAGATCCAATCCGGCGAGAATGACACCGGCGCACCGGTTGTCTGGCGCACCCAGTTGTCGATGATCCCCTGCGCGAGAATCCCGCTGGCCAGGCCGATGAGGCAGCCGATGAGGAGCATCGACCCTCCCTCGTAGAAGATCAGGCGCGCGAGCTGGCGGAAGCTCATGCCGATTGAGAGCAGAGCATCCAGCCGGCCCCGCCTTTGCCAGACGGCTGCCACCATCATCGCTATCACCGACACGATCGCGACGATCAGGACGATGGTCGTCGTGTCGTTCAGCCGCGACAGCGTGCTTCCGAGCACCGCGCTGACTTCCGAGCGCCGTTCCGCCGCGGTCTGCACCGCCAGCGCCGAGCCTGCGGGAAGCGCTTCTTCGACGGCTCGCTTGCCCTCCTGAGGCGTGACGCCAGGCGCCAGTGCCACGCCCAGCTGCGTTGCGCGCCCGGTTCCCCAGAACCGGGCGTGGTCTTCGGAGCTCATCAGGACCGTCCCTGGCAGCCAACCGTAGTTGGAGATCGTGGCCGCCAGCCGCAGCTCTCTCGGTCCGGTCGGCGTGGGAAGCACGAACGGATCGCCGATGTGCAGGTGACGCTCATCCGCGATCGTCTGGCTGAGGAGCGCCCACCCTCCTTCCTCGAGGTGCGCAGAGGCGGCGGCGAGCGACCCGTGAACGAGTTGGTTGGCCGCGATCGGCGCGGGAAACCCCCGTGGCATTCCGAGGACCCACACGCGTCTGGTCGCGAGATCCAGGAAGGAGTTGCGTAGGACGTACACGTCGGCGACCTCACTGAGATGCTCCAGACGACTCTTTGCCTGCTGATACGCGAACGGCTGCGTGGCATATACGTCCTGCGAACCGGTGGGCTTGACCCAGATCTCGGCGCCCGAGAGGGTCTCGGCCGCTCCCCGTCGCACCGCGCTCTGCACGTCCGCCACGGAGCCCCCGATCGCCAACATCAGGAACACCGTGACCGCGCCCGTGGCCACGAGCGCGATCGAGCGGGTCTGTGAGCTGCGCAGCTCCGCCACGGAAAGGCGGGCGGCTGGGTCGCTGGAGTGCTGCGACAGAGAGCGCCCCACCGTGAGCAGGTAGCGCACCGCCGCCGGCAGGCACACGACGAGGCCGGCCACGAGCACGACCAATGCGACGACGCTCACCACGGGCCAGAGGAACGCCACCGCGACGGAGAGGCAGACGAGCGCCACCCCGATGCCCCACGTGACCGCATCGCTCGGCCCCGGCCTGCGCGCCAGCGTCAGCACGCGCCCGATCGCTCCGGGCTCGGCCAGCGCGCCGCTGCGAAGCAGGGCGACCGCCGGGAGGGTTGCGGCGGCGAAGGCGGCGAACACGCCGGCCCCGATCGCGAGCAGAACCGACGACAGGTCGATCGAGCGCCCACCGCCGATCGGGAATGCGGCGGCGAGATAGCCCGGCAGCGTGTTGTATGCCGCAAGCGAGATCGCATCGCCGATGACGAGGCCCACGAGTGATCCGGCAAGGCCGAGCAGCAGGGCATCGAACGCCAGCGAGGCCACGATGGTCGTGTCCGGTGTGCCGAGCTCGATCAGGAAGACGATGAAGCGCCGGCGCTCTCCGCTCGCCAGCAGCATCGCGTTGTAGGCGAGGATGATGCCCACGAGAACGCTGATCGCGCTGAAGAGGGCGGTCAGCTGTGTCTCGGGGCCGGCCGCATTCGAGAGCAGCGCCGCTTCCGCGCTGATGGGGCGCACGTTCAGCGTCCCGCCGAAGCGCCGTGTCAGCTCACGTCGCACCTCGGCTTCTCGTCCAGCACGAGGCTCGACGAGGACTCTCGTGAGTCGGCCGGGCAGTTCGGCGAGCCCCTGGACCACGGGAAGCGGTGCGGCCGCCACCGGGCTCTCGGACAGCCGGCCGAGCTTGGCGCTGGGAACGGTGGCATCGAGCGTCACCTGC
>Ga0335085_10010049_pt1 | contig 14200 bp, 15 predicted proteins | sample Lox_Sample_45_FD_206712 | JGI IMG/M metagenome (GOLD analysis project Ga0335085, IMG submission 206712) | Soil microbial communities from Loxahatchee National Wildlife Refuge, Florida, United States - Lox_Sample_4.5 | ecosystem: Environmental > Terrestrial > Soil > Wetlands | place: USA...
CAACCTTTCTCATGAAGCGGCGTATCTTCTGTCGATTGTTGGAGCTTAAAGTGGCCAGATAATCATTCCAATTGAGAGGGAGTTTAACGGACGGACAAATTGAATGGTCTGTGCCATCACTCGTGTGATAATCAATCGGAGTACAAGTAAAATTGGGCCTATCAAATGCCGACAGGAAAGTCCTTCTCCGTCGATCAGACATCATAAAATTTTCTAATGTAAATCGAGCCCAGTTTAGTTCGCGCTTCACGTACTTCGCGAACGCCCGGAGAGCCTCCGTCTCAACCTCGGGCCTGACGAGAATGCCGGTATAATCCGAGTATTGCGCCCCGGCCAAAGTAATATCGTTGTAAAAACCGTTCTCCTTGTCAAAACTCATTTGATTCCGCATCGGCAGAAAGCCCACATAGCCTATTGCGGCCTCATCGCGCTTGGCAGCCAGAACGAACCAGGGAGTGCGATTGACGGTCAACCAATCCGCGAGCCATTGCCAGGAGAGAAACAAGTGCGCCTCAGGATCCGCCTCATAGACGGCGTCCCATTCGCTCCGCAGTTGATTGAATTCGTTCCAACCCTCGACGATCTGAACGTGCATTCCCGGCCCCCCTTCCAACTCTATTAACTGCGGAAGTTGAGAATCAATGGTCGCTCAACGTCTGATGAATATATGGTTAATCTTGCTGCTAACTGCGCCCCAAAAAAGGCAGCGAGGCCGCGCACACGCATTGGAATGACCATCCGCCGCAAAGCTGTCTAGATGGTAGAGCGGCAATGCAGTAATCTCTGCCCGGTGGCAAAAACAATCTTCAGGCCGCTGGCTTTTGCAGGAGAGGTCCATGGGCCGGGGAGGGCTTGGCACGACACCGGAAAACGGCTCAGGTATTGCCGGGCAGTCGTGGGAGGGGCCTATTCCTGTGTTTGCGGCGCCAGCGTTAGAGCAAATCTTTGAATTCCGTAAATCGATTTGGCGCAACGAACCAAGCATAGCTGATGTTCACATGTTCGATCCAACGTCTCTATGGGACGCACATGATGTTCATGGTCTTCATTGGATCATCAAAGTCGAAACATCCATTGTCGCCGCGGCGCGACTTTGTGTCCACCATGACGCCAGAGAATTACCAGCTTACGATAGAATTCATCATCTGATAGGGCATATTCCAGCACCGTTCGCATCTCTGAACCGGTTGGTCGTCCATCCGTCTATGCGCCGACAAGGCCTTTCCCACGCTCTGACCGATGTTCGCATCGAGGCGGCGCGTTCGAGGGGAGCCAAGACAATGATAAGTGAAGCAGCGCCAAATCGTGTCCTGGGACTGCGTGATTTGGGCTTTGTAGAGTTAGGCCATACTGCGGGATTGCCCTGGGACTTAGTACGCTTCACGCTGATGTATCTCAACATTTCGGAATGAGAGCTGAAAAGGTTGCTTGGCTGTGTGTCCACGAAAGTCGGTGTACGTTCGCTACGATGCCCTCAGCTGGCGTCGCAGGCTGTAGGTGAAAACGTGACCGACTAGCGATTGATAGTCGATCCCCTGTAATGCGGCAGCTCGCGCGACAACGGCGGCTGGCCCCATAGCGCAATTCATATTCACTTCCAAGAACACTAGGCGGTTCCGCTCCGGCTCGAAACGAAAGTCGAACCGTGCGTAGTCGAACGGGGAAATCGCAGTAGCCAATTGCGCGGCGGCAGCCGAGGCCATAGCGCTGCCGGGTCCAAAATAGGGCTCGGATGCATAGTCGGCCGACTGACCCTCCTTGCCGGATTCGGTCAGAATGTTATTAGCTGGCTCGCCGCGTTCCACAAAGACCGGAAAACCCTGCAGGGGGAAGCCCTCGATGACGGGAACCGTGAGGTTCAGCCCCGGCACGAACTCCTCAGCAATGAACTCCCGACTTGCATGGCGCGGATCCGCGATTCTTGAAAGGACAGCTCGCCAGTTGGATTCGCGATCAATGAAGGTAAGATGCTCAGACATGACGCCGTTGCGGGGCTTAACGACCCAGCGGCCGGGCAGCGATAAATCTAGGTTCCCAGGCAGTCGCGGATTAATCACTACGTGCTTGGCCACCTCTATACCGACTGAGGCAGCAAGCGCCTTTGCAAGAACTTTGTCCTCCGATAATGCGCGCACTGGCGCAGGAGGGCCCAAGAAGGGTATTGCGCGATAAGCCGCGATGCATGGGATTAGGAGTTCATGGCCCTGAAACGGATGGTCGAACTGAGTAAAATAGATATAGTCGAAATCGAGGTCCTGAAGAAGCATTTCTGGATCGCTTCCCGGTGTCACCCTCAGCCCAATATTTCGTAGAGTATTGAGAATGGTCCAATGATACACGACGGTGTAGCCGTAACGGTTTACTCGTTCTTGGGTCAAATCCGTCGCATGAACAGTATGGAATAGAACATGTGTGTCGCGAATTTCATCGGGCGATGGGCGCAGAATACAGGCGCTCAGGTCCGGCAAAATGGTTGGCATCGCAGACTCCAGATCGACTGAACCGATCGTTCTCAACCTTGCCCCCCAGCTTTTATCGAGTTGCGACCAGAGTCCAGTGGCAAAGGCCGAGGCGCGTCAGCTCATGGAAGCCCATTGAATAATAGATGGAGATATGCGGCTTTTCTCAGTGCGCCAGGAAGAGCGCACGACCAAGTGGTCGTCAACGGCGACGCTCAGAATCCATGCTTGTTTGCGTCCGCCATTCGTCTTTGGCTTGAGCGCCTCGATGCCGCCGTGGTCATAAGCCATGTGCGCGCGGTTGACCGTGCTCAGCGACACCCCCATCGCTGGCGCAATCGCCGGCTGCGCCAGCTCGCTCTCTCGCAACAGCACCCTCTGGATGCGTTGACGCTGCGCGGCCGCAAGCTTGTTCCTCAGCACGGTCTTAGGCCGACCCACCTCGGCTTTGCTGCACTTGCCCATCTGTTTCCCTCCGAATCAGATGACCAAGCGAATCATGCCTCAGCAAAGAGCGAAAGTCCCAGCTCGTCTGCCCCCAACCCACTACTTCAAACTCGATTCACGGCGGTATGGAATTGGTATAAGAACTGCCGTCTTTCGCATCCGACAGCAGTCCCAGCAGTCCCGGTCCGAAACTGAGCGCCGAACAGGGCGTGGGGCCGCCAAGGCCAAGATTGCCGCCCAGCCCCAACAGGTTGCCAAACATGCTCTGGCCAGGCTGCCAGTTCACCACGCCGGCCAGCAGCATCTGCACTTGCGCATCCTGTGCCATTGCTACCTTGACGCGCGCCGCCTCGTGAGCGGGCGTGATGTCAGCCAGCTGCGCCACGCGCACGGTATTGTCCGCGCCCGGCGTTGCAATTGCCCAGTCATAGACTTCGCGCACCGACCTAGGTGCGCCATCGCTGTGGAAGAATACCGTCTTGTTGGCAGCGGCAGCCTGGGGAAACGCGGCCGCCGCGCTGGCGGAGGGATCGCTGCCCGCCAGACGGATCAGCTTGCAGGCGGCATCGGGTCCCAGCAAATGCGCTGCGTAAAGCTCGCCACCGCAGACGTCGCGGCCCAGGCTGGCGCGCATGGCGCCTTGGGTGGACTTGGCATATTCGCCCGCCATCAGCGCGCTGACATCGGGGTCCTTGCGCAAGGCCAGGATCGCCTGCTTCTGCGAGGCCTCGGCATGATAGCGGCCGCCGGCGTCCTTACTGATGGCGGCGGCAAAGCTGCCCAGGCCATGCTGGCCGCCGTGCTCCTTCACCAGGCCAAGCCAAGTCTGGTCGATGAACTGGAACAGGCCGGCGGCCGAGGACGAACCTGACTGGGCATCGGACTTCAGGCTCGATTCTCGCATCGCGGTGCCCAGCAGGTAATGGAAATCCGATCCGGTCGCGGCGGCGGCGTTGCGCAGCGCGGTGACGATGGAAGAGTGTTCTGCTCCCAGGATCGAGGCGGCTTCTGCCTGCATCTCTCCCTTGTGCCGGTTTATGGTTAACGATCGCTTACCGCGCGGCTCCTACAGCCAGCGCCAGCGGGGCTTCGGCAGAGTTGGGCCAGGGAACGGGGTGGCTATGTCCCCAGACCGGTCCCGGCCAGGCAGGGTCGCCCTTGCGGCGGCCGACCACATGGACATGGAGCTGCGGCACCATGTTGCCCAGCGCCCCCACATTGAGCTTTTCCACCCCGGGCAGGGCGCGCACCAGAGCCGACAGTTTCACGATCTCCTTCATCAGCTCGGCCTGGTCGTCCGGCGAGAGATCGGCGATCTCAACGACGCCGCCACGGCGCGGTACCAAAAGACCCCAGTGATAGCGGCTGTCGTTGTAAAGAAAGAGGCGGCTGAGCGGCCAGTCAGCCAAGGTCACGGTCAAGGACGCAATCACGGGATCGACAGTGAAATCGGTCATGGTCGGATGCTCCATTCAAGAAAAGCGCCGCGGATCGAATTCAGGGACCGCATGAGCCTTGCCCAGGATCAGGTCGGCCATTTCCTGCGCGATGGCGGGTGTGAACAGGATGCCGTTGCGATATTGCCCGCTGGCCACAAACAATCCGGCATCGCGGGCCGGACCCAGCAGTGGCAGCCCGTCCGGACTTTTGGGCCGCAGCCCCGCCCAATGATCCGCCAACGTCCAGCCCGCCACCGTCGGCATCAGCCTTGCCGCCCGTGACCACAGCTGATCGCGCGCCGCGCGGGTGGGGCTGGTATCAAAGCCGGCTTCCTCGACCGTGGCCCCGATCAGCATGCGGCCATGCCGCGGCACGCAATAGACATTTTCGCCCCAGACCACGGGGCCGGGCAGCTGAGCCGGATCTGGCGGCACTAGCGCAATCATTTCACCTTTCACCGGCGCGATGGGAACGGCGTCCAAGAGGCCGGTCCAGGCGCCGGCCGCTATCAACACGGCGTCGGCTTGATAGCGGCGATAGGGACTCTGCACCCCTGAGACCTTGCCGCCATACACCTCAAAGCGCACCGCCGCCTCATTGGCAAGGATGGTGCCGCCCGCCTTCAGGAAGGCGACGGTCAACGCCTCGCCCAGGGCACGGTTGTCCACATGGGCTTCGTGCGGCGCCCACAGGCCACCGACACTGGGGCCCAGCAGGGGCACAAGTGCACGGGCCTGGTTCGGACCAATAATGGCGAGGTCTGCCTGGGCGCGGGCTCGCATTGTCTCAAGCTCTGGCGCATCGCCGGCCAGCAGCAGCGCCCCGTTGGCCGAGAGATAGACCGAGCGGCCGCTTGCCTCTTCAAGCTCTGTGGCGAAAGCGGGCCACAGGGCATGGGCCCGCATGGCAAGCTGCCGCTCCGGCTCAGCCGCGTCTTCCAATTCGGCGGTGATGGCCAGCATTCCCGCCGCTGCCCAGCTTGCTCCCATGGCCGGCTGGGCACGCTCCAGGACGGTGACACTGCAGCCGGCTTGACTGAGTCGCCAACCAATACCCAGCCCGGCCACGCCAGCGCCGATGATGACAATGTTCACAGGACCCCCTCCCCCGTCCAGATAAAACACGTGTGGACAATGCGATAGAAGGGAGACTTCAAGTGATTTTGTAAGAAAATCCTGGTTAGGAGCGGCGCCATCATTGCGCCTCTATAGCGGCTCAAAGAGGAACGCGCATCCTTGCGTCCGGATTGCCCCACCGCGCGGAAGGCGGGTGTAACGGGAGGGTGGCGCGCGCGTATTATGGGGGCCAATCGCAAAAAGGTTCACATCATGGAAAAGGCACTTTTCGGCGCCGGCTGCTTCTGGGGCGTAGAGGATTTCTTCCGCCAAGTCCCGGGCGTGAGCGAGGCGGTATCTGGCTATGCTGGCGGGACCACCCAGAACCCGACCTACAAGCAGGTCTGCAATGATGAGACGTACCATGCCGAAGTGGTCGAGGTGACTTTCGATCCCGCCAAGGTCAGCTACCAGACCCTGGTCGAGCTGTTCTTCCGCATGCACAATCCCACCCAGCTGAACCGCCAGGGCCCGGACTTCGGCACCCAGTACCGCTCGGTGATCTTCACCCATGGGCCGGACCAGCAGCGCATCGCCGAAGCGGTCAAGGCCAAGGTGGACGCCTCAGGCAAATGGAAGAAGCCCGTGGTCACCCAGATAGAGCCGGCGCCGGCCTTCTGGAAGGCCGAGGATTATCACCAGCGCTATTTCGAGAAGCATGGCGGTCACTGCCATGTGTCGTATGCGGAGCTTCACGCGGAGGATACCCCGTAGTGCAGCTATAAACCTACGGCGAGGTCCCCGTCGTCGATGTCGAGGTCGAGGTCGAACCACCGCCGCCGCCCGGGCTGGTGCCGCTGGCCGATGGGCCACTGCCGGCGGTGGCAAGCCCGACCGTGATGCCGATCAAGGCGGCCCCGGCGACAACGAACATGCCGTTGCCGTCTTCAAACTGCGCATCGTGCACGCCAGCCGGCTTTCCCGGCGCAAGCGGGGCATTCGTGTCGGCGAGCGCCCGCGATGCGGGAACCATCAGTAGCGACAAAATCGTGGCGGGAACAACGCGCATGAAACCTCTCCGATGCCCACCCCGGTTTGGAAGGCGCGGAACATTGAGAGCGTTCCATCACTTCAGGTTACATTCGGTGCGCGAGCGTCACTTGCCTGCCGCGTTCTTCACCACAAATCCCGCCGCCACAGAGCTGCCGTCCGACAGCTTGAACAGGACGGCGACCTTTGACCCCAGCTTCATCTTCGCATTGGGGCTCTCGCACATCAGATGATAGCCGCCGGGCGCAAAACGCACTGTGCCGCCGGCGGGAACATTGACCTTGTCGACCATGTCCATCCCGCTCATCCCGCCCTTGTTGGAGGACTGGTGGATCATCAGCATGCCGCAGGCATCGGAATCCGCCGCCATGATCGAAATTTCCCGGTCCGTCCCATTATAGGCCGTAAAATAGCCGCCCGCCGGCAGCTTGCCCGGCAGGGCCCGGAACCAGCCATCAGAAATTTGGAAGGGCGCCGCCCAAGCGGGAGAAAATGCCGCCAGGCTGGTCGTCATCAGCAATATCACAACACTAAGCCGCTTCACGTTCTGCCTTCTCCTCATTCAGCCGCATGGTCACTAGCACGACGATCATGGCCGCAAAGCTGGTCAAGGTTCCCGGCAGCCAGATGATCAGCCCCCCGTAATGTTGGTCGTTCAGGGCGGTAATGTCCAGCACCCGTCCGCAGATGGTGTAGACCGGATAGATGTCATGCATGCTGAGCGACAAGATTGCGCCCAACACCATCTGCGGCAATTCGATCACCAGGATCAGCAGTGCACGCATAAGGTGCGACAACCGTGCCGGCGGCTTGGCCCTGCTGTCCAGGATCAGCGACCAAAACATCACGCCATTGAGCGCCATGGTCCAGTTCATCAGCGCATAAAGGTTGGCATCCAGCATCACGCGGGTGTGTATCGCCGGAATCAGCCAGAAATAGAGCAGCCCCACGAAGAGGAAAGGCGCCATCACGGGGTGCTGGAGGAAATTCATTGTCGCCTGAACGGTGCGCGATTTCACAATAGGCTTGAGGAAGCCGGGCAGCCCGGCCCATAGCACCTCGCCGCACATGCCCATGGCGATCAGGAAGGCCCCGGCATGATGGAGGACGAAATGCGCCCAGCGGTGTACGAAGAACATGTGCTGCGCGTAATAGTCGATGCGGGTCTGCAGCACGATATAGAAGCTCGCCACGCCCGCAACAAAACAGGCCAGCCGCCACAATGGCGGATGCCGGTCTTTGGGCAGGGCCGTCAGCCCACGCCCGAACCAAATGAAGGTGAGCGCAGTGGCCAGATATTCGCCCCACGAAAATTCCCAGGGCATCCAAGCCGGCAGATCGGCCGGCCAGAAACGACAGATGGTATAAAGCGCCGTGCCCAGCAGCAGCACAGCGATGTACCACAGCGGAATGCGCGTCACGGCTCTTCCATCAAGCGCGCCAGGTCTTCGCGTCCCTCGCGTTCGAAGGCCGCAGCGACCGCATCGCGGTCGGCGGCATCGCGGTTCTGGGTCAGCTTGTACTTTCCGTCCAACTGGACGATTTCTAGTTCGAAGCCGACAATGCCGCGCAGCATGGTTTCGATATAGCTTTCTGGCGCGTCGCTGATTTTCCAGGGATCGGGACGTAAGCCTTCATGGGTTTCGCTCAACTGCGTGACATGGGCGCGCAGCCAGGCCGCATCCTGGTTCCACCGGATCGTGCCCCCGGCATGCACCGTGATGTAGTTCCAAGTGGGGACCGCCTTTCGGGTCGCGGCCTTGGACGGATACCAGTTGGGCGAGACATAGGCGTGAGGGCCCAGGAAGATCGCCAGCGCCTCGCCCTCGCCCGCCTTCCATACCGCATTGGCCCGCGCGACATGGCCGCGAAGAGCATTTCCTTGCAGGAGCATTGGCAGGTGATTGGCTTCCAACGCGCCTTGCGCGTCACGGGTCACCAGCGTGGCAAAGCCGATCTGGCGGATGGCGTCGTGCAGCACTTCGTGACGGGCTTCGCGGAAATGGTCGGGAACATACATCAGGCCGCGATAATATGCATCTGTGACGGGCTCGCCCAGCGTGATAAGGACGCGGGCACATGCGCATATCTACCCTTCTGCTGGCGCTGCTGCTGGTCGGCTGTTCAAAGCCGAGCTGGCACATGACCGATATTACAGGCGGCATGCCGCGGCTTTACTTCCATATGTTGGAAAATGGCCGGCCCGTCACCGCCGAGGACTTCCGCGGCAAGGTGGTGGCGCTTTATTTCGGCTATACCCACTGTCCCGACGTCTGTCCCGCAACCCTGGCCAATCTCGCCGACATGGCCGGCAAGGTGCATTCGCCCAACTTCGCCATCCTGTTTGTCACCGTGGATCCGGACCGCGATACCGACCAGGTGCTCACCGATTACGCCAAGGCCTTTTCACCTCAGGTCGTGGGCCTGCGCGGGTCGGCCAACGAATTGGCGGATCTGGCGCGGCGCTACCGTGTCGCCTACACCGTGGACAAGGGCCCTCCCTACCAGGTGATGCATTCCAATGCCGTATTCTTCTTCGATCGCGACGGCCGCGCGCGGCTCGTGACGACGGATACCAGCGATACGGCTGCAATCGCCCAAGACGTGAAGCGGTTGCTCGGATAGCCCCAGTTGTCATGGCCCGCCGGAGTGCGGGCCATCCCTGAGCTGCGGCGCCGGAGGCGCGAGCCGATCTAGTCGATCTGCAAAAACAGCGAACACCGCGAGCACGAGCGAGCGGCGCGGCTACCGTGGCGCACGATCGGGGCGGCCCCTTCGTGAAGTTTGCCCTCCGACCGCGGTCCGCGCGGTTCAAGGGGCCAGGTCATGACAAGCAGCGTTAAATATGCAGCGCCGCTCCATCCGCTGCCAGCACCGCTTCGTGCATCATTTCCGACAGGGTCGGATGGGGGAAGATGGTATGCGCCAGCTCCTGGTCGGTCAGTTCGCCCGACTTGGCGACGACGTAGCCTTGGATCAGTTCGGTCACCTCGGCGCCGATCATGTGCGCGCCCAGCAACTCGCCGGTCGTGGCATCGAACACAGTCTTGACCAGGCCCTCCGCCTCACCCAGGGCGATCGCCTTGCCGTTGCCGATGAAGGGGAACTTGCCGACTTTGACTTTTCTTCCATTGGCCTTCGCCGCGGCTTCGGTAAGTCCGACGCTGGCGACTTGCGGCCAGCAATAGGTGCATCCCGGCACATTGGAAGTGTTGAGGGGATGGGTGCCTTTCACCCCGGCGATCTTCTCGGCCACGATCACGCCTTCATGCATGGCCTTGTGCGCCAGCCAGGGCGGCCCCACCAGGTCGCCGATGGCCCACACGCCGTCCATGCCGGTCTCGCCATACTTGCCGGCCACCACATGGGTCTTCTCGACTTTGATGCCCGCGGCTTCCAGGCCGATATTCTCGACATTGCCGACAATACCCATGGCCAGGACCACGCGGTCCACCGTGACCTGTTCGGTCTTGCCCGCCTTGTCCTGCAAGGTGCAGGTCACGCTGTCAGCGCCCCGGTCGAGCTTGGTCACTTGCGTGCCGACCTTGAGCTTCATGCCCTGCTTGGTGAAGGCCTTGGCCGCGAAGGCGGAGATTTCCTCGTCTTCCACCGGCAGAACGCGGTCCAGAATTTCCACCACCGTCACCTCGGCGCCCAGGGTGCGATAGAAGCTGGCGAACTCGATGCCAATGGCGCCCGAGCCCACCACAAGAAGGGATTTGGGGAAGGATGGCGGGATCATCGCCTCGCGATAGGTCCAGACCAGCTTGCCGTCGGGCTCAAGCCCCGGCAGGGTGCGGGCACGCGCGCCGGTCGCCAGCACGATGTTCCTGGCGGTGTAATCGGTGGTCTTGCCCTCCGTGGTCACTACCAGCTTGCCTTTGCCGGCCAGCCTGGCCTCGCCCGGGATGACGGTGATCTTGTGCTTCTTCATCAGAAAGCTGACGCCGTCGGAAAGTTGTTTCGACACCGCGCGGCTGCGGGCCACGATCTTGGCAATGTCGAACTTGAAATTCTCGGCCGAAAATCCGAATTCGCCCAGACGGTGCATCAGGTGCCAGATTTCGGATGAACGCAGCAGCGCCTTGGTGGGGATGCAGCCCCAGTTGAGGCAGATACCGCCCATCCGGTCGCGCTCCACCACCGCGGTCTTCAGGCCCAATTGGGCACAACGGATGGCGCAGACATAGCCGCCCGGTCCGCCACCCACCACGATAACCTCGAAAGCATTGTCAGCCATGGCGAGCCTCTAGAGCAGCATCGAAGCAGGTTCTTCAATGAACTGCTTCAGGGTCGCCAAGAACTTCGCGCCGGTGCCTCCATCTACCACCCGGTGGTCGCAGCTCATGGTCACGCTCATCACGGTGGAGATTTCCACCTTGCCGTCCTTGACCACCGCGCGCTCCTCGCCCGCGCCTACCGCGATGATGCAGCTTTGCGGCGGGTTGATGATGGAAGTGAAGTTCTTGATGCCATACATGCCCATGTTCGAAACGGAGAAGCCGCCGCCTTCATATTCGCTGGGCTTGAGCTTCCTCTCCTTGGCGCGGGCGGCCAGCGACTTGATCTCGTTGGAAATGTCCACCAGCCCCTTGGTCTGGGCCTTGAACACGATGGGGGTGATCAATCCGAAATCCAGCGCCACCGCCACGCCCACATCGGCATCCTTGTGGCGCAGGATGGCGGTGTCGGTCCAGGAGGCGTTGACATCGGGATGCTTCATCAAGGCCATGGCCGAGGCCTTCACGATGAAGTCATTGACCGACAGTTTGTAAGCCGGGACCTTGTCCTTTCCTTTGGGGGCAGCGGCGTTGATCTTTTCGCGCACCGCCATCAGCTGATCGAGATTGCAGTCGATCGTCAGGTAATAGTGGGGAATGAGTGTCTTGGCCGAGGTCAGGCGCTTGGCGATGGCCTTGCGCATGGAATCGTGCGGAATTTCCTCGTAAGACCCCGCCGGATAGAGAAGCCGCGCATCGGGCAGGGGCGAAACACCGGCAATAGCGGCACCCGTGGCGGCAGCCGGCGCCGCAGCAGCGGCGGCCGGCTTGGTCGCACCGGGTTTGGCGCTTTCAACATCTGACTTGACGATACGACCGCGCGGGCCGCTGCCGTTGATGGCCGACAAGTCCAGGCCCTTTTGCTCCGCAATGCGCCTGGCCAGGGGCGAGGCAAAGAGGCGGCCCCCCTCGGCCTTTGGCGCGGGCGCGGGTGAGGCCGGCGCGGCGCTTCTGGGCGCCGGCGCCGCGGCGGCTTCGGCTTTCACCGCCGCCTTGATGTCTTTCATGGCTCCGGCGATGTCGTTGTTGGAGGGCGGAGGCGAAGCGGCGGCGGGCGCGTCCTCCAGCTTCTCGCCCTCGCCCAGCAGCACGGCGATGGGCGCGTTCACCTTCACGCCTTCGCTGCCTTCCGGCACCAGTATCTTTCCGATCTTGCCTTCGTCCACGGCCTCGAATTCCATGGTGGCCTTGTCGGTCTCAATCTCGGCCAGGATAGTGCCCGATTTCACGGTGTCGCCTTCCTTGACCAGCCATTTGGCGAGCTTGCCCTCCTCCATGGTAGGAGAGAGCGCGGGCATGAGGATATTGGTTGGCATGTAATCAGCTTACCCTGTTGGTCTTGTTGCGGCCCTTAGGCCATCCATTTCCACCCAACTCATTTCTAATGCGCCCCTTGTGCGCCAGAGCGATTATCGAACATCACTCTTTGTAGCAAACTGCCTTCACCGCCTCGATCAGGTCCTCGACCGTGGGCAGCGCCAGCTTTTCCAGATTGGCGGCATAGGGCATGGGCACGTCCTTGCCCGAGACCTTAGTGGGTGGCGCGTCGAGATAGTCGAACGCGTCGAGCGCCACGCGGGCGGAGATTTCAGACCCAATGGAACAGACCGGCCAGGCCTGTTCGATGGTGACGATGCGGTTGGTCTTTTTCACGCTCTCCAGCACGGTCACCATGTCCAGGGGGCGAAGCGAGCGCAGGTCGATCACTTCGGCGTCGATGCCGTCGGCCGACAATTTCTCGGCTGCTTCCAGTGCCTGGCCCACGGTGATGGAATAGGCCACGATGGTCACGTCCCTGCCCGCACGGCAGATCCGCGCCTTGCCGATGGGCAGGACAAAGTCGTCGAGCTTGGGCACCGGGAAGCTCTTGCCATAGATAATCTCGTTTTCCAGAAAAATGACCGGATTGGGATCGCGGATCGCCGCCTTGAGCAAGCCCTTGGCGTCGGCGGCGAAATAGGGCGCGATCACCTTCAGGCCGGGCACCGAGGCGTACCAGGCACTATAGTCCTGGCTGTGCTGGGCGGCGACGCGGGCGGCGGCGCCATTGGGGCCGCGGAACACGATGGAGCAGCTCATCTGGCCACCGGACATGTAGCGCGTCTTGGCGGCACTGTTGATGATCTGGTCCATCGCCTGCATGGCGAAATTCCAGGTCATGAACTCGACGATGGGCTTGAGGCCATCGAAGGCCGCGCCCACCGCCAGGCCGGTAAAGCCATGTTCGGTGATGGGAGTGTCGATGATGCGCTCAGGCCCGAATTCCTGCAGCAGGCCCTGGCTGATCTTGTAGGCGCCCTGATATTCGGCGACTTCCTCGCCCATCAGGAAGACGTCGGGATCGCGGCGCAGTTCCTCGGCCATGGCGTCGCGCAATGCATCGCGTACCGTCTGGTTGACGAATTCAGTGCCTGCGGGGACTTCCGGCTCGGCTGCCGCTTCGATTTTGGGGGCAGCATGTGCTTCAACTTTCGGCCCCTCAAGTTTGGCGTCTGTTTTCGGGACTTCCGCCTTCCTCGCCGGCGCCGCGCCTGCGGCCTCGCCATCCATCAGCAGCGTGGCGATGGGCGAATTGACCTTCACCCCTTCGGTGCCCTCGGGCACCAGGATCTGGCCGATCTTGCCTTCGTCCACCGCCTCGAATTCCATGGTGGCCTTGTCGGTCTCAATCTCGGCCAGGATGGTGCCCGACTTGACGGTATCGCCCTCCTTGACCAGCCACTTGGCGAGTTTGCCCTCCTCCATGGTGGGGGAAAGCGCAGGCATCAGGATCTCGGTGCTCATCAGGCGTAGATATCCGTATAGAGTTCGGTCAAGGCGGGTTCGGGACTTTCGGTGGCGAATTCCGCGGCTTCCACCACGACCCGCTTCACTTCGGCATCCATCTGCTTGAGGTCCTGCTCGTTGACCAGACCGCGGTCAATCAGCTTCTTGCCGAAATTCTCGATCGGGTCGCGCTTCTCGCGCATCTCCGTTAGCTCTTCCTTGCTGCGGTACTTGGCAGGATCAGACATGGAATGGCCGCGATAGCGGTAGGTGTTGACAGACAGGATGATGGGGCCCTTGCCCGAGCGGCAATACTCCATTGCGTCGAATCCGGCCTGCTGGACAGCTTCCACATCCATGCCGTCGACATTGACGCCGGGGATGCCGAAGGAAACGCCGCGCTTGGAAAAGTCCGACACCGCGCTGGAACGCGCCACCGACGTACCCATGGCGTACTGATTGTTCTCGATCACATAGATGACCGGCAGCTTCCACAACTCGGCCATGTTGAAGCTTTCATAGACCTGGCCCTGGTTGGCGGCGCCGTCTCCGAAATACGTCAGGGTCACGGCCTTGCTGCCGCGATATTTGTTGGCGAAAGCCAGCCCCGTGCCGATCGGCACCTGGGCGCCGACGATGCCGTGGCCGCCATAGAATTTCTTTTCGTTCGAGAACATGTGCATCGAGCCGCCCTTGCCGCGCG
>Ga0335085_10010050_pt1 | contig 14200 bp, 7 predicted proteins | sample Lox_Sample_45_FD_206712 | JGI IMG/M metagenome (GOLD analysis project Ga0335085, IMG submission 206712) | Soil microbial communities from Loxahatchee National Wildlife Refuge, Florida, United States - Lox_Sample_4.5 | ecosystem: Environmental > Terrestrial > Soil > Wetlands | place: USA: Florida...
CCGGGCCTGGGCGACCGAGCTCTGGGCCTCGAACTTGGTCTGGTCGGCCGCCGTCAGGTCGAGGTTGGTGGAGATGCCGGCCCGGTACGAGGCCTCCACCTGCACCTGCGTCCGGGCGGCGAGCTGGGCCTGCGATTCGGTCTGCTGCACCACGGCGGTGGTGGCGACCAGGTTGGCGCGCGCCGCCAGCCAGGCCGCCCGGCTCCGCGCCCGGGACGCGGCGAGCTGCGCCTGGGCCTCGGCAAGCCGAGCCCGGTCCTCGGCCAGCTGCGCGTAGCGCGCGCCGTGATCGTACAAGGGGATGGCAATGTTCAGGAGCAGGTCGTAGGTCCAGTTCTTCTCCGCGAATCCCCCGTTCGAGTTGTAGTTCTCCCGGAACGCCCCGGAGACCGAGGGAAGCCAGAGGAACTGATCGTACTTCACCGACTTTTGCGCGGCGTTGGCGAAGGCGATGGCGCTCTTCACCGAGTATGCGTTCTCCCAGGGCTGCTCGGTCTCCTGACCCATGGGTGGAAGCTCGAAGACCCTGGCCGGCTGCGGCTCGACGGCCTCGCCCACCAGCGCCTCCAGGAGCGGGAGCAAGGTCTGCTTCTGCCCTTCCCGGTTGGCGATCTGCACCCGGGCGCCCGCTGTCTCCGTCTGCGCGCGCAAGAGAGCGATCTCCACCTCGGTCCCGGCGGCGATCCGGGCGCGCGCGTCCTGCTCCCGGCGCAAAGCCACCTTCTCCGCCTCCCGCGCCGCTTCCAGAAGGCCCTCCAGGCCTTGCAGGGCGAGATAGGTGCGGGAAGTGCTGAGGAGGATCTGCTCGCGGGACTCGTCGGCGCCGCGGTCGGCCGCCTCGGCGTTCGCGTTCGCGATGCCCGGGAGGAAGAGTCCCTGCGGGCTGAAGAACGGCTGGTTGATCAGGAACGTGCCGTACTTGCTGTTGGGGGCCACCAGGGTGATTTCCGGAGAGGGCTGCCCGGTCACCGGGTCGTTTCCGAACGCCCCTGCGGGAATGGAGGAAGGCGCGCTGGTGTGGTCGAACTGGCCCGTGACGAGGACGTCGGGTTGCCAGGTCGTCCACGCCCGCTTCACCCCCGCCTGGACGATGGCCGCCTGGGCGCGCGCCGCCGCCACGTCCGGCCCCTGCTTCGCGGTGAGTTGCAGGGCCTCCCGCAGCGTTACCACTCTCCGCTGCGGCCCGACCTGCGCCCGCGGGGGCGGCGCCATCCCCTCCGGCGGCGGCGGGGGAGGCTGCTGCTGCGCCGCCGCCGCGAAAGAGAGGCCGAGAACCGCCAGAACCACGCCCAGGTTTCGCATTCGATCCATGTCTTACCCGTTCACCACGCGCGCCACGGCCGCGTCCTCTGCAGCCGGGGCGGAAACGAGCGCCGGCCTGTCGCTTCCCTTCCGCAACAGGCGCGCGAACGACAGCTTCTCCACTCCCGCGAAGATCACCGGCACCACCAGGAGGGTGAGCGCGGTGGAGGTGATCACCCCGCCGATCACCGCGATGGCCATCGGGGCGCGGAACTCTGACCCCATGCCCGTCCCCAGCGCCGTGGGCAGCATGCCGATGGCCATGGCGAACGAGGTCATGAGGATGGGCCGCAAGCGCCGGGGGCCGGCCTTGAGCAGCGCTGTGTCCACGTCGTCTCCCTGGCGCAGCCGCTGCAGCGCACCGTCCACCAAGAGAATGGCGTTCTTGGTAACCAGTCCCATGAGCAGGATCACGCCGATCATCGCGCCCAGGGAGAGGTGCTTGCCGGTGAACAGCAGGCCGAGCAGGGCCCCGACCAGGGCCAGGGGCAGGGAGACCATGATGGTGAAGGGGTGCTTGAGCGACTCGAACTGCGAGGCCAGCACCATGAAGATGAAGACGAAGGCCAGGGCGAAGGCGCCGCCAAACGCGCTGTTCTGCTCGTCGAACGTCTTGATCTGCCCGTCGTAGACCACGCTGTAGCCGGCGGGCAGCTTGTGCCCGGCCACCGCCTTGCGCAAAGACGCGGCGATGTCGCCCAGCGCCGCCCCGGTCCCCAGCTGGGAATAGACGGCGATCTGCCGCTCGCGGTTCTCGTGCTCGATCACGCTGGGCCCGTCCTGCAGCGAGACCTGGGCCACGTCCGAGAGCTTGCGCAGCCCCTTCTGGGAGAAGAGGTCCATGGAGCCGATGCGGTCCGGGTTGCTGCGGTCGCGCTCGGAGAGGCGGACGCGGATGTCCGTCTCGTCCTTCCCTTCCCGCAGCTTGGCCGCCACCTCGCCCTGGATGGCGAGGCGCATCTGGGTGGCGATCTCCGCCGCGGGCAGGCCCAGGTCGGAGGCCCGGGTCCGGTCGACGTCGATGGCCAGCTCGGGCTTGGGCGGGTTGGACTCCACCCGCACGTCCGCGGTGCCCGGGGTGCCCTTGAGGGTCGAGGCGACGAACTGCGCCTGCTTGTCCAGTTCCTTCAGGTCGGGTCCCACCACGCGCACCATGATGGGGAAGTAGTCGCCCAGCCCTTCGATGGTGGGCGGGTCGCTGATGGCCACCTGGGTGGCGGGCAAGGCCCCCGCCAGCGCGGCCCGGGCCTCGTCCTTGAGCTGGCTGATGGTCTTCGCGCGCGCCTTCTTCGGGGTGAGCAGGGCGCGCAGCTTGGCCTTGTTCACCTCGCCGTTCACGCCCACGATGGAGTAGACGTCGGTCACTTCCGGGATCTGGCGCAGGCGCGCCTCGGCCTCGCCGGCGCGCTGCCCGGTGAGGTCCAAAGAGGCGCTGTCGGGCAGCTTGAGGTCGACGATCATCTGCGCCCGATCCTCCACCGCCATGAACTCGCTGCCCAGTCCGCGGGCGGCCACCAGGGAGAGCGCCAGCACCAGGGCGGTGAGGCCCAGGGTGGTCCACTTGTGCGCGAGCACCCAGGCCAGGGCGCGCTCGTAGAAGCGCTCCCAGCTCTCGAACATGCCCTGGAAGAACTTCGCCACCCGGTTGTGGACCACCACCTCGCCAGGCTTGCGCTGCTTCGCCAGCCGCGCCGAGAGCATGGGGTCGAGGGTGAAGGAGATGAAGAGCGAGATCAGCACCGCCATGGAGATGGTGATGCCGAACTGCTTGAAGAACTGGCCCACGATCCCCGGCATGAAGGCGACGGGAACGAACACCGCCACCAGGGTGAGGGTGGTGGCGAGCACCGCCAGGCCCACCTCCTGGGTTCCCTTGGAAGCCGCGGTGGCGGGATCCTCGCCGCGATCCAGCCGGTGGGTGATGGCCTCGCGCACCACCACCGCGTCGTCGATCAAGAGGCCGATGGCCAAAGAGAGCGCCAGCAGCGTCATCTGGTTGAGCGTGTAGCCAAGCACGTACATGACGAAGAAGGTGCCCACCACGCTGGTGGGCAGGGCCAGGGAGGAGATGAAGGTGCCGCGCGGGTCGAGCAGGAACATGAGGATGATCAGCACCGCCATGGCCCCGCCGAAGAAGAGGGCCACGTAGACCTCCTCGGCGTTGGCGCGGATCATCTCGCTCTGGTCGATCAGCAGTTTGGTCTTGAACCCGCTGCCCAGGGCCGGCGTAAGCTTCGCCAGCGCCAGCTTGACGTTGTCGGCCACCTGCACGGTGTTGGAGCCCGGCTGCTTCACCACCTCGAGGATGATGGCGTCCTTGCCGTTGAGGCGGGCGAAGGTGCGCCGCTCGGCCACCCCGTCGGTGACCCTGGCCACCTCTTCCAGCCGCACCTGGGAGCCGGTCTTGCCGGTGGCGATGGGCAGGGCACGAAGCTGCTCGACGTTCTTGAACTCGCCCAGGGTGCGCACGGTCAGCTCGGTGGGGCCGAGGGCCAGGTGGCCGGCGGGGAGGTTGAGGTTCTCCATCCCGATGCGCCGGGCGATCTCGTAGGGGCTGGTGCCCACCGCCTTCACCTTGTCCAGGTCCAGCTCCACCTGGATCTCGCGTACGTCGCCGCCGGTGATGCGCGCCTCGGCTACGCCCTCGATCTGCTGCAGGGCCGGCTGCACCCGGTCCTCGATCAGCTTGCGCAGCCGCTGGGAGGAGATGTCCGCCCCCACCGCGTAGGTGAGGACCGGGGCGGCGCTGATGTCCACCCGGCTCACCTTGGGCAGGTCCGCGTCCCTGGGCAGCGAGGACTGGGCCTGGGCCACCTTGTCGCGCACCTCCTGCGTGGCCCGGTCCAGGCTCTCGGTGAGCTTGAACTGGACGGCGATGGTGCTGGCGTTCTCCCGCGACCAGGAGTGCATCTTGTCGATGCCGGAGATGCCCGCGATCGAGTCCTCCAGCGGCTTGGTGACCTGGGTCTCGATCTCGCCGGGGCCCGCGCCCTTGTAGACGGTGGTCACCATCACCACCGGGAAGGTGACGTCCGGGTAGAGGTCGGTGCCCAGCCGGTTGACCCCGAGGATGCCCAGCACCACCAGGCAGAGGGCCATCATGGAGGTGAAGACCGGCCTGCGGATGGCGACGTCGGAGATGGACATGTGCGCGCTCCTACTTCACCGCGACCCTGGCGCCGTCCTGCAGGTCCGGTGCCGGGTAGTCGACCACCTGCGCCAGCGGCTGGGCCGCCTTGAAGACCACTTCCTGCGCGCCGCGGTCGATCACCTGCACGGGAACCCGGCGCACCTCGCCGCCGGAGACGGCGTAGACGTGATCGCCGCCCTGCGAGGAGAGGGCGGAAGCGGGGACGGAGAGCACTTCCTCCGCCGCGCCCAGGGGCAGGACGGCCCGGCCCAGGGTGTGGGCGGTGAAGCGGCCGTCCGGGTTGGGGACCTCGATCTCCACGGGTACCCGGCGGGTGGAGGTGTCTGCCGAGGGGATCACGGTGCGCACCCACGCCGCGGAGGTGCTGGCGCCGCCGCCCACCGCCTCCACCTGCACCCGCGAGCCCGGCTTGAGCAGGCCGCGGGCGGAGTCGCTCACCGTGAGCTTGAGCACCAGCGGATCGAGCTGCTCCACGGTGAAGAGCGAGGTCCCGGCGGCGACGGTGGCGCCCACCTGGTCGGGAGCGTCGATGAGCACGCCGGCGAACGGGGCGCGCAGGTCGTGGCGCCGCCGGTTGGCCCGGGCCTGGGCGAGCTGGGCCCGCGCCGCCTGGAGCTGGGCCGCGGCGGCCGCCGCGCCGGAGGCGCTGTTGCGCAGCTGTGCCTCGCTCACCGTGTTGCTCTTCGCCAGCTCGGCGTTGCGGTTGGCCAGGTCGGAGGCGATGGCCGACTGCGCCTCGGCCGCCTGCACCGCCGCCTCGGCCTGCTGCACCTGGGCGTCCGCGATCTCCGGATCGAGCTGGGCGATGATCTGCCCCTCGGCCACCGGCGCGCCCTTCTTCACCAGGATTCGCGCCAGCCGCCCGTTCACCTCGAACCCGGCCTTCAGCTCCTTGGCCGGGTTGAGGGCGCCGGTGATCTCCTCGCGGGGGGCGCTGCGCACCGCCTTCACCTCGGCCAGGGTGACCGGGGCGGGCGCCTGGGCTGCGGCGCCGGCGGAAGCGGCCGAGGCGCGGGTCTTCGCCCGGGCGGAGACGGCCAGGGCGGAAGCCACCGCCAGGGCGGCGAGGGAGGAATAGAGGATCGTCTTTCGGCTCATGGCTTGCTCCGGCCGGGGAGGACCGCGGGGTTGTGCTCCAAGGGGATGCTGCCCTCGTGGATCAGGGTGTGAAGGCTCCGCGCCCACTCCGTGAGGTCGGGCTTCTCGCTCATCCGGCTCATGCGCATTCCCAGCAGCACGTACGTGCCTACGATCAGCGAGCCGAAGATTTCGGGCGGGATGTCGGTGCGGCAGGAATGCTCACCCTGGAAGTGGTCGAAGTTCTGCTTGATGCGCTCGACCTCACGGTCGGTGAGCTCCCAGATGGCTCCTTCGAACTTCGTCCCCTGCGCTCCGCGCAGCAGCACGCCCACCACGTCGCGGTAGGCCCACATGTGCTCCAGCACCCGCAGGTCCTCGCTGGTCTCCATCTCCAGGAACTTGCGGTAGCGGGGGGAGCGCTCCGTGAGATCGCGGCGGGTGACCATCCCGTACTCCGCGGTGAACTCCGCCATGTCGCGCTCGCGGCGCTCCTTGCACTCCACCAGGAAGGAGTCGAAGGCCTGCACCAGCTCGCCGAAGAGCGCTTCCTTGGAGCTGAAGTGCAGGTAGAAGGCGCCCTTGGAGAGGCCGCAGGCGGCGGTGATGTCCTCGATGCGGGCGCCCAGGAGGCCCTTGCGGGCGAACTCCGCCCGGGCGCAGGCGACGAGGGCTTCCTTGGCGTTGGGGTCGGCGGGCCGGGCCATGGCTCCTTCGATGACTGACGGGTCAGAAACGGTGCGCGTTACTAAATGGCGGGTCATAAATCGTCAAGGGGTTTCTGACCCGTTGGTCATAAACACCTGATTCCACGGTGTTGTCCGCTGCAGGACGACTGGCGGCTTGCCTCGCGGCAGCCTGCTCCCCACCTTGCCGGCAGCTTGGGGGAGGTGCGGGATGGGGAGGGGGATCGCGGTCGTTCTGGCGTTTCTCTTGACCGCGTGCGTGGACCAGTCGGCGCAGTCGCAGGCCTGCGATCCGCAAGCGGAGGACTGCAGCGTGGGGCCGGGCGGGACCGGGCGCTGCACCCGCGACGCCGACTGCGGCGACGGCGCCTGCCAGTCCGACGGGACCTGCAAGGCGGCCCAGCCGGTTGTGCAGCCCACCGCCTGCGCCAGCGTGAGCTGCGCTGCGGGCTACTTCTGCAGCAACGGGCAGTGCCTGCCGGCGAACGCGCAGTGCAAGCAGGCCGACCCGGCCTGCATCTTCATCCCCCACGGCAGCTTCGAGCCGCCCGAGCACGCCTGGTGGTGGCCCTGGCAGACGCCGCTGGGCCCCGACGCGACCTCGCCCGCGGACGCCTTCCGCGCCGACCTGGAATACCCCGACTATGTGCAGGTGATGAGCACGCCGGTGGTGATGCGCCTGCACAAGGCGGATGCGGTGCCCGCGGTGGTCTTCAACACCTTCCCCGCGATGCCCACGGGCGAGCAGGGATCGGAGATGCTGGAGGTGCAGGGCGTGCTGCGGGCGGTGAGCGGGGCCGATGGCTCGCCGCTCTGGACTGCGCCCAGGGACATGTGGAACCACATGGAGTGGAGCGTCGACGGCAACTCCGGCATCGCTGCCGGCGACTGCCTGGGTACCGGCGAGGCCTGCTTCATCACCGGCGGCTGGGACCCCGCCGACGAGCCGCCCCGGGTGCCGGACCCCAGCCAGGCGCACCGGCACGGCGGCCTGATCGCCTTCGGCAGCGACGGCCGCTTCCTCTGGGTGACGCGTGAGGCGCAGCTCTGGTGGGGCGCCCCGGTCATCGCCCGGCTCTTGGGGCCCACCGGCCCCGCGCAGGTGGTGGTGGGCAACGGCGTCTACGATGGCGCCACCGGCAAGACCCTCTGCCCGCAGACCAACGACAACGGGGCGGTGGGTGGCAACGGCGACGGGACGCTGAGCGCGGTGGCCGACCTGGACATGGACGGCATCCCCGAGGTGGTGACCGGGAACCAGGCCTACAAGCTGCTGAAGAACGACGCCTCGCCCACCGGCTACACCTGCAAGGCGCTGTTCGGCGACGGGGTGAAGATGCCGCACGGGCAGCCGTGCGCGGGCGGCTCGGGCTCGCTCTGCCCGGAGGGCTTCCCGGCGGTGGCCAACTTCGCCGCCTACGGCTCGGCGATGGGCCTGAAGACGGACGATCCGCACCCCCAGGTGGCGGTGGTGAGCCGCGGCTACTTGCGCATCCACGACTGGACCGGGGGCATGTTGCTCAATCCCATCCCCCTGCCCACCCACGGGCAGGCCTGCGGCATCGACTACAACGCCGGGGGCGCGCCCACCATCGCCGACTTCGACGGCGACGGGATGCCCGAGATCGGCGTGGCCTCGCAGAGCGCCTACTCGGTGTGGAAGCCGGGGCAAGGATGGATCTGGAGCTCGCAGACCTTCGACTGCTCCGCCAACACCGGCAGCTCGGTGTTCGACTTCGAGGGCAAGGGGCAGGCGACGGTGGTCTACTCCGACCAGTGCTTCTTCCACGTGCTCGACGGGAAGAGCGGCGACGTGCTGATCAAGGAGCCCAACTTCTCCTGCACGGCGTACGAGATGCCCATCGTGGCGGACATCGACGGCACCGGGCGGGCGAAGATCCTGGTGCCCAACAACAACATCTGCCACTTCGACGAGTGCGACAAGGCCTGGCCCGGCACCAGCATGCTCCGCTACGTGGGGCTCAAGGCCCTGCGCTCGCCCAGCGACAAGTGGGTGAACACGCGCAGCGTCTGGAACGAGCACACCTACCACGTGACCAACGTCAACCTGGACGGGACGCTTCCCTTTCCCGAGAGCAACTCCTGGGCGCCCGGGCAGTCGAACAGCTACCGGCAGAACGTGCAGGGGCAGGGGCAGTTCAGCTCCCCCGACCTCTCCGTCTGCGCGGTGGACGCTGACATGACCAACTGCCAGTCCGGCCCGGCCAAGGCGAGCGCGGTGGTCTACAACGGCGGCGCGCTGGTGGCCAAGGCCGGAATCACCGTGGACTTCTACGCCGTCCTCCCCGACGGCTCCACGGCCCACATCGGCCAGGGCCTCACTTCCCGCAACCTGCAGCCCGGCGACTCGGAAACGGTGAGCGTCCCCTGGAACGCCCCTCCCCAGCAGCAGGCGGTCCAAATCAAGGCCGTGGTGGATGTGAACTCCCTGATCGGCGACTGCCACCCGGAGAACAACACCGTCACCAGCACCACCCCGGTGAAGTGCTCCCCGCTCGGCTGAAACCCCTCGATCGGAACTTCGTCCGCCGGGACGGCGCGCGCGGTACCCAGACGATGCGCTCCGTTGCCGCGCCCAAGGTCCTCTCCAACTGGAATCGCGGCGGCACAGTTCGCGCGGCTGACCAGATGCTTTACGCGATCCTGGAGTGACTTCAAGTCCGCAGAGATGGCCGAACGAGGGAAGCATCTCCCGGTGGCTAACGCGGCGCGAACTGCGCCGACGCGCTTCTGTCCAGAAAGGACCTTGGGCGCGGCAACGAAGCGGAAAGAATGAGTCCTGCGCGCGCCGAAAGACGGGGGGAAGGTCGACATACCGTCGGCGTCGCCTCAGGCACCGCCCCAGAACCTGAACCGGCGTCCGGCGCTCCGAACGGGCTGGGCGAGACGGGACAGGAGCCGAAGCGGCAGGGCGGGGCCTGCGGTGACGACGACGGTATGCCGACCTGCCCCCCGGCGTCCCAGCGAACGAAATTCCTGCAGCTGCTTCCACCCTGACAGGCACGCTGCGGTTTATTTTTCGCCTCGGGGAGCGGCGCCGCTATCCTCCCTGCGTGACCGAAGTCGCCGCGACGCCCGCAGCGCCTGCGCCCGGGAGGCAGACGCAGCGTGCCGCGGGGGCGGCCCTGCTGGTGGGCGCCGGCATCCTGCTCAGCCGGATCGCCGGCCTCATCCGCCAGCGCGTGCTCGGGTACTACCTGGCCACCTCTCCTTCGGCCGATGCGTACACCGCGGCGCTGCGCATCCCCAACTTCCTCCAGAACCTCCTGGGGGAGGGCGTGCTCTCCGCCAGCTTCATCCCCGTCTATGCGGCCCTGCGGGCCCGGGGCGAGGAGGCGCAGGCGCGCAAGGTTGCGGGTGCGGTGGCCGGGCTGCTCTCCCTCGTCACCGGCGCCCTCGCTTTGGTCGGCATCGCCGCCACCCCCTGGCTGCTCGACCTCATCGCCCCCGGGTTCAGCGGCGACACGCGCGCGCTGGCCATCGTGCTGGTGCGCATCTTCTTCCCCGGCATCTCGCTCCTGGTCCTCTCCGCCTTCTGCATCGGGGTGCTGAACAGCCACCACCGCTTCTTCCTCAGCTACGCCGCGCCGGTGGTGTGGAGCGCGGCCATCATCGCCGCCCTCATCCTCGGGGCCCACGCCGGCCCTCCCGGCGACCAGGCGCGCATCGCCGTCTGGGCCGCCTGGGGCGCGGTGGCCGGCGGCGCCCTCCAGCTCCTGGTGCAGCTTCCCCTGGTGCTGCGCCTCCTGGGCAAGGGCGCCCGCCTCTCCCTGGGGACCGGCGACCTGCATGTGCGCGAGGTGGTGCGGAACTTCTTTCCCGTGGTGGCGGGCAGGGGAGTGGTCCAGCTCTCCGCCTACGTCGACATGCTCATCGCCAGCTGGATGCCCAGCGGGACGGTGGCCGCCTTCGGGTACGCGCAGACCATCTACCTGCTTCCGGTCTCGCTCTTCGGCATGGCGGTGAGCGCGGCGGCGCTCCCCTCCATGTCGGCGGAGGCGGAGGCGAAGGAGAAGCTGCACCAGCAGACCGAGGCGGGACTGCGGGCCATCGCCTTCCCCGTGGTCCCCACGGTGGCGGCCTTCCTCGTCCTGGGCGACGTGATCTGCGCCGCCCTCTTCCAGACCGGCAACTTCCGCGCCCGCGACACGCAGTACGTCTGGTGGTTCCTCATCGGCAGCACGGTGGGCCTGCTCGCGGCCACCCTGGCCCGGCTCTACTCCAGCGCCTTCTACGCCCTGCGCGACACCCGCACGCCCTTGCGCTACGCCACCCTGCGGGTGGTGCTCACCGCCGGCCTGGGGGTGTTCTGCGCCCTCTGGCTGCCCGGCCTGTTGCACGTGGACAAGCGCTACGGCGCCTTCGGCCTCACCGGCAGCGCAGGGGTGGCCGGCTGGATCGAGTTCGCGCTCTTGCGCCGGGGGATCGGCCGTCGCATCGGCCTCTGCCACCTTCCCAAGGGCCTTCTTCCCAGGCTCTGGGGCGCCGCGGCGCTGGCCACCGCCGTAGGGCTGGGGGCGAAGCTGCTCTTGCCCCCCGTCCATCCCATCCTCCGCGCCGCCGTGGTCCTGGGCCTTTTCGCCGCCGCCTACCTGGGGGGTACACTGGCCCTGGGCGTTTCCGAGGCAAGCTCGGCGCTGAGACGGCTCCGGCGGGTGTTCTGGCGCTGAATTTCACCAACCCGCCGGGAGTCGTGTCTGCCAGGATGATCGGGCGCGCCGCGCTGCTGTTTGCCCCTCTCGTCGCCTGCTCGCACGCGGCGCCGCGCGATCTTCCCCAGGACGTCGCGCCGGAGCTGAGCGCCCCGGAGGTGGCCGAGCACCTGCTCTCGCGCGTCACGTTCGGCGCCCGCCCCGAGGACCGCCGGCGCATCGCCCGCGAGGGCGTCGCCGCCTTCCTCGACGAGCAATTCGATCCCGGGCGCCTCGACGACGGCGCGCTCGACCAGCAACTCGGCCGCTTCGACATCCTGCAGAAGGCGCCCGGAGCGCTGGCGGAGCGGATGACGGAGCAGCGGCAGGCGCGCAAGCGCAACGCCGCGCTCGAGCAGGCTCCCCCTCCGCCCGGCGGCGCCGGCGCGGGGCCGAAGATGCGCGAGCCAGGCGTCAAGCGGGAGGTGATCGTCGCGCTCGCCCAGGCCAAGGTCCTGCGCGCGGCGTACTCCCGCCGCCAGCTCCTGGAGGTGATGACCGACTTCTGGTTCAACCACTTCAACGTCTTTGCCGGAAAGGCCGAGGAGGCGGCGCTCCTGCCTGCCTACGAGCAGGAGGCGATCCGCGCCCACGCCCTGGGGACCTTTCCCGAGCTGCTCGAAGCGACGGCGCGCAGCCCGGCGATGCTTCTCTACCTCGACAACTGGCGCTCCGCCGCCCCCCGCCCCTTCGCCCGGAAAAGGCGGGGCCTGAACGAGAACTACGCGCGGGAGCTCCTGGAGCTGCACACGCTCGGGGTGGACGGCGGCTACACGGAGAAGGACATCGTGGAGGTGGCGCGCTGCTTCACCGGCTGGACGATCGCGGAGCCGCGCACGAACCCGCACTTCGTCTTCCGCCCGGCCATGCACGACTTCGGCCCCAAGCTGGTGTTGGGCCACGCGCTCCCCGCGGGCCGGGGAGAGGAGGACGGCGAGGAAGTGCTGCGCATCCTCGCCCGCCATCCTGCTACCGCCCGCTTCATCGCCCTCGAGCTCGCCCGCCGCTTCGTCAGCGACCAGCCGCCGCCGGAACTGGTCGATCGGGTGGCGGAGACCTACCGGCGCACGGGCGGCGACATCCGTCCGATGCTGCGCACGATCTTCGAGTCGCCGGAGTTCTGGAGCCGCGATGCCCTGCGCGCCAAGGTCCGCTCGCCGCTGGAGATGGTGGCCGGTTCGGTGCGCGCGCTGGAGGCGAAGGTGGACGATCCGCTTCCCCTGGCCCGGGCGGTGGCGCGCATGGGCGAGCCGCTCTACCTGGCGCAGGCGCCCACCGGATATCCGGACGGGGCGCAGACCTGGCTCTCCTCCGGTGCGCTCCTCTCCCGCATCGACTTCGGCCTGCGCCTGGCGAACGGGCAGCTCCCGGGAACGGAGGTGGACCTTTCGCCGCTGGCCGACGCCTCGCCGGAAGGGGCGCTGCAGAAGGCGGCGGCGCGCCTGGGGGCGGTGGAGCTGTCGGAGAAGACCCGCGGATACGTCCTGGACGAGCTGAAAAGGTCCCCCCAGCGGCCCGAGCTTCTCGCCGCGCGGGCCGTGGGCCTCTTGCTCGGCGCTCCCGAGCTGCAGAGGAGATGAGATGAACCGGCGGATGCTCCTGCAATCGGGTGCGCTGGTGGCGGCGGGGTCGTTCCTGCCCGGATGGGCGCGGCGCGCGCTGGCGCAGGAAGGGCCGCGCGGCCGGGTGCTGGTCTTCCTCTTCCTCCGCGGCGCCCTCGACGGGCTGCACGCCGTCCCTCCGCTGGGAGAGCCGCGCCTCTTCGACCTGCGCCCCCAGCTCGCGCCCGGGCCCGAGGAGCGGCTCGGCCTGGGGCAGCCGGGATTCGCCCTGCACGCGGCGCTCGAGCCGCTCTTGCCCTTCTGGCGGGACCGCATGCTGGCCATCGTGCACGCGGTGGGATCGCCCGACGGCACCCGCTCGCACTTCGATGCCCAGGACGCCTTGGAACTGGGGACGCCCGGCCTGAAGAGCACGCCCGACGGCTGGCTGTCGCGCTCGCTGCGGCAGTCGATGCCCGCCGATCGCTCGCCGCTGGACGCCGTGGCGGTCTCGCCGCGGCTGCCGCGCTCGCTGCAGGGCGCGCCGTCGGCGCTGGCCTTCTCCTCCCTGGAACAGCTCCGGCTGCACGCCCTGGCGGGCTCGTCCGGGCCCTCGGGGCGCAGCGAGGCCAAGGCCGCCTTCGCCGGCCTCTACGGCTCGCAAGCCGACGAGCCGGTGGCCACTTCGGGAAAGGAGGCCTTCGCCGCCCTGCGCATGCTGGAGCGCAAGCTCGGTCCGACGGACACCGCGGCGGAGTATCCCCAGGGTCCGCTGGCGCAATCGCTCCGGCAGCTCGCCCGGCTGATCAAGGCGGACGTCGGGCTGCGGGTCGGATGCGTGGACGCGCAGGGATGGGACACGCACGTGGCGCAGCCGGCCCGGCTGGCGGGCAATCTGCGACAGCTCGCCGGGTCGCTGGCCGCCTTCCAGCGCGACCTCGGGCCCCGCGCCCGCGACGTGGTCCTGGTGGCGGCCACGGAGTTCGGCCGCACCGTCCGGCAGAACGGGGCCAACGGCACCGATCACGGGCACGGAAGCGTCGCCTTCGTGCTCGGCCCCTCGGTGCGCGGCGGGGCGATCCTCGGCCGCTGGCCCGGGCTGCGGGACGACCAGCTCTACGAGGGCCGCGACCTGGCGGTGACCACGGACTTGCGCAGCGTGCTGGCCGCCGTGGCCAGGTCCCAGCTCGGGGCGGGCGACGCGCGGCGCGTGTTCCCCGGATTCACCGGCCAGCCCCTCTCCGGTCTGCTATAAAACACGCTCCATGCGCCTCTCCATCCTCGTTGCCCTCGCCGCCTCCGCCGCGCTCGCGCAGCAGGCGCCATCGAACCCGGTCACTGCCGAGCAGGCGCGCAACATCGTGCCCCGGGCGGACCTTTCCGAGCTGACCGACGGGCAGCGGGGCGTCTTCATCGACGTGGCCACCGAGGTGTTCAACTACGCCGGCTGCCAGGACACCCTGGCGCGTTGCCTGGGCGCCACCCAGAAGGATCCGCACGCCCTGCGCATGGCGGCGCTGGTGAAGCAGCTGGCCAGCGAGGGGCCCACGGCCCCGCAGATCATCCAGGCGGTGGAGGCGTACTACGCCTCCTTCGACGCCCGGCAGCGCGCGCCGGTGAAGGCGGAGAACTGCCCCGTCCTGGGCAGCGGGCCGGTCGCCCTGGTGGAGTTCAGCGACTACCAGTGCCCGCACTGCGCCGCCGCGGTCACGCCGCTGGAGGAGCTGGTGG
>Ga0335085_10010051_pt1 | contig 14200 bp, 7 predicted proteins | sample Lox_Sample_45_FD_206712 | JGI IMG/M metagenome (GOLD analysis project Ga0335085, IMG submission 206712) | Soil microbial communities from Loxahatchee National Wildlife Refuge, Florida, United States - Lox_Sample_4.5 | ecosystem: Environmental > Terrestrial > Soil > Wetlands | place: USA: Florida...
CGCGCTGACGCCTTCGAGTAAGTTGCCGGTACTGGACGGGTCCATGTTGATACTCGTGGCGAATAAGTTAATGTGCTGGATGGTTACATTCGACTTACCGCTGAGATCGAAGGCGAAGGGCCGCTGCCGGGCGCGGACACTCAGGGTACCCGGATTCGCGCCGCCGGGGGCCCACAGGTAAAGCGTGCCGGCGGGATCGTAATACCATTCGTTTTGCGTATCGAGAGCCGCAAGGATGCCGGATAAGAAGTAATAGCCGAAAGGCGCGGGGCAGATGGAGGGGCACCAATCGGTGGGCGCGCTGATATTGAGTTGGTGCGCGCTGGAGCTGAGGACCGTGCCGGTAAGGTGGCCCCACGGATCGTTGCCGCTCCATAGCTGGATGGCGGCGCCGGTCCAATCGATGGCGGGCAGGGTCGAATCGATCACCAGCGTATTGGTGGTGCCGGTTTGCTCGATGGCCCAGTTGACGCTGAAGAGGTCGTTGCCGTTGGGCCAACGCGCTTCGGTCATCATCTGGCCGTTGACGAAGACCTGTTTGGTGTCGCCCGGACTCATGGCGACGGCGGCTTTGTAGATCGAGCCTTGGTACGGCGTCCAGCCGGTGACGGCGTCAGTGCCATCCACCGTGACGGGCTCGCCGTTATACGAGGTGATGAGGATGCCGGAGTTGGGAGATACGGTTTCGTAGTAAGTGCCCGCGCGCACGGCGCAGACGCCCCCGAGGGGGACAGTCGTGGCGCACTTCTGAATGCTGCGGTACGGCTGGGCGATGGTGCCGAGGTTCGAGTCGCTGCCGTTGGGCGCGACGACGCTGACGTTCGCAGGAATCGATCCGGTGATGGTGAACGGTGCGGCCGCTGACGATCCACCGCCGGGCGCGGGATTGACCACGATGACATTGGCGGTTCCGGCGAAGGCTACGTCGGACGTGGGAATGGTGATGCTAAGTTGCGTGGCGCTGAGGTAAGTGGTGGCGAGGGGCGGCTGTCCGACGGTGCCGTTCCACTGGACCATCGAACCTGGAACGAAGTTGCTGCCATTGACGGTAAGCAGGAAACCGGCTGCGCCTGCCGATGCGGTGGAAGGTGAAATTGCGGTGATCGAAGGCGCCGGATTGTTGGGTTGCACCAGGAAACTGGACGGCTGCGAACTGCCTCCGCCCTGCCCCGGATTGGTGAGCACGACGGGGAAGGTCCCGGCGGTGGCGAGGTCGGCGGTGGTGAGCGTGATGGTCACCTGGTTGGCGCTGATAAAAGTGACGGTGTGGGCGACAGAGTTGAACGTCGCAGTGGTGCTGGCGGCGAATCCGGCGCCGGAGATCGTCAGGGGGATCGGACCGGAACCCACCTGCGCCGACGGCGGCGAAATGCTGGTGATGATGGGGACGGTGATGGTCGGCTGCACGGTGAAGAATGCGGGGACGGAACTGCCTCCGCCGGGCGCTGGGTTATTGACGACGACGCCGAAGTTGCCCACCGTTGAGAGGTCGGCGGGGCTGAGGACGATGGTGAGTTGGGTGCCGCTCATGAAGGTCACGGTGTGAGGCGTGCCGCTGAAAGTGACGGACGAGGACGGTAGAAATCCGGTGCCGTTGATGGTGAGGGTGACCGGTCCGGAGCCGACCTGCGCGGCGGTGGGCGAGATGCCGCTGATCGAGGGGACCGGATTGGAAGGCTGCACGGTGAAGGGCGATTCGGGCGAACTGCCTCCGCCGGGCGCCGGATTGGTGACAGCGACGGGGAAGATGCCGACTTGCGACAGATCGGAGGTGGTGAGCGAGAAGGTCAACTGGCTGGCGGTGACCAGCGCCGCCGGGTGCGCGACACCGTTGAAGGAAACCTGCGAGGCGGGGATGAAGCCGCTGCCATTGATGGTGACGGTCAGCGATGCTTGGCCCACGTGCGCCGAGAATGGCGAAAGGCTGGTGATCGCGGGGATGGGATTGCTGGCGCTTACGGTGAAATTGGCCGGTGGAGAACTGCCCCCGCCGGGCGGCGGGTTGGTGACGACCACGGCGAAGTTGCCGGCACTGGCGAGGTCGGCAGTGGTGAGCGTGATGGTCAACTGATCTGGGCCGACGAGCGACGCTGTATGCGCCGTGCCGTTGAAGGTGGCGGTTGCGCCGGCAACAAATCCGGTGCCGTTGATCGTGAGGGTAAGCGGTCCGGTGAAGGCGAAGGCCGACGACGGCGAGAGGCTGCTGATCGCCGGAACGGCGTTGTTGGGCTGTACCGTGAAGTTCAGCGGGACCGAACTGCCGCCGCCGGGTGCGGGATTGGCGACGACCACGGGGTAGTTGCCCACCGCGGCGAGGTCCGAATTAGTCAGCGTGATGCTGACAGATGCGGGGCTGATGTACGTGACGGCGTGCGCGGTGGCGTTGAAGGTTGCGGTAGAGGAGGGAGTGAATCCAGAGCCGGCGATCGTGACGGTGATGGGTCCGGCGGCGACACCGGAGGAGGGCGGCGTGAGGCTCGTGACGGTGGGGACGGGATTGGGCGGCGCGGTGAAGAGACTTTGAAATTCGGGGCTGCCGGCGAAGCCCTGGTTGGGCGTGCCGGGACCGAGAATCTGCAGGCGTACCGGATAACCGGCGAAGCCCTGGAAGAGCAGTCCGGGGCCGCCGCTGTTGGCCACGCCGAGCCAGAAGTTGTAGCCGTTGGTGTCCAAATCGCGGCCGAGGATCACGTAGTACAGCAGCGCGAGGTAGAGGGCGTTGGTGTGGTCGGGACTATGGGCAAAAGTCCCGGTGTTCATGAATTCGTTGTTCGGCGTGCTGACGGGTGTGGTGTTGGAAGGAAACGCAATCAGGTTCAGGAAGGTGGTGACGATGCCGGCGTTGTTGCCCGCGCTGATCTCGGACGCGGTCGGCTGGCGGTTGAGCAGGTTCTGGTAAAGCTGCTGGATGGTGAACGTCTGGACGATGAAGTTGGCGGGCAGCAGCGAAGTGAAGAGTCCGCCGGGGGTCAAAGTGCCGGCGCGGATGCGCGCGACCGCGGCGGTGAACTGGGCATAGGTCGGCGCGGCAGCGGTGGCGGCCTGGTAGGCGGCCATCACCGCAAAATCGGTGTTATAGGCCTCGGGACTGGTGAGGAAGGAATCGAGCATCTGGCCGAGGCCGGCGGCGCCGAGGCCGGTCCAGAAAGCGAAGCCGCCGGGATCGGGGTCGCGGCCGAGCACCGATTGATACAGTGCGCGCACCTGCCGGGTGGCAAGAGGCTCGGTGTCGGCGGCTTCGACCACGGTGAACGTGGCGCTGCCGCCACCGGGATTGGTGATGGTGAGGGCTGCGCCGCGCGCCACCGTCTGCGAGTTACTGAGCGCGGTGTAAGTAATGCTGGTTCCGCTGATCGTGGCGGTGAGCCATGGCGCGGAGGAAGTCGCAGAATAGTTCCCGGTGCAATTGGCGCCGGCCGCTGGAATGATATTCACCGTGACGGGAATTTCGGGCAGGACACCGCCGGGTGAAGCGGTGCCTGTCGAAGTGAGCGAGGCACTCGGGCCGCTCAGCGTGAAGACGCACGAGGGCGCCGCCACAACGCTGCGAATGGAAGCAAAGAGAAGGATCCCGAGAAGAAGCCTGACCGGACTGCCCATGAAGTATACCTTTGGGCTAGTTTGGCATCAGAGCGCACAGTTTGACAACCAGTATGTATGCGGAGGGGCGGGCGGCGACGGTGGGGCGGACCAAAAGCGACGATCCCGCACGGCCGCGGCTCCGAATCGAACGGGGCGAGGAGGAGAACGCTCGCTCGCGGTCGCCGGGCCTGACTGGCGTGGCTTGACTGGCGTGCCTTAATCTTGTGCGTCGGCGCGGCTGCCGACTTCTTCGGCGATGCCCCAGCTCTCGAGGTGCGTTTCGTAGGTGCGGCTGGCGGCGCGGGCCACGTTGCGGCGGCGCTCGTTGCGTCCGTGGCGCCAATCGACCTTGGGCAGGAACAGCGCCGGATCGATGCGGTCGCGGTAGCGCAGGGCGATGTTCATCAGCGAATCGAGCAGCGATTCGGAGAGCAGGTGCGGCTTCAATCCGAGATCGGTGAGCTTGGAATGCCTGGCGTTGTAGTAATGCTCTTCGGCTTCCACGCGCGGATCGCGAATGTGGTCGATCTCGACCGGCAGATCGAGTTTGCGGGCCGCGACCTGCACCATCCGGGCGATTTCCAGCACGCTGAACTGCTCGGTGAACTGATTGAACACGCGGCACTCGCCGGGGCGGGCCGGATTCTGGCAGGCGATCTCGATGCAGCGCACGGTATCGCGAAGATCGAGATAACCGCGCGTCTGTCCGCCCTTCCCATAGACGGTCAGCGGGTGGCCGACGGCAGCTTGAGCGCAGAAGCGGTTCAACACGGTGCCAAAGATTTCGTCGTAATCGAAGCGGTTGATGAGCGCCGCATCGCCGGCCACTTCGTCGGTCATGGTGCCGTAGACGACGCCCTGATTCAGGTCGGTGGCGCGCAAGCCCCACACGCGGCAGGCGAACAGGATGTTGTGGCTGTCGTGGACCTTCGAGAGGTGATAGAAGGAGCCGGGTTGCTTGGGGAAGGGCAGCACGTCCTTGCGGCCGTTATGCTCGATGGTGATGTAGCCTTCTTCGATGTCGATGTTGGGCGTGCCGTACTCGCCCATGGTGCCAAGCTTCACCAGGTGGCATTCGGGGCAGTATTCGCGCAGCGCGAAGAGCAGGTTCAGCGTGCCCGCCACATTGTTCATTTGTGTGAACACGGCGTGCTCGCAGTCGATCATCGAGTAAGGCGCGGAGCGCTGTTCGGCGAAGTGCACCACGGCATCCGGCTGCATGGAGCGGATGGTAGAGCAGACAAAATCATATTCGGTGAGGTCGCCGGTGTAGAGGTCGATGGTCCGGCCGGTGCGCTGCTTCCAGACCCGCAGGCGCTCGGCCATGCCGCGGATCGGGGTCAGCGTTTGCACACCCAGTTCGCGATCCCACTCGCGCCTTACGAAGCTATCGACGATCGATACATCATGACCTTTCGCCGATAAATATAATGCCGTCGCCCAGCCGCAATACCCGTCGCCGCCCAGCACGCCGATCTTCATCGCACGCCCTCCGTCTCGCTTCGTTTCCAAATCTGCGGTGGCCGGGTGTGGCGGTACGTCTGGTGCTTAGCCTCGCCGGTCCGGCACGCGTCAGAAAACCGCGCACCAAAGAAATTGTCCACGCCTCATGGGCGCAGGTTATGTACTAAGTGCCGCAGTGACTGTCCCTGGAAGCTCCTTCCGAGCCATCTTAACAATTCGGATGCTGGTGAATCGTAGCTCTTCAGAGCTACTGTACGGCGTTGTACAGACTTGGCGGGTTACCACAACAAATGTGCGGCGCGAGGGTTAGTAAAAGATTTTGGAACTTTATACGTTCCGATGCAATCCTAGACGATCTGCTTAAGTTGTGTAAACCGGTCGCGTAACTGGGCCTTCTGCGGATCGGTCAAATCCACCTGCGGCGGGCGGACGAAAGTCTCGCGAATGCCCAGCCCGCTGAAGACGAACTTGATGCCCGGGGCGCCACCCGGACGGAGCAACTGATTGGCCTCACGAAGCTTGGCGAAAGCCTCGGTGGTGTCTTGCCCGGCGCGATGCGCTTGAAACACAGCCGCCACCTGCCTGGTGAAGATATTGGCGCTCACCAGAATGGCTCCCATGCCGGCGGCCAGCGCGGCAGGCAGGTTATTCTCGGTGCCGGTCATCATGTTGAGCTTCGGGAATTCCTTGCAATTGGCGGCATAGCTCTCGGCGTTGCCGGTGGAGTCTTTGATACCGGCGAGGTTGGGGTAATGCTCGAGCTTATGGAGCAGCTCGTGCGAGATGTTAATTGCGCTCATCGCCGGGTAGTGATAGAGGTGCACCGGCAGGCGCGTCGCTTCGAGCACCTGCGAGCAGTAACGCGCCAAGCCATCGACGCTGGGGTTCTTGAAGTAGAACGGCGGCATGCACAGGACGCCATCGGCGCCATTGGCACCGGCGTGCGCCAGCAGTTCGAGGGTCTCGGGGAGGTTGGGTGTGCCGACCTGGACGAGCATGTGCATTCCCGCTTTGTGCTTGAGCGCGACCTCGGCCACCTTCTTGCGCTCGGCGACGGAGAAGGAGGGAAACTCGCCCGTGGTGCCCAGCACCAGCACGCCATCGGCGCCGCGATCCTTGAAATACGCCATCATGTCGCGATAAGCGCCGTCGTCGAATTTGCCTTTGGCATCGCAGGGCGTGACGGCTGCCACATAGAACCGCGGAGCGGGTCGCGACGAGGCGCCGGTATCGGCAGCATTCATGGCCGCGGCGGAAGCGACTGCACCCACGGCGCTCAGAAAAGTTCGACGGCTGGTTTCCATTGAGTTACCCTCCTCAGTGCCCTCAATACTACAACGAAGTCGCAGCGGACGGAAGGGTCCGCGGGTGTGTGTTTGCGCCCGCTGGTACGCAATTTGCCTCCCACCCATCGGAGGGATGCTCATGACGCCTTTCATTTATGCATTGATCGCATTGGTTCTGGTGCTGCTGGTGGCGCGGCTGAGCCAGAGTTACTTCCCCATGCCGCCGGGCATCCGCGCGGTAGTCAATATTGTCCTGGGGCTGATCGTTGTCGGAATTGTGCTGTGGATGATCAATACTTACATCCCGATGGCCGGCGCGATCCGGGCGCTGCTGAATATCGTGGTCTTCATAGCCGCCTGCGTCGGCGTGCTACAGGCATTTGGACTGTGGTCGCCGACGCTGCGCTGGTGGAATGACTTCCGGCACCGGCCATTGCCGTAGCGGCGCTCCCGCTCGGGCGGTTCCTCCACTAGACTGGGGGAATGCCGCAATCCATGTCGCGCATGGCGCTGGGGATGGTGGCCGCACTGGCAGCACTTGCGCAAACCTCATCACGTTATCCGGCGGCGTCCGCCGGGCAGGACTTCTGCTCCAGCGCGGCCGCCTGTTACACGCCGGCCCGCGGCGCGCAGTGTCCTACCGTGCGGTTCGGCTGGGGCAACTGTCCGGGGAGCCGGCAGGCTTGCGACTGGTGTTACGGGCCGAGTGGCGTGTTCGCATACTCGCCGCGCGGCAGCCAGTACACGCTGAATTCCGGCTGCAACAACCTGGGCGCGAATGCCACCTGGGCGACCAAAGATCCGCAGGTGGCACAGTGGATGACTACGGCGGGCGGCAACTGCACATCCGATGGACGGGGCGGCTACACCTGCTCGAACGTGGACGCGACGCGATTCAAGCAAGCGGCGAACTGTGGCGGGCCGGGTGGTTCGCCGCCGTCCCAACCGCAACCACAGCCAGCACCGTCGAACGGGCCGGGCAATGCGTTGTGCTCGTGCTATACGCCGGCGCGCAGCAAGCAGTGTCCGCAGGTGCGCTTCGGTTGGGGCGATTGCCCAGGCAGCCGGCAGGCTTGCGACTGGTGTTACGGGCCCAATGGCGTGTTCGCCTATTCGCCGCGCGGCAGCCAGTACACTCTGAATTCGGGATGCTACAACCTGGGTGCCAATGCCACATGGGCCACCCGTGATCCGCAGGTGATGCAGGCCATGACCAACGCCGGCGGCAACTGCTCGTCCGACGGGCGCGGCGGATATACCTGTACGAATGTCGACGCGGCCCGCTACCAGCAAGCGGCCAATTGCGGCGGACCAGGCTGCGCAGTGCTGCCCGGACCTCCCGGGGCAACTCCGCCGGGCACGACCGTTCCGGCCGACCCGATCGCGGGCACGCTGCCGCCTACCGCCGGTATCTTCGACGCAGGCGGCAGTAATTGCCAAAAGATACAGTTTACTTACTTTTATATCAACGGCATTAATACTGCGATGGGACCGGATTCGCCGCCGCAGCCGGGCCAGTGGCGCGGCAATTACCAATCCGAGCACGATACCGTGGCGTTGAATTTAGTCGACGACTTATCCGTGCGGCAGACCAATCCTCAGATACCGCGCGCCGGCGGGAAGCTGCAGAGCATCAAAGTGGCGAATGAAATCGACACGATGTACGGCGCGACGCACAATCCTTCGGGCACCGACCCCTGGGCCGGCACGCAGTGGATTGCGGACAACTGCCCCGGCAAGAACGTCGTCTATAACATGCCGCTGTGCCTGCTGGTGCAATCGATTTCGCAGTTCCGCGCGGGCAATTTCACCGGCCACATGGCGCCCGGCGATCTGTTCGAGTGCGTGCGGCAATCCATCAACCTGCCGGGCGTTCCGGGCGTGGATCTGCAGGCGACTGCGCAGGACGCCACCGTGCAGCAAGTAGTGAACGCGATTGTCGGGATGTATCAACAGGAGCAGTCCTCCCAAACCAAGAATTACTTCATCGTGGTGGGGCATTCGCAGGGTAATTTCTTCGTGGAAGGTGTGGCATACGCTTTGGCATATAACAATCCGGGCGGCGTTGGAGAGCAGATCTTCCGCGATCGGCTGGGTGTGGTGTCGCTGGCTTCGCCGACCAGTTACGACAGCCTGCCCGGCACTTTCCGCACGACTAAGATCGTGCACCACACCCGCGCCGACGACGCGATTAATATCGTGGGCACCGTCGGAACAGCTCTCGGGTGGTTTGGTATTTCCGGGAAGAAGCCGTGGCCGCCCAACGATCCGATGCTTTGGCCATGGCCTTCGAGCAATGGATTCGATTGGAGCTTCGGCCTCGCGAGCCCCAGCGGCACGGCACCTTCTTATCTGTTCGGATGGGACCAGTTGAACTGCAACTTGAAGGGCTTGACCTGCGATCCGCTGAAGGGGATGTTTTGCAAGCGCCTGTCCTACGATTCCGGCGTCTCGCCTAACCCCGAGTTATATTCGCCGCTCATGAATTCTCATTTGTTGGATAACTACCTGGACAGTCCCGCGGCAACGCAATCCGGTAAGACGCTGAAGTGGAACCCTTCGCTGGTACCCTGGAAGGTGTCGCCGCGCACCACTTCCGTACTGAACTGCATCCGCCACGACCTGCAGCAACTGAAGATCAACCTGATGAAGGGCAATAACAATCCGGTCACGAGCAACTGCACGAATCTGGGGAATTAGTAAAGGACGGTCCGACGTGGCGCAGAATCTGTCGGCGGCGCGGAGACTCGTCTCGGTGCATCGGCTGCCACCAAGCAAGGGTCGAGACGAGTCCCGACCCGGCAACTTGAGAGGCTGCGCCCCGGTTGAGCCGCGCGCGCTACCAGCGCTACTCTGGAGGTTTCATGCCCGTCATCCCCGCTCCCACTCTGAGGCGCTTTGCGCAAGATATCCTACTGGCCGCCCAAGTGCCGCCGCACAAAGCCGAGTTGGTGGCCACCACTCTCGTGGCGACGAATCTGCGGGGCGTCGATTCGCACGGCATCCAACTCCTGACGTTTTACATCGACCAGTTGCTGGCCGGCGAATTGGACCCCGACACCGACGGGCGGGTAATCTCCGAAAGCGGCTCCTGCCTGCTCTACGACGGGCAGAACGGCATCGGCCAGTGGATCGCCGAGACCTGCTGCGAGCACGCGGTGCGAATCGCCAAGGCGCAGGGCATCGCGATGGTGGTGGCGCGAGAGAGCAATCACTTCGGCGCCTGCAACTGGTGGGCGCAAAAAATGCGCGACGCGGGGCAGATCGGCATCGTGATGTGCAACGCCTCGCCGATCGTACCGCCGTGGCAGGGACGTCAGGGGCGCTTCGGCACCAACCCGATCTGTGTCGCGCTGCCCGGACCGTGGCTGCTCGACATGGCCACCACCACGGTCGCAGCGGGCAAGATTTTCAAGGCCATGATCAACGGACAGAAGGAAATTCCGCAGGGTTGGGCCTTCGACGATCACGGCGTCCCGACCACCGATACCGTCGCCGCGTACAAAGGCATGCTGATGCCGCTGGGCGGCTACAAAGGCAGCGGCCTGGCGATGATGGTCGAGATTCTGTGCGCCGTGCTGAGCGGAGGCGCGATGGCGAACCAGATTGGCGGCATCCGCGTTCGCGGCCGCACCGTGCGGGTGAGCCAGACTTTCCTGGCAATTGACATCGCGCGATTCCTGCCGGTCGAGGAATTTACCGAACGCATGGAGTGGCTGGTGAATTTAATTAAAGCGACACCGGCCGCGCCAGGCTATGAGGAAGTCCTGGTGGCGGGCGAACCGGAGTGGCGCACGGAAGCGCGCCGGATGGCGGAGGGCATTCCGATTCCCGACGGCAATTGGGAATCGCTGGTGAAGACGGCCGGACGGGTGAATGTGGCCGTCCCGCCAGTTTGAAGGGCCTAACCCAAGCCCGAGTGGCGCTTGAAAATCAGCGGCATGTTTTGGGAGAACGCCGAGCGCGCCAGGACCATGTCGCAGCCCGCCTCCTGCGCCTGCAGTTTCAACTCGCCTTGAACGTGCGATAGGTAACCAATCAGGCTGATGTTGCGCGTATCCGCGCTGCCCTTCAGCTTACCGATCAAATTCAGTGGATCTACAGCGTCGTAATTCAGATCGAAGATGATCAGCGAAGGGCGCGTCTGGGCCTTATCGATAACTTCTTCGGCATCTTTGACGAATTCGAGCGCCAGGCCGGCGCGTTTGGCGGCTTCGGTCAGCTTGACGGAGAAGAATAGATCACTGACCACAGCCAGTACTTTCTTCGGTTCCTGCTTTAGCATAGAACTGTACTTATGTAGGATTCCTTTTTTCTCTGAACAGGGAGGAGGGACACCCCGATTTTAACATGAAACCAGCGTACGGCAAGGTAAGTTTCCGTTTGCGGCTGTGTAACCGGAACGTTATGAGCCCGGCGGTTACTCCTGGCGCAATGCGGTTAGAGGATCCACCTGCACAGCCCGGCGTGCGGGCAGATAATTGGCCGCTACAGCCACCAAGGCGAGCAGGGCAGCGACACCAAGATAGGTCAGCGGATCGGTGGGCTTCACGCCGAACAGCAAGCTGGCCATCAGGCGCGTGGCGGCCAGCGCGCCGGCCAGCCCGATCGCCAGGCCGAGCACAGTGAGTTTCAGTCCTTGCCGTAATACGAGCCCGAAGACATCGGCGCGGCTGGCGCCCAGAGCCATGCGCAGCCCGATCTCGCCGGTGCGCTGTCCCACCGCATAGGTCATCACGCCGTAAACTCCCGCCATGGCCAACAGCAGTGCCAGGCCGGAGAAGAGTCCCAGCAGCAGCGTGCGGAAGCGAGGCGCGGCCACGTTTTCGGACATGCGCGCTTCCAGCGTCGTGAATTTCACGGGCGTATCCGGCGAACGCTCCTGCACCATGCGGCGCAAAGTCGCGGAAAGCGTCTGCGGATTACCGGCCGTCCGCAGCATCAGGGTCATGCCAGGCATGGGATGTTGCTGCAGCGGCATATAGAGTTCGGGTTGCGGGGGCGAGGCCGGACCATACGTGCGGATGTCGCCCACCACGCCCACAATCGTCATCGGCTTGTCGGAATCGAAGCCGCACAGGATGGTGTGGCCGATCGGGTTCCGCCCCTGGAACGACTGACGCGCCAGGCTCTCGTTGATGATCACGGTGAAGGGTGCTTCGTAAGTGTCGGAGTCGTTGAAGTCGCGGCCGGCTTTCAACGGAATCCCCAGCGTGGCGAAGGCGCCGCCTGAAACCAGCGAGAAGACGGCTTGCGGCGCATTCACTCCCATCAACTTCATGTCGAAGTGCTGATCGACAAAATAAGAGCCGTCGGAGGAAGAATCGCCCGGCGCGGTGCGGGTCAGACCGGCGGAGCTCACGCCCGGCAGAGTGCCGGCATTGGCCAGCAGTTCTTTGTAGAAGCGCGCGGCCTGACGGCGCGCAGCCAGGTTCGCGGATGGCACCTCCGCCTCCATGAGGAGAACGTGATCGCTACGGAATCCCAGCGGCATGCTGACGAGCGTCTGGAAACTGCGCAACAACAGTCCGGCGCCGATCAGCAGCACCACCGAGAGCGCGATTTCGGCTACCACCAGCGCCCCACGCAGCCTTTTCGCTCCACCGCCCACGATCGCACGCGCGGCGCCTTGCTTGAGTGCGTCGTTCAAGTCCACGCGGGAAGCGTGCAATGCGGGTGCCAGTCCGAATAGCAGGCTGGCGGCAAGACTCAGTCCCAGGGTGAACACTAGCACACGCGTGTCCAGTCCGGCCTCTTCCAGGCGCGGGACATCGGCGGGTGCGAGCGCAATCAACACCTGCGAGCCCCAGGCGGCCAATGCGACGCCCGCCGCTCCCGCCAGCGCTGCCAGCAGCGTGCTCTCGACAATCAACTGCCGCACGATGCGTCCGCGGCTGGCGCCCATGGCCGCCCGGATGGCCATTTCGCGTCCGCGCGCCGAAGCCTTGGCCAGCAGTAGATTAGCTACGTTGGCGCAGGCGATTAGCAGCACCAGGCCCACCGCGCCCAGCAGCAGATAGAGCGTCAGCTTCACGTTGCGCACCATGCGGTCGCGCATATCTACCGCGCCCGCGCCCTTATTGCGATTGGTGTTCGGATACTGGCGCTCCAGACGGTCGCCGATGGCCCGCACCTCCGATTGGGCCTGCTCCAGCGTGACACCGGGCTTCAACCGCGCCACCACGCGATAATTGTGCGCCGACCGCGAAGTGGTCTCCGGAAACACCGAATTGGCCGGCAGCCAGACCGCCGCCTTGTTCGGGTAATCGAATGCCGGCGGCATCACCCCGATGATGGAGAACGACATTCCCGACATGCGCAGGGGCTTGCCCAGCACATCGGTCGAGCCGCCGAAATGGGTTTGCCAGTAGCCGTAGCCGATCACCACCGCCGAGCCCGATTTCCATTCGGCCTCGGTGAAGCCGCGCCCGACCACCGGCGCCACGGAAAATACATCGAAGAACTCCGGCGTCACCGCGGCGACCTCGGTGAACTCGGCCATGGAACCGGCGGTCACGGGGCCCGATTCGTCCTCGTAATACGCCATGGCGGCGAACGAGGTGCTCTGGTCGTGCCAATCGTGAAAATCGGGCGCGGAGACCTGGCCGATCCTGCCGGTCTTTTTCCAGTACGACCCCAGGATCACCAGGCGGTCGGCATCGCGATAAGCCAGCGGTCGCAGCAAAACCGCGTTCACTACGCTGAAGACGGCGGTATTCGCGCCGATCCCCAACGCCATAATCATCACCGCCAAGAGGGTAAAGGCGGGAGCCTTTCGCAGAGAGCGCAGGGCGTACTGAAAATCCATGGGGCGTGACAACGCACACGGCCTGCCAGCGTAACTTGCGCCGCATCAGTGCGCTGTGGTGCGGCAACGTCCCGCCAGCGGACAAACCGTCCGAAAGCGGACACCCCTTTCAGTGTGCCCGGGCGGTACCCGGCCCCACCGTGAAAAATACCCCGTTTCCGGTATTCTCTTGCCGGCCCCACACCCCTAAGATCTTGAATGAGGAGAACGATTGCCGACCCCTGCGCTCCGGCCCGCAGCCTGCCTCGTGTTGGCGGCCACGGCGCTGCTGTTACCATACTGCACGCACGTCCGCACCTCGGCTGCCGCCGCCGATCCCCCTTCCGAATCCGCGCCATCGATTGCGGTTGCCAGGGTCGAAACACGCGACTTGGAGCATCACCTGGCGCTGACCGCTGAGTTCCGGCCTTACCAGGAAGTCGATGTGATGGCCAAAGTGGCCGGCTACATCCGCGAAATCCGCGTCGACGTGGGCGACCGGGTCACAGAAGGAGAACTGCTGGCCACGCTGGAGATTCCCGAAATGGGCGATGATCTGCGTCGCGCCGATGCTGCCAAACTGCGCGCCCAGGCCGATGTGCGGCGGGCCCAGGATGAGCTTAAGCGCGCGCAGGCAGCCCACGATATCGCCAAGCTATCCTTCGACCGGCTCAGCGGCGTGGCGCAGCAGAAGAAAGGTTTGATCGCCCAGCAGGAGCTCGATGACTCGCACAGCAAGGAACTGGTGGCTGCGGCGCAAGTGTCGGCCGCTTCCAGCGCGCTGGCCGCCGCGCGCCAGCAGGTAGACGTGAACACGGCGGATGTCGAGAAGATCCATACAATGATCGACTACGAACGCGTGGTGGCGCCTTTTACCGGCGTGATCACCAAGCGATACGCCGACAAAGGCTCCATGATTCAGGCGGGGATTTCCTCCCAAACGCAGGCCATGCCGGTCGTGCGGCTTTCTGAAAACGGCCTGCTGCGCCTGATTCTGCCGGTGCCCGAATCGGCCGTGCCCACCATCCACATTGGACAGCCGGTGGAAGTGCGCGTGCCGACGCTCAACCGCAGCTTCCCC
>Ga0335085_10010052_pt1 | contig 14200 bp, 12 predicted proteins | sample Lox_Sample_45_FD_206712 | JGI IMG/M metagenome (GOLD analysis project Ga0335085, IMG submission 206712) | Soil microbial communities from Loxahatchee National Wildlife Refuge, Florida, United States - Lox_Sample_4.5 | ecosystem: Environmental > Terrestrial > Soil > Wetlands | place: USA...
AAAAAAACAAATGGCTCTCGCCGCGGCCACCGCACTCCAAAGCGGCCTTCGTCCGCATTGAACTATGACGATTCTCTTTTACATTTTCGCCGCCATTACGGTTCTTGCTGCGTTGAACATGGTGCTGCAACGCACTCCGGTTTACAGTGCCCTTTCATTGATTGTCGTGCTCTGCTCGCTGGCGGTGGTGTATTTACTGCTTGGTGCGGAATTCATGGCGGGCCTGCAAGTGATCGTTTACGCGGGCGCCATCATGGTGTTATTCGTTTTCGTCATCATGCTCCTTAACGCCGGGCACGAAGTTCCGAGTCATCGAAGCCGCATCGCCAAATGGGTCGGCGCACCCCTCATCGGCGCTTTCCTGCTGGAAATGCTGATGGTGATCTGGGACCAGTTTCCATCCACTCCCGCGGGTCCGCTGGCGCCTCTCGACGGAAGTCCCGTAGCAATTGGCCACTTGCTTTTCCGGAATTATGTATTGCCTTTCGAGGTGACTTCCATCTTGATTCTGGTGGCAGTACTCGGTGCGGTGGTATTAGCGAAGAAGGAATTCTGAAGATAAAGGAGTCAGGAGTCAGAAGCAGTCATTCCACTCTCCAAATTGGGTGCGTGATTGGTTCTAACTCCTGACTTCTGGCTCCTGACTCCAAGGAATTAATTATGGTTCCGCTCTCACATTATCTGGCGCTCAGTGTGATTCTCTTTGTCCTTGGCGCCGCCGGATTTATCTTCCGGCGCAATATCATTACCGTCTTCATGTGCATCGAATTGATGCTGAACGCGGTTAACCTGGCGTTCATTGCCTTCTCGCGATTTCTTGGGAATCTGGATGGCCAGATCTTTGTGTTCTTCGTGATTGTAGTGGCTGCCGCCGAGGCGGCCGTGGGACTCGCCATCATCATTGCGCTGCACCGCAATCGTGAGTCGCTGAATATCGAAGATGTGGATGCAATGAAGATGTAGGGGCACGCCATGGCGTGCCCGTACCGACGTTTGGTTTCGCCGGCCTGGGACCGGCGGACACAGAGTTTCACGCGATACTTTCATGAACCTTGAAATTCTTCTCCTCCTCATGGTGTTGCCCCCGCTGGCGGGTGCGGCCCTCAATGGCGTCTTTGGCCGCCGCTTTTCGCAGGCCACCGTCTCCGTCATTGGATGCGGCGGGGCCGGGCTTTCCATGGTTTTCGCACTTCTTTCGGCATGGATCTACTCAAGGTACGGAAGCCAACCAGCACCCTTCACATACAGTTACTTCACCTGGATCCAAGCGGGCCAGTTGCGTGCGGAATACGCGTTCTACTACGACCGCCTGACGCTGATCATGACCCTCACGGTCACGGTGGTCGCCTTCCTGATCCACCTTTACTCGCGCGGGTACATGGAGCATGAAGGCGGATACTACCGCTTCTTCACCTACATGAACCTTTTCCTCTTCATGATGCTCACGCTCGTCACGGCCTCCAGCTACCCGCTGATGTTTGTAGGCTGGGAGGGCGTGGGGCTTTGCTCCTATCTGCTCATCGGTTTCTACTTCAAGAGGAAATCCGCTTCCGATGCCGGCAAGAAGGCGTTTATCGTTACGCGCATTGGGGACGCAGGCTTCACTGTGGGCGTGGCCCTGCTTTTCTGGACTTTCCACTCGCTGGATTTTCAGACTGTCTTTCAACGCGTCAGAGATTTGCCTCAGGGTGAGTTCGAAAATGTGCTGACCGCCATCGGCCTCCTCCTCTTCCTGGGCGCGGCCGGTAAATCCGCGCAACTTCCCCTCTACGTGTGGCTCCCGGATGCCATGGAAGGCCCCACACCGGTGAGCGCCTTAATTCACGCCGCCACCATGGTGACCGCGGGGGTGTACCTGGTGGCGAGGTCGAGCATCATTTTCGCGCGCGCTCCCTCCGCCCTGTTGGTTGTGGGCGCGGTCGGCTGCCTGACGGCTTTCTTTGCCGGAACTATTGCCCTGACGCAGAACGACCTGAAACGCATGCTCGCATACTCCACCATCAGCCAACTCGGATACATGTTCATGGGCTGTGGCGCAGGCGTCTTCGCGGCGGGCATTTTCCACCTGATGACGCACGCGTTTTTCAAATCGCTGCTTTTCCTGGGCGCGGGCAGTGTGATGCACTCGATGAGCGGCGAGCTTGACATGCGCAAAATGGGCGGACTCTGGCGAAAGTTGAAATGGACGCACGCAACATTTCTCATTGGGACGCTGGCAATCTCAGGTTTTCCCCTGTTGGCCGGTTTCTTCAGCAAGGATGAGATTCTGGCAGGGGATTACGAAGGCCCCCTTGGCAGGCCATGGTTGTTCTGGCTGGGCACCTTCACCGCTGGCCTTACTGCCTTCTACATGTTTCGCGGCCTGTGCCTGACCTTTTACGGAAAATCCCGGGTCGAACCTGAGACAGAGCACCACGTACACGAAAGCAGTTACAAGATGACGATCCCGCTGATCGTGCTCGCGTTCTTTTCCATTGTCGCCGGATGGGTGAACTGGCCCAAAGCCTGGCACGGCAGCGAGGCCTTCGATCAGTACCTCGATCCGGTTTTCGCGCCGGCCGCCGAGGCTCTGCGCAACGTGTCTGTCGAGCATACGGGGGGCCTCACTCCCGGAGCATTAATGGGATTCTCCGTTCTCGCGGGCGCAATCGGTATTGTGATAGCGCTCTGGTGGTATCTGAAGTCCACGGACATTCCGGAACGATTGGCGGAGCGGTTCGCCGATCTGTACCGGATTCTGACGCACAAATACTACGTGGACGAGTTCTACAATTGGCTCATCGTACGCCCACTGTGCATCGTTTCAGAAAGGTTCCTCTGGCGCGTTGTGGACGCAAGCGCCATCGACGATGGATTGGTGAATGGCGCCGGCGAAGGCACGGCCGGCGTGGGCGAGGCCTTGCGGCGAATCCAATCCGGCAACATCACCAGTTACGCCGCATGGGTCCTGCTGGGGGCCGTTTTGTGGATGTTGTACATTTTCGTATTTCAAAGCTAGTGCCCTGAGTTAGTAGAATGAATAGTGACTTTCTGCCGATGGCTGTTAGCTGTGAGCTACTTGCGCTCTTAGTTTTTCACCCAACGACTATTAGTTTTTGACTTTCAACTGCCCTATGTCCTGGTACAGTGTGCATCTTCTCACGATCGTGACCTTTCTGCCCCTTCTAGGCGCTGTGGCCATTGCTTTCCTCGGGCGCGGACGGACATCATCCGTCCGCTGGGTCGCGCTGGCTTTCTCCCTCCTCACCTTCCTGATATCCGTCTGCCTCTATTCTCGATTTGCCCTCCAGCGTAGTGGCATGCAATTTGAGGAAATGTACGCCTGGATGGTTTTGCCCCCCGTTAATTACCATTTGGGAGTCGACGGCCTCAGCGCGCTCATGATCCTGCTCACAGGGTTTCTAACCCCGCTTTCGGTGCTGGTTTCCTGGAAAAGCATCACCCACCGGACAAAGGAGTTCTTCATTTTCCTGCTGGCTCTCGAAACAGGAATGATGGGAGTGTTTGCCTCACTCGATCTGGTCCTCTTCTTCGTGTTCTGGGAAGTCATGCTTATTCCCATGTACTTCCTGATTGGCATCTGGGGTCACGAGCGCCGCGTGTACGCCGCGATCAAGTTTGTCCTTTTCACCATGGTGGGATCGGCCTTGATGCTCACCGGAATAATCTACCTCTACAACGTCACGGGTAGCTTTGATTTCCAGGGAGTGCTGAATCACCTGTCGACTTTTTCCGCGCTTTCCCCGCCAGAACAACGCTGGCTCTTTCTTGCCTTCTTCCTGGCGTTTGCCATCAAGGTTCCCCTGTTTCCCTTTCATACCTGGTTGCCGGATGCGCATGTCGAGGCGCCAACAGCGGGCTCCGTCATCCTGGCGGGAGTTCTCCTCAAAATGGGGACGTACGGCATGCTGCGCTTCTGCCTGCCGCTCTTCCCCGACGCGTCGCGCGAGTTTGCTCCCGTTGTTTGCGCCCTGGCCATCGTGGGGATTATTTACGGCGCGCTCGTCGCCATGGTGCAACCGGACTTGAAGAAACTCGTGGCTTATTCCTCCGTCGCCCACTTGGGATTCTGCGTGCTGGGAATTTTCGTGTTCCGCCCGGAAGCCATGGAAGGCGCCATCTATCAGATGTTCAGCCACGGCGTTTCCACGGGAGCTCTCTTCCTGCTGGTGGGAATGCTTTACGAGCGGCGCCACACACGCCTGATCAGCGAGTTTGGCGGCCTGGCCACTTCCGTGCCCGTCTATAGTACGTTCTTCCTGATTGTGGCGTTATCCTCTCTGGGCCTTCCTCTGCTGAATGGTTTTGTGGGAGAGTTTCTGATTATCATCGGTTCCTATTACCGCCACGCTGCTTACGCCGCCTTCGCCTCGGCCGGGGTGGTGTTGGCTGCGGTTTACCTGTTGTGGATGTATCAGCGCGTGTTTTACGGTGAAATTACCAATGAAAAGAACCGCACCCTGCCCGATTGCGACCTCCGCGAAAAACTGATCCTGGCCATCATGGTCGTCGTTATTATTGCCATGGGAGTTTATCCCCAGCCCTTCTTGCGGCGCATGGATCGGGGTGTCACGTCCATCATGTTGCGCCTCGACAGACACTCCATGCTCATAACCGATCGCGTCGCCCCCCCTCTCCCCATGGCTGGCCTATTTCAATTCTTTTCTTTGGAACCAGAGGGCAGTAATCAAAATCCCAGCCCTCTCCAGGGGGAGAGGGTGGCCGATGCAGGAGGTCGGGTGAAGGGTTACTTGGCCACCGCAGCTAGGACTGTGCCGCGAAGCGGAAGTAACCCCTCACCCTCCCTCGTCCCTCGAGTACCCTCTCCCCAAGCGAGAGGGCTGGAAATCAAAAACCCTGACGCGCCTAAGGCCTTACTGCCTATTGCCCGCTGCTTACAGCCTGCTGCCTCTGCCGGAGGTGGCCGATGATCACCCTCCAGCCAGTTGACATGATGCGGATTCTCCCGGAGATCATCCTCTCCGTCTTCGCGGTGATCATTATGGTGCTGGAGCCGTTTGTTGGCGCCGCCCACAAGAAACTGCTCGGCTGGATGGCGCTGCTGGGCGTTCTCGCCGCGGGCGCCGCCATCAGCCGGCTTTCTCTCTACCCCTGGCCGGGAATGGGACCCGCCTTTGGCGGAAGTGTTGCCGCTGACGAATTCGGCTTCTATTTCTTCTATTTGTTCCTGCTGGTGGCAGCCCTGGTCATTTTGGGCTCCATGGATTATCTGCAACGCGACCACGCCCAACACGGAGAGTTCTATGCCCTGGTTCTGATGGGAACCGTGGGGATGTGCTTCATGGCAGCATCCACGGATCTCATCATGATCTTCCTGGGGTTGGAGATTTCCTCCATCGCTACTTACATCCTGGCGGGCTACCGGCGGTCCGACCGCCTTTCCAATGAAGCCTCGCTGAAGTATTTTCTGCTGGGATCGTTTGCCACCGCATTTCTGCTGTATGGAATCGCTTTTGTCTATGGCCTGACGGGAACCACCAATCTCCTGAGAGCAAGCGCGCGGCTTAGTGAATGGACCGCGTTCGCGCAGGTTGCCCTGGTCCTGGTGTTTGTCGGCTTAGCCTTCAAACTCTCCACCGTTCCCTTCCAAATCTGGACGCCCGACGTATATCAGGGCGCTCCGGCGCCGGTCACCGCGTTCCTTTCGGTGGGCCCGAAGGCCGCGGCGTTTGCTGTTCTTCTCCGTGTTTTCCTGGGGAGCTTTTCATCGGCGAACGCCTTCACCTTCTGGATACTGTGGATCTCCGCGGCTCTCACCATGTGTGTGGGGAATCTTGGGGCGCTCGGGCAGACGAATGTCAAGCGGTTGCTCGCCTACTCCTCCATCGCTCACGCCGGCTATGTGCTGGTGGGGGTAACGGCGGGGGGCTCGCGCGGAATATCCAGTGTCATGTATTACCTGACGGCCTATGCCCTGATGAATGTTGGAGCTTTCCTCTTAATTGCGCATCTGGCCGGAGCGGGCGAACGCCTTGTCCAGATCGAGGACTACAAAGGACTGGCTTTTGCGCGGCCGGCCGTGGCCGCATGTCTTACTGTGTTCTTCTTATCGCTCGCAGGATTTCCCGCCACCGCCGGCTTCCTTGGGAAGTTCTATATCTTCCGGGCGGCCATCCACTCGCACTTGATCGGCCTCACCATCCTGGCTCTGTTGAACAGCGTGGTTTCGGTCTATTACTATTTCAAGATCATCGTCGCGATGTATATGCACGAGGGGAAGACCGAAACTGCCGAAGCCGTCCTATCTTGGCCGGTGCGCGCCGCCCTGACCGCCAGCATCCTGGGCATCTTTTATCTGGGCCTGGCGCCGAATGATTTCATGGGCCTCAGTACTCTGGCAACCTTGCCCCTGCTCAAGTAAACAAAAACACAAAGGGGAGGCCGAGGCCTCCCCCCTGTCCGAACTGGCGCAGATCTTTGCAATGCTCCGGAACACGCAGGCTGAAAAATCCCTTTCTGCTGGCCCTGCGGCCGGGCTTCCATATTGTCTACTTCACCTTGGCGAAGATCATGGCGAAAGTGAAGAGAGCCAAGGTCTCGATGAACACCAAACCCAGGATGAAGAACAACTGAATTCCGGGGCGGGCGCCGGGGTTGCGAGCAACACCCTCACAGGCCGCTGCTGCTACGCGCGATTGAGCGTAACCGCAAACCGCCGCGGCGATGGCCATAGCGAAACCGGAAGTGATGACGATCCACTTGGCAGTTTCATCCCCCGTCGCCGCTCCCGCGTCTGCAGCAAAGGCCGGCGCAGCCACCAACAGGCCCGCCAGCGCTGTCGAAATTAACGCAATTTGACGTCTCACTAATTTCCTCCTTAAGACTTGTTCCCGGCTCGGAACAAGCTCTCTATGAAATCCCGCCAGGAGGTGGTGCTCCGTTCTCCCTCGAACGAACCGAGCTCACACTGGCGGGTACAACCAAACAACGCGCAAAGGCCCCCGCAAGGACCACCACGAAAACTGGCTAATGCTCTTCGGCCACTGACAAGCTGATGTAGACCGCCGGGAGCAACACAAAGATATAGGCCTGAATGAAAGACACAAATAAGTGCAGCCCCATCATCGCCGCAGGAACCGCGATCGGTATCAAGGCGTCGAACACCTGCTCAAGGAGTTTCCCGACAAACATGTTGGCGTAAAGACGAACGCTCAAGGAGAGCAGCCGGAACAGGTTGCTGACGACCTCCACGGGAAAAAGCAGGAAGCCCACCCACCAGATGGGGCCCCAGAAAGTCTTTAAGTAACCCAGCGCCCCGTGATGGCTGATCCCTTGGTAATTGTAGTAAAGGAATGCGGAAACCGCGCACCCCAAAGTGACCTGTATGGCGCCCGTCGGCGTTTCTAGCGTTGGGATCAGTCCAAGGACATTAGAGAGCAAAATGAAAATCCCCAGAGTGCCGAGCAAGGGAATGAAGCGGCTGGAACCGTGGCCAATGATCTCGCCCGCCAGGTTCTTAACGAATTCCACCGCCACTTCCATCAGTTGCTGGAATTTGCCGGGCGTCTCTACCGAAAGTCGTCTCCGCAGGAGGAGAGCACCCACGACAATCACCGCAAAAACGAGAATCTCCATAGCGATGTAGTTGGGGATGGGATGCGCCGAATCGGCGGGCGCGGCACCCAGGGCCGCGAGTCCCGGGGTCAACACACCGGCCAGTAATTTATTAAGAAGAGCAGTAAACCAAATCTCGTGTTCCATCTCGAAGAAGACTCTTTCCCAAAAGTTACGCCGTCTGCCTGTGACGCAGACCTGCGCCAATCAGAAACAAGGATTCCACCAACACCCCGCAACCGGGAACCAATAAGCCAGCAATCACCGGCAAGAGAGGCAGCCAGCCACCGAAGTAAAGAACTGCCAGTCCCGCCAAAGCCAACGGATAGCGTGCCACCATCAGGAAGGCCGTCTTGCGCGGGACACGAGCCGTCTGGACATCCATCAGAACCTTGCCCGTCTGCCAAAGCCAATGGAAATTCAACACTCCGAGTGCGGCACCGACGGCAAAGGCCGCACCAACTTGCAACCGTCCTGTTACCAGGATGGTGGCCACGCCCAATACGGCCAGCGCCATCATCCAGCGCAACATGCGCGTTTCAATTTCCGGAAGATCCGTTGTTGTTTTCGCTAGCACGCTTCTCAACCCGCTTCAAAACCCGGAGGATTTCGATCAACCCTCCCGCCAAGCCCAAGCCCGCCACAATCAAAGCGAAGATAGGGGTTGTGCCCAGCCACCGATCCAAAAGCCAACCCAATAGATAACCACCGCCGATGCTGCCGAAAAGGACAAATCCCAAGCCAGAATAGATGCTGACCGTCTGCCAGAAATCGGATTGGTCGCTACGCCGAGCAGACACCAAAGCCTCGACCGGCTAGGAGAAAAACGGCCGCACTGCCTCGCGGGCAATAATAATAATCGGCTGAGGATAAATCCCGATCACCAAAGTCATCGCTAGCGTCACTCCCAACGCCAACCGCAAGGCAAAACTGGAGGGAATTGGAACCTCATCCAATTGCCTCTTCATAAACATAACAACCACAATTCGGAAATAATAGTATAGCGCCACGACAGCATAGGCAACGCCAAGCACCGCAAGATAATAATGGCCCGTTTCGATCAATGAAAGAAAGATGTAGTACTTACCGATAAAGCCCGCTGCCGGGGGAATGCCCGCCAGTGACAGCAGAAAAATAAGCATCAGGATGGCCAACCCCGGCGCGCGCGCCATTAGGCCGGAAAGGTCGTCGATTTCGTCACCAATAATATTCTTTCTTCGCATCATGATGATGACGGCGAAGGCACCGAGATTCATGAAAGCGTATACGATCAGGTAGATGACGATGGCCCGAAGTCCGTCGTCATTTCCATCCGCGGCTGCCACCAACCCCAGCAACAGGTAACCCACGTGCGAGATCGTGGAGTAGCCGAAAAACCTTTTAATGTTGGTCTGGGTGATTGCCGCAAGATTACCTAATGTCATGGTGGCAATGGCCACACCGATGGTTAAGGCCTGCCACTCCGCTCGCAGGGGCCACATTCCTCCCATGAACAGGATTCGAATGATAAAACCGAAGGAGGCGACCTTCGGCGCCACGGAGATAAAGGCAGTTATCGAGGTCGGGGCGCCTTCGTATGCATCAGGAGTCCACTGATGGAAAGGCACCGCGGCAATCTTGAAGTACATTCCCGCAAGTAAAGTAATAAGAGCAACCCATGACAGTGGGTCGGATGCCGGCCGGTCCCGCAGGCGCTCGGCGATGATGCTCAATTTCGTCGAGCCGCCGATTCCGTAAAGCAGTGACATGCCGTAGAGAAGCAGGCCGGAGGAAAACGCGCCGAGCAGAAAGAACTTCACCGCCGCTTCGTTGGATCGCCGGTTGCCGCGCAAGAACCCGGTCAGAACATATTCGCACAGGGCCATCAGTTCCAGGGCAATGAAGAGAACAATCAGGTCAGCGCCCGAGACCATGAACATCATTCCCACAGCGGCGAAAAGCAGCAAGGCGTAATACTCTCCCAGGTTCGCTTCCTCTATTTCCAGGTATTTCACCGAAAGGAGAACGACGATGGCGGTGGCCAACACGATGATCGTCTTAGCGACAATGGCGAATGAGTCAAAGGCAAAAGTGCCGTCAAACCCAAAATAGGCCGATTGGCCGAAGCGGAAACGCCAAAAGATCCCCAATTGCAGAGCTGCAAAGCCCAAGCCGATCAGGGTTAGAACCGCGCTGAGATACTTGTCGGCCTTATCCAGCAGGAAATCAAACAGGAGGACGGCCAAGCCGAACATCGTCAGGAGGATCTCCGGCTTGATGGCCTGATAATCAAGCGGATTGAAGAATGGGTTCCCCATTAACGGCTCGCTCCTCCCACTGTTACGGATGCCCTAAAACCGGCTTGTGCGCTCGCAGGCAAAGCCGGCGCCACCTTCGTCGCCTGCGGAGCTTTGAAGAAAGTCGGATTTAGCTGCTCGACAATGGCGGTGACGGGTTTATCCAGCACATCAAAGAAGGGCTTGGGATATACGCCTATCCAAAACGCCCAGATGATCAACGGAACCAGCGTCATGATTTCCCGCAAGCTCAAATCCTTCAGGGTCTGGTTCTTAGGATTTTCGCAGGGACCAAACATTGTCCGCTGATAAAGCCAAAGCATGTAAGCGGCGCCCAGGACGATGCCGGCCACGGCCCACGCGGCCCAATGCCAATTCGCCTCGTAAGCCCCTTGCAGAATCGTGAACTCACCGATAAAGCCGTTGAGAAGCGGCAAGCCAATCGAAGAGAGCATCACGATCATAAAGAGAGTCGCATAGATAGGCATGACATTGGAAAGCCCGCCCAGTTCCTTGATTTCGCGCGTGTGCCGGCGCTCGTAAATCAGCCCGACGATCAAGAAGAGCGCGCCGGTGGAAATTCCGTGGTTGATCTGCTGAATTACACTTCCCTGCAAGCCATGCGGGTTCAAGGCAAAGATTCCCAGGGTGCAGAATCCCAGGTGGCTCACCGAGGAATAGGCGATCAGCTTCTTCATGTCCTTTTGCATCAGTGAGACCAGCGCCCCGTAAACGATGGCGATGAGCGAAAGCCATACCATGACCTTTACCACCGTCGAATTGGTGCTGGCTTGCGGCAATAGAGGCAAAGAGAATCGCAGAAAACCGTACGTGCCCATCTTCAGCAAAACGCCCGCCAGGATCACCGAGCCCGCCGTGGGCGCCTCGACGTGAGCATCCGGCAACCAGGTGTGGAACGGGAACATCGGCACCTTGATGGCGAAACCGATGGCGAAAGCGACAAAAACCCAAAGCTGCATTTGCAGTGGCCAGGCATTCGTGTGCTTCATCAGCTCGATGAGGTCGAACGTGTGCCTGCCGTCGGGCAGCGTATAGTTGAGGTAAAGCGTCAGGATTCCGAGCAGCATCAGGACGGAGCCCGCCAACGTATAGAGAAAGAACTTGATGGCGGCATAGAGCTTGCGCGGCCCGCCCCACACGCCAATGATGAAGTACATGGGGACCAGCATGACTTCCCAGAAAACGTAGAAGAGGAAGAAATCGAGCGACATGAAAACGCCAAGCATCCCCACCTGGAGCAGAAAGAACATGGCGTAGTATTCCGTTACACGCTCTTGGATGGCGGTCCAGGACGAGAGGATGGCGAGAAAACCCAGCACCGTGGTCAGCATAATCAACAGAAAACTGATGCCATCAATGCCCAGGTGGTACTGCGCGCCGATGGAGGGAATCCATTCGTGTACCTCGATGAATTTGAACTGTTGCGCCGGAGTCTCGATCGAGAACCAGACGACAAGGGGCAACGAAGCGAGGAAGTCCACGAAGAGTACGATGTTCCCCCACCACCGAATCGCCTGCTTGTTCTCCCCGGGCATTAAGAAAAGTGGAATCATCCCCGCCAGCGGGATAAACAGAATGATGCTCAGAATATGGTCATGAACAAATTGCATGCTCACCCTCGCACAAAAGAAGAAGCCAGGAGTCAGGAGTCGGAACGCCCCGCCACGCCCGCCTGAATCCCCTTCGAGTACGCATTGAGAAGCCGGCTCACTTCTTCCAACAATGCCATGAGCTTCTCGGTATTTCCGCTAACTTCCAGGTCCCAACTCCCGATTCCTAACTCCGGACTCCTGAATTCTGTCTCCTAGCTTCTCAGTGAAGCAAATAGTAAACCATGAACGCCATAACGCCCATGGTGATGAACCAGGCATAGTTCTGCACCAGGCCTGTCTGCACGATCCGCGCCGGCCAGCTCAGGATCTTCACCACGAAGCCCAGGACATTCACCAAGCCGTCGATGACCCAAGTATCCCACAAACGCGTGAATTCCCCGGACATGCGCGTGGACCAGCCCACGCCGTTGACGCCACCATCCACCACGCCCAAGTCAAATGCCGCCAGCGCGCTGCCCAGGTCTTTGACGCGGTTCACGAAGAGGGCGTCATAGATTTCATCGACGTAATACTTGTGGAGGAGGACCCGATGCAGACCGGTAAAAACGGCCGCCATGCGTTCCGAAAGCGCCGGTTGCCGAACGTACATTAGGTAGGCGATGCTGATGCCGGCAATCGCCGTCACCACCGAAAGCCCCGTCAGAAAATACTCCATTCCCTGGCCGTATTCATGCAGGGGGACAACAGGGTTGCCCTCAAAGACAGGGTCGAGAAATTTACCGAACCACTCGCCACCCAATAACGACTTCGGCATTCCGACAAATCCACCGACTATCGAAAGCGCCGCCAGGGTGACCAGTGGAATCAGCATGGACCGGGGTGATTCATGGATGTGGTGCTCAACCTCGTGGGGAACGCGTGACTGCCCCCAGAAGGTCATGAAGATCAGGCGGAACATGTAAAACGCCGTCAGGCCCGCGGTAATCCATCCAATGGCCCAAAGCAGCGTGTGCCCATAAGGTCCGGCAAAGGATTGCCATAGAATTTCGTCCTTGCTGAAAAAACCTGCCAGCGGCGGGATTCCCGAGATCGCCAGCGCCGCCACCGCCAACGTCCAATAGGTGGTTGGAATCTTGCTTTTGAGTGCCCCCATTTTGCGCATGTCTTGTTCGCCGGAAAGCGCATGGATGACGCTACCAGAGGCAAGGAACAAAAGAGCTTTAAAGAATGCGTGCGTCATCAAATGGAAGATGCCCGCCGTAAATGCCCCGACGCCACATGCCAGGAACATGTAACCCAACTGGCTGACCGTGGAATAAGCCAACACCCGCTTAATATCATTTTGGACGAGACCGATCGATGCCGCCCAGATGGCCGTTGCCGCGCCGATCCCTGCCACCAGCGCCAGCGCCGTGGGGGAAAGCGCGAAGAGTGCATTCGAGCGCGCCACCATGTATACGCCGGCAGTCACCATGGTAGCCGCATGAATCAAGGCGCTGACCGGGGTGGGGCCTTCCATGGCGTCGGGCAACCAGACATAGAGTGGAATCTGCGCGGACTTTCCCGTGGCGCCGATGAAGAGCAATATACAAATCGTGGTGATAATCCCACCGCCGACTTGGAGGTGCGGGCTCCGCGCGGCTTCGGTGATGTGCTGAAAGTCCAGCGTCCCAAAGGTGACCACCATCAGCATCACACCCAAAAGGAACGCGGCATCTCCAATTCGATTGACAATAAATGCTTTCTTCCCCGCGTCCGAGGCGGATTTGCGCAGGAAGTAAAAACCGATCAGGAGATAAGAGCAGAGGCCCACGCCCTCCCAGCCGACAAACATCATTAGGTAATTGTCCGCCAGCACCAGAACCAGCATTGAGAACATGAACAGGTTGAGGTAACCGAAGAAACGGTAGTATCCACCTTCGTGCGCCATGTACCCGATGGAGTAAACGTGAATGAGAAAGCCCACACCGGTTACCACCAGCATCATGACGCAAGATAGCGGATCGAGCTGCATTCCCACGTTGACGTTGAGATTCCCCATGGAGCCGTTCGACAAGTGGAACGCCCCAGCGGGCAACCAGGTGTACAAGGGCTTCGCGAAAACGTGGTGGTAATTCTCCGAAAGGCCCAGGAATTGGACAAAGCACCCGACCGCCCAGAGGAACGAGAGGCCCGGCAGCCCCACAGAAACCGCGGAAACCACCTTATTCGGCAAGCGCCGGCCAAAGAAGAGCTGAATCGCCGCGCCGGCGAGTGGGAAGATTGGAATTAACCAGATGTAATCGAGCATAGTTTTAAGATCGCAGGGGTGGTTCGCGAACCGCCCCTACGGCTTACCATTTAAGCAGATCGATCTCATCCGCATTTACGGTCTCTTTGTTGCGGAAGAGGGCTATGATCAAGCCCAGTCCCACCGCAGCCTCGGCGGCAGCGTCGGTGATCACGAAAATCGCAAAGACCTGCCCGTCTACAGACTTGAAATACTGCGACAACGTCATCAAGTTGATATTGACGGCGTTCAAGATCAGCTCAATCGACATCAGGATGATCAGCACGTTGCGGCGGGTGAGCACACCGATGACACCGATGGTGAACAAACCAGTGCCGAGAAAGAGGTAGTATTCCGTGGGGATCATTCCAGTTTCCTTTTGGCCATGATCACGGCGCCGATCATCGCCACCAGCAACAACAGCGAAGCGATCTCCACCGGCAACATATAATTCTGGTAGAGAGCCATTCCCACCGCTTGTGTGTTTAGGGCGGGAGCACTGCCCG